>LXNI01002876.1_pt1 | contig 10956 bp, 8 predicted proteins | sample 809091 | NCBI WGS metagenome assembly LXNI01 (sample SAMN04870527, study PRJNA318959) | sponge metagenome | biome: 01000161; feature: marine sponge reef; material: water | host: Sarcotragus foetidus | place: Greece: Milos, Mediterranean Sea | collected 2013-05-29 | depth 5-7 m | reverse complement strand
CGATGTCCGGCGGCTCCCTGTCGGTGGTGTTCTCCTCGGAATGGGGCGTTCTGGACCCGGCAGCCAACACCAACACCTTCGGCCGTAACATCATGCAGTTCATTTACGATCCGCTGCTGCGGAAACATCCGACCACCGGCGCTATCGGGCCGGGCCTGGCGGAGTCCTTCTCCTTCAGTGACGATGGCACGGTCATCACGCTGAACCTGCGCCAGGGCGTCACCTTCCACGATGGCACGCCTTTTAATGCAGAGTCGGTTCGCTTCTCCTTCGAGCGTATCAGCGATCCGGAACTGGCTTCACCCTGGGCGGCGGCGATCGTCGGCCCGGTGGAGACCATCGACACGCCGGACGAATACACCGTCGTGATGACGCTGAAAGAGCCCTTCGCTCCCTACCTCGATTCGCTGACGCAGATCGGTCTCGCGCCGGTGTCGCCGGCGGCGGTGGCGGAGCATGGCGAGGACTACGGCCTGAACCCCGTGGGCACCGGCCCCTTCCGCTTCGTCAGCACCATGCCGGATGAAGAAGTGGTGATGGCGCGCAACGAAGACTACAACTGGGCGCCGGACTACTACGAGCATCAGGGCCCGGCGTATCTGGAAGAGTTGATCGCCCTGCACGTCGGCGAAGACAGCACCCGCATGGCGCTGGTGGAGACCTTCGAGGTAGACGTGATCTACAGCCCGCTGGCGAGTCAGTTGCCCTTCTTCCAGGACGATCCGGACTTCTACGTGCCGACGGCTGCGCGCACCGGTGTGCCGCGAATCCTGGTGCTCAATACGGAACTCTTCCCCTTCGATGATGCGGCCACCCGCCGCGCCGTCGCCTGGGCAGTGGACCGCGAGCGCATCCTGAACGAAGTCTTCGGGGGCATCGGCGCGGTGCCGCAAGCCATTCTGACGCCCGGCCTTTTCGGCTACTGGAACGAGGGCATGGACCAGTGGCCCGGTTATGACCTCGACATGGCGGCGTCGCTGCTGGCGGAAGCCGGCTGGGGCGACAGCGATGGCGACGGCATCCTCGACAAGGACGGCCAGGCCTTCAGCATCACCTACGGCATCAGCCCGGGCTTCCCCTTCGACCAGTATGGTCAGATCGTCGTCAATGACCTGACGCAGCTGGGCATCGAAATCACGGTGGAGACGGAAGAAATCGGCGCTTACCTGGCCGACATGCGCGCCGGCAAGTGGGAACTCTCCGGCATGCTCTTCCCGGCCACGGACCCGGACGTGTTCAACATCATCGCGCACTCGTCCTCGATTGACGCCGCCTGGAACACCGCGCGCTTCAACAACGCGGAGGTGGACGGACTGATCGAGGAGGGACGACGCACGCTGGACCTGGACGCGCGCGCGGCGATCTACCATCGAATTCAGGAGATCATGCTCGACCAGATGCCCTACGTGCCCTTCTACGTGATCGAGAACGCCTTCGTCGTCAACGCGCGCGTGCAGAACTTCCGCACCAACGCGCAGGGCTTCTTCGACTTCTATGACACCTGGCTCTCGGACGCCTAGGGGAGCGCCGCTTTCACCCTGACCTGAGCCCGGCCCGGACGCCCCTGCGGCGCCCGGGTCGGGCCTGATTCTCCACCTCCCCGCCGGCTGAAACAGGAGCCCCGTGGCGTGACCGCCTACCTCATCCGCCGCTTGCTGGCTTCCATTCTGATCCTGCTCGGCGTCAGCGTGCTGATCTTCGCCATGATTCACCTTGTGCCGGGCGATCCCGTGGCGATCATGCTGCACGAGGTGAAATCCGGCCCTGGCGCCATTGAGGAGATGCGCCGCAACCTGGGGCTGGACCGGCCGCTGCCGGAGCAATATCTCTTCTGGCTGATTGGCAACGATTACGTGCTCGTGGATACCGACGGCGATGACGTCGCCGATTCCTACGGCACGCGCCAGGGCATTTTGCGCGGCGATTTTGGCCGCTCCATTTTCAAGCGCGCCCAGGTAATCGATATCATCGCAGACCGTTTTCCCGCCACCCTCAAGTTGACGCTCGCAGCGATGCTGCTGGCGCTGCCGGTCGGGATTCTCGCCGGCATCGTCGCCGCGATCAAACGCGAGACGCTCCACGATTACGTGACGATGCTGGGCGCGCTGGTGGGCGTATCGATCCCGCCCTTCTGGCTGGGCCTGATGTTGATGTACGTCTTCGGCGTTGAGTTGCGCCTCATACGGCCCTTCGTGGGCGACCGCGGCCTGATCACGCTGATTTTGCCCACCATCACGCTGGCAGCGCCGACGGTGGCGATCATCGCGCGCCTGACGCGCTCCAGCATGTTGAACGTGTTGGGGGAAGATTATGTGCGCACGGCGCGCGCCAAGGGGGTGCGCGAGGTGTGGGTGCTGACGGCCCACGTGCTGCGCAATGCCTTCATCCCCGTGTTGACGATCCTCGGCCTGCAGTTTGGCTATCTGCTGGGAGGCGCGGTGATCGTGGAGACGGTGTTCGTCTTCCCCGGCCTGGGGCGCGAGGTGGTCACGGCGATCATCAACCGCGATTTCCCGCTGGTGCAGGGCGTGACGCTCTTCTCGGCTACGGTTTTCGTGCTGATAAATTTTGGCGTGGACATGCTGTATACGGCGGTGGACCCGCGCATCCGCTATGCCTGAGACCAGCCCCTCCGCGGGACAGCCGACTGCAGGGCCTCGCGCCGTCCCGGCCCTGACGGAAAACGGGGCGGGCGCCGAACTTTCGCAGAACCAGTGGTATTTTGTCCGTCGCCAGTTGCGGCAGGACAAGGCGGCCTTGCTGGGCGGCGCTGTTTTGCTGATCATCATCGGGCTGACCATGCTGGCGAATTCCATCGCCCCCTTTCCCCCGCTGGAGCAGAGCAGGGACAGCAGAGATTTGCTCGTGCCGCCCAACGCGGAACACTGGATGGGCACGGATGATTTGCGCCGCGACGTGCTGTCGCGCGTCCTGCATGGCGGGCGCACGACCATCAGCGTCGGGGTCGTCTCCATCTCGGCAGCGATCAGCGTCGGTCTGGTGCTGGGCCTGATGGCCGGCTATTTCGGCGGCGGTGTCGATGATGTCATCAGCCGTTTTCTGGACATCATGCTGACGCTTCCGGCCATACTGATGGCCATCGTCGTGGTGACGATTTTGGGCGCCGGGCTGCAAAACGCGATGCTGGCGGTGAGCATCGCCAGCATGCCGGCCTTCGCGCGTCTGGTGCGCGGCGATACCCTGGTGGAGAAGAACAAGATTTACGTCGAAAGCTCGCGCGCGATGGGCGCCTCGCACTGGCACATCATGTGGCAGCATATATTGCCGAACGTGGTCTCCTCCGTGATTGTGGTGGGCACCCTGCGCGTCGCCAGCGCGATTCAGATCGCCGCCGGCCTGAGTTTTCTCGGGCTGGGCGCGCAGATTCCGCACCCGGAATGGGGGGCAATGCTCAGCCTGGGCCGCAATTACATCCGCTCGGGCCAATGGTGGATGACCGTCTTCCCCGGCCTGGCGATATTCATCACCGTGATGTGCATCAATTTGCTGGGCGACGGTTTGCGCGATGCGCTGGACCCGCGCCTGAGAGGGACCGGTAACACATGAAATTTATCTTTGGCGCCAAGCCGAAAGCGCCGATCACGAACTTCACAGGGCTCGTCCAGCTGGGTGAGCGTCTGGGATTCGATTCGGCCTGGATCCCCGACCAAACCTTTTTCCCGGACCCCTTTGTCACCCTGGCCGTCGTCGCCAGCCAGACCGAGCGCATCGAACTGGTGATTGGCGTGGCCAACCCCTATACGCGCCATCCGGTGCAGGTGGCCCGCGCGGCCGCCACGCTGGATGACCATACCCCTGGTCGGGTGGCCCTCGGCTACGGGGCGGGCAACCGGCGCGAACTGATCGTACCGCTCGGGGGCGAGCAACTGCGGGCGGCCGCCCACTGCCGCGAGGCTATGGTCCTGTGCCGTCGTCTCCTGCGCGGTGAATATCTGAACCATCGCGGCGACTGTTTCATCGCCGATGGCGTCGAACTGGAGATGGCGCCGCACCCGGACGTGCCGCTCTACCTGGCGGCGCGCGGCCCGTTGGTGCTGCAGGTGGCGGGCGAGCTTGCCGATTGCGCGGTGATCGGCGCGCTGCTGGATGAGGGAGCGCTGGCCTGGTCGCTGGAGCAGGTCGCCAAAGGGGCGGCGAAGAGCGGCCGCAAGCTGGATGAGATCGGTCGCATGATCTGGATCACCTGCCACATCACGGAGGACGCCGCGCGCTGGCTCGATCACAGCCGCCCCATGGCCGCCCACGTCCTGGCCGGGGCGCCGCCGGGCGTCTTCGAGGCCTTGCGCCTGAGCGACCGTTTCCGGGATGAGTTGAAGGCGGTCTATGCCGAACGGGGCAGCGAGGGCGCCGCCTCACAGGTCTCCGATGATCTGGTCAGGCGCCTGATGGCCATCGGCAGCGCGGAAGAAATCGCCGTGCAACTGCAGCGGGCGATCGGGCAGGGTATCAATGAAATCGGCATCCTCGTCAACGCGCCGGACATCAGGGACTCCGAGGAAGCTATTCGACGCTTTGCCGATGAGGTGATGCCGCGCCTGGTTTAGGAGACGCGGCAGCAGCCCGTTTCAGTCCACGATTTGCAAATCGCGCGGATAGAGATTGAGTCGTTCGGCGCCGCTTGCCGTCACGGCGACGACGTCCTCGATGCGCACGCCATACTTGCCCGCCAGGTAGATGCCGGGTTCGATGCTGAAGACCATCCCCTCTTCGACGACGGTGGAATCGCCCTGCACGAGGTAGGGGTATTCGTGGCCATCCATGCCGACGCCGTGGCCGGTACGGTGCAGAAAGGCCGGTCCGTAGCCCTGGGATGTAATGTAATCGCGGGCGACCGAATCGATCTGCTCCGTGGTGATACCGGGCCGGGTCGCGTCGAAGGCCATTTGCTGCGCCTCCTGCGTGATCCGGTAGATGCGACGGAACTCCTCCTCCGGCTCGCCGACGTGGAAGCTGCGCGTGAGATCGGAGCGGTAGCCGTTCCAGCCACCGCCAAAATCGATGACGAGGGCGTCGCCGTCAGCCAGGATCTTCTGGCCCGTCTTGTGGTGCGGCGAGGCGCTGTGCGGCCCCGCGCCGACGATGCCGCCGCCGCTAAGCTCAAGGCCGCGCTCCGTCAGCCCGTTGTGCAGGAAGCGCAGCACTTCCTGCTCCGTTTTGCCCGCGACGGGTTCGGCGAAGAGGGAAGCGAGCGCGTCTTCGGTCCTGGCGGCGGCCCCCCGCAGATTGTCGATTTCTGCGGCGGTCTTGATCATGCGGATGCGGGCCAGAACGCGGTTGCCTTCCATATAGCGCGCGCCGGTCAGGGCGGCCTGCAGCCTCAGGGTGAAGGCCGTGTGCAGCTGGTCGGCGATGGCGATGGTCTGGCCGGCCCCGTCGCCGACGACTTCAGCGACTTTCGCCACCGGGTCTTCGGTCTCCTGCCAACCGACGACGTCGAAGAAGCTGGCGTAGGGCTGGAAGATTTGCACCTCGAAGCCGGGAACGACCATCGTGGCGCGCCCCTCGCGCGGCAGGAGCAGCAGGGCCAGGCGTTCGCTGGGCCGCTTGGTGAAGCCGATCAGGTAGAGCAGATCGGTCGAATGGGAGACGAAAAGCCAGTCACAATCCGCCGCCGCCATGGCGGCCTGGGCGCGTTGCGCGCGTGCTGCGTACTCGTTCATCAGCAGTCCACGACGTAGAGGTCTTTGGGGAAGCCGCTGAGGATTTCGCAGCCGTCATCCTTGACCAGCAGGATGTCCTCAATCGCGAAGTTGCCGATGACGTGGTCCGGCCGGTCCCAGTAGATCGGCTCCACGGTGAGCACCATGCCCGGCTCAATGACCGTGTCGCTGCCTCTGCCGATCGAGGGCGGTTCGTGGACGTCGAGACCCAGGCCGTGGCCGACGCGCTCAAGGCCGGGGACGTGCTCTTTCATGTCATGTTCCATCAGCACGTCGTAGCAGGCGGAGAAGACGTCGTTCATCGTGTTGCCCGCCTTGACGGCGGCGACGCCGGCCTTTTGCGAGGCCAGGTTGGCATTGAAGAAGCGGCGCTGCTCGGAGCTTGGCTCGCCCATGGAGGCCATGCGCATGTAATCCGACCAGTAGTAGTGGTAATTGGCGCCGGCGTCGACGACGATCAGTTCGCCGGGCTGGATGGGGCGTTCGAAGGGTTCGACGTTGACCATGCCGTATTTCTCGATGCCGGAGCGCACCATGATGAATCCGGGCATCTCGCCGGTCTGCAGCACCATCTCGGAGAGCAGCAGGCTGCCCAGTTCGCGCTCGGTCATGCCGGGACGCAGTTCGGCGAAGGCCTTTTCGTAAGCGCGCGTCGTCGCGTCGGCGGCCTTGCGCAGCTTCTCGACCTCGCGCGGCGATTTGATCATGCGCAGCTCCCACATCAGGGGGCCGACGTCGACGAAGGTGGCTTGCGTGAAGCGCCCGGTGAGGTCCTTGAGGTCCGTTTGCGACATGGCGATGCGCTGGCCGTAGCCGAGCTCAAGGCCGATGGTGCCGGTGGCCACGCCCAGTTGCTCGCAGGCGTCGTAAATGGCGGTCAGGGGATCGGGCGCGGCGTCGGCGATGCGCCAGCCGCCCCAGGGGCGTACCTCCTCGATCCAGGAGGACTGGTAGGCGACGTCGAAGAGGCTCTCGGCGATGACGCTGATGACTGGCTTGCTGTTGTCGCGGGGGACGATGATGCCCAGCGGGCGGTGTTTGGAATTCCAGCCGATGGTGCGGATGCCGGAGAAATAAATGCCATTTTCCTTGGCGGTGATGATGAGCGCGTCGATGCCATGGGCGTCCATTCGTTCGCGCGCCCGTTCAACGCGCTGCAGGTATTCCCCGGTTGGAAACATGGCGTAGTTGGGTTCACGATGGGACATGCAAAATCTCCTCTCGAATGAGCCAAAAAATCATGCAGGAAGCACTTGCGGGCGATAGCGTTGCCGGAAGCGCCAACCGGTGAGCAGCGCCCGCAGGAACATTTGCAGGAACATGGCCAGCCAGACGCTCGTCACCCCCAGGCCCAGCAACCCGGTGAACAGGATGATCAGCGGGAGGGAGACCAGCCAGCGGCCGAAAGCCGTCACCCACATCGGAAAGCGCGTATCGCCCGCGCCGCGCAGCGCGCCCGTCAACACCTGGTTGATGGCCTCCAGCGGCACCGCCAGCAGGATCAGACGCAGGCCCGGCAGGGCCGCCGCCCGTACGGCCTCATCGCCAGAGAATAACCGGGTTACGGCGGGCCATGCAAAGAAAAGCAGGGCCAGGGCGCCCATCACGAACCAGGCCTGGCGCTGCAATTGCCAGGCGCGCGCGTAGACCTGCCCGATCTGGCCGGCGCCGGTCAGTTGGCCGATGACGGTGAGCGACGCCAGCAGGAAACCCAGCCCCGGCATCAGGATGATGGCCAGGGTATTGGAGGTCACCGCCCAGGCGGCCAGGGCGGTGACGCCGAGTTCGGCAACCAGACGCAGTTGCAGCAGTTGTGCGCCGCGAATCGACAACATTTCCAGGCCGGCCGGCGTGCCCAGGCGCAGCAGGTGTTTGATGGCCTGCCATGAAATGAACTGGCCGCGCCAGGCGAAAACGCCCGCGTTGCGCCACAACCAGTAGCCCAGCAGCAGCACGCCGGCGACGCGGCTGACGAGATTGGCCAGCGCCAGGCCTGCCAGGCCGGCTCCCGCCCCGAAAACCAGCAGCAGCGCCAGGGCGACGTGCAGGCCATTGGCCAGGCCCATCACCAGCAGGGGGCGGCGCGCGTCGCCGGCGCCGCGCAGGCAGGCGTTGGCGCCCAGCAACAGAAACTGCAGCGGGAAGGCGAGCGCCAGGGCGCGCAAATAGGGTGTTCCGAGCTGCCCGACGTCGCCGGAAACGCCCATCAGGGACATGAGTTGCGGACTGAAGGCCTGGACCAGCAGCATCAGCGCCAGGCCGAGCGCCAGGGAAAGCAGCGAGGCGCTGCGCAGCACGAGACCGGCGTCCGCAGGGTCGTCACGGCCCGTCGCCTGGGCCACCAGGATCGAGCCGCCAATCGCGGTGATCTGGAAGAGGACCGCGGTCATCGCCACCAGACGGGCGACGACGACCTGGGCCGCCAGCGGGTCAACGCCCAGTTGCCCGGCCAGCACGGCATCGAAGAGCACGATGCCGTAGAGCAGGGTCTGCTCGGCGGCCATTTGCAGCGCGAGCAGCAGCGTATGGCGCGGCGGGAGGGTGTTGCGCTGCTGGTCCTTCACGTTCCTGCAAGGGCGAAAGAGCGGCGCACTACGCGAAGTGCGGCATTACGTCTCGGGCGATGCGTTCCAGCACCTGACAATTGCTGTCGGCGTCAGCGCCGGTCAGCAGGATGCCAATTTGATCGACGCCGCGGGCCGCCAGGCGCTCGCAGGTTGCGCGCACGCTTGCGGCGTTACCGACAATCGTCAGCATGTCGATATCGCGGCGGGTGACCAGGGGCGCGGCCCCGGCCGGGCCGCCGGCGGCATAGGCGCGTTTCAGATCGGCGATCGCATCCTCCTGCATGCCGATGGCCCGCAGCAGCGAGAGCGGCGCGCCGCCGATGATGTGCGCCACGGAGGGCTTGAGGCGTTCGTGGGCCGCTTCTTCGTCATCGACCACGCGGCAGGTGACCCAGCTGACGATTTCCAGGTCCTTCAGGCTGCGGCCGGCGCGGGCTGCGCCGCGTTGCAGGGCGCCGAAGGCGTAGTCCAGACCGTCTTCGGAGACCAGCGCGCCGATGGCCGCGCCGTCGGCCAGTTCGCCCGCTGCTGCCAGCATGCGCGCGCCGCGCGCCGCGATGTAGATCGGGATGTCCGCGCGCCCGGGGCGCCAGGTCAACTGCAGGTCTTTGGCGGTGACGTAGGCGGACTCGTGCTGCAGGGTCTCCCCCTGCAGCAGGGCGCGCACCAGGGTCAGCATCTCGCGGGTGCGGGCCGCGGCGGCGTCCTGCTCGTAACCCATGGGCAACAGCAATTCGCGCCGGTTGCCGCTGCCGATGCCCAGATTGGCGCGGCCGCCGCTGATTTCATCCGCGGTGGCGATGGAGCGGGCGACCTGGGCCGGGTGACGCGTGTAGGGGTTGGTGACGCCGATCATCAGCTGAATGTTTTCCGTCGCCTGCGCCCATTGCGCCATCACCAAGAAGGGATCGCGGTAGAAAGTCTGGTCCGGGATCCAGGCCATCTCGTAGCCGAGGCGCTCGCCGAGCTGGACCACGCGCAGGCTGTCCGCCGGCGGCAGGGAGGGCACAAAACCGAAGCCGAAACGCATCTGACGCTCCTTTCGGGAGATATCCGCAGGGACTCAGGCAGGGTGGACTTCGAAGAAATCGCTCTGGTAGCGGGCGACCAGAGCGGGGTCCAGATCGCCACCGAGGCCGGGGCCCTGCGGCACGACCATGGCGCCATCTTCAAGCGGGACGGGCTCGGCGCTCAGGTCGGCTTCGAGCAGGAACTGGCCGCCCATTTCGCAACCCCAGGTGACGTTGGGCGTCGAGGCGGCGAAGTGCAGGCAGGCGCGTGAAGCGATCGCCCCTTCCAGCGCGCCGCCGACGTAGCAGCCGATGCCGGCCGGCTCGGCGACGATGGCCATTTTCTTGGCGCTGATGATGCCGCCGCCGTTGTTGATGTAGACGCTGATCAGGTCGCAGGCGCGCCTTCTGGCGTGTTCAAAGACGTCGCGCGGGGAGTTGGCGCCCTCGTCCGCCATGATGTAGGTGTTGGTGGCGCGGCGCACCTCGGCCATGCCGTCCAGGTCCCAGGCCTTGACCGGCTGCTCCATGAATTCCAGGCCGCTTTCGGCGAGGGCGTTAATGACGTAGATGGCCGTGTTGACGTCCCAGGCCTGGTTGGCGTCGGCGCGCAGGCGGACCGCGTCGCCGGCGACGCTGCGGACGCGACGGGTGCGTTCGATGTCGTGGTCGGGGTCTTCGTGGCCGGTCTTCATCTTGAGGATGCGGATTCCGCGCGAGAGGGCCGTTTCGGCATCTTCGGCGGCGTGGTCGTGATCGGTGATGGGGATCGACCAGCTGAGCGGGATGCGGTCGCGGTACAGGCCGCCCAGCAGGTTGTAGACCGGCGTGTTCAGGGCCTTGCCGACGATGTCGTAGAGGGCGATGTTGACGACGCTCTTGGCGCGCGGGTTCCAGGGTAAGGCACGGTCCATGTCCAGTTGACGGGCCTCGATCTCGCGCGGGTCCTTGCCGAGGACGGCGGGCAACAAACGCTCGCGCAGCTGCAGGGCGACGGTCAGTTGCGTCTCGCCGGCGCCGGAAAAGCCGGCCATGTGCGGCGCCTCGCCGAGGCCGACGATGCCCTCGTCGGTATGCAGGCGCAGGTAGACGCATTCCTGGTGGCGCGTGGTGGCGAAGGACATGCGGTGCGTGCGTACGGTCGGCACTTTGGTCAGAATCAGTTCGGCGTGCGTGATTTTCATTAAATTTCCTTTCCCGTGGTCTCTCGTATCAGTCCAGGTTATTGAGCAGGGTACGCGCGGCCGCGCCGCGTTCGCGGACATTGTGTCCGGCCTCTTCCAGAAGAATTTCCAGCAGCGTGACCAGGGCCAGCAGGAAGGTCGGCTGCGCGGAGTGACCGAGGACGCCCACGCGCCAGACCAGGCCGCGCAATTCGCCCAGGCCGCCGCCGATATCAATGCGGTAGGGGGCCAGCAACTGCTGGCGGATGGCGTCGGCGTCTATAGCGTCGGGCACCTTGAAGGCGGTCACGGTCGGCAGGCGACAGGCGGGCCGGGCATGAACGGAGAGCCCCAGTTCCGCAAAGGCGGCGACCAGGGCATCGCGCCGGTTCACCATGCGGCTGGCGCGGTACGCCATGCCCTGCTCGGAAATCAGCTGCAGCAACTCGGTGAGCGCGTAGACGATCGGCGCGGGCATGGTCTGGGCGGCGCGTTCCTCTTCGCGGAAGCGGCGCAGTTGCGCCAGATCAAGCGA
>LXNI01002875.1_pt1 | contig 10960 bp, 8 predicted proteins | sample 809091 | NCBI WGS metagenome assembly LXNI01 (sample SAMN04870527, study PRJNA318959) | sponge metagenome | biome: 01000161; feature: marine sponge reef; material: water | host: Sarcotragus foetidus | place: Greece: Milos, Mediterranean Sea | collected 2013-05-29 | depth 5-7 m | reverse complement strand
CTACGATCTCGGATACATCGATTTGGAACAGAAAACGCTACAGACAATCGACAACCCGTTCGGCGCACGGGTGTCACCTATGTCTTAGGAACATTCCGTTACCCATGTCTCCGGTCTGGACATTAAGAAACTGGGGGGCGATCGGGGACTCGAACCCCGGACCCCCTGATTTAAAAGTCAGCTGCTCTACCAACTGAGCTAATCGCCCGCCAGGCCTTCAAGCCGGGAGCCGCAAACAGGCCCCTGCTTTGGGAGAGGCGTCATATAGCAACCGCGCCCGGGTTCATCAATTCATGCGTTTGCCGATACGGGGGTTTGCCGGGCGCGGGCGATAATCGGCACGTCCCCGGTGCCGCGCCCCGCGCCGTCCATCGAGGGGCGCGGGGGCTGCGCGCAACCGTTCCGATCAAGGCGTCCCGCACGCGCGATCGGCGAGCGCTTCGGGCCCGCCGAAGGGTTGATCTCCGCCGGATTGTGCGATGAGATCGGGCCAATTGACGGCGCGCCGATCCGGCTGCACGGGGTATCGTCCGGTACCCGGCGGCGCCGAGAGGGAGAGTGAGGGGCTTGGGGATGCGCAAACCTACGAGACGCGCGCTGCTGCGTTCGATGGGCGCGGCCGCCGGATCGGCGGCGGTCTATCGGACCATGGACGCGCTCGGGATGCTGGGTCCGGGCACCGCTCACGCAGCGACGCTGGATCTGGCGCCCGGCTCCGGCCGGGGCGGACGTGTTGTCATTCTGGGAGCGGGGATTTCGGGCCTGGCCGCGGCGTGGGAGATGTCCAGGGCGGGCTGGCACTGCACGGTGCTCGAGGCGTCGGGGCGGCCGGGCGGGCGCAGCCTGACGGCGCGCGGCGGCGATGTGCTGACCGAGCGGGGATTGCGCCAGGAGGTCTGCTTCGACCGGGAGGAGCACCTCTACGCCAACCTCGGCCCGGCGCGCATTCCCTACCATCACCGCACGGTGCTCGGATACTGCAAGGCGTTCGGCATCGATCTCGAAGTCTTTACCAACGACAACCGGGCCGCCTTCTTCCATGACCGCGGGCGCTTCGGCGGCAGGCCGGTCGCCGCCCGGCGGGTGTTGACCGACATGCGCGGCTATGTGGCGGAACTGCTCGCCAAGGCCGTTGACCGGGGTGCGCTGGACGCGGAGCTGACGTTGGACGACAAGGAGCGCGTGCGCGCCATGCTCAAGAGTTTCGGCGGGCTGAAGGACGACGGCGCCTATGCCGGATCGAACCGGGCCGGCTATCGGGGCGGAGAGATCCACGCCGGAATGGCGGCCGGCGACGTCGAGGAGAAGCTGGACTTCGGCGAACTGCTGGGCGCGGACTTCTGGGAGTACAAGCTGCATTTCAGCCACTTCCTGAACCAGAACCCGACGCTGTTCCAGCCGGTCGGCGGCATGGACGCGATCATCCGGGCCTTTGCCGGGCGCGTCGGCGATCTCGTCCGGTACGATTGCATCGTCGAGCAGATTCGCCGCAAGGGCGACGGGGTGCGGATCGTGTATCGCGGCCCGGACGGCGCGGCGCGGACCGTCGAGGCGGATTACGCGATCTGCACGATCCCCGCGCCCGTGCTGAAGGACATCCCGAACGACTTTTCGCCCGGGACGCGAAGCGCCCTGGAATCGCTGGAATTCGTCGAGGCGGTGAAAGTCGCCTTCCAGGCGAAGCGGCGCTTCTGGGAGGAGGACGCCGCGATCTACGGCGGTATTTCCTGGACCGGCAACGACATCACCCAGGTCTGGTATCCGTGCAACGGCTATCACCGGCCCAAGGGCGTGCTGGTCGGGGCCTATATCTGGGACCGAAAGCCGGGGCGGCGCTACACGGCGATGTCGGGTCCGGAGCGCCTCGAGGCGGCTCTCGGCGAAGGCGAGGCGCTGCATCCCGGATATGCCGGCGAGATGGACTGCGGCGTCAGCCGGGCCTGGCTCGACGTTCCCTTCCAGAAGGGCGGGTGGCCGCGCCGCAATCCCGACGCGGCGGCGGTGCTGCGCCGAAGCGACGGCCCGTTCCACTTCGCCGGCGACCAGGTGACGGCGCTGCCCGGCTGGCAGGAAGGCGCCCTGCTCGCCGCCCACGCCGCCGCGCAGTCAATCGGCCGCCGGTTCACGGACCGGTGAAACGTGGCCGCGGCAGTAGGCATCAGGTCGTGCGCTTGCCCGGCGGTGAGGGCCGGCGCGCACCGGTCTTCGGCATATGGACGATCCCCGAGATCACCCGGCGGTCATCGACCCGGCGCGCTCCCCGGCGACCGCGCGGAAGCCGGGGCTCGATCCGCTCCCACTCCTCAATCGCTTAACCGGAAACTGCTCTGGATGCCGTCTTCGCCTCACTGCCTGAGTATCTGGCTCAGGAACAGTTTCGCGCGGTCGGTTTCCGGGTGATCGAAGAAGTCGCGCGGGTTGTTTTCCTCGATGATCTGGCCGTCGTCCATAAACGCGACCCGGTCGGCAACCTCGCGCGCGAAGCCCATCTCGTGGGTGACCACGAGCATGGTCATGCCTTCCCGCGCCAGATCGGTCATCACGTCAAGCACTTCCATGACCATCTCCGGATCGAGCGCCGAGGTCACCTCATCGAACAACATGATTTTGGGTTTCATGCAGAGAGAGCGGGCGATCGCCACCCGCTGCTGCTGCCCGCCCGAGAGCTGACCGGGAAATTTATCCGCCTGATCGGCAATTTTGACCCGCTCGAGATAAGTCATGGCGACTTCCTCGGCATCGGCTTTTGGCATTTTTCGAACCAGATGCTGGCCGATCGCGAGGTTCTCGAGTACCGAAATATGGGGAAACAGGTTAAATGACTGGAATACCATGCCGACCTCGGAGCGGATCGAATCGATGTTTTTGATATCATCGGTAAGCTCGATGCCGTCGACGATAATTTTTCCCTTTTGATGTTCTTCCAACCTGTTGATACAGCGGATCAAGGTCGATTTTCCGGATCCCGACGGCCCGCAAATGACGATCTTCTCGCCTCGCCGCACATCCAGATCGATGTCCCGCAGCACGTGAAAATCACCGAACCACTTGTTTACCTTATCAAATATAATTACGGGTTCGTCCGACATCGCTGTTCCAATTGGTCCTTATTGAGCAACATTGCTGCGATTTTCCAGTCGCAGTGAATACTTCGACATACCGTAGGTAAAGGTGAAGTAGACAATCGCCGCAAAGACATAGGCCGAGCTGAAAATATGCGGCGGGCCGAGCCATTTCGGGTCTTCCAGGGACAGCTGGATAATACCCAGTAAATCGCTAAACCCGATCAACAGCACGATCGTCGTTTCCTTGAAAATACTGATGCAGGTATTGACCAGCGCCGGCACCGAATTGCGGATCGCCTGGGGCAGAATAATGTAACCCATCATTTTCCAGTAGGAGAGCCCGATGGCCTTGGACGCCTCGAATTGGCCGGCCGGTATCGATTGCAGACCGCCGCGGAATACCTCCGCCATGTAGGCTGAGTTAAATGCCGCAAAAGCGATGAAGGCGCGGACGACGATGTCGATTTTATTGCCGTCGGGAATAAATATCGGCAGTAGCGCGACAAACATGACAATGACCGCGATATGCGGAACACCCCGCCAGAACTCGATAAAATAGGTGCAGACCTTGCTGATGACCTTCAGGTCCGAGGTTCTGCCGAGCGCCAGTATGAGGCCCAACGGAATGGAGCCGAATATTCCGACCGTGGCGATCACCAAGGTCAACAGCAAGCCGCCGAAATTTTCAGGTGAGATATGGGTCAGGCCGAAAACTCCGCCGACCAGGAAAATATAGGCGGCGATCGGGAAGCCGATGAACATGGTCAGGCGTAGTTTCCTTGTGATCGAGCCGAAGGAAAATACAAAGGCGATGATCGTCAGGGCTCCCAAAACATAAAAGACGTTCACCCGCCAATAGAGTTCGTTCGGATAAAGCCCGTAGACAAACAAGCGCCAGCGCTCGGTGACGAAAGCCCAACACGCACCATCGATGTTTGGGCAGGATTTGGCCGAATCTCCAACCCAATTGGCGTTAATAATCCCCCAATTGATGACAAAGCCGCCAACTTGATAGATCACCCATAAAAGCGCCAGAGTGACCAATGTGTTGAACCAGGTGGAAAAAAAATTAGCTCTAAGCCATCCGATCAAACCGGAGGATTGCAAGGGCGGCGGTTGCGGTTCGATGAAAGGTTTGAGAGCGGGTTCCATGGTCTCTCTACCTTTCCGGAATGCGGGTTGCACGGTTATAGACCGCCATGATCGCGGCGATGAATAAACTGACACCGAGATATCCGAACAAGGTAATGGCCTGAAGTTCGAGAACCTGTCCGGTCTGGGCGGCGATGGCGCCGCTGAGCGCCCAGAAGAAATCCGGATACCCCAAGGCCGCCGCGAGCGCCGTCGATTTTGTCAGATTCAAGTACTGGTTGGTCAGCGGCGGAATGATCAGACGCATCGCCTGGGGAACAATTATCTGCGAATAAATCTGCATTTGGGTAAAGCCGATGGAATTGGCGGCTTCCCGCTGTCCTCTATGAACAGACAATATTCCCGCCCGTACAATTTCGCCGATGAAGGCGCCGTTATACAAAGTGAGACCAAACAGCATGGCGGTGAATTCCGGTTGAAGGGCGACGCCTCCTTCAAAGTTGAAGCGGCCAAACTTTGGAATTTCCCAGGAGATTGGGAAATCTTGAAACCAAGCCACAATGAACGGAATAACAATGATGATGCCCAATCCGACTATGAAGGATGGAAAGGGTTGACCCGTTCTGATCTGCCGGTTTTTCGCCCATCGCCAAACACCGAACGCCAAAAGAAAAGAAATGACGATGGCCCACGCCAACGAATTTGCGCCAGCCTCGAACACCGGCGCCGGAACAACAAAGCCTTCAATATTCAGAAAGGCGGCATCGAAGAGATTGATCGACTCCCGCTTGGCCGGCAGCAGCTTCAACGCGGCGAAATACCAGAAAAAAAGCTGAAGCAGCAGCGGGATGTTTCGGAACATCTCAACGTAGAAATCGCCGAATTTTCGAAGCAGGAGATTGTCGGAGAGTCTGGAAAGCGCGATAAAAAACCCAAGAAACGTCGCGAGAAATGCCGCGATCAATGACAGGACGATCGTATTCGTAAAGGTTACAAGCAGCGCATCGATGTAAGTGGATTGAGCCGTATACGGGAAAAGCGCCTGGCTGATTTGAAATCCGGCTTCATCGTCCAGAAAATCGAAACCCGTTTGTATGCCGAGACGGTCTAAATTGGTGTTCGCCGTATCGAACAGCCAAAAAAGAGCGAGAACAATCGCGACCACCAGCCCCCATTGATAGGTCAGGGAGCGGACGCTTCCCCTACGCCAGTAGCCAAGCAAATCATTCATCGTCTTTTGCTGGAACTATAAGTTCCGGGTGCCCTCAAATCTTATCGAGGGCACCCGGCTGTATCATATGTATGACGGTAGAGTCGGCCTACCGGAACGGCGGGGCGATTAGAAGGCCGCCATTCGTGTAAAGCTCGTTCTTGCCACGCGCCATACCGAGGCCGTGTTTGCCGAGATGGTTCTCCCAAATTTCACCATAATTGCCGACAGACTTGATTGCTCTGTAGGCCCACTGCGGACCAAGACCGATTTTCCCGCCAAACTTACCGGTCTTACCGAGAAGCCGCTGGACGAACGGGTTCTTCGCATCGTTGGCCATTTTGTCGATGTTCTTGCTGGTGACACCATATTCCTCGGCGGAGATCAGAGCATTGAGGGTCCACACGACAATGTCTCTCCATACCTGATCCCCATGCGGCACCATCGGAGAAATCGGTTCATTGGAAATCGTCTCGGGCAGGATCACGTGTTCGTCCGGATTGGTCATCGCAAGCCGGCGCGCCCCGAGGCCGAATTTATCGGTAACAAACACATCGCAGCGGCCCTGGTCGTAGGCTTTCTGGGCCTCGCCCATGCTGCCGAAGGTTACCTGTTTAAAGGTCATGCCGTGAGTCCGGAAGAAGTCGGAAACGTTCGATTCCGTTGTTGCGCCGGTGGTCAGGCAAAACGTAGCTCCATTAAGCTGTTTGCCGGAAGTGACACCAAGTTTCTTGCGAACCATAAATCCTTGGCCGTCAAAAACCATCACGCGGGTAAAATCGAGACCCTGCCCAACGTCGCGGCCGAAGGTCCAGGTGAAACGGTGTGTGACCACATCGACCGTACCGGCTTTCATCGCATTGAACGCAACCGGCAGTTTCATTTTGGTCGTCTTGATCTTGTCGGCATCGCCGAGAACAGCCGCCGCAATGGCCCGGCACAGATCGATGTCGAAACCGACCATCTTGCCTTCCTTGTTGGGAAAAGCGTAACCCGGCACACCGGGCACAACACCACAATGGAGAATACCAGCCGCCTTCACGTCCTCAAGACGCCCCGCCTCTGCCTGCGAGGGCGAAAATGCGGTAATCGCGGCAGCCATTGCTGCTGCGACCGAGAGACTGGTGATTAGCCCCGATTTAAATGTTCGTTTCATGGAAGTCCTCCGTGTTGTTTTATCTGGCTATCACTTCACTCGATCATCCTAGAACAGTCTTTGTGACAGCGTCGAACTAAATGAATCCAGCCGCTAGGGGCGATGGGCTGACAGTTCTTCGATGAGTCCCGTCATCGCCTGCTCGCTGCCGACCGAAAACCGGATCCAATCGGGCAGCGCGTTCTGATGGGCCACCCGGCCGATAAAGCCCTTTTCCGTCATGGCGAGTTCCAGGGCTTGCGCTGCCCCGGCACCTTCCGGGATCCGGAACAGGACGAAGTTCGCGACCGTCCCGCTGGTTTCGAATCCAAGATTTTCGACTTGGGATACAAGCCACGGCAGCCACTTGTCATTGTGAGCCTTGGCTTGCTTTTGAAACTCGAAATCCGTCAGCGCGGCGGCGGCACCCACCATGGCCAAAGACGAAATCGGGTAGGGGCCCCGCACGCGCGACAGCGGGTCTGCCAGACTGCGCGGAACATAAGCCCAACCCACGCGAAGTCCGGCAAGGCCATGGAATTTCGAAAATGTCCGGGTGACGATGACGTTCTCGCCGCCCGCGGCAACCAGAGGCAGGGCGGTGCCGTAATCGTCTTCATTCACATAATCGAAGTACGCCTCGTCGAGGACCAGGAGCACATCGGACCGGAGGGCTTCGCGGAGCGCCTTCACATCGCTCAACGGAATATGGGTGCCGGTAGGATTGTTGGGATTGGCGACGATCATAACCTTCGTGCGGGGCGTCACGGCATCGAGCAGGGACTGGATGTCGACCCGCAGATTGATTTCCGGAGCGGATACCGGGACCGCGCCGCACATTCTCGAGCGAATGCGGTAGCTCTGAAAAGCATGTTCCGGGTAGAGCACCTCATCCCCACGGTCGGCCCAGCCTTGAATGATCCAGTTGATCAACTGCTCCGATCCGGGTCCGACGACAATTTGTGCCGGGTCCAGCTTGAAATGACCGGCGAGTGCGTCGACCAGAGGCAACCCATCCGCATCGCCATAAAGGTAAAGCGACGAGGCGTGTTCCCGGATGGCTTCCACCGCCGCCGGGCTGCTGCCGATTGGCGATTCATTATTCGACAGCTTGTGGACCTCCACGCCAGCATCCCAGTTTACGCGGCCGGGTGTAAAGTTGGGGCCTTCGGCGAGATGCGCCACGGGTTTGGGTTGGCCTGTATCCGCCATTGTATTTTCCTCGCGTTCGTTCGGTGGGGCGGCACGGCTGATGAGCCGTCGCCCGGGAATATAGGCTTTTCAATTGAACACCATACCATCTTGGACAAGGACGAGCCCCGGCGGTGATTTACGTATGCCTCAAAGCCATGCAGAATTGCCGAGGCAGAATTTCCGGGAGAATGGGATGAGCGGTGAGACGCGCACGGGCGGCCAGATGGTTATCGACATTCTGGCGGCCAATGGCATCGATCGGGCTTACTGCGTACCCGGCGAGAGTTATCTCGGCGTGCTTGACGCCGTTCGCGAGGCGGGAAACAGCTTCACCCTCCATGTCTGCCGCCAGGAAGGGGGTGCCGCCTATATGGCCGAGGCCTATGCCTGCCTGACCGGGCGGCCCGGCGTGTGCATGGTGACCCGTGGACCCGGCGCCTGCAATGCAGCCATCGGCATTCATACCGCCGAGCAGGAAAGCGTGCCGATGATCCTGCTGGTCGGCCATACCACCACCGGTACGGAGGGATGCGTTGCATTCCAGGAAATCGATCTTGCCGCGTTCTATGGCGGGATGGCGAAACGGGTCTTTGTCGCGGACCGGGCCGAAGACATCGCCGGGATAATGGAAGAAGCTGTTGCGCTCTCCCTTTCCGGACGGCCTGGACCTGTCGTCGTTGGATTGCCGGAAGATATCCAGTTGTCTCCCGTGCCCGCCTCCGCCCCGAAGCCGGCTGAGCCCGCCCACGCCGCGCCGGATGCCGAGACGTTGTCCGAATTTGCCGAACTGTTGGCCGCCGCCAGGGCACCATTGCTGCTGCTCGGCGGTATGGGATGGAAGCAGACGGCGCGGGATCAACTTGCCGCCTTCGCCGAGAGCCTGGATTTGCCGACGGCGGTCACTTTCCGCCGCCAGGACCTCATCGACAACGACCATCCATGCTTTGTCGGCTCTCTCGGCGTCGGACCCGATCCCAGCCTCGTCGGATATGCGGATACGGCGGATCTCCTGATCATGCTGGGCGGGCAGGTCGGCGAAATCGAGACCATGCGCTATCAGAAACTGCTCGAGGGAAAACACGAGCGGCGGATCGTTCATGTCGCGCCGGACGAGAGCATGTTCGGTAAGGTCATCGACCCCGACCTCGCGATCTGCACCGATGTAAATTCATTTTGTGCGGCACTCGGAAATCTGAGGTTGTCCGATCCATCCGGCTGGTCGGCTCATTTGACGGGTCTGCGGGAAGGATACGAGGCCTATCACCAACCGGTGGACTTTCCGGACCGGGAAAATCCCGGCGCCGCGGTGGCGGCCATGAGCGATCTGGTTCCTCCGGACACGGTGGTGACCATGGGGGCGGGCAACTACACGCATTTTGTTTTGCGCCACCATCGCTATCGCAGAGCGCATACGCTGCTCGGTCCCATCAATGCGCCGATGGGTTCGTCGGTACCGGCGGGCATCGCCGCGGCGCAGATCTATCCCGATCGCGAAGTCCTGGCCTATGCCGGCGACGGGTGCTTTCTGATGAACGCCCAGGAACTGGTGATGGCGGCAAAGCAGCAACTTCGGCTGACGGTAATCATCTTCAACAACGGACTCTACGGCTCAATCCGTATGCACCAGGAACTGAACTTTCCCGGCCAGGCCATCGCCACCGACATCGACAATCCGGATTTCGTCGAGTTCGCCGGTTCGATGGATATCCCGGCGCAACGCATCGAACATGTCGACGAATTGACCGGCGCGTACAAGAAACTGCGGAGCAAACATTCGGGACCGATCCTGATCGAGATGCTCACCGATCCCGACATCAGCACGCCGCAAGCGACCGTTGACCAAATAAGAAAACGCGCGCCGTAGATTGGTCCTGGCCAATATGATATTGCGTCGCGCCCCTTGAACGACCAATACCAGACCATGATGGGCTGATAGCTGATCGCCTCTTCTAATCCCGGACCGGCAAACCCGAGACGGCAACCGTGCTCCGCTTGCAACCGTCTCGATCTCGAACCGGCGGCGGCAGCCGTCAATCCGCCGGGCCGCCGAAGCAACGCTCCCGCGGCCCGATTCCACTCTGATTATCCGAAATTCTATTTCTTCTTTTTGGCAGGCCCAGCCATCGCTTTCATGCCGGCAAGCGCCTCCGGTGAAATTTTCTTGTAATCGGTCAGCAGCCACTCGGCGTCCTTGCCGACCCAGAAATTCGGGATGATCTTAAACTGCTTCTTGTATGCCGCCCGGAATGTCGGATCGGCAATGGCGGCCTTATATGCCGCGCGCAACTCGGCAACCCGTTCCGCCGGCGTTCCCTTGGGCGCCATCACGACCTGGGCCCGCGTGTTATAGGTCGCATACCATTTGTAGGCTTCCCATTTCGGGCCGCTCGGCGCCTTTCCGCCATGGGTATCTTTGTAGAAATCGACGAAGTGTTTGATGTTCGGCGGATATTCCGGAAGGCGGATCGGCTCGCCGTTCTTATCAAGCGCGGAGTGATAATAGAGGGCGACGGCGGTGCCCTTCTTCAGCAAATCGTTCTCGTAGAACGCGACATGGCCGGCGAATCCCGTGGTAAGCGCGTTGATCTCTCCGCCCATAATAGCAGCCTTCAGCTTCGGCTGCCCCCGGTACCCCGGCACATAACCGTGGTCGATTCCGAGGATTTGAAGCGGTACCCGCGCAAAAATATCAAGCGAGCTCGCAGGCGAGCGGCCACCGACAATCAGCCCTTTCGCGTTTAGTATGTCAGTGGGCTTTTTCACTCCGGTCGTCGTCGAGACGATCGAGACAAAGCTCGCATCATTTGCGCCGATCATTACGAATTCGGCCGGCTCGAACCGGACGCCCGGCATGTTGAGCAGCTTGCCGATCTGGCGGGGCGGCCCAAACGAGAGCGTTAAGCCGTCGGGCCTGGCCTTTGAGGCAAAGAAGTTCAGCGCCTTGGCGCCACCGGCGCCCGGCATGTTCTTGATGACCATGTTGGTGTCTTTACCGAGAAACCGTCCGACCGCCGTCATTACCGCCCGCCCTGCGCGCGTTAGGCCGCCACCGGCACCGGACCCGATCAGAACGGTTACATCCTTGCCGTCGTAAAATCCTGCGTGGGCGGTCCCGGCCGATATTGACAACGCCAATGGCAATGCGATCACCGTGGCACCTAAAGCGAATACTTTCTTCATCGTTAATTCTCCAATTTCCCTGTGGTACGGGATAGCAGCGCAGATATAGACACAGAGTCAAGATTAATGAGCGCGCTCATTAAT
>LXNI01002874.1_pt1 | contig 10964 bp, 7 predicted proteins | sample 809091 | NCBI WGS metagenome assembly LXNI01 (sample SAMN04870527, study PRJNA318959) | sponge metagenome | biome: 01000161; feature: marine sponge reef; material: water | host: Sarcotragus foetidus | place: Greece: Milos, Mediterranean Sea | collected 2013-05-29 | depth 5-7 m | reverse complement strand
GGCAGCTATTTTCGGCAGCATTGGCCCGGCGCGATGCTGGCACTGGTGCTGATCTCCGCCCAGGCATGGACCCAGGTCGTTTCGCCAGAGTTGATCGGCCAGTCGGTGGACTGTTACCTTTTCCCGCGAGACCCTGCCAACTGCTGGTTTGCGTCCGTTACGCCGGAAATGGACACAGAGACCCGCCTGCTGGGTCTGGGCAGCCTGGTGTTGGTGCTGCTGGCAATCAGTCTGGCGGGGTCCGTGCTGGCAGGGCTGGCCTTCTATGCCATGTCCTGGACCGGGCAGCACGTGTTGCGCCAGATGCGCCAGGACCTGTTTCGACACATTCACCGGCTTTCCATGGGTTTTTACGCAAAAAATGAAGCCGGTGACATCATGAGTCGTGTCACCAATGATTCCGACACGATCGAACAGGCCTTCAGTTTCGCGTTGATGCAGGTGATCTCGGGCGGGTTGATCATCGTGTGGATCATGGTGCGCATGCTTGAGACCAACATCACCTATGCCCTGGTCAGCCTGGCGATCGTGCCGGTCATGGCCGTCGCCACCCTGTATTTTTCGAACCAGGCGCGCAAGGCCTTCCGTCAGGCGCGGCTGGAGATGGGAACAGTCAACGCGGACCTGCAGGAGAGCATCGCCGGCGCCCGCGAGGCGCAGGCCTTCAACCGCGAGGATGAGACCATCGCGGATTTCGAGCGTTCCAATGCGGCCAATCGCGAGGCCAATATTCGGGCGGCAGCCTTCACCAGCGCGCTGAGTCCGGTACTGGAAGCGCTGGGCTTTGTGGCGCTGGCCATTGTGGTGTTGGCCGGCGGCATCGCCGTGCTGCGCGACGAGCCATTGCTGGGCGGGTCGGCAATTTCGCTGGGTACCGTGTTTGCCTTTGTGGCCTTTTCGCAGCGTTTCAGCCAACCTATTCAGCAGATCGCTGTGCTCTGGACCAACGTGCAGAGCGCCATTGCAGGTGGAGAACGCATCTTTGGCCTGATGGACGAGCAGGATGAGATCGTGGAAGGGCCGGATGCGCATCCCCTGCCGCCCGTTCAGGGCAGTGTTCACTACGACAAGGTGGCTGCCGAGTATGTGGCCGGAGAGCCGGTGCTCAATGGCATCAGCTTTGAGGCAAGGCCCGGCGAAATTGTCGCCATCGTTGGTCCCACCGGCGCGGGCAAGACCACCATCATCAACCTGTTGCCGCGCTTCTACGACGTGAGTGCCGGTGCGGTCCGCATCGACGGGCATGACGTGCGTGACGTGCAGATAGACAGTCTGCGGCAGCAGATCGGCGTCGTGCTGCAAGACAACTTTCTGTTTTCGGACAGCGTCCTGAACAACATTCGCTTCGGCCGTCCTGACGCCAGCGATGAAGAAGTCATTGCCGCAGCCAAACTCGTGGCGGCTGACAGCTTCATCGAGCGCCTGCCCGAAGGTTACCAGACCGTGCTGGGCGAACGTGGCAGCGGCCTGAGCCAGGGGCAGCGACAACTTATCGCCATTGCCCGCGTCGCCCTCATGAGCCCGCGCATTCTCATTCTGGACGAAGCGACCTCAAGCGTGGATACACGGACCGAGCGCTTGATCCAGAACGCGTTCGAGCGCCTGCTGGAAGGCCGCACCAGCTTTGTCATCGCGCACCGCCTGAGCACGATCCGCAATGCGGACCAGGTGCTGCTGTTGCAGGACGGGCAGATCACCGAACGCGGCACGCATCGCGAATTGCTGGCGCAGGGCGGCGCTTATCATGCGCTCTACATGAGCCAGTTTCGCGATGAAGAAGAGGCGACTCCCGTCCCCGGCAACGGCCGCCTGGCCGAAGGAACGGCGGGCGCTGGCTGAGACTCCTTTCAGGCAATTGGCTCGCGGGTAAAATCGCTGTTCACCTGACGCAAAATCCCGAGTGGATTGCCGTTTCGCAGGGCTTCGGGCAGTAGTTCGTCCGGTACGTCCTGCCAGGCGACCGGGCGCAGGAAGCGGCGAATGGCATTCGTGCCCACCGAGGTGGTGCCCGCCGCATTGGTCGCCGGCCAGGGCCCGCCGTGTTGCATGGCTGCCGTCACTTCCACGCCGGTCGGGTAGCCATTCCAGATGAGGCGTCCGACCTTTTCACGCAAGGTGTCCAGCAGGGGTTGCAGGGACTCCCCTTCTTCAGAGCCGCAATGGATGCTGCCGGTCAGCTGGCCGGCCAGCGAACGCAGGACGCGGTCGAGTTCCTCGTCGCCGCTGCATGCGACGAAAAGGGTGACCGGACCAAAGTGCTCTTCCTGCAGGTCGGGATTCTCCAGAAATGTCGCCGCGTCCGTTTCCAACACAGTATGCGGGTAACAAAAGCCGCCGGCCTGACTTGCATTCTCGCGAGTATGGGAGCGCACGCCTTCGAGGGAGGCGCTGCGCCCGACGCTCCGCGTCAGACCGCTCTCTACGGCGGCGTTTAGCAAGATTCCCGCTTCGATGCCCAGCATCGCATCCCGGTAGTCTGCGATGAATGTTCTGGCTTCCTCGCTTTCCGGCAGCAGGACCAGGCCCGGATTGGTGCAGAACTGACCGGCGCCAAGCGTCGCGGACGCGGCCAGCCCCTGCACGATTTCCGCGCCTCGTTCTGCAAGTGCAGCGGCGGTGATCACGACCGGGTTGATGCTGCCCATCTCGGCGAAAACGGGAATCGGTCGCGGGCGTTGGGCGGCAAGGTCATGCAAGGCCCGACCGCCCTGCAGCGAGCCGGTGAATCCCACGGCCTCCAGCAGGGGGTGTTCGACCAGCCGGCGGCCGACATCGTGCCCGTCGCCCTGCAGCAGCGAAAAGAATCCGGGCGGGAAACCGCAGGCGCTGACCGCTGCGTTTATCGCGTGGGCGAAGCGTTCACTGGTGGCGGGATGTCCAGGATGGCCCTTGACGACAACCGGACAGCCTGCGGCAAGGGCAGCAGCGCTGTCACCACCGGCGGTGGCAAAGGCAAAGGGGAAATTGCTGGCGGAAAACACGGCCACGGGACCCAGCGGGAGCAGCATGCGGCGCACATCCGGGCGCGGCAGGGGCGATCGTTGCGGCAGCGCCGTGTCAATGACGGCCTCAACGTGTGAACCTTCGCGCAGCAGGGCGGAGAAGGCGCGCAACTGGCCGGTCGTGCGCGCCAGTTCGCCGGTCAAACGCACACTGCCCAGGGCCGTCTCTGCATCCGCCGTGGCGATGAGCGAGTCGGCGGCGGCCTCGATTTCCTCGGCGCTGGTATCCAGAAAATCCGCCAGGGTTGAGGCAGGAAACAGGCGAGTCGCGGCGAAGGCGTCCGCTGCCGCGCGCACTGCCGCGTCGATTTCCTGCGCCGTGGCGCTGTAGAAGCGGGTCTCTCCGGCTTTGCGGGTGCGAGGGTCTACACTGTGGAAGTAACTGGTGCCGGCTGCCTGCCATTCACCTGCAATGCTGTTTTTGCCTGCTGTCACGGGACCTGCTCCTTATCCTTTGACGCACCCTGTTCCTTGTCGAGCGCGCGCTGACCGGCTTCCAGTAACGTCAGTATCCGTTCACTGTCATAAATGCAGCCCGCCCAGGTGCCACCGCTGACGGCCTGCAAGGCCGCCCACAGGCGTGTGTCGTCCGGCAGGTTTGGGTGTGGCGCCAGCGTCGGATGCGGGTCCCGTCGGGCAAGCAGGGCGGAGGATTCCTGTGAATTGAGCGGTCCGTCTACCGTGGCGACCAGGTCCAGGCTGCCCTCCAGAGTCTTTCGGTCGATGCGAATGGTGACCATGTCCCCGTCGCGCAATTTGCCGATCGGCCCGCCCGCCAGCGCTTCGGGGCCGACGTGCCCGATGCAGGCCCCGGTTGAAACGCCGGAAAAACGGGCGTCCGTCAGAAGGGGCACGTGCTTGCCCCAGGGCAGAAATTTCAGCGCCGAGGTGAGCTGATAGGTCTCTTCCATACCGGTGCCGGCCGGTCCGATGCCGATCACGACCAGCACGTCACCGGCCTGGACGCGGCGCCCGGACTGGCCCTTGATGGCGGCGATGGCCTCGCGCTCGGATGTGAAAACCCGCGCCGGGCCGCTGTGATGATACACGCCGTCGTCGCCAACCAGCTCCGGATCGATGGCGGTGGCCTTGACCACCGATCCTTCCGGGGCAAGGTTGCCGACAGGAAAGACGACCGTGCTGGTCAAACCGCGCTGACGCGCGCTGTCCGGCGACATGATGACGTCATCGGGGTCCACGCCGTCGCGTTGGCGCAACTGTCGCCGCAAACTGTCGCGGCGCTCACTGTCCTGCCACCAGTCCAGCAGCTCGCCCAGGCTTGCGCCGGTGACCGTCAGGATAGAACAATCCAGCATGCCCCGGGCGCGCAAATGCAACATCACTTCCGGCACAGCGCCGGCAAGGAAGACCTGCACTGTGGGATGGTTGCGCGGCCCGTTGGGCAGGGCATCGACCAGGCGCGGCGCCGCGCGGTTGACGCGCGTCCAGTCCGCCACCGTTGGGCGGGCCAGGCCGGCGGCGTGGGCGATGGCCGGGATGTGCAAAAGCAGGTTGGTGGAGCCACCGAAGGCCGCATGCACCAGCATGGCGTTTTCCAGCGCAGCCGGGGTCAGGACGTCGGCCATGGTCAGGCCGAGCGCTTCCTGACGCAAAAGCGCCAGGGCCGAGCGCCGCGCCATCTCCAGCCAGACAGGTTCGCCTGAGGGCGCGAGCGCGCTGTGGGGCAGGGAAAGGCCCAGCGCTTCAGCGACCACCTGGGCGCTGGCTGCGGTGCCCAGAAACTGGCAGCCACCGCCGGGCGAGCCGCAGGCGCGGCAGCCCATGGTGGCGGCGTAATCCAGGGTGATCAGGCCATGGCTGAAGCGAGCGCCGATGGTCTGCACCGTGCCGGCATCCTCGGCCTCCGCTGCCGGCAGGGTCACGCCGCCCGGGATGATCACGCCCGGCAACCAGGAACTGCCCGCCAGGGCCAGCAACATGGCTGGCAGGCCCTTGTCACAGGTGGCAACGCCCAGCACACCCCGGCGCAGGGGCAGGGAGCGAATGAGGCGGCGCAGCACAATGGCTGCATCGTTGCGGTAGGGAAGACTGTCCATCATGCCTTCCGTCCCCTGGGTACGCCCGTCACAGGGGTCGCTGCAATGGGCGGCGAAGGGCAGCCCGCCCTGCCGGTGGAGAGTCTCGGCCGCTGCCCGGACCAGCAGGCCGACCTCCCAGTGGCCCGTGTGATAGCCCAACGCCAGCGGGCGACCATCGTCGGCGCGCAGGCCGCCCTGGGTGCTGAGGATGAGGTACTGCGGTCGCGCGACTTCGGCGGGGTCCCAGCCCATGCCGGCGTTTTGCGTCATGCCGAAGAGATGGCCGCTGCCGGCGTTCCTCAGCATTTCTTCCGTCAGGGGCAGGGCGCCGGCGGGCCCCTGGCCCACGCTGCGGGTGACCGGCGTGTCCGCTGCCAGGATATCCGTTAGCGAAGGGATTGCGCCTTGCTCGCTCATGAGTGTTCTTCAGTTGTGATGCGCGGGCAGGGCTGGCTATACTAGCGTGGAAATCCGGTATGAGGCAATGCATGGGACGCTTCGACGGGCGGGTCGCCCTTGTCACAGGCTCCGGGGAAGGCATCGGCCTGGAAATCGTCCGGCAACTGGCTCGCGAGGGCGCGCAGGTCCTGCTTAACGATATCGACGGAGATCGCGCCAGTGGGGCCGCGGCAGCGATTCGCGCAAAAGGTGGCGACTGCCGTTCCTTCGCCGGCGACGCTGGCGACGTTGCCGTCGCGCGCATGATGGTCGCCACGGCCGTGGAAGCCTGGGGACGTCTGGATCTGGCGGTCGCCAACGCCGGCCTGACCCTGTATGGCGATTTTTTCGATTACGAGCCGGCCGCGCTGGAGCGGGTGCTGAACCTCAATTTACGGGGTTCTTTTTTTCTGGCGCAGGCGGCAGCCTGTCAAATGCGGGATCAGGGTGAGGGCGGCCGCATCCTGCTGATGTCTTCGGTAACCGGCCTGCAGGCCGTGCACCATCTGGAAGCCTACGGCATGAGCAAGGCCGCCTTGCGGATGCTGGCCCGCGGCCTGGTGCACGATCTTTCACCGCATGGCATCACGATTAACAGCATCGCGCCCGGCGCCATCCTGACGCCCAGGAATCTGCAGGACGATCCGGACTTTGAAAACTCCTGGGGCAATGAGATCCCCGTACGACGCGTGGGCAGCGTGGAAGAAATCGCCGCCGCCGCGCTCTTTCTGCTTTCGCCCGAGGCAAGCTATATCACCGGACAGACTCTGGTCGTGGACGGTGGCTGGTCGGTGACAAGCCCGCTGCCCGGGCAGATAAGCTACCGCAATCAGGGGGACCCGACATGAGCGATCCACTTCTGCTGCGCGTTCTTGATCCGGAGCAGGGGCCGCGCTACGTCCTGCAGGAGGGCGAAACGGTGTCAGACGTTCACGACGTCATGGGCTCGCTTTCCGCATGGCTGGCCGCAAGCGTGGGACGGGCCGCTGAAGCCATTGACGACCTGCGTGAGCAGGCGGCCACGGCGGAGACGCGTTGGCCGCGGGGGGAATTCGCCTTGCCCCTGCTGGCGCCGGTGGACGAGCAGGAAGTCTGGGCGGCGGGCGTGACCTATGAGGACAGCCGCAAGGCGCGCCAGGAAGAGGCTGTCGACGGCGGCGACGTCTATGCCCGCGTCTACGTCGCCGAGCGCCCGGAGATTTTCTTCAAGGCCCAGGCATGGCGCGTCATCGGCCCGGGCGGCAAGGTTGGCATTCGCTCCGACGCCACCTGGTCCGTGCCGGAACCGGAACTGGGCGTGGTCTATAATCCGGCCATGGAAGCGATCGGGTTTACCGTGGGGAACGACATGAGCAGCCGCGACATTGAGGGCGCCAACCCGCTTTATCTGCCCCAGGCCAAGATGTTCACGGCCTCCTGCGCACTCGGTCCGGGCATCGCCCTGCGGGCCAGCCGGGAGTGGCCGGACGCCAACATTCGCATGCGCATTGAGCGCGACGGCAAAGATGTGTTCCGCGATTCCATTCACACCGGTCGCATCCGTCGCCGAATTGACGAACTGGGCGACTTTCTGGGTCGCACGTACAAGTTGCCCAGGGGCGCCGTGTTGCTGACGGGAACGGCTATCGTGCCTCCGGCGGACTTCACTCTGGAGGAAGGCGACGTCATCGTCATCGGCATCGATGGCATTGGCGAACTGATGAACATTGCGCAAGTCGTATAAACGACGGAGGAACGCTGTCATGGTGGACCAGAATGTTCGTTTCTTCGGGGACGTTGTCCAGTCAAACCTGCCCTTCGATGACGTTGCCATCCGGCTGAATGCGGGCGACAACGTGGCCATTGCCCGCCGTCCCCTCCAACCCGGCACGGTTCTGGAGACAGGCGATGGCGTCCTGAACCTGCGCGACTTCGTCACTGACGGCCACAAATTCGCACTGGCAGACCTTGCGGCCGGTGAGAGAGTCCGGCGCTACGGCCAGACCATCGGCTTCGCCACTCGGGACATTCAGGCCGGAGACCACGTGCATACGCACAATCTGGCTGTACAGGATTTCGCGCGCGAGTACGAGTTTGCGCAAGATATTGAAGCGGTGGACTATGTGCCGCCGGCGCAACGCCTGACCTTCAACGGCTACCTGCGGGAGAACGGACAGGTAGGCACGCGCAATTTCATCGCCATCATCTCCACCGTCAACTGTTCGGCGCACACGACGCGCGAAATCGCCCGTCACTTCACGCCCGAACGTCTGGCGGATTATCCGAATGTCGACGGCGTCGTGGCGCTTGTCCACCTTTCTGGCTGCGCGGTACAGATCGGTGGCGCGGACTACGTGTTGTTGCAGCGCACCCTGGCCGGGATGGCGCGCCACGCCAACATCGGGGCTTACATCATCGTTGGCCTGGGCTGCGAGGCCAACCAGGTCGCCGACCTGGTGTCCAACTATGATCTGAATGGCAATGGCCGACAGGCGCCCGGCATCACCATCCAGGGGGAAGGTGGCATTCGCAAGACGATTGAGGCCGGCGTGGCGGCTGTAGAGGAATTGCTGCCACTCGTCAACGCCAGCGAGCGTAGCCCGCAACCGGTGTCCGAACTGATGGTTGCCCTGCAGTGCGGCGGCAGCGACGGCTGGTCCGGCGTGACGGCCAACCCGGTGGTAGGCGCGGCGTCCGATCTGCTGGTGCAACAGGGCGGGACGGTGGTGCTGGGCGAGACCCCGGAGATCTACGGCGCCGAACAGTTGCTGACGCGGCGCGCTGTGAACCGCGAGGTTGGCGAACGCCTGCTGGAGTTTATCCGCTGGTGGGAAGCGCACAGCGAGAAGCACGACATGGAAATCGACAACAACCCTTCACCAGGCAACAAGCTGGGAGGCCTCACGACCATCTACGAGAAATCGCTGGGCGCGGTGGCCAAGGGCGGCAGCACGCCCCTGACCGGCGTCTACAAATATGCCGAGCCGGTGACGGCGAGCGGCTTCACCATCATGGATTCGCCGGGTTACGATCCGGTGGCGGTGACCGGCCAGGTGGCCGGTGGATCCAACCTGGTGCTGTTCACGACCGGGCGCGGTTCGGCCTTTGGCTTCCTGCCCGCTCCAAGCATCAAGCTGGCCAGCAATTCGGCCCTCTATCAGCACATGGAAGAGGACATGGATTTCGATGCCGGACGCATCCTTGACGGGCTATCGATGGACGACGCGGCGCAGGAGTTGCTGGAATTGATGATTGCGGTCGCATCCGGCGCGCCATCCAAGAGCGAGGCCCAGGGCGTGGGCGAGGCGGAATTCAACCCCTGGAATCTCGGCGGTACGCTGTGATTCTGATGCGACACTGATGTCATGTTCAGATTCTGGCAAGATTTGCGGCGCATACTGGCGGGAGACAGGCGGGAAGTCAGGAGCAAAGTCATGGCCGACACAAGCAAGGTTAGCAAGAGCGAGGCCGAGTGGGCCGAGCAGTTGACACCACAGCAGTATGCGGTGCTGCGGCGCCAGGCGACCGAGCGCCCCTTTACCGGTGAGTACGTGGACCACAGGGAGGACGGCACCTACTGTTGCGCGGCCTGCGGACAGCAGTTGTTCGCCTCCGGCACGAAGTTCGATTCGCATTGCGGCTGGCCCAGCTTTTGGGACATGATCGATGAAGGCACGGTGGAGTGGCGACCGGACAACAGCTACGGCATGCGTCGCACGGAAGTCACCTGCAGTCGCTGTGACTCACATCTGGGCCACGTGTTTGAGGATGGCCCGCGCGACCAGACCGGTCTCCGCTACTGCATCAACTCGGTGGCGCTTGATTTCGAGCCTTCAGCCAACAAGCAGTAACCATCGCTTCTCATTTGGCGTCCGGGCCATTGTGCCCGGGCGTCTTCCTTTAAACGCCGCCGTAGGCGCTGTAACCGCCGTCCACCGGAATGACGGTGCCGGTGACGAAGCGGGCGCCATCCGACACCAGCCAGAGCAGCGTGCCGATCAGTTCCTCCGGCTGGCCGAGGCGACCCATGGGCGTATTGCTGACGATTTGCTGGCCACGCGGCGTCAGCGAGCCGTCCTCGTTGCTGACGATGAGGCGGTTCTGCTCGGTCAGGAAGAAACCGGGCGCGATGGCGTTGACGCGGATATGCGGGCTGTATTCATGCGCGAAATAGACCGCCAGCCAGCGCGTGAAGTTGTCGATGCCGGCCTTGGCGGCGGCGTAGGCCACGACGCGCGTCAGCGGGCGTTGGGAGGCCATGGAGGAGATGTTGACGATGACGCCCTGGCCGGCCTCGGCCATGGGCTGCGCCAGGGCCTGCGCGGCCAGCAGGGTGCCGAAGAAGTTGAGGTCAAAGGTCCACTGCAGCGCTTCCTGGTCAATGTTGAAGAGGTTGCGCGTGTTGTCGGGCGAGGTCATGGCGTTCGGGTTGTTGCCGCCCGCGCAGTTGATCAGGATGTCGATGTTGCCGCAGACCGACAGGATTTCCTCACGGGCCGCGTCCAGGGTCTCGCGCTCCAGCACGTTGACGGCCAGCGGCAGGGCCTTTCCGCCGTCGGCGAGAATGGCATCCGAGGTCCTGGCGGCTTTCTCCAGCGAGGTGCCCATGACGGCGACGGTCGCCCCGGCGGCGGCCAGTCCCCTGCACATGGCGCTGCCGAGCACGCCGCTGCCACCGGTCACGGCGGCTACCTTGCCGGAAAGATCAATTTTGTAGGGCATTAGTCGCTTCCTGTGGCGCCCTGAAATGGCGCGATGTGTCGGTCGAAGTGGGTCTCAAGCACCGCCTGGTAATCGTTTTCGTGTTCATGCAGGAAGGCGTAGAGGCGGTCACGGAATCTGTCCAGTTGCGAACCGAAGGTCACGTGCAGCGTCTGGCGAGCGTCAAATTGTTCGAAGAGGGCCGACAATTCCTCGTCCGGCGGGTTGACAGGCACGCGCTCCAGCTGGCCGGAGATGTGATAGCTGGCGCGGTCGGTCTCGAAGCGGTCCCGGGCCAAGGCCAGAATCTCGCGAAAGAACGAGGCGTCCCGCAAGGCAATCACGCGCAGGGCCTCCAGCCAGCTGGTGCCGGCCGTCTTGAGGTGCACCAGGGCTCCGGCGTGGCGGTGGATGATCGGGTAGATTTTGAACTTGTCCGAGCCAGTGTGAATGCTCAGCTTGTAGGGGCCCATCTCGCGCGCGATGCGGGCATGGGCGGCGAAATCCTGCTCGAATTGCGCCAGGTCGCCGATGTAGTCCACGCCCTTCTCGAAGTCGCCAATGAAACGCGGCGCCAGACCGTCCACCCGCACGCCCAGTCGTTTTAATTCCGCAGCGATGAACCAATGCTCGGCCGGGCTGGTCGGCGTGTCGGTCTCGTCGACCGACACTTCCAGGTCAAATGGTTCACCGGTGAAGCGCTGTTCGATGTGGCGCGCCAGGTTCTTGACGTGGATGATGGCGCGACTGTATTTGCCACTGGCGCGCAAGAGGCCTTCCTCGCCCAGCGGGGCGGCAGCGTCAG
>LXNI01002873.1_pt1 | contig 10967 bp, 6 predicted proteins | sample 809091 | NCBI WGS metagenome assembly LXNI01 (sample SAMN04870527, study PRJNA318959) | sponge metagenome | biome: 01000161; feature: marine sponge reef; material: water | host: Sarcotragus foetidus | place: Greece: Milos, Mediterranean Sea | collected 2013-05-29 | depth 5-7 m | reverse complement strand
CGGCTCTACAGCCAGATTGTCGACAATATGAATAAGGCGGCGCTGGTCGGCTTTCCTATCAGTGAGATCGGTTCGCGCCTGAAAGCGGCGCTGGCGAGCGGGGTGGAGCAGGCGCATATTTTTGATGACGCGCAGACCTGCGCCATGGCTTTTCGCAAATATTGTCTCGAGCATAATTTGCTGGATTTCTCGTTGCAGTTGGAGGTCTTCCGCGATCATGTGTGGGTGGCGCCGCAGGCACAGGCATACCTGCGCGGTCGCTACAAGCATCTCATTGTTGACGGCGTGGAAGAAGAAAATCCCGCTTCGCATTTCATTCTGAAGGAATTGCTGCAGAGCTGCGAATCGGCGCTGATTATATACGATCGCGACGCTGGTTTTCGCCGTTTTCTGGGGGCGGATCCGGTTAGCGCGCTGCGCTTGCGCGATAGCTGCCAGCTGCAAGCGACGCTTGACGAGACCTTCGTCATGGGGGAGGCGGTGGCGGCACTGGGCGCTGGGCTGGGGGCGCAGCTTGGTCTGCCTGTCAACACGGAGGAGGATGCCCATCCGGCGCCGGCATTGATCACGGAGGCGCACCGCTACCATCCGGCAATGGTGGACTGGGTGGCGCGGCAAGTGGACATGCTTGTGCGCGAGCGCGATGTGTCGCCGAATGATATCGTCATAGTGGCGCCATTTATGTCCGACGCGCTCCGTTTCGGCTTGGCGGACCGTTTGTCGCAACGCGGGATCCCTCTGCGGTCGCATCGGCCGTCGCGGGCGCTGCGTGACGAGCCGGCCGCCCGAACCTTGCTGACGCTGGCTCGGCTGGCGCATCCGCACTGGGGCTTGCCGCCGACCGAATTCGACATTGTCTTTGCGCTGATGGCGGCGATCAAAGACCTTGATCTGGTCCGCGCCAAGCTGTTGACGGAGATGCTGTATCGAAATGGTCGGCTGCTGCCCTTTGCCGAGGTGCGCTCGACCGCGATGCAAGAGCGCATCACCTTTGATCTGGGCGAGCGTTACGACCGGCTGGCGGCCTGGATTGGCCGCTACATTGAGGGCGGTCGGGTTGACGCCATTGATATCTTCTTCCGGCGGCTGTTTGGCGCTTTGCTGTCGCGTGCCGGCTTCGGCTTCCACGATGATGTCGATGCTGGCAATATCAGCATGAATCTTGTTGATTCCGCCCGCGGATTCCGCTGGTCGCTCGACTTCATGAGCCGCTACGATGAGCAGATCGACTTGAGCTTGGATTACGTGAAAATGGTGGACCGCGGGGTCATCGCCAATTTCTATCTGCGGGATTGGATAGCGGATGCGGAAGAAGGGCTGTTGATCGCGCCGGCCTACACATTCTTGCTGAACAACCGCGCGGTAGAATATCAGTTCTGGCTGAACATCGGCAGCGAGGGCTGGTCAAGGCGACTGTATCAGCCCTTGACCCACCCCTATGTATTGAGCCGCGGTTGGCCGCCGGGCATGTTGTGGACGGAGGAAGACGAGCGGAGCCTGAGTCGCGAAACGTTGGGACGGCTTCTGCTGGCTTTGACGCGCCGCTGCCGCAAGGCGATCTTTCTGGGTTACAGCGAGCTCAGCGAAAGCGGCTATGAGCAGCGTGGGCTGCTGCTGGAGACGATACAGAGCCTGCTGCGGCGCTTCGCTCGGGAAGGGCAAAATGTTTAAACCGCGGCCCAAGCAGGCGAAAGTGCTGGCTTATCGGCGCGGGTACATGGGCGTGGCGGCTGTGCCCGGCAGCGGCAAAACGGCGACCCTCTCGTACTTGGCGGCGCAGCTGCTGGCGGAAACGGAACTGGCAGAGGGACAGGAAATCCTAATCGTCACATTGGTGAATTCGGCGGCCGCAAATTTTGCGCGGCAAGTCAACGAGTACGTCAAGGGAGATGGGCTGCTGCCCGGCTATGGCTATCGAGCGCGCACTTTGCATGGCTTGGCGAACGATATCGTCCGCGGCAAGCCAACGGCTGCGGGTCTCGACGATCAGGTCGCGATCGTTGACGAGCGCGAGAGCAACGCGATCCTCGCCGATGCGGTCGAAGCCTGGATGCGCCGTTATCCGGAAGCGCCCGATGCCTACCTGGCGCCCGAGTATGTCGACAAGGGGCACTATCGAACGCAGAAGTGGTCGGAGATTCTGACCGAGACGGCGCGCAACTTCATAAAGCAGGCGAAGGACAAGCTGCTGACGCCGCAGGATGTCGGCAGAATGCTCGATGATTATTCGGGCGAGTTGCTGCTGGCGGAGATCTGCGCCGAAATCTACCGCGATTATGACCGCGCGTTGGCTTATCGAGGCGCGGTCGATTTCCAGGACTTGATCCGCCTGGCCGTGAAAGTGCTGCGGGAGGAACCCGCGTATTTGGCTTCGCTGCAGCGCAAGTGGGTCGCCATCCTCGAGGACGAGGCGCAGGACAGTTCACGGCTGCAGGAAGACATCCTTCGTACCTTGGCAGGGGAGGGCGGGAACTGGGTGCGCGTGGGCGACCCTAATCAAGCGATTTACGAGACCTTCACCACCGCCGATCCCAAGCATCTGCGCGAATTCATCGCTTCGGAAGGGGTTGATGGGCGTGAATTGCCCAACTCCGGGCGCAGCACGCGCAGCATTCAGAAGCTGGCGAATCAGTTGATCGATTGGTCGCTTGCGCACCCGCATCAGGCGATCCGCGATCGCGCGCCTTTAAGCAAACCCTATATACTGCCGACGCCTGCCGGCGACCCGCAGCCCAATCCGCTCGATAATCCGGACGCGGTCGTCTTGTTCGCGGAAGCTTATAGCGCGACCAAGGAAGCCCTGGTAGTGACCGAATCTTGCCGGCGCTGGTTGGCGGCGAACCCCGAAGGGACAGCGGCGATTCTGGTGGCGCGCAATTCACGTGGCTCGGAGATTGTAAAATTCTTGCGTCAGTCAGGCCTGCCATACGTTGAGAATCTCAACAGCACCTCATCGACGCGCGCGGTGGTCGGCGCCCTTTCGCGCGTGCTTGGCTATCTGGCCGATCCCAAAAGCGCGGGAAAGCTGGCCGAGGTGTATCGCGTTTGGCGGCGCGATGAGCGCGACGAACCGGCGGCGGTCGCAGAGATAAAATCGATGACGGACATGCTTAGACGGATCAGCAAGGTGGAAGCGCTGGTCGCGCCGCGACTGGACGACTGGCTTGAAGACATCATGGTTGAAGAAGGCAACGGCGAGCAATTTGGGGACCTGCGAGATTTTCGCGGACGGGTTGGCGCCTGGCTGCGCGCGGCTGAGATGCCCATTGACCAACTGATTCTGACTATCGCCGGCGACGTATTTCGCGATGTGAGCGAGATCGCGACAGCGCACATGGTGGCGTTGTATCTGGCGCGCCTGGCACAGACCCACCCGTTGATGCGCCTGCCGGAATTCGCCGCCGAGCTTTACGATATCGCTGGCAACAGACGCCGTTTCACCGGCTTGGGCGATGACGAGGGGCAGTTTGACCCGGACGCGCACAAAGGGAAAGTGACGGTGACCACGCTGCATAAAGCCAAGGGGCTGGAATGGGATCGCGTCTATTTGATCTCGGTTAACAATTACGACTTTCCCTCCGCCGATGCCAACGATAGCTTCATCGGCGAGAAATGGTTCATCCGCGATGACCTCAACCTGTCGGCCGAGGCGCTGGCGCAATTGGCGGCGCTGCATGAAGGGAGCGCTTATCGGGAAGGGCAGGCCAGCCTGAGCGCCCGCTTCGATTACGCCGCCGAGCGCTTGCGCCTGCTTTATGTCGGCATCACACGGGCGCGGGTGGCATTGACCATCACTTGGAACACCGGAAGAGGGACGGCGACTGAAGCGACGCCGCTGCTGGCTTTGCGCACCTGGTGGGAAGGCGAGCGAGAGAAGGAGATGGCGCGTGAGCCTCAGCGCTGATTTCGCCTTCACGCAGGGCAGCTTGCAAGACTTTGCCGATTGCGCCCGCCGTTTCGAGTTGCGCTTTATCCGGCGCATGCGCTACCCGGCGCTGGAAGTGCAGGAGCCGCTACAATTCGAGAAGGGGACGCGACAGGGCGCGCGCTTCCACAAATTGGTTCAGCAGCATCTGCTCGGCGTACCGGCTGAGGCGCTGGAAGCGTCGCTGGCTGATGATGTGGAACTGGCGGGCTGGTGGCGGAGTTATCTGGCGCGGGGCTTGAGCGGCCTGCCCGTTCAGCGTTTCAGCGAGATCACCTTGCAGACTCACCTGGCGGGTCGGCGGCTGGTGGCGAAATATGACTTGCTGGCGCTTGAGCCCGGCGGGGCGGCGGTCATCGTTGATTGGAAGACGGGAGCGCGTGTGCCGGCCAAGGCATATTTGGCCGGGCGGATGCAGACAGTCGTCTATCGTTATGTGCTGGCGCAAGCGGGCGCCCACCTTTACGCCGGCGAAAGCATTCCGCCGGAGCGCATTCGCATGGATTATGTCTATGTGGCGGGTGGCGGCGAGCGCCTGAGCTTCCCATATTCGACGGCGCAAATGAGAGAGGATGAAGCGCTGCTCTCGGAGATGATCGCGGCGATCGATCAAGTTGTCGAGTTCGCGCTCACCGACGAGGAACGACGCTGCCGCTTCTGCAGCTACCGCTCGCTTTGTGACCGGGGTGGGGCGGGGCGGCTGGAAGATTTTGACCTTGACGAATACGAGGAAGAAGACGAAGAAGCGTTCGCGCTGGACATTGATCAGATCGCCGAGATTGAGTTTTAAAGGAAGAGGAGGGCAATATGAAAATCGACCGCGTCCGCAGCCTGCACGTCGGCGCCGAATGGGATTACCACGAGCCGCTTGGCGAAGCCCATCTGTCCCGGCCCGAGTCCATTTACCCGGAACTGGCGGGGGATCCGAGTTGGCCCGTCAAAGATGTAGCCAGCGGACCGCCCTACGCCGTTGACGCGCATTTCCTGCTCATCGATACTGACGAAGGCGCGACCGGCATCTGCGGACCGGTCGGCGACGAAGACATCGCCATCATCAATCGCAGTTTCGTCGACATTCTCATCGGCGAGGATCCGCAGGCGATTGAGCGCATCTGGGACAAGATGTACCGCCATTCGATCCACGGCCGAAAAGGGACGCCGATGATGGCGCAGAGCAAAGTCGATCTGGCGCTGTGGGATTTGAAAGGCAAGCTCTTGAACGCGCCCGTCCATCAGCTGCTCGGCGGACCGAGCCGGGCGAGAATTCGCGCTTATGCCTCAATGTTGGGATATTCGGTCGAGCCGAACAAGGTGGTCGAACGGACGCGGCACTTCCTGGCGCAGGGCTTCACCGCCTTCAAGTGGTTTCTGCCTTGCGCGCCAAAGGATGGCGAGGCGGGCATCCGCAAAAATCTGGCGGTCATCCGCGCGGCGCGGGAGGCGGCTGGCCCCGACTGCGATCTCATGTTCGATGCCTGGAGCAGTTGGAACGTGCCTTACACGCTGCGCATGGTCGAGCTATCGCGCGAGTACCGCCCGTATTGGTTTGAGGAGCCGGTCTTGGCCGATCTGATCCCGCAATACGCCGAACTGCGGCGGGAAACGCGCGGCGTCTTCATCAGCGGCGGCGAGCACGAATACACGCGCTGGGGCGTCAAGGCGCTGCTGGATGCGCGCGCGGTCGATATCTTGCAGGCGGATGTGACCTGGGCCGGCGGCATCAGCGAGATGACGAAGATCTGCGCCTTGGCCTCGGCTTATGACATTCCGGTGATTCCGCATCATGGCGGCTGGCCCTCGACTCATCTGATCGCCTCGCAGAGTTTGACGACCTGCCCGCTGCAGGAGTGGCTCATCCAGCATGGCCGCATGCCAAATGTCTTCTACAAGCATAAGCTCGTGCCGGTCGACGGGCATATCGACGTGCCAAATGCGCCTGGCTTGAACATGGACCTGGCGGAAGAGGACTTGACCGTGATTGAGGAGCGGGCGTTGACGGGCTGATGGGGAGGCAGAGACTTCCGCGCCGCGAATGGCTGGAATCGACGCCGGCCGCGCTGCCGCAAGCGCTGGCCGATCTCGTCGGCGGCCATGCGCTGGTTGCGCAGTATCTGGCGCGCAAGGGCATCGCGTCGTTGCCTCTGGCCGAGCGCTTTCTCTCGCCCGAGAAATACCGTCCTGCAGCGCCTGATGACCTGCCCGATATGGACCGCGCCGTCGAGCGGCTGAAGCGCGCCATCCGCGCTCATGAGCGCATCTTGATCTGGGGCGACTTTGATGTCGACGGGCAGACATCGACAGCGCTACTCTATTCGGCGCTGACGCGGCGGGAGGCGCAGGCGCGCTACCATGTGCCGAATCGCTTCAGCGAGGGGCACGGCATCCACCTGCCGACGCTCAAGCGCCACCTCAATGCCGGCGTTGATCTATTGCTGACCTGCGACACCGGCGTGACCGCCCACGACGCCATTGATTATGCCGCGAGCCGCGGGGTCGATACGATCGTCACCGATCATCATGCCTTGCCGGAGACGCTGCCGGCGGCCGTCGCCGTGGTTAATCCGCGCCGCTTGCCCGAGGGGCATCCGCTGCTTGAGCTGCCCGGCGTCGGCGTCGCCTACAAGCTGATCGAAGCGCTCTACAGCGGTGACGACAGCGGCTTTCTGCTGGATCTGGTGGCTCTGGGCATCGTCGCCGATGTCATGGTGCAGGTGGATGACACGCGCTATCTCTTGCAGCGGGGCTTGAAGCGGCTTCGCGAGAATCGGCGGTTGGGCTTGAAGGCGATTTTGGAGCGGGCGGAGATCCCGGCGTCCGAGCTCAACGAGGGGCATATCGGCTTCGCGATCGCGCCACGGTTGAATGCGCTCGGGCGGCTTGATGATGCCAACCCGGCGGTCGAACTGCTGACGACTGCGGACTGGGGGCGCGCGCGCATCCTGGCGAACACGTTGGAAGGCTTGAACACGCGGCGGAAGTACCTTTCGAATCAAGTTTATGAATCGGCGATCGCCCAGATTGAAGCCCAGCCCTGGTTGCTGGACTACGCCGCGCTCGTGCTCAGCCATGACGACTGGCATAGCGGGGTGATCGGGATTGTGGCGGGGCGGCTGGTGGAAGAGTTCGGCTTGCCGGTCGTGCTGATCGCGACACCCGATGAGACCGGGCGTGGCTCGGCGCGCTCGGTGGCGGGCGTCGACTTGACGGGCGCGTTGGCGGCGGCGTCGGGCGCGCTCATCCGTTACGGCGGGCACAGCATGGCAGCCGGTCTCAGCTTGCCCGCCGACAAGATCTTTCAATTCCGGCGAGCTCTTTCGCAGGTGGTTCGCGAAATGGTCGGCGAGGCGCCGGCGATGCCTCCACTCACGATTGACGGCTATTTGGACTTGGCGGACATCTCGCTGGACCTGACGGCCGACATCGAGCGCCTGGCGCCATTTGGCAACGGCAATCCACCGCTGACGCTGGCGACGCGAGACTTGAAAGCGGCGAGCCGCAAAGGGTTGGGGCGGCGCGGAGAGCATCTGCAAATCGAAGTCGAAGATGCGCAGGGAAGGCGACAGCGCGTCATCTGGTGGCGGGGCGCGAGCGCTGAACTGCCGCAGGGGCGCTTCGACCTCGCCTATACCTTGCGTACGAGCGTCTACCAGGGCGAGCGTGAAGCGCTGGTCGAGTGGCTGGATTATCGGCTGCTGGAGGCGGCCTCGGCCGATCTCCAAACTGGCGAGCCAGCCTATGAACTGCTGGATTATCGCCAATCGGCAGCCCCGCCCTTCGACTTGGCGCTTGCGCGGGAACGGTATCCGCGGGCTTTGCTCTGGTCAGAAGTGAAGCAAATTGACGGCGCGGTTGATCGGCTGGGGCTGAAGCCGAGTGATACACTAATTGTCTGCACCATTCCGCCATCAGCGGAGATTTGGGCGGCGGCGCTGGCGACTGTGAATCCGGAAAGGCTGATTCTATTCGGCATGCGAGCGGCGAGGGAGGCGACGAAGCCCTTCCTGGCGCGTCTGGTGGCTTTGGTCAAATATGCCGTCAATCAGAAAGGCGGCAGGGCTGCGGTCGAGGTTTTGGCGGCGGCGATGGGCGAGCGCGAGCGCAGCGTACAGGTCGGATTGCAAGTGCTGCGCGCACTGGGTAAACTCGACTGTCAGGCGGGCGCGGCCGGCGAGTATCGGCTGGAGCTGGCTGATAGGGCGCCGAGCGACCAACTGGCAACGCTGCAAAAGCGCTTGAGCTTGCTCCTTCGGGAAACGCGCGCCTACCGAAACTATTGGCTAACGATGAAGATTCAGGATTGAGGATATGGCTTTCGAACAATCAGTATCTTGGTGGTGCATCGCAAGGGAAAACACCGACCTGGTCGATATGCTGCAGACATGCAAGGCGATGGGTTATACGGCGATGGAGCTCGTGCCGGTTGAGATGTTTCAGCTGGTGCGGGATCAAGGCATGAAGATCGCGACGCATCAGTTGCACGGTCCTATACCGGTCGGCATCAATAAGCCGGAGAATTGGGACGATATCAAACGGCAGTCGGAGGCCAGCCTCAAGCTGGCGCAGGAATGGGGAATCCCCTTCTTGATCGCCTTCAGCGGCAACCGCGAGCCGGGCTTGGATGACGAGCGCGGCGCCGAGAACGCCATCAAGCACTTGGAGATGCTGGCGCGCGATGCCGAATCGGCCGGCGTCGTCCTGCTCCTCGAATTGCTCAACAGCAAGGTGAACCACCCCGATTATCAATGCGACCGGACCGCTTGGGGCGTTCAGGTGGTTTCGGCGGTGGATTCGCCCAACGCCCGTCTGCTTTACGACATTTATCACATGCAGGTGATGGAGGGTGATGTCATACAGACCATCCGCGACTACAATCAGTGGTTCGCCCATTATCACACGGCGGGCGTGCCCGGGCGGAATGAAATCGACGAGACGCAAGAACTGTATTACCCCGCTATCTGCCGAGCAATCGCCGAGACCGGTTTCACCGGCTACGTCGGTCAAGAATTTGTGCCGGTTGGCGATTGGAAAGCGGCGCTGCAGCAAGCCTACGATGCCTGCAACGTGGGCTAGCGGATTATAGCGATCAGCTAGTATGAGCCCCGATGCGGGAAGCGGCGCAACAGCCCGGTCGGCTTGCGGAACTGCTGCAGCAAGGCGATGCCCCCGATGATAACGATCATGCCGACCACCATCGTGGTGGTTATCTCTTCGTCCAGGAGCAAAACGCCGCCAATACCGGCCACAATCGGGATGATGTAAGTGGTCATCACCGCCGGCGTGGCGCCGAAGCGCTTGATATTGTAAAAGGACAGCAGCAAGCCAAGGAAAGTCCCCACGACCGCCGAGTAGATCAGGGCGAGCAGGCCTGTCGCGTCAACCGCGCTGACGTCAAAGCCGACTGTCAGGAACGAGAAAGGCATCACCGCCAGCGCTGTTGTAAAGATGCGGATGCTGCCGACATCGTAAGCGTCGTAGCCGCGCAGGTATTTGCGGGCGTAGATGATCATCACCGCGCTGAAGATCATCGCCACCGTGACGAGCAGGTAACCGGTGGGCACGGCAGCCGTCGCGTCTGGCAAGCCATCCTCGCCGCTAAGCGCCAGCAGCAGCGCGCCACCCAAAGCCAGCGTCACGCCGAAGGCTTTGCGCCGATTGAGCAACTCGTCCGGCAGCAGGAAATGCGCCAGGCAGACGGTCAAGGCCGGTCCCGTGGCCAGCAGCAAGGAGGTGACCCCGCTTGACTGATATTGCAGCGCGCTGATCACGCAAACCATGGGCACGGCTGTACCAAATACGCCGAGCAAACCGGCGCGCTTCCAAACTTCTGGATCTCGCGGCAGGCGGCGACCGGTGACAATGGCGTAGACCAGAAGCGCCATGCCGCTGGAAATGATCATGCGGATGCCGATGTATGTCGTAGGTTCGAATTGGCCCAGGCTATAACGCGAAACCACCATTGACGAGCCGAAGAAGAAAGCGAGCAAAGCAACATAGGGCAGGGCGGCAATATTCAAATGAGGCATCCTCGTGAGGGCGAGCAAACAGGCAGGGAGTATACATCAGTGGATGGAGAATGTATAACGTAGATTATCGGCTGCCGCCTCGCTCGGCGAAACGCCGGGGGTTCGCAACTGTGCCCTTACAGCCGCTGCCGGGGCGCGGCGTATTCTTCGGGCGTGCCCATTTCTTCCATCCAGCGCAGGAACTTGGCGTGCATCGCTGCGCATACTTCGGGCCGTTCAGCCGCGAGATTATGCAGATGCGTCGGGTCATTGACGGCATCGTATAGCTCGATTGGCTCGCCTTCCAGAGCGTAAAAGAAATCCCACTCGCCATCGCGGATGGTGCTGGGCGACACCTCGACCACGACTCGTTCGCTGTCGTCGACAATGAGCGTGGTGTTGCCGGCGATATCGACCAGGGACTGGGACGTGACTACGATCTCATGCAGCCGATTGACCTCGCCGCGCGCCAGCGGCAGCAGCGATCGCGCCTGAACGCGCGAGGGGGCGTCGATGCCCGCCAGTTCCAGCATGGTCGGCATGATATCGGGAATGCTGACCAAACCCGAAACGCGCTGATGCTCGCAGCCGGGGATCTTGGCCATGAGAGGCACGTGTGTGATTTCGTTGTGCTTTGGGCTCCGGTAGGAGATCGCGCCCTGCTTAAAGCGAGCCATCGCTTCCATCACCGGAATCGTGTTGTCGGGCCAGCGGAATCGGCTCTTGCCGAAAACGCCGAATTCGCCGAAGTAAAAGCCGTGATCGGAGACAAAGAGGATGGCGGTGTCGTCGTAAATGCCGAGGGATTTCAGCCGGTCGATCAGCAAGCCGAACCAGCGATCAACCATGGTGATTTCGCCCATGTAAGTCGCTTTGGCGATTTCGAGATCGCGCTCGGTATAGCCGGCGTCTTCCCAGTCCCAGTAGGCGGGGTAGACCTGCTCGCCGCGGTAATCCGGCAGATAAGGCTTGACGTAATGGGACGGGGGATCCCAGGGTTCGTGCGGGTCCCAGGCGTCGATTTGGAGAAAGAACTTCTC
>LXNI01002872.1_pt1 | contig 10981 bp, 3 predicted proteins | sample 809091 | NCBI WGS metagenome assembly LXNI01 (sample SAMN04870527, study PRJNA318959) | sponge metagenome | biome: 01000161; feature: marine sponge reef; material: water | host: Sarcotragus foetidus | place: Greece: Milos, Mediterranean Sea | collected 2013-05-29 | depth 5-7 m | reverse complement strand
CTCGGCGACGACGGTCAGAACGACTCGCCTGCGCCCGCCTGCCCCACATGCGGTCGGCCGGCTCCATCAAGAGGCGTCTGGCCCCGACCGGGCGATCCGATCTCCCTTCGGCGACCGGGCTGATCGATCGCCTACTGCCAGTGGGTTCGGACGTAGTTGAGGGCTTCTGCCGTGTTGAGTAGTCGGGTTGCGTTGTTGAGGCGGACGTAGAGGTCGGCTTCGCCCTTGGTGGCGGTCACGAAGGTCGGTTCGGTGCCGGGGGTGACGTTCACGCGGCAGACGGTTCCGGTCGGGAACTCGTCGAAGCGGAACTCGGCGGACGCGGCGGCGGAGGGGCCGAGTTTGCTGTCGAGGAGGGCGTTGAGCCAGACGGCGAAGCCGTCGGTGTTCTGCCTCTTGCCGAGCGTCTTGAAGTCTGCCTCGATGCCGGTGACCTCGCCGGTGTCGCTGACGCCGATGAGGAGCGTCCCGCCGTCGGCGTTCATGAACCCGGCGACGGTCTTGACGACCATCTGCTCGATGACCTGGTCGCGCCGGCCGGTGTGCAGGTTGACGCGCCCGGTCTGCTTGAACTCGACCCACTTGGACTCGCCGCCGGCGACGATCTCGCCCGTAGCGGCGCTGAGCGGCGGACCGCCCGGCGCTGCTGTGGTCCCCTCGTTCTCGCCGGCAGCGACGGCGGCTCCCACGCCAGCGGCTTCGGCGGCGAGGGCGGCGCGGATGTCGTCTGGCTGCTCGGGGACCTCCACCCAACACTCGTGGCCGGTGTCGCGTTCGATGTAGCTGAAGGCGCACTTGGCGTAGTCGTGGGCGGCGAGCTTCTTGAGCTGCTCCTTGACCCGGCGGCGGCCTTCGAGCGCGAACTCCAGGTACTCGCGCAGTTCCGAGCGGGCCCACTCGCCGTGGGGGTGGAGAATCTTCAACAGGCCCGAGACGGTCTTGCGGACGGCCTTCTCGTCGCGGGCCGAGAGGTGGCTCCCCAAGCCGAATTCAGCGTCGATGGCGCGCACGAAGCTCTGCTTGCGCAGTTGGCGCAGCGCTTCGGCGAAGTAGTCCGACACGAACCCGAAGTGGTTCGTGAAGAGGCGGGCCTCGAGTTTGGGGACTTCCCAGCCCGGCAGGTAGTAGTGCAGGCGGTCCAGGAACGCCACGTCGATCATCATCGGTGGCAGGTCGGCGAAGAGGTGCGCGACGCTCACGAGGTCGCTGTGGGGGCGGCTTGTGTTGCCGACGAGCACCACCGACGCCTCGGCGGGCACCTCCTCCCGGCCGCGGGCGAACGAGCCGGACTCCATGTAGTCCTTCAGCATGTTCACAACCGTGCCGTCGGACATCTGCAGCCCGGCGACCTCGTCGAAGGCGACGGTGTCCCACGTGCCCAGCAGCCCCACCCGGCCCGTGGAGAGGTTCACGAAGAGCTGCGCCACGGTGACCTTGCCGCCCGAGACGAGGATGCTGTTGGGGTTCGACTCGCGGTACACGAAGCTCTTGCCGGTACCCCACGGGCCGAGTTCGATGAGGTTGAAGTTCCGCTCCGCCATCGGCACGAGGCGACACAGCGCCAGCAGCTTCCCGCGTAGGTCTAGTTCACGGGGTTCGAGGCCGATGGTGCGCACCACGAGGTCCAACCAGTCGTCACGGCCGAATCCGCGTCGCCCGGCGACGAACTCGTCAAGGTCGAAGGCGGCGACCTGGATCGGTTTGAGCGCCCGGATGTAGAAGGGTCGCTTCTGCGCCTCGTCCTCGGCGGCGTTGTAGAGCAGGTCGAGCTGGCACCACGCCCCGCCCTGCAACAGGCGGTCGTACTTGTAGACGAGGGACTCGGGCACGTGCACGAACTTGTCGTTGAAGTTCTGCAGGTGTGCCCAGAACTTGTCCTCCCGTGCGAGCAGCCGGACGTCGACCTTGTCGATGAGCCGGTACTCGCCCTTCTGCTTGACCCGTGCCTTGGCCAACTCGGACTCGTCGGGGCGGATGAAGTTCTCCCGCAGTGTCTGGTTGACGACCGCCAGCCCGGCCTCGATCGACGACGGCACGTCGGAGGCGCAGTACTTGCCCAGCAGGAACTCCAAGACGTAGACCGGGACGTTGGCGCCCACCTTGACCTGGCGGACGAGGTCCTTGCGCACGACGCGCCCCGCGAAGGCATCGTTGGCGAGTTCGTCGAGCCGGTCGAGTTGCATCACAGGTTCAGCCGAGTTCGTCCTTCACGGTCACCGTCGCCGCGACGGGCACCGATGGCGACGCCAGCGCCAAACCGGTACGGGCGTCGATCACTTGCAGGATCACATAGGTGCCGGAGGTCAGGTTCTCTGTGACCTGGACGGTGAGCACGCTGGTCCCACCGGCGCCGACGGTCACCGTCCCGCCCTCCGGATCGTACCCGTCGCCGGAGACGACTCGTGCCACGACAGGAGCGCCGCGCGATCGGGCGACGACCCGCACCGTGACCTGGTTTGCGAACAGATCTCCGTCGAAGGTCAGCGTGGCGGAGAACACGCCGGTGGTGATGCGCTCGCCGGCCACGGCGATGCCGACTCTCACGCTGAGGGGTTCGGGCACCCCGGTGAGTTCGGCCACGATCACCGGAACGATCAACTCCTGGGGCGAGAGGCCGCCGTGGAAGAATTGCCGGCCGCCGCCGGCGCTGAACACCGCTAATCCTCGGGGCACGACCAGATCAAGGTCGCCGGAGATGCCGCAGGCGGCCAAAGGCACTCGCACAGTCGCGTCGTGTGGCACGCTGCCTTGGCCGACGAATACGCGCCGCTTGGTCGTGCCGACAGCGCCGGCCGGGGCGGGGATAGTCCGGTCTGCGCCGACGTTCCTGCTCAGGGCGATGAAGCCGTGGTCGGCGGCGATGACGATCCGATCCACGCCGCACCGGGCGAGACGAGCAGTCAAGTTCGCCAGCAACTCGATGACCGTCTCGAAGTCCGTCCAGGCGACCGACAGGAGCCCCGACTCGCCGGAGGCGTCGACCTCCTGGGACCGGATCAGCACCAAGTCAGCATCGCCAACACTCTCGGACAGTTCCCGCTCGCCCTTCTGGGACGCCTCGTTCAGGTCCAAATCGGCGACACGGCCGTGTCGGGCCCGCAACAGGTCGCGCCGGTGGCCGACCGTGCTCACCCGCTTGCCGCCGACACTCACCCGGAGGTCATCGCCTTCGAGTCCGAGCATCAACCCCGTCGAGGCACCTGGCAGCAGGTTCGCCATTCCCACTTCGGTGATCGTCGGCGCCGCGGCGACCGCGGCCTCGATCCGCACCACTGCCCCGGTCTGCTCCAGCGCGTTGGCCAACTCCTCGCCCAACTCGTAGCGCAACGCATCCACCCACACGTAGGCGGTGCGGCCAGACGCGTCGGCGACGAAGCGGTCGTGGACTTCGCCCTGGCGGATCAGCCCGTCGACCTCGAGAGCACCGCCCTCCAGAGTGGACACGAATAGGCGCAAGACACCGTCGAGCCACTCCTCGTAGGCGGCGCGAGCCGCGACCAGGACGTCCTCGAGTTCTCCGAATGTCGCCAGCCGGGTACACGCGGTTTCCAGCCGACGGTGCGCACGGTCGACTTGCCAGCCATGCTCGGCATACCAAGCCAGCATCTGCCCCGACGTCTTCGACCGCGGCGGTTCGGCCCCATCGAGCGCCGCGTGAAGGGCGGCGACGGCGAGCACCGCGCGCCATGTGGCACCCCATCCCGATGCCGCATCCGAAACCCAGGCGCTGACCTGTAGACGGCGCTCAGCAATCTTTGCGATCTCGGCAGCGCGCCCCCGACAGCGTGTCTGCAGGAGCCCAACGGTGTGCGCGAGCGCCGCCTCCTCGACAGCCCGCGTACCGACCGCCCCGTCGAGGCCCGGCACCCACTCGAGCGGTCCCGCCATAGCGAGCCGAATGTCGGCGGCTTCGGCCAGCCGCCGGTACGTCTCGGCGCCGTCAGTCGCAGCCCGCAATCGTTCCAGCAACCGGGGGGCATTCCGGCGCTGCGCCGCCGGTGGTGGTTGCCAGGTGGCCGCGAGCGAGCGCGGCAGCGACCCGTCGGTAACCGAGTCGATCTCACAGAGCATCGCGTGGAGGAACAAGGACTCCCGAAGCTCGTCGCCCGAGCCGGCCACTCGTCCGCCGACCGTGCCCGTGGCGAGTTCGCTGACCTTCGCCCAGAGGTCGACCTCGCCGAGAGCGGCATCAGCCGAGCCGGCGAGTACTCCGACGAGCATCTCGATCGGATCGCTCGCGCCGAGCGCCGCGATGAGTCGGGCATCAACAGCGGTCGTGCTCTCCGCCGCCGCCTCCGCCTCCCCGATCGTGCGGGCCTCGCGACCGATCGCCGAGATCCTGGCCGGGGCCAAGTGCCCGCGATGAGCCTGTTCGACGAGCTTGGCCAGCCGCCGGGTGAACGTCGTGGCAGCGTCGCGCACCTCGGCGAGCAGGTCCGGCTCCGCCGCAGCCGGAACGTACACAACCAACGTCTGCGGCCTCTCGCCGGAGACCGCCGCTTCGATCCGCCGCCGCAGCGCGTACCAACTCCCGTCGAACGCCGCGAAATCTACGCCATCAGGGAAATCCACGCCCTCGAGCACCAGCGACGAGGCGACGTCCGCGTACTCGCCGGCACGGTCCTCCCAGATCACCAGCCCGTGCCTGCGGACCTTGTCGGCGATCTCCTTCGCGAGCAACTCGCGCATCCGGCTCATAACTCGTCTGCCCAGCGCGCGACTGTGGCCCACGGGTACTCCCCGGCGCGGAGTTCCTCTCGCCTCTTGCGGGCCTCCGGCCAGGCCGGGAAGAGATCGGCGAGCGGTGCCGCGCACAGGACGATGCCGTCGTCGAGATCCGGCTCCCAACCGAGAGCGGCGATCCGTTCGGCTTCGGCCCGGAAGACGCGCAATTCCTCGGCCAGCCGCTGTTCAGCCCCCAGAAGCTCTGCCAGCCGCCTCGGTGCCCGGCCGCCCCCGCCACCCTGCTGCTCGGCCCCCAACCGGCTGATCTCGCTGCCCGCGGCGTTCAGGCGCCCCGTGGCGGCTGCTTCGACCGCGTAGAGCGTCTCCCGGGTCAGCGACGGCGCGTACACCCACACGCCCCACGCTCCCGAGGGAACGCACAGCGGCCAATAGATCGGCGCCTTCCGGCGCGACTTGCTGTAGCGCCTGAGGTGCGCCTTGAAGAAATGCTTGCGGAGGTGATCCCGGACGTCCCGCCCGCGCAAATGCTTCATTACGTCGGCGAGCAGCCCATCGGCGTCCTCCACGAGCACATCCGCCGCAGCGCGTACACGCTCGACGACGTCCCACAGGTGCCCAGGCTGATCGACCAGCAGTTGACCCGGCGGGAGATCGAACTCGTAGCCTGCAGGAGTCGAGCGCGCTGGCTGCCCGTCGTCGAGAAGCATCCCCGGCGGATGGATCGGCACCGGGTCGAACAGGTCACCCAACTCTGGCTCCGGCGCACCGGCGGCGCGCAGATCCCACCGCCCGACGGCCACTCCCACCAAGTAGCTCAACACGTCAGTGGCGGCGTCCGAGAGCGCGCCGGTTGGCAGGATTCTCTCCTGCCGGCGGAACGCCTCGATCTGAGCCGGCGAACGCTCGAGGCCATGGGCGATCACCTCGAGTCGACGATCGGCGAAGAAAGTCAGGTTCGCAATCGCCCGCGAGCCACCCCGTCTCTCGATCAACTCGTCGATGACCCGGTCGATTGGGTCTTGAAGTAGTCGCTGCACATCGCGCTCCTCCAGAGGCCCCTCACCGTAGGAATCTGGGTGTCGTCCCACCTCGTCGTCCAGATAGGTCGTTCCGTTTAATCCCAGTGCCGCCCACTCGCTCACGCGCTCGTCAATCGTCCGGGTCAGCTTGAGGATCCGGAGGTGGCGGAGACCGTCATCTTCTGCTCGGCGAACAAGGGCGTCTCGGATGGTCATTCCGGCCACGAGTTCAGATATGACGGAAGGCGTAGTGAAGAGTCGCGCCGTCTCATCGCCGAGGCCTCCAACCCGGTGAAGTTCGGCAGCCTCGAGTGCCGATCGTGAGAGCGTTATGTCTCCCTCGATTCCCGAGATCCAGGGGAGGCGCTGCACAGAGCCGACGGAATACCGCTTGGCTGGGCTTCCTGACCTCGTGCTTTCGGCAGATCCAAGCGAGGCAGCCAATAGGGCGTCGCTCAGCCGACTTGCCAACACGCCCAACGTCGAACCCTTGTCAAGCACGGGAAAGGCACCGTGGCCAACGTGCGAGAACACAGAGCCAGCGGGGAGAATCCTCGGTCCGAATCCGCTGGTCGTCCGCTCGGGCCACGTGAGGCCCGGTCGGAAGTAGTAGCGAGCGTTTCGGATGACTGATCCGTCGTGGTCGCGTAGCTCTTCGCCGTCGTTGCCCCAGTTGACTACGAGGTGCACGTCGGCCCAGTAGGGGCTGTAGCCGCCTCCCTTGGCGAACGGCACCCACCGCTTCTGGGTCCTGGTCTCGTCGCGACTGTGGGCGATGCGTGCGGGGTCGACCTCCCAGGATGCCCGTACAAACCGGAAGTCGTCGCCCGTGGCGAGGCCCTGTCGGACGTCTGCGGCCGTGCCCTCGACTGGAGGATGGTCTGTGAACAGGCGGCGGATCGCCGGGCTCATCCAGTAGGCGACAGGCGACCCGGGTATGGTGCCCAGTTCGTCCAGCGCCAGACGGAATATTCGGGAGTCGTTCTCGCCGCACCGGTCGGCGGCGATGGCGGCGGCGAGGCTGGCGGGCCGGTCGGTTTCCTTGAGCAGGCGCACGAACGTGGCCCGCCGCGTTGAGTCGGCCGAGCCCGCGCGGTCAAGCATCTCGGCGGCCGGTTCGTCGCCGCAGCGGCCGACTACGTAGGCCGCTGCTTCGACCAGCGCCTGCTCCATCACTCCAAATCCGAGGTCGGCAAGCGCCACGAGCCGATTGCCGAGCAGTACGTCGCGCCGCCACGCCTCAAAGGTTGGCAGGAACATTCCGCCGCGGGACGTGATGGCGCCCACGTAGCCGGCGCCTGACCGGCACAGTTCCACGCTCCGACCAACGAAGGCGGCGAGCAGGTCGCATGTCCTTGACGGCATCCACGGGTACGTTGCTTTGAGGTAGGGCTTCGTCTCGGGGACGGGTTCGCCGAAGGGCGGGTTCTGGAGGACGGCGTCGTAGCGGCGCAGCAGTGCGGTGACGAAGCGCACGGCGTCGCCGGCTTCGGCGGCGAGTAGTCGCTCAGCGGGTGTGGCGGTAGTGGCGTCGGCGACGGCGTCCAAGGCATTGAGGAGTTCGTTCTGGTGGTGTGTGATCTGCTCGGGGGTGACGGCGGCGGCGAGGTGGCCGTGGGCGGTGCCGGCGATGGAGGCGCGGATCTCGGAGGCGATTCGTTCCTCGATCCGCAGCAGCGGCCCGAGCACGGGCGCGTCGTCGAGAGCGTCGGAGAGCGCACGGACCAGGGTCGCCTGCTGTCGGGGCAGTTTGGCCAGGATGTCGTCGAAGCCGGTGGCGGTGGCGGGGAGGGATCGGGCGCAGATGATGTTGGGGCGCGGCAGCGGTGCGTTGGGGCATGAGCGGCGGGCACGGAACAGCAGAGCAGCCGAGGCGACCTGGGCGCAACGCGGGTCGATGTCGATTCCCCACAGTGAGCCGACGATGTGCGGGGCCGCGTCGGCGGGCGTCTCGCCGGCGTGCTGCCAGGCTCGTTCGAGGAGGTCGTAGGCGGCGAGCAGGAAGTGGCCAGATCCGCAGGCGGGGTCGAGCACGGCGGCCTCGGGGAGTTCGACCGGTTCGCCCTGTTTGGTGGGCGGGTCGACGAGCAGCGGCAGGTCGTCGATCAAGGGCGACGACGGGTCGGCGTCGAGGAGGCGGCGGCCCAGGCTGTTCTGGACGAGGAAATCCACGACGTAGCGCGGCGTGAAGAACTGGTTGCGGACGGCGAGTTCACGGCTGTCGCGCGGTGCCTGGGAGCCGTCGCGCATGGCGCGTCGCTCCTCGGCGGTGTTGAAGAACTGATAGCACCAGCCGAGGCAGTCGGGTGCGCCCCAGAGGTCGGCGTCGTGCGGGTCGGCCAGCAGCGCGACGAGATCGCGCCCGGCGGTGGCGCCGGGAGCGAGGGGGAGCAGCGGGTTGCGGGGGTCGAACAGGGCAGGCACGTCACCAGCGAGTTCGTCGCCGCACATCGTGAGGTAGGCCCAGTAGGCGTCCGTCCCGTCTGCAGCTAGCAAGGGGGCCAGTTCGGCCACGTCCAGGTACCCCTGGGAGCGATCGCCGTCGGCGAGCGAGGGCGGCAGCAGGCCGAGGTCTTCGGCGATGCGGATGGCGACGAGGCGGTTGAGGTAGGTGAAGATGGCTTCACGCAGGAGGCGGGCGACGGCTTCTCTCGGGGAGTTTCCCTCGCTGCGCAGATGTTCGACGACCGAGACGATGTCGCGGCGGTCGGCAAGCCCGCTGGGGTCGAGCCGTAGGGACGCCTCGTCGGCGATTGAGCCGTCGGCGTCGATGCCGAACCGCCCGGCGGCCTGTGCCGTGAGGTCGGTCTCAAGGAGCGCCCGGGCGCGTCCGACGAGTCGTTCGAGCCGGCCCCGCTGTGCCTCGTCGAGACCGGCGGTCACTGGAAGCGGACCCGCTTGCCGTCCGCGAGTTCGCTGGCCACAACCTCCCGGATGCGGTCGAGGGCGGGTTCGATGTCGTCCTCGGTCGAGATCGGCCCGGGCACGATGTCGCCGGTACTGATCCAGGACACCCGTCCGGCCGTGCGAACGTCCTCGAGTTGTCTCCGGGCCTCGCCGGCCCTGGCGCGGGCGCTGTCGACTCGCGCTTCCAACTCCGGCGCTCCGAGTTCTCCCAGCAAGCCCGGCGGAACGAGCCCGTCGAACTTTCCAGACACCTCAGCGAGGATGCTGGCGTCGAGATCGCTGAACTCAGATCGGATGCGGGAACGAATCTCCTCCAAGACGGCGTTGAGGCGGTCCGCGGCGATTCGCGCCGCATCCTCGCGAGCGCGAGCGAGGTGCTCCGCGACGGCGATGGCGGTCGCGGCGTGGGTCGCGAGATCGCTGTCCGAGAGCAGATCCTGAAGTTCGGAATGCTTGTGTCGGACTGCCTCGGGGAATGCATCCACCGAACGGTTGGCCTCTCTTCGGGCGACGCGTAGACCGTCGGCGTGCTCGGCCAGGACGCCGTCCAAGGTGGTGACGGCCTCCAGGCCCGCGCTCAGGTCGGCCCACGTCGCCAGCGCCGTCGTGAGGACTTCCGCATCACCCTCGGTACTCAGGCGGTCGAGAATCCCGCGGGTGCGCGTGACGGGCTCGGGGACGGTGACGCCGATTCCCGCCAAGGTCGACGCGACTCGAACGGTCGGCTCCCGGTGCGGGGCGAACTCCCGGCGGACGACATCGGCCAGCGCCGCCGTCGAGTGGCCGGCCACGTTCGCTCCGAAGGCTTCTAGTTTCCGGGCGAGGTCGGTGCGTTGTTCGAGCGGGATGTCGGTGTGTGTCGGATTGGCGAAGGTTGCGGCCCTGAACGCGGGGATCGTGCGGAACACGCCGTCGAGGCGACGGTCATCGGCGTCGGACATGCGCTGACCCTGGTGGATCACTTCGACCATGCCGGCGCGAACGGCAGCGGCGCACAGCGCCTGGGTGACCTCGATGGGGGCGCCGAACGGCGGACCGGCGAAGTGCGACGCCAAGTAGCCGCCGGTGGCCTCGTGGCCGTAGGACGCCCGCCTCTGCACCTCGCCGACGAGCGCGGCGAGAGGACCGCGCCCCGTGACCAGCACCCAACCGTCGGGGGTTGTCTCGACCAAGCCGATGCCGTCCTCGCGGAGCCCCTCGGGCAGCGCCCCGAGGTCGGTGGTGCGCAGCACGTACATCACATCGTCGCGCCTCAGGCTCGCCGTGAACTCTCCCAGCCGCGGGTACATCTCGTCCAGCCGCTCGTCGAGCAAGTGCTGCGCCGTCGGGCGAAGGTCGCCGCCGTCGGCCCCCTCGACGCGCCCGCGGAAGATCACCTGCCCCGCCGCGAGGTCGCGTGCGAGGCGTTGGAGGGCATCCGACTCGTGGCGGGCCTCACGCCCGCGTTCTGTGCCGAGAAGTTCCACCTCGGTGGCGTTCTTGCCGGCCGTGTCGCGCCTTTCGATCATGCTGCGGCTGCGGTGAAGCTCCAGCAGCGCATCCCAGGTGTCGTCGGCGAGTTCGTAGACCCAGGTCACGACGTTCTCGTTGGCCTTCTCCCGCGAGTCGGCCCGGATTTCGGCGCGGCGTTCGGCGGTCGCCTCCTCGATGTGCAGCACCAGGTCTCCGGCCACGACGCCCTCGCCCTCGACGGTCACGTCTATCTTGAAGGAACGGCCGCGGGCCACCGTGAGGCCGCCGAGCGCTTCCTGCAGCAGGCGGCGCCGGAGGCGGACCGACGAGCCCTGCGTCAGGTCGATGCCGCGCCGGGTCTGCTCCCAGTCCTTCTCCTCGGGCGACTGCAGCTTGTAGCCGCCGTCGCCCTCGCGCAGGCGGTCGTCGGCGACGAGGCGGGCCAACGCGGACTCCACATCGGCGCGCCGGCTCTCGGCCTCGACGTGAGGATGCAGCAGCACGGCGATGTTCAGGGCCGTCAACGGCAGGGCCCGGACTTCGACGCACAGCGCGACGACCTTCATGACCTGCGCCTCGACACTGTCGGTGCCGTACTGCGCGGCCACTTGGCGGACCTCGGCCTGCCACGACGTGGGGATCAACTCCTCGAGGAGGCTGTAGGACCGATCCATCGTGACGAGCGTGCCGACCTCGCAGTCGCCCAAGCCGTGCTCGGGGTGGACGACGAGCTGCTGCGCGTGCTTGATGAGCGTGCGGTTGGAACCCCCCACCGTGGGGGATGCCCCTCCCTTGGTGCGCCGCACCGACACGGCGTCGATCAGCAACTGGATCTGGTAGGGGAGAAGCGGGTGCAGGCGGACCAACTCGTCGAGACCCGGCTCGCCGGATCGGATCGGCGACGCCAGGCGCACGTT
>LXNI01002871.1_pt1 | contig 10983 bp, 8 predicted proteins | sample 809091 | NCBI WGS metagenome assembly LXNI01 (sample SAMN04870527, study PRJNA318959) | sponge metagenome | biome: 01000161; feature: marine sponge reef; material: water | host: Sarcotragus foetidus | place: Greece: Milos, Mediterranean Sea | collected 2013-05-29 | depth 5-7 m | reverse complement strand
CAGAGCGATGCCCAGTCGTCACTGCACATCTCGTACAACGGCTTGGCGCAATACGCGGCGACGATGCGCGATGCCTTGACCAGGCCCTACCCGCCGTTCGAGGCCATCGGCGTGCTTGTGGACGGCGAATACCGGCAACTGTCGACGGCTCTCCTGCAGATCGAGAACGAGTTCTACGGCACCATCCGGCCCAAGCGGCGGGTGCGCTCCGGCGAGCGGCCGCTCGATGCGCTGCACGAACGCGGCGTGGAGTACGTCGAAGTGCGTTGCATGGATCTCGACCCGTTGCAGCCGCTTGGCATCGATGCCGTGACGTGCCGATTCCTCGATGTGTTTCTCCTGTACTGCCTGCTCGCCGAGAGCCCGCCGGACAGCCGCCGGGAGTCGGAGACGATGCTCGCCAACCAGACCATGATCGTGGAACGGGGTCGCGAGCCCGGGCTGGCCTTGGCCGCCGAGAACGGACCCGTGCCTGCGGCGCGCTGGGCCTCGGAACTCCTCGACCAGTGCGCGCTGGTCGCCGTCGAAATCGACGCCGTGACGGGCAACGACGACCACGCGGCGGCCGTTGCGGCGCAGCGCCGCAAGGTTCTGACACCGTCCGCGACGCCGTCGGCACGAGTCCTCGCGAGCTTGCGCGAGCAGGAGCTGCCGTTTGCACGGTTTGCCATGCAGCGGTCGATTGCGCATCGCGACGGATTTGCCGAGCCGCCTTTGGCGGAGAAACGGCTCGCAGAACTGGCCGCGACGAGCGAGGCCTCGCTGGCCGAGCAGGCGCGGCTGGAGGCGGCGGACAGCGTGCCCTTCGACGTGTACCTGGCCCGTTTCCTCGAACTCGGGAGTGGGACTTGAGCCGTCGCGCCGTCGCGTGAATTTCCTTGCCCACTGCATACTGGCCCAGCCGGGCGCCGGGTTCATGGCGGGCGGGGTGCTCGGAGACTTCGTCAAGGGGTCGATCCCGGAATCACTGCCGCGCGACTTGGCCGCCGGGATTCGCCTGCACCGCCGGATCGACTCGTACTCCAATCGGCTGCCGGAGATGAAGGTCAGCGTGGCGCGCTTCGATCCCGCCTTGCGGCGTGCCGCGCCGGTCCTGCTCGACATCCTTGCCGATCACTGTCTGACCTTGACGTGGGGCTGCTACGCGGACGAGGACTTGCGCACCTTCACGGCCCGCGTCTATGCCGCCATCGACACGTACCGCGACCGGATTCCGGCGCGAGGACGCGACTTCGTCTCGCGCATGGTGGAGACCGATCTGCTCGCGCGTTACGGCGACCCGCTTGTGATCGGGCGCGCCATGGCGCATGTGCTTGCGCGGCTGCGGCTCGACCACTTGCACGACCGGCTGCAGCCATTGCTCGAATCGGACCTGCCGCGGTTCATCGACGACTTCCGCGTCTACTTTCCGTTGCTGGGCGCTTTCGCGGCCGCGGAACGTGCTGGTTTGCGTACTGCGGTTTAGCCTCGCAGTCACGCTGCCATTCTCCTACCCGGATGACGTTCGTGCTCCTTGCTGGGCGGAGCCCCGCTAGCGGATGACCTTGACGTAGTCGCCGGCCGTCGGCTCGCCGTTCGGGTAGTCGGCGTTCAGGAGCCGGAGCGTTTCTACCGGGTACTGCTTGATCGACGTCTGCGCCGCGAGGTCGGCGTAGCTTTGGTCCGGCTCCGCGACGATGACCTCGATGCGGCGATTGTTGGCGAGTTTCAGGTCCTCGGGCGTCATGGGGCGCAGACCCTCGACGGTGGCCATGAACTGCTCGCGGAAGCGCTCGGGGTCGCCCTTCGGACCGCACTCGCCGCGAAACACGTACACGTCGCGGTTGCGGTACAGCACGGCGATCAACCCAACCTGGGTGTCGGATTCGCCGACGTCGATTTCGCCGAGAAAGGCCTCGTCACCGTCGATCTCGATCTCCTCGCCGCTGACGTCATCGCGCCTGAGCACGTCCGTGACGTACTCCTCCGGGGACTTCCGGCGCACCGGTTCCTGTTTGCTGAACGTGATGGAGGCCTCCGCTTTGCCCCCGGGTGCCTCGCCGACGACCTGTGTGCCTGGCATGGCGACGCTCCACCCTTCGGGGAACGGCAGCACGATGCGCAGTCCGCCGTGGAGGAACGTCTCGTCCTTGACCAGGCCGCCGGCGACTTCGTCGCCGAAAGTCAGCCCGTTGATCGCCTCCCAGAAGTCGCCCACGGGCTCGGCGAGATCGCCGGACGAGACGCTGTATGCGTGGTTCACGGCTTCGTGGAGGCGCTTGTCGTTGCGCGGATGGGAGCGGAACAGACCGTGGTAGCTGGTGGGGGCCTTGCTGACCTGCTTGGCGAAAGTCTGTTGGTCCTTGAGTACCCAAACCGAGGCGATGATCGCCTGCGGATCGTAGCCGGCACGGGCCATGTACTCGCCGCCCAGGCGGTCCGCCTCGAGCTCCATGTCGCGGCCGTAGCCGGAAACCAGGATCGTGGTGAACGGGTCCGCCACATCGCGCATCAACTCGCCGCGGCCGGTGGCGATGGCGCTGATCAGGCCAATGGACTTGCCGGTCAGCTCGGTGATCCTGCGCTTGCGCATATGCCGAGCGACGACGTGGCCGATCTCGTGGCCGACCACCGCGGCCAATTCGTCCTCCGACTGAAGGAACGCGAGCAAGCCCCGGCTGACGAAGATGTAGGCGTCGCCGGTCGCGAATGCGTTCACCTGGTCGCTGTCGAGAACCGTGAAGTGGTATTCCTTGCCGGCATCCGGGGTGTGTGCGAGCAGTCGTTCGCCGATGTTTCGCACGTACTGCTGCAGGCGTTCGTCGGCATACAGTTGGTTGGTCTCGGCAAGCTCCTTGAGCATCTTCTCGCCGGGTCCGGCGTGGCCCAGCGAAGCCGCGAGGACGACTGTGACGATGACCGGTGCGGGCCGCATGCGACAACCCTCGACGAGGTGCCTTTCAGACCAAGGCTAACATCGAATTAGACGGCCAAGACGTGATTTCGTTCGCTCGACCGAAGCGTGGGATCGGCGCGCTGTTCAGACGGTTCGGGACACGTTGCCGAAGCGCCGGCGGAAGCGTTCCACGCGGCCGCCGGCGTCCATGATCTTCTGCGTGCCGGTATAGAAGGGGTGACACGCGGAGCACACTTCGAGATGTATGTCGCGACCGAGGGTGGAACGGGTCTCGATGACGTTGCCGCAACTGCATCGCGCGGTGATCATGGTGTATTCGGGATGGATGTCTGGCTTCACGGACCCGGCCTTAAGGCGTTTCGGGCGCGCGAGTTTAGAGCGGCGGGGGGCGATTGCGCAAGGGGCGGCTGAGCGGACAGACTGTCGGCATGTCCGCCTCGAGCTGCGCGCCCAACGTGACCGCCAACGCACCGCTGGTTGCCGAAGTCGCGGTCCCGCGACCGCTCAAGAGCACGTTCGACTACCTCGTGCCGAGCACCATGGCCGTGCCGCCGGTGGGCGCCCGCGTCCGGGTGCCTTTCGGCGCGACAGCCGTTGTCGGTGTCGTAGCGGGCCACTCGGGTGACTTCGACCGGGCAGAGAAGGAGATCGAGGAGGTGCTCGACGAAACACCTCTCCTGCCGAGGGACCTGACGGACCTGGCGCAATGGATCGCCCGCTACTACCACCACCCTATCGGCGACGTGTTCGCGACGTTGTTGCCCGTGAAGGCCCGGCGCGGCGCGCCGGCGACCTTGATGGAGGAGGCGGTCTGGCACTGGACCGGGACGGAGGAGGACGGAAAGCTGGCCCGCGCTCCCCGTCAGCGTGAGGCCTTCGAGCGCCTGCGGACGCTGGGGAGCGTATTCGAATCGGAACTCGCGGCTCTCGGCCTCGAGCGGCACCACCTCGCCGCCCTTGCGGCCAAAGGTCTCGCCCGTAGCGCGGTTTTGTCGCCGAGCTATGGCGTGCCGACGACGTGGGCGCACCAGTTGACCCCGGAGCAGGCAGTGGCCGTCGACACGATCACGGCGACGCTCGGCATGGCGACGACGCATCTCGTCGACGGCGTGACCGGAAGCGGCAAGACGGAGGTCTACCTTCGGGCTATCGCACAGGTCCTGCGCGACGGCGGCCAAGCGCTGGTGTTGGTGCCGGAGATCGCGTTGACGCCGCAAACGACCGCGCGGTTCAAGGCCTGCTTTGGCGCGGCGGCAACGTTGCATTCGGGGAACACCGACGCGCAGAGGTTCGACGTCTGGCTGAAATGCGCGCAGGGCATCCACAGGGTGTTGATCGGTACGCGGTCCGCCGTGCTCGCACCTTTCGAGGACTTGCGCCTCATCGTTGTCGACGAGGAGCACGACGGCTCGTTCAAGCAAGGCGAGGGCTTGCGCTACTCGGCCAGGGATCTCGCCGTCAAGCGCGGCCAGATGCTAAAGATTCCCGTGGTGCTCGGCAGTGCGACGCCATCCCTGGAATCGCTCGAGAACGCCCGCCGCGGGCGCTACGTGCTCTCCCGGCTGCCGTCCCGGGCCGGGGGTGCGTCGATGCCGGCGCTGCGGATCGTCGACGTCCGCGGCCTGCGCCTGGACCGGGGCTTCAGCGAGGCGCTGCATGGCGCGATCGGCCGGCACTTGGCGGCGGACGGCCAGATCCTCGTGTTCATCAATCGACGCGGCTTCGCACCGGTATTGCTATGTTCGAGTTGCGCGTGGCATGCGACCTGCGAACACTGTGACGCCAAGCTCACGCTGCATCGTCCGCCGAACCGGCTGCGCTGCCACCATTGCGGGTACAGTCGTCTGCCGCCGAGGGCCTGCCCGTCATGCGGGGCGAGCGCGTTCGTCCACGTCGGCACCGGCACGCAGCGCGCGGAAGAGGCGCTTGCCGAGCGCTACCCGGATGTCCCGCGCTACCGGATCGATCGCGACACGACGCGCAGCGTGCGCCGCCTTGAAGCCGATCTCGCGGCTATCCGCGAAGGTCGCTCGGCAATCCTGGTCGGCACCCAGATGCTCGCCAAGGGCCACCACTTGCCCAATGTCACCTTGGTGGCGGTGCTCGATTCGGATGCCGGCTTCCTGGCGGCGGATTTCCGGGCACCGGAGCGGACCGCGCAACTGATCGTGCAGGTAGCGGGCCGCGCCGGCCGCGCCGAGCGCCCGGGGGAGGTCTGGATCCAAACGTTCAATCCGGACAATGCGAATCTCCTGGCGCTGGCGAACACCGGCTACGCGGGATTCGCGGCCGCCGAACGCCGTGTGAGGGCCGAGGCCCGCATGCCGCCGTTTTCCGCCGTCGCGATGCTCCGCGCCGAGAGCAAGGTCGAGTCGAAGGCTTGGAACCTGCTCGCGGAGATCGTGGCAACATTGCCGACGGACGCGGTGGAAGTGCTTGGCCCGGCCCCCGCCCCGGTCGCCCGCCGGGCTGACAATTACCGTTGCCAAGCCTTGGTGTTGGCCCCCCGCCGTGCCGACCTGCATCGTGCCCTGGATCAGCTTGAGGGCGTCGCGCCGAGGGCGGCCGGCGTGCGCTGGTCGATCGATCTCGATCCGCTGGACACCTTTTGAACGCTAGCGGGGCTCCGCCCTAGCAAGGAGCACGGACGTCATACGGGTAAGAGGGATGCAACCTGACTGCGAGGCTAAACCGCGGTCACGCAAACCAGCGGGGCTACGCCCCATCGAGCACCCGCCAATATCCGACGGGCAAGCGGGTAAGAGAGTCAACCTGGCTGCAGACACAAACCGTGGTCACGCAAACTAGAGGCCGCCGGGTATGATCGCTTCTCTTCAGCGAGGCTAGGCGAGCAATGCCCAAGACACGTGCCAAGGTGCCGCGTAGGAAGCCGGCCCGCGGCCAGCGTGCGGGCGCGGGTGGTCGACCGTTCCTCTCGGGATTCGTCTACGGCGCGATGGCCGGCGCCGTCGTCGCGTTGGCCGTCGTCTACTACCCGGGCGAGTTGCCGTCGGTCGCCATGCCGCTCACCGAATCCGGCGCCGACGGCGACGCCGTGCCGACGGTGAATTTCGAGTTCATGTACCGGCTCCCGAAGGAGCGGGTCGTGACCAATGTGGAGCCCTACCGGGCACCTGCGGACCCGGTCGCGCCGGCGGCCGTCGAAGCCGTCCCCGGCATGGAGTACCTGCTGCAGGCGGCTGCATTCCGGGGCCGGAACGAGGCCGACGAGATGCGCGCTCGACTGATCCTGGCAACCAACGTGACGGCGCAGATCGAGTCGGCTCGGGATCCGGCCGGGGGCACGTGGCATCGTGTGCTGGTCGGCCCTTTCGAGAGTCGGGCAGAGATGCGACAGACGCTCGCAGCGCTCCAGGAAATGGATGTCTCGGCCGTTGCCTTGGAACGACCGAAAGGCTAGGCGCGTCGCCTGGCGGCGACGCGATCGAGAACGCTGACGCGTTCTCCCGCCGGCGTCAGAAACATGCAACCTGTCAGTAAACATCCGGCGCTCTCAAGGCATCTAGCGGGGCTACACCCCATCCAGTACCCGCCAAGGGCCGACGGCCAGAAACTTCGCTTACATGTAAGAAAACGTAACTCATTGAATTCCATGCATCCCAAGCGCGCGGACGAGGCGGTTCTCTGGCGACCGGATGGCCGACGAGTCTAGTCCTTACTTCGCGACTGCGTGGTGGGTACCACCTTCGAAAGCTCAACTGCACAGATCAACCGCGGTCGAGAAACTAGCGGTGTTCCGCCCCAGCAAGAACCCGCCAAGTTCCGACGGCCAGAGAATGCAACCTGAGTGCGAGGCCAAACCGCGGCGCTCAGGCGTCAAAGTTTCACGCCGAGGGACAACGCGTAGGCGACGTCGGTTCGACCGCGCCCGGCGGCGGGCGTCGTCTCGTGCTGCAGATCCAAGCGTACGCCAGCTTGCCACCGGCTGTTGACGTGGAGTCGCAGGCCCGTGTCGGAGTCCCACACGGTACCCCGGTCGGACGCGAGTATGTGCAGCAACTGGTTGTTGTGGAATAGCTCGAGACGCTCGGGAGCCAGCCAGTGCTGGTAGCTCAAGCTCCAGCGCAGTGCGGGGTTGCTGGCCGATGTCGACGCGTCGGCGACGGATGCGAGTTGCTCGAACACCTGGCTGAGGCCGCCGTCCGTACTCAGCGTGCCGCGTGGTGACGTCCAGAACGTGTGTCCGAGGCCCGCCCCGGCGGTGTACCGGCGGTCGATGTCCTTGATGGGGTCGCGGAAGTACTCGAAGTTCGCCACGGCATACCAGGAGTCCCGGTATTTCCAGCGCAGGTCGTAGTTCAGGTCGAGTTGGTCCTTGGCCAAGACTCCCTCGGTCTCGCCGCGGTGCCAGGCCGCGCCGAGGACATGGTCGAGGTGCTCACCGGTGCGCGTCGCGCCTGCCACGAAGTTGAGATCGGACGTCTCGGTGTTGCCGGTGGCCGTGGTCGTGGCGAGGTCGACAATCACGTCCCAGGCGTCGATGAGGCCACCGATCCCGGGGATCGCCGGCGCGTCCGGTCTCTCGGCTGGTGCCCCGGCGTCTTCCGCGGTCACGACACGCGCGACCAGTTCTTCGGGGATCTTCCACACGCCGAGGTCCGGCACGTCGATCGCGACGAAGCCCGCCTCGGCTTCCACGCGGTCGCCCGTAAGCCGGTCGCCGTTCTTGAAGTGGACCACGTCCGCACCCGCGTTGAGCGAGAACAGGACCGCGAGAGCGGCAAGGTTGGTCGTCCTTGACATCGGTCGGGAGCCCTTGGCTGTTGAGGGGGCGCAACTCTAGCCCATGGCCGCAGCGCGGTCATTGCACGAAGACCACGGCGGCGGCGCCGGGTCAAGGGCTGGCGATGCGCTCGAGGATCCGGTTCACGATGTCGGTCGAGGTCAACGCATCCGTGTCGATCTGCTCGCGGAATGTCGAACCGGCCAACGCCACGCAGCAGCGCTCAACGCGGACGAGGGCCCAGCGCGTGGAACTCGGATGCGCAAGTCGCGTCACCTGGCGCTTCAGAAGGCGGCGCCGAATCGTCGCCGGGCTCGCCGTGAGTGAGAAATGGTGGACGTGGACACCGGAACTGCGCAAGACGCCGACGGTGTCCGCGAAATAGCCCTCGTCGATCAACGTCATGGGGACGATCACGACGCCGCTGTCGGTCGCAAAGCCCAAGACCGCCTCCACGGTCAGATGCCGCCAGAGCGCGGAGTCCTGGTAGTCGCTCGGGCGCCTCGACGGGGGCAAGGCGTTGCGGACGAGCCGCGCCAAAGGCTCTGGATCGAACACGGCGACATCGGGTACGGCCGCTGCGAGCCGCCTGGCCACGGTCGATTTGCCCACACCGAACGCACCGTTGATCCAGACGACGCTGCCGAGCGCTTCGGGACGGTTCGCGCCGCTCAACTCTCCGTCTCGAACAGCGCCGCTAGCTGCTCGGTCATGGCGCCGCCGAGTTGCTCGGCATCGGTGATCGTGACGGCGCGCGTATAATGGTGCGTGACGTCATGGCCGATGCCTATGGCGATCAATTCCACCGGCGAGTGGTCCTCGATCGTCTCGATGGCGTACTTCAGGTGCTGTTCGAGGTAGCTGCTCGGGTTGACGAGCAGCGTGGAGTTGTCCACCGGCAGACCGTCGGAGATCACCATGAGCACCTTGCGCGCCTCGTGCCGGACCACGAGCCGGTTGTGAGCCCAGATCAGGGCCTCGCCGTCGATGTTCTCCTTCAGGAGTTCCTCGCGCATCATGAGGCCGAGGTTGCGGCGCGTCGCGCGCCACGGGTCGTCCGCCGCCTTGTAGATGATGTGGCGCAGGTCGTTCAACCGGCCGGGGCTCGCCGGCTTGCCGGCATTGATCCACTCCTCGCGCGACTGCCCGCCACGCCAGGCGCGGGTGGTGAAGCCGAGGATCTCCACGCGCACGGAACATCGCTCGAGCGTACGACCGAGAATGTCGCCGCACACCGCTGCTATCGTGATCGAACGTCCGCGCATCGACCCCGAGCTGTCGATCAGCATGGTCACCACGGTGTCGCGGAATTCCGTGTCCTTCTCCTGCTTGAACGCAAGCGGGTTCATCGGGTCGATGACCACCTGGGGCAGGCGCGACGTGTCGAGGATGCCCTCGTCGAGATCGAACTCCCAGGACCGGTTCTGTTTGGCCAGCAGGCGGCGCTGCAGGCGGTTGGCGAGCTTCGACGTGGCGTGCTGCAACGACACCAGTTGCTGGTCGAGCATTTGCCGCAAGCGGACGAGTTCGTCGGGTTCGCACAGGTCTTCGGCCTTCACGACCTCGTCGAATTCGTTCGTGAAGGCGTTGTAGTGACGGTCCACGCGGATGCGCCCGCTGTCGTCCGGCATGAAATTGGGGGCGTCCTCGGGCTCGCTTTCGGCACCCAGCTCCGAGAGGTCGAAGTCGGCGTCCATTTCGACCACGGTGGCTTCGCCGTCGCCGTCCTCGTCGCCGAGCGAGTCCTCGTCGAGCGCGACATCTTCGGGCGCAAACTCGGCATCCGGTTCCGCGCCGTCCTCGACGGACTCGATCTCCTGGTCGCTGTCCTGCATGTCGGGATCGTCGAGGTCGGCGGCGAACCCGAGGTCGGCGAGGATTTCGCGACAGCGTCCGGCGAACTCGCCCTGGTCGTGGACGTATTCGGCCAGGGACTCGATGTGCTCGCCGGCGCGTTCCTCGACGTAGTCGCGCCAGAAGCGCACGACGTTCTCCGCCGACGGCGGCAGTTCACGACCCGTCAGGCGCTGGCGGACGATCAAACCGACGGCGACCGATAGCGGCGCTTCGGTCTCGGCCGTCACGGTGTCGAATGCGGCCTGCTTGCAAACCGCTTCGAGGGATGCGTCGAGGTTCTTCGCGACGCCTTCCATGCGCAACGAGCCGATGGAGGCGACCCGCGCGTCCTCCACCCATTCGAACATCTCCTGCGCCGGACCGGTGCGGGGTGTGGTCGCGCGATGCACGGCGTCGTCGTGGTAGCGCATCTTCAGCGCGAATTCGTCGCCGATGCCGCGCACGGCGTTGAGTTCATGTTCGCTGCAGCCGGCATTGGGCAGCGGCACGTGAATGCTGGTGCCGCGCAAGCCCGCGGCGCCTTTGCCGTAGGTGACCTCCAGCTCTTCGTTTTCCGCGATGGCGCGCAGGGTCGCCGTCGTGGCGCGCTTGTAGGTCTCCAGCGACTCCTCGAGCTCTTGCCGTTGGGCCTCGCGGCCCCGCTTGGCGTCGGTCTCGCTCACACCATGGTCTCCGATCAGGCCTTCAGGGTGATCCCGCGCGTGGCGTCGCCGAGATCGTCGCCCATGCAACGCTGGTAGTACTCGGCCACGATCGGGCGCTCGAGTTCGTCGCACTTGTTCAGGAAGGAGACGCGGAAGCCGAAGCCGACATCGTGGAAGATGTCGGCGTTCTCCGCCCAGGTCAGCACCGTGCGCGGCGACATGACCACCGAGATGTCGCCGTTCACGAAGCCCTTGCGGGTCAGGTCGGCGACGGCGACCATGTTGGAGATGGTGCGCCGGCCGTCGTCGGCGTCCTGCCACGTCTTGGCCTTGCCGAACACGATGTCGACCTCCATGTCGTGGGGCAGGTAGTTCAATGTCGTGACGATGTTCCAGCGGTCCATCTGGCCCTGGTTGATCTGCTGGGTTCCGTGGTAGAGCCCGGTGGTGTCGCCGAGGCCCACGGTGTTCGTGGTGGAGAACAGCCGGAACGCCGGGTGCGGACGCACGATGCGGTTCTGGTCCAGGAGGGTCAGCTTGCCCTCGACTTCGAGCACGCGCTGGATCACGAACATCACATCCGGCCGGCCGGCATCGTATTCGTCGAACACCAGTGCAGTCGGGTGCTGCAACGCCCACGGCAGGATTCCCTCCTTGAACGTGGTGATCTGCTGGCCGTCCTCGATCACGATCGCGTCCTTGCCGACGAGGTCTATGCGGCTGATGTGGCTATCGAGGTTGACCCGGATGCACGGCCAGTTGAGGCGCGCCGCGACCTGTTCGATGTGCGTGGACTTGCCGGTGCCGTGATAGCCCTGGATCATCACCCGGCGGTTGTGCGC
>LXNI01002870.1_pt1 | contig 10987 bp, 11 predicted proteins | sample 809091 | NCBI WGS metagenome assembly LXNI01 (sample SAMN04870527, study PRJNA318959) | sponge metagenome | biome: 01000161; feature: marine sponge reef; material: water | host: Sarcotragus foetidus | place: Greece: Milos, Mediterranean Sea | collected 2013-05-29 | depth 5-7 m | reverse complement strand
CTGCCCGACGTGGTGTTCGAGGTGGACCTGACCACCGACGTCCGCGAGCGCAAGCTCGATCTCTACGAGTCGTGGGGCGTTGCGGAGTTGTGGGTCGAAGTTCCGGACGCGGCGATGCCCAGCAAGCGGCAGCGGCCGGGCCTGACCATCCATGTGCTTCGGGACGGGCGCTACATGGAGAGCGGGCAGAGCGTGGCCTTTCCGACTTGGTCGGCACGCGAGATCCACGATGCACTGAACGAGCCGTGGACTGAGCCCTCAGCCGGGGAGCGCGAGGGGCGAGCCCCTCGCACGACGACGATGACGATGGCCACGGTGCGCCGTGTCGGCGAAGCCATGGGGCGGCTCGTGGGCACCGGATCGGAGAACGATCCGCTCCTGGGCGCCGAACGGCTTGCAGGACGACGCGAAGGCGAGGCCCGGGGCAGGGCGGAGGGCCGCAGGGAGGGTCACCGCGAAGGCCTGCTCGAGGAACGGCTGACCACGCTCGAAGGCTTGCCGGCAGCGCGAAACATCGCTGTCGCGGGGCAGTTGGACGACGAGACCGATCGGATCGCAGCGATGCCCCGCGACGCCATGCTGAAAGCGACACTCGAATGCACCAATCTGGACGACTTCCTGCGCCGCCTCTGCTCGGAGGGCTGATCCGAAGGAGATACACAACAAATGGGCTTAACCCAAGGATAGATCACGATGGGCAGAATCGTCGCACAGACCACGGTCACGAACCTTTTCGACGACAGCAAGTCGATCCAGTGCGGCATGCTCGTCGATACCGGTGCGGGAGCGCTCGTCCTGCCCGCCTCCTGGAAGGCGCGACTCGGTGCGTTCGGAAGGTCCGAGCCCGTGGAGTTGCAGTTGGCCAACCAGGAGGTGGTTCGCGGCGAGGCCTGTTGGCCCGTGGAGATCAAGATCGACGGCTTCCGACCCATCTCTAACGAGGTGATCTTCTTGGACTGTCTGCACGAGGAAGACGACTTCGAGCCGCTCCTTGGCTACGTCATCCTGGAACAGTCCCAGGCGGCGGTGGACATGCTCCGGCACCGGCTCGTGCCCGTGCGCTACATCGACATGAAACAGGCCCGGGCGCCGCTGGCGGCGCCCCAAGGCCCGGCCGTCAGGAAACCAACGCCCTGCGCAGCGTCTGGATGTCCTTGACCAGCGCGTCGTCGGCGTCCGGGAAGGCCGGGTCCATGGCGGCCAGCGTCTCGACGATGATGGTGGCGATGATGACGCGTGCCGCCGGCTTGCTGTCGGCGGGAATGACGTACCACGGTGCCGTCGCGGTACTCGTTGCCTGGAACGCAGCTTCGTAGGCGCTTCGGTAGGCGTCCCAGCGCTGCCGTGCTTCGAGGTCGGACGCGTCGAACTTCCAGTGCTTCTTCGGATTGCGCAGGCGGTCGGTCAGTCGCCGCTTCTGCTCCTCGGGCGAGACGTTGAGGAAGAACTTGAGCACCGACGTCCCGTTGCGCACGAGGTGGTCTTCGAACGCCACGATGTCCCGCAGGCGCTCGTCCCAGAACGCGTCGTCAACGGGTCGCGGCGGCAGCTTGCGTGCCCCGAGGTACTCCGGATGCACGCGCAGGGTGACCACTTCCTCGTAGTGCGAGCGATTGAAGATGCCGATCCGGCCGCGCTCGGGAAGCGTCAGCCAATGCCGGTGCAGCCAACTGTATTCGATCTCCTGGGAGGTCGGACGATTGAAGTTGGTGACCCGGAAACCCTGCGGATTGACGCCGGACGTGACCCGCTTGATGGCGCTGTCCTTGCCGGCCGCGTCCATGCCCTGGAACACCAGGAGGAGGGCACGTCGATCCTCGGCGTAGAGCAACTCCTGCCAAGTGCTGAAGCGTCTTACCCGACCCTTGAGCGCCTTGCGCAGCTTGTGCTTGCCGAGTTCGGCGAACGCCGGCAGCGTCGGCAGATTCGTCATGTCGACTGGCGCGTCGGGCGCGATGAGGTAGTCCTTGGTGTCGATGGCCGGGATCATGGCGTCAGTTCCGGTAGTGGCGGTGGATCATCGTGACGTCGTCCCCGGCTGGCGGCGCGTTGCGTTGCCAATGCCCGGAGTCGCCGCGGCAGACGACGGCGTTGCGCAGAACGGCCCGTTTCAGCGTGCCCGGCTTGAGACCGCGGCGCTTGAGAGCGCTCGGATGCTCGACGGCGCCGCAGTTCGACGGGATGTAGCGCAACGCCAGGCCGCACCGGCGACGGGCGGAGGTGTTGGCGTCCGAGCCGTGCAGCAGCGTGCTGGTGTGGATGGAGACCTGCCCGGCGCGCAGCGTGTTGCGCACCGGGGTGCCGAAGCGGTCGACGCCCTGCACCTCCTGGTGCAGCACCGTGTCTCCTTTCGCCGGTTCCCACTTGATCTCGCCAAGCCGGTGGCTCCCGGGGAGGAACTGCATGGGCGCATTACCCTCGTCCACGTCGTCGATGGCGAGCCACACGGTCACGGTCTTCGTGGGACGCACCGGCCAGTAGGTCGCATCCTGATGCCACGGGACGCGTTTCGGATCCCCCGGCAGCTTGCAGAAATAGTGGCTCGACCAGCACACGAAGTCCGGGCCGAGCAGGTCTTCGACGTAGTCGAGGATCAGCGGATGCCGGGCCATCTCCCAGATGCCGCGGCAGCGGTTGTGGTAGCCGTCCAGCGTGTAGGCGTTGCGGCCGTCCTTCAGGGCGCGAACGCGGGCGAGCAGCGACTCGAAGTACGCCCGGGCGTCCTCGACTTCGGCACCGGTCAGGATGTCGAGCGGGCGGACGAAACCGTGCTTGTTGAAGTGCTCGACCTCGCTGCCGGCGAGCGTCCGCGCCCGTTCCGGCGCGGACGGGTAGAAGGCGATGGCATCGACCATGCTCAGGCGATCTGCTTGCGCAGCGTGCGACGCGGTCCGGCGAGACCGGTGGCGCGATCGAACCAAGCGTCCGCGTCGTCGGCGTTGTAGGCACGCAAGGTGGTCTTGATACGCGCCAGGGCGCCCTCGGGGTACTCGGCCAGGGTGCTCGCCAACCCGCGGGCGGTGTCGACCACGGCGTCGTCGGGCACCGCCTGGTACGCCACGCCGAGTTCGGCGAGTTCCCGCCCCGGGAAACGGCGTCCGGTGATCGTCAGCTTGGCGGCGACGTTCTCGCTGTGGCGCAAGCGCAGCCAGGCCATGTTGTAGGGTGCCGCCATGCCCATCTTGACCTCGCCCACCTGCAGGAAGGCCGTCTCTCCCGCGATGAGGAGGTCGGCTGCGAGCGCCAGGGCCGCTCCGCCGTTGATCGCATAGCGTTCAAGGGCGGCGACGATGGGCTTCCGGCAGTCGAACATGGCCTTGTGGGCAGCGCGCCAGATCGCATTGAAGCGCGGCAGCCACTCGGGAGGCGGGTCGGCGTTGAAGCCCTTGAGGTCGAGACCCGAGCAGAACGCTCCCTCCGCGCCGCGCAGCAGCACGGCCTGCACGCCGTCGTCGGCGTTCGCCGCACGGAAGGCGTCCGCCAGGCGCTCGCCCAACGGGCCGTTGATGGCGTTCCGCCGCGCCGGGCGGTTCAGCACGATTTCCGCCCACCCGTCGCGGTCGATCGGCTCGACTTCGGCCATCCCATCCCCCGACCAAGCTGTCCGGGTCAAGCATACGCTTTTCAACGCAACCGCAAGACGGCCACCCGCGCCGGGTCGTTGGAGATCAGCCCGAGGCGGGCGTACAAGGTCACGGCGGCGACGGCCAGGCCCGCGACGAGTCCCCACCAGATGCCGTGGACGCCGATGGCCTCGATTCCGGGTGCGCCGAAGCACAGCGAGGCGCCGAGCGGCAGGCCGACCACCCAGTAGGCGATCACGGCGATGAACATGGGCGCGCGGGTGTCCTTGTAGCCGCGCAGCGCGCCCATCAGCGTCGCCTGGCTGCAGTCGAACACCTGGAACAGGGCGCCGAGCAGCAGCAGTCCGGCCGCTAGCTGAAGCACGTCGGTCTCGGTGGTGTAGAGGGCGACGATGTCGTGGCGCAGCGTCAGCAGCAGGATGGCGAAGCTCGTTCCCCACGCCAGCGTCGTGCCCACGGCCACCCAGGCCGCGCGCCGGGCGCCCGGGAGATCATCGGCGCCGACGTTGTAGCCGACGCGGATCGTCGCCGCCATGCCGAGCGCCAACGGCACCATGAAGGTGACGCCCACCACGTTGAAGGCGACCTGGTGCGCGGCCACGGTTTCGACGCCGAGGCGCCCGATCAGCAAGGTCGCCGCGGAGAAGCAGGCGACCTCCACGAACAGCGCGAGCCCGATCGGCAGCCCGAGCTTGAGAATGCGTGCGATTGCCGCCGGGTCCGGCCAGGAGAAGGCGGAGAAGACGCCGGTCGCCCGGACCCTCGACACGGACACGGTCGCCACCATGGCGACAAGCGAATACGTCATGACGATCGCGGTCGCCCAGCCGCAGCCGACGCCGCCCATCGCGGGGATGCCGAGCCGGGGCTCGCCGTAGATGAACAGCCAGTTGAGCGGCACCTTGATGGCCAGCATGCTAAGCCCGATGAACATCGCCGGGCGCGTCCAGGACATGCCTTCGCAGAGGCAGCGCAGCGACATGTAGGCGAGCATGGCGGGCAGGCCGAGGCTCGCCGCGCGGAGGTATTCCACGGCCACCGGGATGGCCCGTTCGTCGACCCCCACGAACCGGTACGCCGGCTCCACGTTGCGCAGCAGGATGGCCAGCAGCACGCCGCCGGGGATCGCGATCCACAGGGCTTGGCGGACCACGGCGCCCGCCGAACGGACCTGCCCGGCGCCGTGCAGTTGCGACACCGACGGCGTCACCGCCATGACGATTCCGGAGAACAGCAGCATCAGCGGCCAGTACAGGTTGCCGCCGAGGGTGATGCCGGCGAGGTCCGTGGCGCTCACCCGGCCCGCCATGACGGCGTCGGCCACGCCCATGCCCATCTGCGCAAGCTGCGAGATGATGATCGGCACCGCGAGGGCGCCGAGCGTGCGGAACTCGACGAGCGCAGGGACGCGCCGAACCGCCTGAATGCGATTGACCCAGCGGGACACGAGGAACCAAGCCTTGCGATGGCGGCGCATGGTACAACGGGCGGCCGCGGGCCGACGCTATCTATCCCCGGCGAGACGTTTGTATACTCGCGCCACCATCACCACTTGCACTGAAAGGGAGTCAAGCGTGGAACTAGCGGACAGCAAGACGCTCGAGAATCTGAAGGACGCCTTTGCCGGCGAATCGCAAGCCAATCGGCGCTACCTGTATTTCGCGGCCAAGGCGGATGTCGAAGGCGAGAACGACGTGGCAGCGGTGTTCCGCTCCACGGCCGAAGGCGAAACGGGCCATGCCCACGGTCACCTCGAGCACATGGAAGGCGTGGGCGATCCCGCCACCGGGCTCCCCATCGGCAACACGTCGTCGAACCTCAAGGCGGCCATCGCCGGCGAGACGTACGAGTACACCGATATGTACCCGGGCATGGCGAAGACGGCGCGCCACGAAGGTTTCGACGAGATCGCGGACTGGTTCGAGACCCTCGCCAAGGCCGAACGGTCGCACGCCAATCGTTTCCAGAAAGCCCTCGACGCGATGGAGTAGGGCTTACCGACAGCTTGCGATTCGACAAGGGCCTCCGAACGAGGCCCTTCGTCTGCTTGGCCTCAAGGGAGGTTGATCATCAAGGGCATTACCGAAGGCAGCCTCGAGGCGCCGAAGCGACAGCCGATCGACTGGCAAGGCCCCGATTTCCACGACGCCAAGGCCGTCGAGGCGGAACTCGAGCGCGTCTTCGACATCTGCCACGGCTGCCGCCGGTGCGTGAGCCTCTGCGCGGCGTTCCCGACCCTGTTCGACCTGATCGACGAGTCCGACACCTTCGAGGTGGACGGTGTCGACAAGGCCGACTTCGACAAGGTCGTCGACCAGTGCTTCCTGTGCGATCTGTGCGCGGAGACGAAGTGCCCCTACCTGCCGCCGCACGAGTGGGCGGTGGACTTCCCGCACCTGATGCTGCGTGCCAAGGCCGCCCGCTTCAAGGCGAGAAAGCCGCGCTGGCGGGATCGGCTCATCACCAGCACGGACCCGGTGTTCAAGGCGCTGTCGACACCCGGCGTGGGACAACTCGCCAACGCGGCTGCGAAGAGCGGCGCCTTGCGCAAGGTCGGCGAGCGCATCGCCGGGGTCCACAGGGATGCTCCGCTGCCGAGTTTCGTTCCCGGCGGTACCGCGCGGCGGGCGCAACCGGCCGCGGAGCAGCCACCGGTCTCCGCGGGGTCGACCACCACCGGGTCCTCTACCACAGGAAAGGTGGCCGTCTACGTCACCTGCTACGGGGAGCACAACGAACCGGACGTGGTTGGCGATCTGGTGCGCGTGCTCGAACACAACGGCATCGCCGTCAAGCTGCTCGCCGATACCGCCTGCTGCGGGATGCCGAAGTTCGAACTCGGCGACCTCGATGCCGTTGCCGCCAGGAAGGACCGCAATCTGCCGGTCTTCCTTGCCGCCGTCGAGGACGGCTACGACCTGATGTCCATCGTGCCTTCGTGCACCTTGATGTACCGCCAGGAACTGCCGCTCCTGTTTCCCGACGATGCCGAGGTCGCGCGCGCCAAGGACGCGTTCTTCGATCCGTTCGAGTACCTGGTGCTGCGCAACCGCGACGGGCTGGCCAACGTCGACTTCAAGAACGCGCTCGGCAAGGTGGCCTACCACGCCGCCTGCCACCAGCGGGTGCAGGCCATCGGCCAACGCACGTTCGAGTTCCTGAAGCTGATCCCCGGGACCGAGGTCACGCTCATCGAGCGCTGCTCGGGCCACGACGGCACCTACGCGGTCAAGTCCGAGACGTACGATGCCGCCATGAAGATCGCCCGGCCGGTGGTTCGCCGGGTGCGGGACTCGGAACCGGACGCCTACGGTTCCGACTGCCCCATGGCGGGACGCATGATCGAGCACGGCCTCGACGACGGCACGAAAGCGGTGCATCCGTTGTCGATGCTCCGCCGCGCCTACGGCATCTGATCCGGTCATGGACAAGCTCTCGCGCGAAAAGCTGATGACCCTCGAGCGCTACGCGGTCGAACGGGAGGCGTTCCGCGCCGAGGTGATCGCCCACAAGAAGGCGCGACGGGTCGCCGTCGGTGCGCATGCCACGTTGCTCTTCGAGGACACCCTGACCATGCACTACCAGGTGCAGGAGATGCTCCGGGCGGAACGCATCTTCGAGCCGCGGGCGATCGAGGAGGAGATCGCGACCTACAACCCGCTCATCCCCGACGGTCGCAACTGGAAAGCGACCTTCCTGATCGAGTACGAGGACGTCGATGAGCGCGCCGCGGCGCTGGCGCGCATGCCGGGGGTCGAGGACCGCGTCTGGCTCGAGATCGGCGCCACGCCACGGACGTTCGCGTTCGCCAACGACGACCTGGAGCGTACCGATCGTGGGCGAACCGCCGCCGTGCATTTCCTGCGTTTCGAACTCGACGCGGGCCAGATCGCAGCCCTCGAAGCCGGCGGAGCGGTCACCGTCGGCATCGATCACGATGAGTTGCGCTGCCAGGCGACGCTCGCACCCGACACGGTCGCGTCGCTGGCGGACGACCTGGACGGCGTCGAGGCCGCATGACCAAAGCTCTCAGCGAGGCGATCGGCAGCGACATCCGCGGCTGGGATGCGATCGACGACCATCGAACCGGCACCGTGGGCGACCGGCAGACGGCGCAGTGGCTTGCCGACACCATCCGCGCCGCCGGGCCGGAGCCCCACCAGGACGCCTTTGACCTCCGCCGCTGGGTGCTGCGCGACTGCGCCGTGGCCGTGAACGGCCGCGCGGCCGCGGGCGTACCGCTGTTCGACGGCGGCACCACGGACGCCAACGGCATCACCGCGCCGCTTGCCCCCTTGCCGGGCCACCGGGGCGGGATCGGCCTCGCCAGCGTCGGCGGCGCGGCGGGTGCATCCGCGAACCGCGCTTTCGCCGCGGCGCGCCGAGTCAACGACCGACCGGCCGTGGTGGCGGTCACCAAGGGACATGCCGACGTGCCCGGCTTGGCGCTGCAGAACGCGGATCGGTTCAACGCTCCGTTCGGACCCCCCGTCGTGCAGGTGGGCTCCGAACACGACGCATGGCTCCGCGAAGCCGCAGCGTCGGGCGAGGCCGCCACGGTGACCGCCGATGTGGAGTACGAGGCGGCGCAAGGCTGGAACGTCCGCGCCCGCGCGGCGGGACGTGATCGGGCGTTGGCACCGCTGGTGGTGATGACGCCGAAGAGCGCCTGGTGGGTTTGCACGGCCGAGCGCGGCGGCGGCATTGCCCTGCTGCTCGCCCTGGTCCGCCGTTTCGCGGCCGAGCCGCCAGCGCGGGACGTGCTGTTCGTCGCCACCAGCGGACACGAACTGGGCCACTTGGGCCTCGACAGCTTCCTCGGCGACAACCCCGGTCTCGGCGCCGCCGCGCATGCGTGGATTCACCTGGGCGCCAACTTCGCCACCCGCGGCGGCGGCACGCGCCTGCAGGCGTCCGACACGGCCTTGCTGGCGCTGGCGCGTGGCGCGATGGACGACGCCGAATGCCCGCCGGACCAGGTCACGCCCCTCGGCGAGCGACCTGGCGGCGAGGCGCGGAACATCCATGATCTCGGCGGCCGCTACGTCTCCTACCTCGGCACCAACCCGTGGTTCCATCACCCGGCCGACCGCTGGCCGACCACGGTGGATGTCCACAAAACGGCGCGCCTGGCGACGGCGATGCTGTCGGTCGCCGATCGGCTCGCGGCACCCTAGCCGTTGTTCGACATCGTCCACGAGGACGCCGGACTTGTCGTTCTCGACAAGGCCAGCGGTGTATCCGTGCTCGCCGACCGTACCGGCGCACCATGCCTATTGGACGCTTTGAAGGCTCGTTACCCGCACCCGCGACTTGTCCACCGGATCGACAAAGGCACCAGCGGCCTCCTGATGGTTGCCCTGACGCGTGATCGCCAACGGACCCTGACGCGGGCGTTCAATCAGCACGCCATCGGCAAGCACTACCTGGCCGTCGTCGCCGGGCACATCGCCGGCGGTGCGACGCTGCGCATCGCGCTGCCCCTCAAGCCAGGCCGCAAGAGCCGTTACCGGGTCGCCGGCCTGCGCGAGGAGATCCGCTCGTCGCGACAGGGCTGGTCCTTGCCGCCCGAAGAACGGCGAGGCGGACACGAGTCGGAGACACGGATCCGCGTGCTCGCAACGTCGGCCCGCCGCTCCCTGCTCGCCGTCCAACCGCTCACCGGCCGCACGCACCAGATCCGAGTCCACCTCGCCTGGATCGGCCACGCCATCGTCGGCGACCACCTCTACGGCACGCCGACGGCCCCCGAGCAAGCCGCGCCCCGGCTTGCGCTGCACGCCCGTCGCCTGACCGTGCCGGGCATGGGAACGTTCAAAGCCGCGCCGGACGCCACGTTCGCAACGTTGCTCTAGCCCGCATTTCTCACCACGTCGCTTGTGCCAGGATGACAGGTCATTGGTTCTGCGAGGTATTTTGGTCAATCACGGCTTCGTTGACCGCGCGCAGTCCGGAATCGGCAGGATCGCCGGCATCGCGTTTCAACTTCTTGGAAAATGAACAGCTTCTTGACACTGACAAGCGGCCTGGTGAGAAACGTCCATGGTCGTGCCGACCACCCCGCAGGCGCAACGACACGCCGACGCCCTCGATGCCGCCGCCTGACCCGACCGCGCCAACACCGCTGGCGCCTGCGGCCCGGCTCGCCCGGGGACCGCCCGAACCTTCTTTCCCGAACCGTGCCGGAGCCCAACCGACGCGCCTCGATGCTGCCGGCCGTCCCGAACGACCAGTATCGCCTCGGGAGTCGGTCTTCGGCGGCTCCTCTCGACACCGGAGTACATCTTAGCGACCTGTCGAAAAAGTGGGACCACCTCAGATCCCCTGTCACTCAGATCCCTCAAGGGCGACTGGAATGGCCGCCGGGAGACCGATCTTGAAATGTCATGTGGAGTAGGTGAAGCCTAAGTCGTTGATGGACAGTCGCTAGAGCGGGTCTCCACATAACGTGTATTTGGGGTCGCAGGGCGAAGGCGGTAGCGGTTTCGGCGCGCGAAGTGTGCGCCCCGCCCTCACCCGCGGGTCGGGTCTCCAGCTAGGCAGCTCGTCGCCGGGCCGGCTTGCTCTTGGGCGGCGGCGGTTTGACGGGCGGGCGCCCGGGAGCGGGTTTCGGCTCGGGTGGCGGCTTGACCGGGGGTCTCGCAGGAAAGGCGCGTTCCTCGCGACGTTGGTCAGGCGGCATGGGCAAGGTCCATCACTTCGCGAGCGGTCTCGTAGGACTTGGCGACCAGCTTGTCGTTGGAGGCGAGGCCGGCGGCGCCGGCTTTGGAGGTGGCGTTGGTGAGGCGCTCGACGAGTTTGCGCCATTCGGCGGTGGCGGCGTCGTCGGCGAGGGCGTGGGATCGGACGTCGAGGTAGAGTGTCTTGAACTCAAGGGCGAGCTCGGCGCACTGGACGCTGATGGCGTGGGCGACCGCCGCCTTGGCGGCGAGGCCGGATACGAACATGGCGACGGTCGCGACGGCGAGCACGAGGCCGGCGAGAACCTGGACCTGCTCTGGAAGTCTGGCGACGAATGCGACGGCGGCGCCGGTGCCGGCGATGCCGAGAACGAAGGATCCGGCCGTGTGCCAGCGGTGGAGCCTGCGGTGCAGGGACTCGTAGTAGCGCATGAGGCTTTCGGCGTCCCTGGTGCTCTGCCAGATTTCGGTTTGGACGGCGGCTGTCATGGCGTCTGGCCTCGGCTTCGGATCGCGCGGGGTGGAGCGGGATATTAAAACGTGGTCTGGTGGTCGGGGTGTGTCAAGAGGCCAGCGAGCTTTCCGGGTAGCGCGCCAGTGTGCCGCCTCTCAAATGCGGTGACACTACGTTCGTGCTCGACGGCGAACCGGGCATGTGCGCAAGTACCTGTTTCGACGGCGGCACATCCTCGCGTCGCGTCCGACAGTGCGAGCCCGAACGGC
>LXNI01002869.1_pt1 | contig 10996 bp, 8 predicted proteins | sample 809091 | NCBI WGS metagenome assembly LXNI01 (sample SAMN04870527, study PRJNA318959) | sponge metagenome | biome: 01000161; feature: marine sponge reef; material: water | host: Sarcotragus foetidus | place: Greece: Milos, Mediterranean Sea | collected 2013-05-29 | depth 5-7 m | reverse complement strand
TAGTTCCTAGCCGGTAGTTGCTAGTTGATAGTTGTCTGAGATAGATTGCCGTAGATTAGATCGCTCCAGTATCCGCAGGGCTGTCTGAAATTATTCTCAAACAGCAGGCGAGGAAACCTCGGCGTCCTCAGACTCGCATCAAATAATGACTAACAACAAGCAACTGTCTGCCAGCCACAGCCCCTTGGAACAGATCGTCTAGGTGATTAGTCCCTAGTCGGTAGTCGGTAGTCGGTGGTTTCCTTGTCGATGCTTAGCCCTGCGATCACGTAGTTCCTTGTCTCAGAGCGCAATCGGCAGTCCGAGCCGGGTACGATGGTCAGTCGTGCGCGCACCCCTTTCCCCTTTCCTGGATCGTTGGCGCCACGACCACCTACCCCGACCTCCCGACCGGTTGGTGGTGCCGGTGGCAGCCCGAGCCATCACCGTCGGCGGGCTGGCCGGATCGGCCCGGGGGCCGATCGTGGTGGTGGTTCCATCCGATCCGGAAGCCGAGGCCCTCGCCTCCGATCTCCGGCTGTTCACCGACGACGTGCTCCTGTTCCCATCCTGGGAGACCCTGCCCTTCGAGCACGTCTCCCCCAACCTGTCCACCATGGCCTCGCGGTCCGAGGTTCGGGACCGTCTGGCCGCCGGTCCTCGTGGCCTGGTGGTGATCGCTTCGGTGCGATCCGTGATCCAGCGGGTCAGCCGGTGCTCCACCGACCCGCTGGTGGTGAAATCGGGGACCGAGGTGGCGTTCGAGCCCCTCGTCAAACGCCTCGACGCCTACGGCTACGCCCGTACCGACCGGGTCGAGGCGAGAGGGGAGTTCGCCGTGCGGGGCGGCATCCTCGACGTCTTCCCGGCGCAGGCCGAACTCCCCGTCCGGCTCGACTTCTGGGGCGATCAGGTCGACGAGATCCGGGTGTTCTCGATCGGGTCCCAGCGCTCCACCGATTCGGTGGACGAGCTGCGGGCCTATCCGGCCCGCGAGCTACGCCCAGACCCGAAGGTACGGGAAGCAGCCCGGGACCTCTACGACCGCCTTCCTTGGGCGGCCTCGATATGGGATCGCTTCGCGCAGGGGATCCGGTTCGCCGGGATGGAGTCCTGGCTCCCCTGGTTGGCCCCGCCCCGCTGCTTCCTGGATGAGATCCCGCCCCCGACCACCACCGTCCTCCTCGACCCGGTCCGGATCAGAGCCCGGGCAACAGACCTGGCCGAGGAGGAACAGGACCTGGCCGAAGCCCTCGCCGGGACCTGGGGCGAGAGCTTTCCGGTTGAACAGGACCGGCCGGCCCTGTTCCTCGATCTCGACGGCTCCCTTCCCGGAAAGGTGCTGGAGTGCCCTCCCCTGGCCGCCTCCCCGACCGACCGAGGCATCACGGTTGGTCCCTGGGAGGCGCAACCGGGTGATCGAGAATCGGTCACTGCCGCGCTGCAACGCCTACGGATCGCCGGTACGGATGTGGTCCTGGCCATGGACGGCGGCCCGGCCGCCAACCGGGTGGCGGAGGTTCTGAGGGAGAACGGCCTGGACCTACCGGTAATCGAGCAGATGGCCCGGCCGGTCCGTTCGGGAATCCTCGCCGAGGGCATCCACACCGGAGTCGTCCTCCCCTCCCTCAAGCTGGCCGTGCTGGGCGAGCGGGAGATACTGGGTCGCCGCCGAGCCCATCGGCGCCCCGTCACCCGCCGCCGGACGGCCTCCGGATACGAAGACCTCAAGCCCGGCGACTACGTGGTCCATCGCCACCACGGGATCGGACGCTTCGACGGGCTGATCAGCCGGACCATCGCCGGGGTGGAGCGCGACTACCTCCTGATCGTCTACGCCAAGGATGACCGCCTGTACGTGCCCACCGACCAGCTGGCGGCGGTCCGCAAGTACACCGGCGGCGAATCCCCCCGTCTCAGCCGGATGGGGGGCCGCGACTGGGCGAACACCCGGAACAAGGTGCGGCGCGAAGCCTCGGTCCTGGCCGAGCACGTGGTAGCGGTCCACCGGGCCCGTGCCGCAGCCAAGGGCCACGCCTTCGCCGCTGACACTCCTTGGCAGCGCGAGATAGAGGAGGCCTTCCCCTTCGAGGAGACCGCCGACCAGCTGACCGCTATCGAGGATGTCAAGAGGGACATGGAGTCCCCGCTCCCCATGGACCGCCTCATCTTCGGCGACGTGGGTTTCGGCAAGACCGAGGTCGCCCTGCGGGCCGCCTTCAAGGCCGTGGCGGACGGACACCAGGTGGCCATGCTGTGTCCCACCACGCTCCTCGTCCAGCAGCATTTCCAGACCTTCTCGGAGCGCTTCGCCGCCTATCCGCTGCGGGTCGAGATGCTGAGCCGTTTCCTGACCGCCTCTCAGGCGCGCAGGGTGGTGAACGACCTCGAGAGCGGGCAGGTCGACATCGTGATTGGTACCCACGGCTTGCTGTCCGACCGGGTGAGGTTCCGCAAGCTGGGCCTCTTGGTCGTGGACGAGGAACACCGATTCGGCGTCAAGGCCAAGGACCGCATCAAGGCTATGAGGACGGCTGTGGACGTGATCACGCTGACCGCCACGCCTATTCCACGGACGTTGGAGATGGCCCTCACCGGGATCCGGGATGTGAGCCACATCCTCACCCCACCGGAGGACCGGCACCCGATCCTCACCTTCGTGGGCCCCTACGACCCGAGGGTGGTGTCAGCGGCCATCCGTCGGGAGATGCTCCGCGACGGACAGGTCTTCTACGTCCACAATCGGGTGCGCTCGATCGACCACGCCGTGGCCCGGCTCCGGGAGCTGGTACCGAATGCCCGCTACGGGGTGGCCCACGGCCGGATGAACGAGGGGAACCTCGAACAGATGATGCTCGACTTCTGGGATCACCGATACGACGTGCTGGTCGCCACCACCATCATCGAGTCGGGGCTCGACCTGCCCCAGGTCAACACCCTGATCGTGGAACGGGCCGACCAGCTAGGCCTGGCCCAACTCCATCAGCTTCGGGGTCGGGTGGGACGGTCGGGAAGGCGAGCCTACGCCTACCTGTTCCATCCCGAGACCACGCTGTCCGAAACCGCCTACCGCCGCCTGGAAGCCGTGGGCGAATCCAGCGATCTCGGATCCGGGCTGCATCTCGCGCTGCGCGACCTGGAGATCCGGGGAGCGGGTTCGGTCCTCGGTGAGGTGCAGTCGGGGCACATAGCGGCGGTTGGTTTCGACATGTACGTGGAGCTGGTCTCGGAGGCGGTCGCCGAGAAGATGGGTAACGAGCCTGCCCGCGAGGCCATCAGGGAAATCCGGATCGATCTGCCGGTAGACGCCCATCTGCCGGCCGACTACGTATCCGATCAGCATGCCAGGCTCGAGGCATATCGCACCCTGGCAGTGGCCGTGTCCCAGCACGACGTGGCCGATGTGGCGCTGGAATGGCGTGACCGCTACGGCCCTCTCCCCGATGAGGCGGATCGCCTGCTCGACATGGCCCGCCTACGGGTGGAGGCGATCAGGGCGGGGATCGACGAGATCGTCCATCTCCGGAGGGAGGTCCGCCTCGGGCCTGTTCGCCTCAGCCAATCACAGGAGATCCGCCTCGAGCGCCTGGCGCCGGAGGCCATCATGAACGCCACCCAGGGGAAACTGTTCCTACCCGTACCCGGGTACGTGGATGTCTTGCCCTTCCTGCTGACCTTTGTGACGAGAATGTGGCCCCCGCCCGCCGATCCGGCCGATGTCCCCGAGCCTTAGGTCTCCGGAGGCACGGCGTCCGGTCGGGCCCTCGGCGGTCTGCGTCAGGAGAATCAGGGCTACCATCGCTACCCGAACTCCGTGGGCGCCGGAACCGTATTGCGTCCGTAGGAAGGAGACAAGGTTGCGTAGCCTCATCACCGGACGCCACGGGAGCCGGGCCCGTCCGGCCTTCCTCGCGCTCGTGTCGTTGGCAGCGGCTCTTCTCGTAGCGTGCGGGAGCACCGGCGAGGTGGCCACGGTTGACGGCGAACCGATCACCTTCGACGAGGTGGCCGCCTTGATCCCCGATGAGGGCGACACGGTCGACGTCACCCGCTTCGCCAACTCGCTGATGCTGGTGGTGGCCGACCGGGTGATGTCCTCGCAAGCCGAGGCACAGCTCGGAGTGGTCAGGACCGAGCAGCAGATCGACGCCAAGCTCGGGGAACTGCTTCTTCAGACCGGCCTGTCCGCCGAGGATATCTACGAGACGTACGGCCTGACCGAGACCTCTCTCCGTCTCATCGCAGCCCAGGAAGTCACCGCAGAACAGGTCGCGGCCGAGCTCCTGGCCGGCGCCGAACCGCCGGCAGAAGAGGAACTGATGGCGATCTACGAGGCGTCGCTCCGCGACCTCAGCGAGGTCTGTGCCGCCCATATCCTGGTCGAGACCGAGGAGGAGGGCAACGCCACCTACGACCGCGCCGTAGCCGGTGAGGACTTCGCAGCGTTGGCGATGGAGCTGTCAACCGGCCCGAGCGGCCCCAACGGCGGTGATCTGGGGTGCTCCTCCCCTGCCACCTACGTGGAGGAGTTCGCCGCCGCGACGCTCGAAGCGGAGGTGGGCGTCCCATTCGGACCGGTCCAGACAACCTTCGGTTGGCACGTGATCCTGGTGAACGAGCGGACCGCTCCCGCCTTCGAGGATGTCAGGGACAGGCTGGCCGAGGACCTGCAACTATCTGACGGCAACCGGCGATGGGTGGAATGGCTGACCCGCGTCCTGGTAGAAGCGGAGGTCACCGTGGAGCCCGAGTACGGGACATGGACCACCGAGCCCAGCCCCAACATCATCCCGCCGGAATCCTGAGCGAAGTCCTGATCGTCGCCGGCCTCGGGCCCGGAGATCTCTCCAGGACTCCGGCCGGAGTCCGGGAGGCATTGCTCGATCCCGATCGCCGCGTGATCCTCCGTACCGGGGAGCACCCTGCCGCCGCCCAGCTCGCGCGGAGTCGGCAGGTGACGACCTGTGACGACCTCTATAACGCAGGCGAGACGTTCGAAGATGTGTACGAAGCCATCGTGTCGAGGGTGCTGGCGGCGGCCGAGGCCGGCCCCGCAATTTACGCGACGCCTGGTAGCCCGCTCTACGGGGAACGCACTGTCGCCGAGTTGAGGAAGCGCTGCCGGGCCGCGGGCCGGCCGGTCGAATTGAGACACTCCCCCTCCTTCCTCGACGAGGTGTTCGCCGCCCTCGAGATGGACCCCACCGAGCGGGGCTTCACCGTTCTGGACGGCCGGGACCTGCCCGATCCCCTGATGTTGCACCTGCCGACCGTGGTGTTCCAGGTCGACACCGGACCGGTGCTCGACGATGCGCTACGCCGGCTCGGAGGCACCCTCCCCGACGGCACCCCGGTGACCGTGATGTCCGACCTCGGCACCGAGAAGGCCCTCATCCGGACCTACCCGATCGAAGAAGTCCCCGCCGATGCGGCCGGTTCGCGCACCAGCCTGTTCCTCGACCCTCCCGAGACCGGCCTGGTCGGAGCTATCCGGGCGATGCGCCGGCTCAGGAGGGAGTGTCCGTGGGATCGGCGGCAGACGCACGACTCTCTCACGCCATACGCGGTGGAGGAAACCTTCGAACTGCTGGAAGCGATCGGCCGGCTCCCTCACGGCGCCCCTGAAGGGAATGAGACCGACTACGTGGCCTACCACGATGTGGAGGATGAGTTGGGCGATGTCCTCCTGCAGGTGATCTTCCACTCCAACCTGGCCTCGGAAGCGGGGGCGTTCGACATCGAAGACGTGGCCGAGACCCTCCGGCGCAAGCTGGTGCGCCGCCATCCCCACGTGTTCGGCACCGTCGAGGTCCGAGACGCCGAGGAGGTGATCGCCAACTGGGTGGAGATCAAAGCGGGCGAGAAACACCGTGAATCGCTCATGGACGGCGTGCCGGGCGCTCTGCCCGGACTGGACCGGGCCGTCAAGCTCCAGAAAAGAGCCGCTCGGGTGGGATTCGACTGGCCGGACGCCCGTTCGGTGGTGGCCGACGTGGAGGAGGAGATCGCCGAGCTGGTCGAGGTGATCGACGAGGGCGAGGAAGCCGACCCCGAGGATGCCTACCACGAGCTGGGCGACGTGCTGTTCGCGGTGGCCAACCTGGCCCGGCACCTCGGCGTGCCACCCGAACTGGCGCTGCGCAAGGCCGTCAACCGGTTCGAGAGCCGTTTCCGCCGCATGGAGGAACTCGACGACGTCTCTGCCGCCGACCTGGACCGCCTCGACGCCCTATGGGAACAGGCCAAACGAGAAGAACGCCCCTAGCGGTCTAGCCGCCCGGCGCCCAAGGAGTCGAGTGGTAACCGTACATATGTTCGTATGGTATGGCCTTTGTGTGACACGAGCCAGCTGAAACTATCTGAGAAGGTAGATGGCTATGGGTTCTGCTTGTGATCTATTGCGGAGCCTGCGTGAGCGGAGGATGCCCGGAGTTGGCGGCTTATCGTGATAAGTTAACGGGCCAGTCTTGAGGGAGAACCGGTGGCGACGACCATCTCTACGGTCCGTGCTAGGCAGATTCTTGATTCACGCGGCAACCCGACCGTGGAGGCCGAGGTAGGCCTCGCCGGTGGCGCCGTGGGACGGGCCGCCGTACCTTCCGGCGCCTCGACCGGAACCCTCGAGGCGGTCGAGCTGCGGGACGGGGACGCTCGCTACGCCGGGAAGGGCGTGACCCGAGCCGTATCGCACATCAATGACATCTTGGGGCCCGCGGTGATCGGGCACGACGCCACCGAACAGCCACTCCTCGACCAGATCATGATCGATCTCGACGCCACCGCCAACAAGGGGCGGATGGGGGCCAACGCTATCCTCGCGGTCTCCCTCGCCAGTGCCCGCGCCGCCGCAACACAGCTGGAGATGCCCCTGTTCCGCTACCTGGGCGGTCCCTCCGCCCAGGACCTGCCCGTTCCCCTGCTCAACGTGCTCAACGGAGGCGCCCACGCCGCCAACCCGTTGGACATCCAGGAGTTCATGGTGGTTCCGGCCGGCCTGCCCTCGTTCTCCGCCGCTCTCCGAGCCGGCGTAGAGGTTTACCAGACACTCAAGAAGGTCCTATCTGCCCGGGGCCTGAGCACCAACGTGGGCGACGAGGGCGGGTTCGCGCCGAACCTGTCCGACAGCCGGGAGGCTCTCGATCTGCTGATGACCGCCATCGAACGGGCCGGGTACCGACCGGGCGAAGAGATCGCGCTGGCTCTCGACGTGGCCGCCACCGAGTTCTACCGCGACGGCGCCTACCATCTGGAGGGACGTTCCCTGGGAGCCGCCGGCATGGTTGACTTCTACCAGGAACTGGTGGACACCTACCCGATCGTGTCCATCGAGGACGGCTTGTCAGAGGATGACTGGGAGGGGTGGTCCCTGCTGACCGAGGGGCTGGGGGACCGTTGCCAACTGGTCGGGGACGACATTTTCGTCACTAACCGCCTGATCCTGCGCCAGGGCATCGACCGCGGCGTAGCGAACGCCGTTCTTGTCAAGGTCAACCAGATCGGGTCGCTCTCCGAAACCCTCCACACCATGGAGATAGCTCGGGGCGCCGGCTACGGAAGGGTGGTTTCGCACCGCTCCGGCGAGACCGAGGACACCTTCATCGCCCACCTGGCGGTGGCCACGAATGCCGGACAGATCAAGACCGGAGCGCCGGCCAGATCCGAACGAACCGCCAAATACAACGAACTGCTCCGGATCGAGGAGCGGCTGGGCAGCCAGGCCCGCTACCCGGGCATGGCGCTCTACGGAGGCGGCTGACGGTGGAAGCCCGCCGGCGCCGCAGCGTCCTCCTTCCCCTGGTAATGATGGGGATCGTGCTGGTTGCGGCGGTGGACGTGTTTCCGGTCCGCCAACTGATCGCGCTGAACGGAGAGGCAGCGGAGCTCCACTTGCACCTGGCCGAGATCCAGGAGGAAAACGCTGGGCTGGAGGCGGAGATAGAGAGGCTGCACTCCCCGACCGAGATCGAGCGTATCGCCCGAGCCGACTTCGGCTACGTGAATCCAGGTGAGACCAGCTACGTGGTCATCATGACCGACGAACCCTATGACCAGGAGCAACCGCAGGGCGGACCGGACGAGGTGGTACCCGAGTCCGGCGGATTCTGGGAGGCGTTCTGGGACTTCCTTACCGGCCGCGACATGAGCCATGGATGAGCGTCAGGTCGTAGCGGCGCAGATCGGCCGGCCCTCGAGAGCGGAGATCACCACCCCATCCCGTTGCCATCTCGACCTCCCGGTCGTGGTCCGGGTGCCCCCGATACTGGAGGACGGCACGCCCTTCCCGACTCTGTACTGGTTGACGTGCCCGCTGGCGGTGCGGCGCATCAGCCGCATCGAGAGCGGCGGAGGGGTCAAAGCACTGGACCGGCGGGCGGACCGGGTTCCTGCCTTCGCCGCCGCGCTGGAAGCGGCCCACGCCCGTTACGCCGCCCAGCGGGACGCCTTGCTGCCAGAGGGCGTGGAACCACAACCCCGGGGAGGAATTGCGGGCGCCACCAGCGGGGTCAAGTGCCTGCATGCCCACTACGCGGACACGCGGGCCGGCAACGCCAATCCGGTGGGAGAACTGGTTTCTCCCTGGGTGGAGCCGCTCGACTGTCCGGTGCCCTGCGTGATCGAGGCCGAGGGCCGGGCCACCAGGAACACCCGCTGGGTCGAGCCCCGCTGAACGGACGGATCGGTGCGAGAATGGGCGCCGGGAAGGCGCACGGATAGGCTGGAGCGTGGCGCGGCGCACCAGGAGCGGTCCCGCAGGCATGCTTCCGGCAAGCAGGGATCCGGAACCGGTAGGACCGATCGGAACGATGAGAGCCTCGCAGGATCCTCCGTACCCGCGCACCCCGCTGGGCCCGGGTGACGAAATCGGTAGACGTGGCGGACTTAAACTCCGCTGCCCCTAAGGGGCGTGTGGGTTCGAATCCCACCCCGGGCACCGGGTTCCCCAACGTTAACCAAGCAAATACGGTGACCAGCACGGCCTGATCCTTCACGTCCAGCCGTCGGGTTCCAAACAATGGATATGTTGACGAGATCACCACTGCGGATTTGGCGCGACTCGGGCGACGACCTGGCCGGTAGCCCGATCACGGGCACCCACAACAGCCGCCTTCCCGACCGGGAAGCGTCCGGCGTTCAGCCGCTTGTTGGCGTGCTTGTTGCGTTCCTTGCCGCCCACATTTCAACATCAGGCGGACAGGTCCGGGTTGGCTACGAATACAGCTAGCGGGGATGCACGAGCCTTATCGCCGGAGACTCGCGAGTTGGAGGAAGGTTGCCGTCATGTTCCGCGAACAGAGCTTCCACATCCTCGCGGAACGTTCGGATCCGGCGTAGCATCGTGATGTACCAGGCAAACACCGCGTCCACGATGAGATGTATCAGGATCATCCACAAGCTGTTGAACACGAACCAGCCGGCGAGGGTGGCTACGGCAGCGCCCAGTAGTGTCAACATCGCACGGCGCCGGCGAACCAGCACCAAATCCCGATGGCTGTGACCTTCGTCACCGTGGCGGGCAAGGACCCGCCTCTTACTCGGGCTACGTCTGGTTTCGGAGTTGGATGGCTGCAGGAAACCTGAATCCAGGCGAGCAGTGCGGAGCCTGCGACTCTCCTGATCCGCCTGCCAGATCGGTATGAGGAACATCGCGCATAAAGCCGCACCAGCCAGTAATAGAATCCAAGGCATATCGCAGGAACCTCCCGGATTATCTAACCCGGAGCTAGCTTATATGCCCGAACGACCGATACCAAGGATTTCAGCCGTCCCCAGGTAACCAGGTCGTGGTAATGGAGGCTTTCAGCTGTCATATCCATCTGAGAGGAGTGCGCTCTGGGGTTCTTTTCGTGGCATTATTGCTCCGGTATTTCTCCACGAGTCAATACTGACCCGGGATTCTCTGATCTGTATCCGCGGAGATGCAACCACCTGACTCCCCTCATCAGATCGAGCTCACAAATGTTCGCATAGATGCCCTCGGGGAGGGATATACCAGCTACAATTGTTGCGCTGATAGGTCTTGCCTTCGCCGCATCTACGAGAATCAACGCTTGGCGGATGAGCAAACAGATATAAGACGTGTAAGGTGGTCTGATGCGCATTTGGTGTGCTGTGAACTCCAAGAATCAGGCTCTTCGGAAATGAGGGGGGAGTTGGGGATCTGCCAGGGCGAGTCGGAATCCACCAGAGGTGAAGGGGGGTCCTCCATAATCGGCTGGTTGTAAGCGACATCCGAGGCAGGAGGACCCCTGTGGAAGCTGATCCTACGCGTATGTGCGAGTTGTTGGTAGGTCTGGGTGAGGTTGATCTGGTGGGGATCAACGAGTCGGGTGAGGGGGCTCCGTTGGAGGTGGTGATCCGTTCCCGCCGACCCCTCCCGCCCGGTGTGTGAGGGCTGTGGGGGACGGGTGTGGTCCAAGGGCTATCGGACGGTGGCGTTGGTGGACTTGGCGGCGTTCGGGCGGCCGGTTCGGTTGCGGTGGCGGAAACGGCGCTGGAGGTGCCCGAGCCCCGATTGTGAGGTCCGCTCGTTCATCGAGCAAGACCCGGTGATTGGTCCGGAGCGGGCGTTGCTGACCTCCCGGGCGGCTCGGTGGGTGACTATCGGGGTCGGGAAACTGGGTCGCTCGGTCGATGAGGTCGCGTCGGAACTTGGTTGTGATTGGCATACGGTCAACCGAGAGGTGGCACGCTGGGGTGAAGCGCTGCTGGAAGCAGACACGGATCGGTACGGAGCAGTGGAAGCCGTGGGGGTGGACGAGACGTTGTTCTGGCGGAAAGGCCGCTGGCGGAAAAAGCAGTGGTGCACCTCTGTTGTTGATGTGGGAGGCCGACAGCTGTTGGACATAGTCCCTGGCAGAACCGCCGCAAGCGCTGCCGGGTGGTTCCGGTCACAACCGGAGGAATGGCGGGATGGGATCCTGTGGGCGGTGTTGGACCTCTCCGGCCCTTACCGGACCGCGTATGACCGGGCGCTGCCCAACGCTTCACAGGTAGCAGACCCGTTCCACGTCATCCG
>LXNI01002868.1_pt1 | contig 11001 bp, 10 predicted proteins | sample 809091 | NCBI WGS metagenome assembly LXNI01 (sample SAMN04870527, study PRJNA318959) | sponge metagenome | biome: 01000161; feature: marine sponge reef; material: water | host: Sarcotragus foetidus | place: Greece: Milos, Mediterranean Sea | collected 2013-05-29 | depth 5-7 m | reverse complement strand
GCCCCTTCCCGATTCTATTGATGTGCAAGCAAATCAACCACTTGCATTATGAAGAGGCTTGGAAGTTCAGCCTAAAAGGGCGGCGACATCAGTCTGGTCCAGGTGCCAGAACTCCAAGAGCTTTATCACAAACTGAATTGGCCCGCTCAGTCTTTCCTTTTGCATGGCCCCCCGGTCCAGTATTCTCATAACTTCCGGATCGATTTGTGGCTGGTTCTTTCTTACCGACCTCTCTTCTACAAAGGCCAAACAGAACTTTCCATTATCCGTATGTCGGCGAATCTGCAAATTACGATTGCCCACAGTCTCGAAAGGCCATTGTGAGGGTTGAATCTCTACCGCACCCGGACTTCCTGGAACTGCGTCCATGACTGTTGCTACTCCTCAAATAGAGAAACAAGGATTACTTCCCCATTATTGCCTAACGAGCCGTCGCTACCATTTCGATACCCTTCCCCGCCGCTACCGGCTCGACCGGCCTTGCCTACAGAAAATCGAAGTGGTTCGCCTAGCGACATGTTCTCAATCTGAATGACAACTGTTTCTCCGGGGAACCCACCACCGCCGTCTCCGCCATCGGCCACTAGTGCATCAGTGAGTTCTGCACTGTCGATAATCCTGCCTCCAGGCCCGCCCGAGACGCCACCAAAATTACATCCCACGCCATCTCTTCCTCTTGAGGGTTTCCCGTTCGTGATCCCGCCGCCGCCGGAAGCGCCCGAAATAATCAATAAGCCTTGAGTAGCCTCCCAAGGCCATTCGAAATCCTTGCTTTCGACGATCCGTCGCAGTCCTACATCTTTCATGATGTGCTAACTAGGAATCCTAACCATTTGAGAATGGCAAGTGTAGCAGCAGCAATGCAATTCGGACGGACGTGTTTCCATAAAAATCATACGCATATGGGCATGAACTCGTCGGATCAAACGCTATCAAGCCCCAACAAGCGATTTTGTATTTCAGAACCACACGTGGGAATTAATTCCCACTCACCGGTAACGTGCCCAGGCCGATGAAGATCATGTCGCTGGCCTCGCCGGACCTCGTCCGCACGCTCGCGATAGCCGAACCTGATGCGCCGTTGCCCGAGGTGCGCGATGCGGTCTATTCCCATCTCTATGGCGTAACCAACCGCGACGACATCCGCTACATCTATTCGACCTCTTGGCGAACCATATTGACGCGCCGTAGCCACTAGGCTACATTTCGAGCGTGATCGAGGTTCGAAAGACGGAGGTCTATGCCACATGGCTGAACAGTTTGCGGGACCAACGGGCGCGGGCGCGTATTCTTGTGCGTGTCGAGCGCCTGGCGAGAAACCTTTAGGCGGACAACATGAACAAGACGATCACTTCAACCTACGATGTGCCCGAGCATCTTCGGACACCGGAGGAGATGGCGGCCTATCTGGAAGCATCCATTGAAGAAGCCAATGGCGACGGCGCGTTTATCGCCAAGGCGTTGGGTGACATCGCCCGCGCCAAGGGCATGTCCCAGGTTGCCGGTGATGCCGGCCTCTCCCGCGAAAGCCTCTACAAGGCCCTTTCGGGCAACCGCAATCCCACCCTGGGCACAGTTCTCCGGGTTGTCGGAGCTCTGGGGCTCAAGCTACGCGCCGAGGCGGTGGTGAAATCAGGCGCTGCCGGGTAAAACAGCTTCCTGTCGTGCCGCCGGAGCGTTTTACGAGATGGTTCGCTTCGGGCCAAAGACGGACGGCGGCGGAGATCGTGCACGAGGCCGTGCTGGAACTCACCTACAATGACTACAACAAGTCTCTGGCGGGTCGCATGCGCCATCAAATCGGCGCGCTCATTGAAGAGCGTACGGCTCAAGCCTCGCAATCCGAACCGCCTCCATGGCTGAACCACTTAATCCGATCCTGGCACAACCAACAAGCAACCGTCATAACGCTAACTACGACTCGCTCATAGAGCGAGCTTGTAAACAGGTGCGGTGGTAACTTTCGCGTGAAATACGCACCCGTCCATATTGCTTGGTTTGGTATTCCGCCAACCCCCCCTTCACGACATCCCTTCATCGCAATAGCCGCTCAAGCGCACCACGCTGTTCTGCATGCTTTTGGGAATCCGCCTGCTTCAGCCTCTCCAGGTTGAGCAGCTTCCAGCGAACCGCCGGCAGTTCCTCAGCCTCGGGCAGCCCGATCAATCCGAAGTCCGGCTCGGCATCGTGGAGCGCGAGCAGAAAGGTGGCGGCCCCGCCTTTCAACCGTGTACGGATATCTGCGTGCAGACGATGTCCTGTCTTGAGAAGTGCTTCCGGCGACACCGGATTCCGAGCCATGCCCGCAAATTCCGCGTCGTACCAGTCATCCCTGGGCGACAATACCGGTGCCAGCAACTCATGCATGGGCCGGCGAGAACTGGCCACATACACCAGGAACACACGTATAAGGTCCTCGGTCAGCCCCTCGTTCTCGTATAGCAGCATCACATCAAACAGGTCGCGTGGATGCTGGCGGTCAAGCGCCGCAACGAGCTTACCGGCATACAGGTCCTCGAAGCTCAGCACCTTCATCTCAACGAATCCAAACTGTTCCGTCACGGCCTCGGATGCCACCATTGTCCGTGGCGGCAGCACCGTGCCCCGTGCTACGGGAGATGTCTCGATCTTGATTTGCACCCGGCCACGCGTCACCACGATTCGCGTGTCACTGCTCCCACCGCGGCTCGCGCGTCTTGTCGTGACCCCAGGGTTGCGACGGACGATGGAAGTGGCGATGCGGTCGAGGGCACGATCGATTTCCCCAAGCGAGGACGAACGGTCACTGATCGGAAGCCAGGTGAGGTCGATATCGACCGACAGCCGTGGTATGTCCCGGTAGAACAGGTTGATGGCCGTGCCGCCCTTGAGTGCGAATGCGGATTCCGCCGCAACATCCGGCAGTGCGTCCACCAACAGGCGCACCTGCGCGACGTAACGATCAAGCATCGTCGCCCGCCTACCGTCTTGCCGACATGAGAAACTCGGGAACGGAGATGCGATAGGTCGGATGGAACCTTCCGCCTTGAACGAGCGCCCGCGGCCCGCTGCCGAAGTCAATCCGCTCGGTTTCCAGGTACTTTCGCCAGCCATGTTCGTGTCGATCCGCGAAGACAAAAAACAGCCGCCGAACCTTGATGCTGCGGCAGGCGGCCAGGAGAGTCATGAGCCGCTTTGGCCGAAGCCCCACCAATCCTTCGAATATCCGATCCAGCAGTTCGAAGCTTGCATTGCGGGGCAGTTCATCGATCGCTTCGAGTATCGCCCGCTCGGAACACGATGCCTTTATGGGCCAACGCCAAACATCCACAGTCCAACCGCTTTCGTCGGACGGGGCGTCGGTATCGTCGACACCCACCGGATCATCGCCGAACAGCCTGGGTCGATGCGAGACGATCTGTTCCGTTATCGGCAAACGCTTGAGCCAGGAAGGCGCGTCACCGTAAAAATGAACGCGCCGCTCTCCTCCCAGGCCCAGATAGTGAACATGACCGGCAGAATCCAGTGCGCTTTCCCCGCCCAGATGCACCCTGCAGCCCTTCAGGCGCTGCAGTGAAAGGAGAACGACCTGCCAGGACAGTTTGTCCGCCCGGGCACTATTCACCAGTGGGCGTCGGTAGACTCCACGAACGACACGTTCGATCCATCCGCGCGCTACGTAGTCATGGATGGACTTGGCATCGATGCTCCGAGCCTTGAGCCACGGCGTGTCCACGATGAATCCCGGCGGGAGCTCATCCAGAAGGGGCTTCAGCCTCGGGCTTTTTGATTGGCTCATTGCCATCAAAATAGCACAATATCAAAATTTCCGGGAGCTATTCTTTTGAATAGTAAGAATTCAGATGGGTTCGAACCATTCTATTGAGCCAACACTAATACAGTGTGCAGATACGTGCTCTCACGGGCACTCCGGCGCCAACCCGCCGGCACCTACACCCTGTCGAGCTTGCTTTCCCTTGGCCCCGACGGCCAATTCGTCGCTTGGCAAGTTATTCGGTCGGGGCCGATTCGAGGTCGGCAAGAGCCTGCTCGCGGGCTGCGGCGAACTCGTCGCCCGGGTTCCAGGACTGCATTTCGTCCGCCTGGGCAATCAGGTAGGTGGTCAGCAGGCCAAAGCGCGTGTCCGCGACCATCCCTTCAAAAGCCCATTCATCAGTCAGCTCATCGCTGGGCTGATGGTAGTCGAACGTGGTGTACGCGTTGATCCGCATTTTCCCCCAGCCCTCGGGCTTGCCGATGATCTCCACGCCGCCGTCCAGGTAAATTCCCGGCACGCCGGCCTTCGCAAAGCTGAACTGATCCGAGCGGTAGAAGTAACCCTGGTCCGGAAACTGGTCGCCCCGCAGGGTTCGTCCGACGTACGACGCCACATCGTACGCAACCTGGTCCAGCGAGGACTTGCCCAGGCCGATGAAGATCATGTCGCTGGCCTCGCCCCAGATGCTCACGCCGTCGAAGTTGACGTTGGCCGCGATGCGCCCGGCATGGAAGGTGGGATGGCGGGCGTAGTACTGCGACCCCAGCAGCCCCTGTTCTTCCGCACCCACCAGCGCGAACACGACCGAGCGTCGCGGCGGCGAGGGCAATGCCGACAGCGCCCTGGCCAGCGAAAGCACCGCTGCCACGCCGGTAGCGTTGTCGAAGGCGCCGTTGTAGATCACGTCCTCGCCCTCGGAGGAAGCGATGCCCATGCCCAGGTGATCGTGGTGCGCGGTCACCACCACCGCCTCGTGCTTCAGCTTGTCGTCGCACCCGGGAAGCACGCCCAGCACGTTGGCGGTCTCGACCCGCTCCAGGCCGGCATCGAGTTCGACGGTCGTGGTGATGCCGAGCGTCACGGGCGCGAAGTCCGGGCTGCGGGCCGCCTGCGTGAGCGCGTCCAGGTCGTGTCCGGCGGAGGCCAGCAGCTCTCTGGCCGCCGTTTCGGTTAGCCAGGCGGCGACTTCAAGGCGGGGATCTCCTTCGACGGGAATCTCGTACTGCGGACCGGTCCACGAGGTTTCGACAACCTGCCAGGGGTAGCCCGCCGAGGGTGTCGTATGAATGATGATTGCGCCGACGGCGCCCAGGCGCGCGGCGATCTCATACTTGTAAGTCCATCGCCCGTAATAGAGACGGCGCTCGCCCGCAAACAGGTCGGGATCCCAATCCGGGTCGTTGTTCAGCATGACCAGCACCTTGCCGCTCATGTCCTGCGCCTTGAAATCGTCCCACTCGTATTCGGGGGCCTGGATGCCGTAGCCTGCAAAGACCAGCTCGGCGCCGGCGAGCGATGCCCGGGACGTCTGATTGGCCACGTTGGCGACGAATTCCGTGCCCGGCGCGACGGAAACGCCCGTGGAAAACGGCCAGGCGGCCGGCAGCTCGGTCGTGACCGACACCAGCTCGAACGGCTGCTCATAGCCCTGTCCCGCGCCGGGTGCGATATTCGCCTCGGCAAGCTGCGCCGCCATCCACTCGCGCGCTTTCACGTCACCCGCGCTGCCGGGCGCCCGGCCTTGGTACGCATCGCTTGCCAGCTCGGCCACCACGGACCGCAACTCCTCGCCCCGGATCAGGTGCGCGACCTGGTCGGCATAGGCCAGGGCTTCATCCGTCGCCGTGGGGCCGCAGGCCTGAAGAATCTCCTCATCCGCCGGGCCGCAGCCGAACCCCAGCAGGCAAAGAAGAACAGTGCTTGGCGCGCGCATGAAGCGCTCCTTGAGACTTGTCGAGAGGGCGCCAAGATACACGAAAAACTGCCGGCGGGGCTTCAGACCCGGGCGTAGCGACCGCCTTCGCCGACCCAGCGGTGAATCAGCTGTTCGACCGCGGGGTCGCCGTCGCGGAGCATTTCGTCGGCAATGCGCTGGGCCGGCTCCGCCAACGCTCCGTCGCGCACCAGATCGGCAACGCGGAACTGCAGCGCGCCCGTCTGGCGGACGCCCAGGATTTCGCCGGCGCCGCGCAGGGCCAGGTCCTTGCGGGCTATCTCAAACCCGTCGTTGGTGCTGCGCATCGTGTTGAGCCTCTCCCGGGCCATTTCGCCCAGAGGCGAGCGGTACATCAGGACGCAATGGCTCCTGTCCGCGCCCCGTCCCACGCGGCCGCGCAACTGGTGCAGCTGCGCCAGTCCAAGGCGCTCGGCATTCTCCACGATCATCAGGCTGGCCTTCGGAACATCCACGCCCACTTCAATGACCGTGGTGGCTACCAGCACCCCCAGCTTGCCGGCCGCAAACTGTCCCATGACCCGATCGCGCTCCCGCGATGTCGCCCGTCCATGCAGCAGGCCCACGCGAATGCCGGGCAGAGCTTCGCTCAGTTCACGGTGGGTGGGCTCGGCGGCCTGAGATTCAATGTAATCCGATTCCTCGATCAGCGGGCAGACCCAGTAAGCCTGCCGGCCCGAACCGCAGGCCGAAGCTACCCTTTCGATAACCTCGTGGCGGCGCTCCTGCGAAATCAGCACGGTATTGACCGGCTGGCGCCCGGGCGGCATGTCGCGGATGGCGGAAATATCCAGGCCGGCGTAGAAGGTCATGGCCAGCGACCGCGGGATGGGCGTGGCGGTGGTCACCAACTGGTGCGGCGCCTGGCCGCCGGAAGCTCCCTTTTCCACCAGACTCAGCCGCTGATGCACCCCGAAACGGTGCTGTTCGTCCACTACCACCAGCCCCAGCGACCGGTATTGGATCCCTTCCTGGAAAAGGGCGTGGGTGCCGATTGCAAGCTGGGCGTCACCGCCGGAAAGCTCCGCCTCGAACATGCGGCGCTCGGATCGCGACATGCCGCCGGAGATCCAGGCCAGGCGCACGCCCAGCGGCGCAAGCCAGTCCGAGAGCGTGCGCATATGCTGTTCGGCCAGCAATTCGGTAGGGGCCATGATCGCCACCTGCCGCCCCGTCTGAATGGCTGCCAGCGCAGCGGCCGCGATTACCACGGTCTTTCCGCACCCGACATCGCCCTGCAGCAACCGCATCATGGGAACACTGCGGGCCAGGTCGGCGTCGATCTGTTCGATCGCCTGCCTCTGGCCGGACGTCAATTCAAAAGGCAGACCCCGCAAGAACTCCTCGCGAAGCGGGCCAATTGGGCTGAGAGGAAACGCATCACGCCGCTGACCGGCTTCGCGCATCCGCCGCAGGCCCATATGCCAGGCCAGTATTTCTTCCAGCGCCATGCGCTTGCGAGCGGGATGGGTCCCGGACAGCAGCGTTTCCAGCGCCATGCCCCTGGGTGGACGGTGCACCGTGCGCAAGGCCTCGTGCAGCCCCGGAAACCGGAGCCTGGCCAGAAACGGCGCGGGGATCAGGTCCGGCAGATCCTCCAGGGCATGCTCAAGCGCGTGGTCGGTCAATCCGCGAAGGCGGGGCTGGGTGACGCCCTCGGTGGTGGGATAGACGGGCGTGAGCCGGTCCTGGACTGGCACGGGTTCGGATTCCCGGAGCCTGCGGTACTCGGGATGCACGATCTCGAATCCCCTGGGACCCTGCCGGACCTCGCCGTAGCAGAGCAGGCGCGTTCCGGCGCTCAAGCCTGCCTGTTGCTGCCGGGTAAAGTGAAAGAAACGCAGCGTGATCTCCGCCGTCTCGTCGCGCAGCGCGCAGAGCAGGCTGCGGCGGCGGCCCATGATGACTCTGGCGCGGGCGATCGTTCCCTCCACCTGCACTCGCTGGCCGGGCTTGAGATCGATGATGGGCCGGATGCGCGTGCGGTCCTCGTAGCGGATCGGCAGCAGGAACAGGAGGTCGCGGACCGTGCGCAGGCCCAGGCGCTCGAGCTTGCCGGCCATGGCCGGGCCGATGCCCTTGAGCGTAGTGAGGTTCGGGCTGTCTTCGGCCGTCGGGGAGGCGGAATCAGCAGGCAACTGGCGTCGTATTCCGCTAATCGGTTCGTACTACGGTACGACCAGTACTGCGTCGGCTTCTACCTGCGCGCCCAGCGGCAATCCCGCCACCTCGATAGCGGCGCGGGCGGGGAAAGGCTTGGCGAACATCTCCGACATGACCTCGTTTACGAGTCCGAAATGCGAAAGATCCGTCAGAAAGACGGTGATCTTCACCGCGTCCCTGCCGAGATCGCAGCCGCCGGCCCTGGCCACCGCCGCCAGGTTGGCGAATACCTGTCCGATCTGCAGGCGGATATCGCCGTCAACCAGCTTGCCGGTCTCCGGGTCCAGCGGAATCTGTCCGGACACATAGCAGAAATCGCCCGCGACGATGGCTTGCGAGTAGGCGCCGATCGCAGCCGGCGCACGGGAGGTGTGTACAGGAGTGCGTTTCATGGGTGAGTCGGGGGTCAATAATATGTCAGTCAGCGTACTGAACATGCTGCCGGCGTTAGACACGCTGCACGCGATGCACGCTGGGCAAAGTGCGTATCGCCCGGATCACCCGGGCCAGCCGGTCCCTGTCCTTGACCAGAACCGAAAGGAACAGTTCGGTGCTTTCCTCGGGACGGTCCTGCATGTTCACCTGGGCGATGTTGTGTCCGGTCTCGGCCACCCGGGCGGCGACTTCCGCGAGCACGCCCGGCCGATGATCGATGTGAATGCGCAGCCCGGCCGGAAACTCCAGCCGGATGCGGCGCTTCCAGTTGATCGGGATCCAGCGGTCCTTGCGCTTGCGCTCGGCGCGGAAATTGCCGCAGGTGTTGCGATGAATGACAAATCCGCGCCCGCTGGAAGTATGTCCCACCACTTCGTCGCCCGGAATCGGATAGCAGCACTTCCCGTATGTCACCACCATGCCCTCGGCGCCGGCGATGTCCACGGGAGTCAGCTTGTGGCGCCGGTCGCCGGATTGCTTCTTGCCGGGATTCATGACCACGGCCGCCGCCAGCGTCGCGAGACGTTCGCCCAGGCCGATCTGTTCGTACAGTTCCTGGCGGCTCGTCACCCCAAGTTCCGTGAGTGCTTCTTCAAGCGGACCGCGCCCCATCTTGCGCAGCGACGATCCCCGATCGGCCAGCGCCTGGTTCAACAGCACGGCGCCCACCTCCCGCGCTTCCCTCGTCTGGGTGTTCTTCAGGTAATCGAGAATGGCGGAGCGCGCCTTGGCCGTGGCGACGTATTCCAGCCAGCCCGCGTTCGGATGGGCGTGACGTGAGGTGAGTATGTGCACGTTCTGGCCGTTCTTCAACTGCGAGCGCAGCGGCGTCACCTGTCCGTCCACCCGCGCCGCTACGCAGCGGTGACCTACATCCGTATGCACGGCATACGCGAAGTCCAGGCAGGTGGCGCCTCTGGGCAGGCGCAGAATCATGCCCTTTGGCGTGAACACGTAGACCTTGTCGGGGAACAGGTCCACCTTCACGTGATCGTAGAACTCTTCCTCCTGAGCGGTGGCCTGCATTTCGGTAATCCGCCGCAACCACTCCTGGGTTCGGAACTGGGCCGGAAGCACGCTCTTGTCCTCGGCCTTGTACTGCCAGTGCGCAGCGATGCCGCTTTCGGCCACGCGGTGCATCTCGGGCGTGCGGATCTGGAATTCCAGCGGCACGCCTTCCGGTCCCAGCAGGACGGTATGCAGCGACTGGTAGCCGTTCACGCGCGGGATGGCGATGTAGTCCTTGAACCGCCCGGGCATGGGGCGGAAGAGCTGATGCGCAATACCCAGGCACCGGTAGCAGGCGTCGATGTCCGACACGATGATGCGCAGGCCGAAGACATCCGAGATTTCCTTGAAGGCCAGCCGTTTCTCGCGCATCTTGGTGTAGATGCTGTAGGCGGACTTGGCGCGCGCGGAAATACTGCCTTCCAGGTTGGCCGACTTGAGCGCCCGCCGCAGGCGGTCGGAGACGCGCCTCATTATTGCGCGGGGGTGCCTGGGCCTCTGGTTCAGGTGGCGGTTGATGACCCGGTACCGCTGTGGCCAGGCATACCGGAAGCCGAGGTCCTCCATTTCCCGGCGAATCGTGCGAATACCAAGCCGGTTGGCTATTGGCGCGTAGATCTCCAGAGTTTCGCGGGCGATGCGCCGCTGGCGTTCGCGGTCCAGTGCTTCCAGGGTCCGCATGTTGTGCAGTCGGTCGGCCAGCTTGACCAGGATGACACGGATATCGTCGACCATGGCCAGCATCATCTTGCGGAAACTGGCGGCCTGGGTTGCCGAATGACCGGCTTTCCTGAGTCGCGTCAGCTTGGTTACGCCGTCAACGATCGCCGCAACCTGCCGACCGAAATGGTCTTCCAGGTTGACCCGCAGCGTGGGCGTGTCCTCGATTACGTCGTGCAGCAGCGCGGCGATTATGGTTTCGGAGTCCAGCCGCAGCTGGGCGAGGATGGTGGCGACGGCTACCGGATGGGAAATGTACGGTTCGCCGGAGAGCCGGCGCTGGTCATGGTGGGCGCGCGCACCGAATTCATACGCCTGCCGGACCTGATCGCGCTCGTTCTCGGACAGGTATTCCAGGTCGGCGAGAAGCCTGCGGATTCCGCCGCCGGATACCCGGATTTTCTGCGTGCCGGGCAGAACAACTGCCTGCTGCATGATTCGTGCCGTGCCCCCGGTTACGGGATGGCAGACGCTCGGACCGTTGAGTGCCGGTGCAAGCGCCGGCCCTCCGATCAATACTCGCGAACTTCTCCCGGAGTGGCGAACGCTTCCTCGACGGACCGTTCCTGCTCGTTGAGGCTCTCTTCCGTGACCAGCCCGGCCGCGATCTCGCGCAGCGCGATCACCGAGGGTTTTTCGTTCTCGCGCGGGACCAAAGGCTCCGCGCCGTTGGCAAGCCGGCGCGCGCGCATAGCGGCCACGCGCACGAGATCGAAGATGTTTTCGATCCGCTGCTGGCAGTCTTCAACGGTAATTCGCGCCATTGCTATTGCTCTGTAGAGAAGTCCTTAAGCCGATTCTGCATCACTATGCGTGCCGCCGCAAGGCCGCGTTCCTGGAGGTGTAGAGAGCACATAACTTGTCCGGTTTTAGAGCACATGAAGTGTCCGGTCGTATCTTCGAGCGTTTCTTGTTATTGGGGAGTGCGGGATGGGGACGGTCAGGCATCGCGAGTGGAGGCGTT
>LXNI01002867.1_pt1 | contig 11017 bp, 9 predicted proteins | sample 809091 | NCBI WGS metagenome assembly LXNI01 (sample SAMN04870527, study PRJNA318959) | sponge metagenome | biome: 01000161; feature: marine sponge reef; material: water | host: Sarcotragus foetidus | place: Greece: Milos, Mediterranean Sea | collected 2013-05-29 | depth 5-7 m | reverse complement strand
CTGGTGAACATATTGGTGAACATTTGGCGATTCTTCTTGATGATAAGGTGCAATCAGCTCCAGTAATTAACACCCAGATAAGAGGCAGTGCCATTATTGAAGGCAACTTTAATTTTCAGGAAGCAAACTATCTCTCAAATATCTTGAATGCTGGTGCTTTTCCCGTTGGTGTTAAAGTCGGTGAAGAACGTGCTGTCGGACCTACTCTCGGTCAAGAGTCTATTGATAACGGTATTAAAGCCGCGCTCATCGGACTTCTTGGTGTCCTTGTCTTCATGATTTTTTACTATAGACTATCTGGTATAATCGCGATTACCGCACTTGTCTTCAATATGGTTATTATTCTCGGTGCTTTAGCTGGTTTCGGTGCGGCATTGACACTACCGGGTATTGCTGGACTTGTGCTTACGATAGGCATGTCTGTAGATGCGAATGTGCTTATATTTGAGCGAATACGCGAGGAATTGCGTTCAGGCAAAGCTGTGTGGTCAGCGATTACGAGTGGTTATCAACGTGCATTTGTAACAATTTTAGATGCCAATCTCACGACGTTCTTTACTGCGCTCGTACTCTATCAATTCGGTACTGGTCCGATTAGAGGTTTTGCGATTACACTCGGTATTGGAATTCTTGCGAGTATGTTCACAGCAATTATTGTCACACGCGAAATATATGGATTGACAATCGGAAATCGGGATGTGAAAAAGTTAAGCATCTAATATGAAGCCATATCTAAAATCTGTACATACCATTCAGATTGCCCAAGATGATGAATACTGATTTCCTAACGGGCAAAGTGAATATGGAAAGGATATAGAAATTGCAACTACTAAGAGACTCAAATTTTGATTTTATTAATAAACATCGCACTGGATTTTTATTTTCTGCTGTCTTTATCTGTATCGGTGTTGTTTTTCTTATTTTACAAGGCGGACCGAATTTCGGAATTGATTTCCGCGGAGGTGTTAAGGTTGAGGCGATATTTAATAGGGCAGTAACTGAAACCGAGTTGAAATCTAAGTTGTCCGAAATTGGCTATGAGGATGTCAAAATACAACTTGAGCCAAATGAAAACAAGGCGTTTATCTCTATGGGACATCGTCCAGAATTTCAGCAACAGACCATAAATATTCCTATCGTTGCTGATCCTGGAGATGCGACTGCAACAAGTCTTCAGGTAAGCAGCTCAGCAGAGAAAGTACATCTGCTGAAAGCGGAGGATACAGTTGAATTAGTTGATGGTAATGAGAAACGTCGTAATGAAATTAGTGCTGTTCAACCTAATACTGAAGGCGAAACGATTCAGTTGGAATTCGCACAAGAATTCGGTATAGATTTGACAGAAAACGCGACGATACAAATACAAGCAAGTGTAGGTGGCATTCTCACAGAAGCACTGCGCGAAGGTGGAGATGGTTGGAAGGCTGAATCCGATGGTGTCAATGTTACAGAAGTTGGACCAAGCGTTGGTCGCGACCTAAAATGGTCGGCACTTTGGTCTGTTCTGTCATCAATTGGTATTTTACTGTTATACATCTCTTGGCGATTTGAATTTCGTTTTGCTATCGGTGCGATTGCAGCACTTGTGCACGATGTGCTTATTACCTTAGGTATCTTCGCTATTTTATCCAAGGAAATTAATCTACCAACAGTTGCGGCATTTCTCACGATAATAGGATATTCACTAAACGACACTATTGTTGTGTTTGACCGTATCCGAGAAAACGGTTTATCTTTGCGCGGCACCGAATACATCGATGTGCTTAACCGAAGTATCAATCAATCACTGAGCCGAACCGTCATCACCTCTATAACAACTTTGTTTGTTGTTGTAGTTATCTTTGTGCTTTCCAGTTCCGGTGAGGAGATTAACACGTTTGCCTTAGCACTCATCGTCGGTGTGTTAATAGGAACGTATTCCTCTATCTTCATCGCCAGTCCGATTCTGTACATCTGGAATCTAAAACATCAGAAAGCGTAGACATATCCTAATGAATATCCTGCTTTTTAATTCTTATACAACGGGACAAAAGCATAAACTTGATAATCCTCTTAGTGCAGAAGATTGTAATTCATCTGACCGTCTTAAGGCGCGAATAAAAGAGTTATGTGGGTTCAATTCTGAGGGTTGGCATGACAATAGTAGTGACTATCGCTTACCTGCTGGTGAGATGTTTACTGGACCTCTGTATATTCAATTGCGTGAAGGTTTGAAACAGATTCGTGAACACGAGCAATATGGTAAAACAACCATTGACCTATATTTTCCATGGTATTATTGCCGGGTTGATGGAAAAAAGAGTCCGGTTAACGAGAAAGACATTATTGTTCCCTTTGACACTTCACCACTTCACGAACTTGAGGTATTAGAATTTGATGCGAGTGGTGTGCCTGAACGGACGGTGGAATTACTCGAAAGTTACGACCTTGTATTTTCTCTGTTGAGACCTGATGATATTGAATCATTGCGACGCGTTTTTGAGGTAAAACGAAATGTAACGATGATTTTCCTGCTTCCCAAAAGTCAGAGAAAGGCAGTCAATGAGGATTTACAGAATATACACGTTGTTGAAACCGGAAGAGATTTGCAGAAAAAACTCCGCACTTCAAATTATGCACTGAAAGGTGTTGTGATGAGAAGATTGTGTGAGGCTGCATGTCGTGATGGTTTTCAGGTGTTTGAAAAGGTGAAACAGGACCCACAACGGTTGCTTGATATTGTGCAGAATCAGTAACAACATTTCAATGTTACAAAAAGGAATTACTTTGTGATGAATACAACGTATGACAAGGAAAATTCCCTAAACTCCCGCTTACTAATTTTATCCTGTTCACAAAGCAAACGATCCACTAAAGGTGAACTACCTGCCTTAGAACGTTATGACGGACCTGCATTTCGGGTGGTGAATAAATATATTCGGGAGCGTTCATCTGAAGTGCAATTACCTGATACCTACATTTTGTCAGCTAAATTTGGACTAATTTCTGCCGATCATCCAATTCCTAACTACGATCTCCGAATGACACCGCAAAGAGTTGAGGAATTACAAGAATCGACTCAAAGCGAACTTGAGCAGATTTTAAATGAAAAACAATACCAAAAGTTTTTCATAAGCATGGGAAAAGATTATCTGAGAGTATTGGATGGGTATGAATCGATTACTTCCGCTGATCTTGACGTGACTGTTGCTCAAGGGTCAATGGGTCGTAAACTGGCAGAACTCCGTAACTGGTTACATGCCAATATATCAAAACCTGATAGTAATCAAATGAAAGTTGTTAATCAAGGAAAAGCGTCCCTACAAGGTATTGGAATTGCACTAACACCCGAACAAATAATAAAGAAAATAAATGAAGCACTTGCAACGGAAAGCAATATTCCAAAATATCAGATGTGGTATGTTCAGGTAGGTGACAAACAAGCGCCTGTCAAGTGGATAGTTAAACAATTGACCGGCTTACCTGTGAGTGCTTTTCATACAAGTGAAGCAAAGCGAGTTTTGCAGCAACTTGGAATTGAAGTTTATTCGAGACTTTAGGGGGAGATCCAAGTGTCTAATAAAGAGTCATTAGGAACAGTTACTCCTGATGAGGAAGCACAAGGTGAAAAATCGGAAATAGTTAGTCCATTGACCGAAAAAGGTGTCCAAGAAGATCTTCTTCAGCAACCTCAGCTAATGATGAAACTAGTAGAAAAATCACTGTTAGTAGCTGAGAATCTGAGGGATAACTATTTTCGGAATACGGCACGTTTTATAAGTGATCTGCGTCGGTCTATAGATGCGGCGAATAAAGGAAAGCGTAATATTTCCATTCTCCAGACGTACTCAGTTACAGATGCTACATGGGGAGAACTTCAAAACGAACTAGTAAGTTTTATAGACGGTGGAATTGGTGAAGTAGAATTATCCGGACAAGTACCTATTTTGTTGCGTGTGGGGTCTTATGGAGTGCGTGTAGGTGAAAGGAAATTAACCGAACGTGAGAATTTCGGCTATTATCCGGTAATATTCGGTGACCTTGAAGGAGGTAGCAAGGAACGAAGAGATTTCCCCGATATTGTCCGCATTACCGCTGAACTACTCGGAGGTCTTGCAACATTGTACCGAAATCCAGATTTAAGGGTACTGATGTTTCATGGACCGCTAGTTTATTTAATGAATGCTTATGCAGGTCATACTCCATTTACTGAAGCAGACATTGACTTGTTTCTAAAACATTATTCAGATGATAAAGAGCAGGCAAAACAATTAAAGGAAGATTTCCTTGAAAATGCCCGTCTTGATATTTACCCAGACTTGGCAAAAGGAAGGTCAGATGAGTGGGCAAGTCGTCGACTTTTTGAACCATTATCATGGATTGCATTTCTCTATAGACAATTGATTTCTGAGGCACTTAAAAGGAAACCACGACCTATCATCGCAGGAGTTATAGAACGGGGAGGTTCGCGTGAGTTTTGTCAGAAAGTGTTGCTTGAACGTATTTTTCGCTCTTTGCGTGAAAAAGGAAACGAGAATTATTTCAACGATATGTTTGGTCTCTCAGAACTCACTTCCCCTACAAACTTGATGGATAGGTTGGGTTATACAGATACTCTTCTATTACCTCTACTACTTGAAACTGGTGAATATTCCGAACCTTGGAAGATGAACAAGTCGAGTGGCTTGCGCTCAGGTGAAATAAGACTTCCAAAAGAGTCGGGGAGTTACACTGTGGATTTTTCTTGTTTGAGAGATAGCAACAGGTTTGGTTTTCCTACCGTAAAAGGCACATATATTAGAACTAGCGAGAATACTGAACCTATTAGAGTTGAGATCTTCTCTAAGCTTGGAGAAAATCAGATAGAAGAAGCAGTGCGGCGTGTATACTTATATTCTCGTCTTTTGCCTAATTACGGATTTCCCGTCGGTTTAGATATCGCTGATAAGTTTGCCCATGTACCTAACTGGATGACAGAGGCTTACGCTAAAATGATTCGTCATACACTAGGGGTAAGTCTGCAGAAAGGTGAAATTAACGATGAAGATATGCGTAAAGTACTGGTGCAGGCAATCTATATGACACCCCGAGATTGGCTATTTCGACCAAATGTGGGAGGGTAGATGAATCATGAAGGATAAGAATGAGGAAAACTCGAATGACCGATTTGTTGGCACACTCGTCGGTGAAAGTACAAGCAAAGAATTTCGTCTTGCTGTTGCTCATGAAACCATACGAGAGCAAGATATTATTGCAGTTGATGCTACGTTGAATACAACAGATGAGAATTCACAAACAGAGAACTTACGAATTTGGGCAAAGGTACAGAGAATAGAACGTATCAATCCTCTATTTCCAGTTGAAGCTGGACATGAACTTGCAGAAACACGTACTGATCCAATGGAAACAGTACTTTCTCTCAGTCGTGAAGTCGTGTCAGCTGTATGTCAAGTATTGGGTGCAGAACCTCTTAAGAGCGAAGGTTCAGGTAAACTTGATACCTTACGATATCCTCCTAAACCAGCGACTAGTGCCTATAGACCGGATTCAGAAGACCTAGCACGTGTATTGGTGGGAGACTTAGAAGATAATCAAATCAGCGCTATGGATATCGCTACTCTCTCTAATCGTCCTGCTGTTAATGTAAAAGTAGATGGTCACGCCATAGTTACTCGACATTTAGCTATATTGGCGATGACAGGGGCAGGTAAGAGTTGGGCGGCACGACGAATTATTGAAGAATTGGCGAGTAAAAATTATCCCATGGTCGTCTTTGATCCGCATGGAGATTATACTGGATTGGCAGATATTAAATCGCTTAAAAGCCGGGTGATTCGTTACTATGCGACCTTACCTATTTTTGAACAAGAAGCAGATATAGTAGCACAGATTGTTAACAATCTAGGATATGACCTAACACCTGCAATGCAAACCTTATTCGGAGAGTTATTTGAGGCGACCAAAAAATTTTACGAAGTTGAAGGAAATGAAGGAATAAACTGGTTATCTAATAGACTTAATGATGGTAAGATTCGTCAGTATGGCATCAAACCGGATCTTTGGTTAATTGCAAATATAGCGGATGCGGCTGTTCAATCAATCAGAGATGCCCGTAGTGAAAATACCGACGATTATGAGTATTTAAGACAGATCTGTTGGGCGAATTTACCTTTACAAGGTCATGTGCCTGGAACTTTGGAGGGAATATATAAAAGAGCCAGGAGAGCAGCTTCGCAATTGCTTAGGATGGAAACAGTAAACCAAGAAATCGCTGGCAACTCGCATCCTATGCCTCTGAATCGCGAAGAACTCGTGCAGGATGGCAAGATTTCAATTGTATCCATGGCAGGTTACACTGGAGATTTCCAAGCAACAATTTACAGTATTATTGCAGAGCAATTATTTGAAGCTAAAGTTGCTAAAAAACTTCAATGGCCTTTTTTGTTAGTACTTGAGGAAGCACACAATTTCGTTCCTGGGCGTAGTACTTCTTCTGCTGAACAACAGTCCATCTCTATTACTAAACAGATTGCTCAGGAAGGTAGAAAATTCAATATCGGATTGGTTGTAATCAGTCAACGCCCTTCGCGCCTAGATGAAACCGCTCTTTCTCAATGTAACTCTTATATTATCATGCGGATGGTGAATCCTGCTGATCAGAATTTTGTCCGGAGGGTCGTTGAGTCATTAGGTGAAGAAGAAACGCGTTTACTTTCCGATCTTGATGTAGGTGAAGCACTGCTGTCAGGTCAAATGGTAAATTTCCCGGTGTTAGTACGAATGAAGCCGCCTGAGTCTCAAGGTGAACGAGAAGAAACTAATGCTTTTGAAAATCTTAAGGACATTAGATCGAAAACCAAAAAACGATGATTATCAATACGCTGTGACAATTAGAGAAAATTATATATGGAAATCGTTGCGGGACTGAATCTAACCAGTATCAAACCACGAGTATGGGATGAGTCATCGGATTACTATTTGCCCCAATTGGGAGCAGTAATGGTTTCCTACGCCGAATTTCATCAAAGTCCAACTCGTCGCGATCGCGCAATGGAAAAGGGTTTACATGAAAGTCTTGGTATTCCGGATCATGTAAAAATCTACTTGGATAATGGGGCATTTAGATTTTCACGTGCTGGGGGTGAAGTGCCGCGTGATGCATATAAAGAATTCGTTGAAGAAGCTAAACCTGACTGGCACGTAATCCCACAAGATTACATTCCAACTCCGGACATGAGCGATTATATGCAAAATAAATGTTTAGAAAAGACAATGGCAGTTAATCAAGAATTCTCTTACGATGGATATGTGCCGATCCTACATGTAAGTCGCCGTTTAAAAAAATACATTCGCCTGTTTAATGAAGACGAAAAACTTCGAGAAAAACCAAATTTTGCTATCGGTGGGATTGTCCCGAATCTCTTACGCGCTTCTAAAGCCATGTCTTATGAAAAGATACTAAACAGTATATATAAAGTTCGCGAGACATTCGCTGAGCAGGCATTACACCTCTTTGGAGTTGGTGGAACATCAACATTACACGTCGCGGCGTTGTTGGGAATGGATTCAGTAGATTCAGTGGGTTGGCGCAACCGCGCAGCAAGGGGACTAATTCAGATGCCAGGAATTGGTGATCGTTCCATAGCTGATCTCGGTAATTGGAAGGTGCGCGAACCGAACACAGAAGAATTGAAGTTATTGGCAGATTGTCAATGTCCCGCATGTCAAGAGCATGGAATTGAGGGTCTCAAAAAAGACCGAACCATCGGATTTTGCAACAGAGCCACACACAATCTTTGGATCCTGTTGGAAGAAAACAGACTTATTCAGAAGCATCTAAAAGATGGCACCTATGCAAAATGGTATAAAAACCATTTACATAATACAATTTATCGACCGTTGATTGATAAACTCGTAGAAAAGCATCTCAAACAAAAATGACGTTATGGGATATACATGAATCTCAAAATACCTCTTTCCAATCCTAATTCCCAATATGTTTTCGGTGATTCGGAACCGATGCGGAAAGTTTGGCATCAAGTCGAACAGGTTGCACCTACAAGTGCGACTGTTCTCATCACTGGGGAGACAGGTGTTGGTAAAGAGGTCGTCGCGCAAACTATCCACGAAAATAGTCCTCGCAAAAACCGACTCTTCAAAGCGGTTAACTGTGGGGTGTTTTATCAAGACCTTCTTCAGAGTGAACTCTTTGGACATGAAAAAGGTGCTTTTACCGGTGCGTCGAACCTTCGACGTGGGGTGTTTGAACTTGCTGATGGTGGTACACTTTTCCTTGATGAGATAGCTGAAATGTCTCCCGAAGTGCAGGTAAAATTTCTCCGCGTATTAGAAACACAAGAATTCACACGACTCGGTGGTGAGAAAAGCGTTAAAGTTGATGTCCGAATTATCGCTGCAACAAATGTCAATCTTGAAACATCGGTCAAGGATAAGAAGTTTAGACAAGACCTCTACTACAGACTCAACCTTTTCCATATTCAAATTCCTCCCTTGCGTGACAGACGCGAAGATATACCATTATTTGTAGACGCGTTTATCTCTGAATTAAGTGCAAGACACAATAAATTTGTTACTGGTATAGAGTCTGACGCGCTCAACTATCTACAAAATGCAGACTGGCAAGGAAATATCCGTCAACTCAAAAATGCCGTTGAATCCGCAATAATATTAGCAACTTCTGAGGAACTTGAACTAAAAGATTTCCCCATAGATACAGAAATAGGACATACCAAATTGCCTGTTCAAATAATAGACGAACCGGGAACATCTTTACAGGTTGTCCAACCAGATTCTGGGACGATTGCACAAGATAATGTAGCCATTTACAAGACGATTCTTGGACTTATTGCTTATGCAGTCCACTTACTTAAGTCTACAGCGATTTCTAAAGATCAGGATTCCCTTTCAATTCTTGATGACGATAACGGTTGGATGCATATTACCGAAGCAGACGACGCAGCAGATGTTATCAGTAAAGCCTTAGAAGTCCTTTCAGCAAGCAGAGAAGGACTTGATAATCTAACACAGGAAGAGGTGACATCAATCGTTAGTTCTGTGGAACAGCAAGATGATTCACAGAAGCAGAGCGAATATTTACCTATGCTTGATGAGGAAAAATCCATAGGTAGGGTAGGTATGACTATGGCAGAAATTGAAAAGGCAGCTATCTATAAAACGCTCAAGGAAACAGGAGAAAATAAAACTGAGGCGGCGAGAATTCTTGGTATTGGGGTACGGACACTGCATAGAAGACTGGATGATTACAAAAAGGAAGCAGACAAGGCAGATGATATGTTGGTTCAGGAATAGCAATGTATTACTAACATCACACAAATAAATCCTGTCCTTTACATTGAAACCCTGCAATAACATCACCACCGTCAAGGATATCTTCACCACGTAGAACGGTGATCTTCTCAATAGAATTGATTATGTTCCCTTTCTTCCATTTTGTCTTTCCCATTTAATCTGATGTGAGTTCAATAATTTCAAGAACTCTTTGAAGTCTGGTGGCAGTTGGATCATAGCCATAGTTTATCAGCCACATCAATTTTCTGCTGGTGGTTCTACTTTATCTAATAACTGTGAGATAATATCTAAACTGGTAATTCCATCAGCCTCAGCATTGAAATTAGTCAAGATTCTGTGCCGTAGGACAGGTTTTGCGACTGCTTTGATGTCCTCGTAGCTAACATGATAACGTCCGTGCATAATTGCACGTGCCTTCGCACCTAGCACAAGATATTGTGAAGCGCGAGGACCGGCTCCCCAATTGACCCAATCTCTAATAAAATCGGGTGCGTCGGGATGTGTCGGACGCGTATTAAAACTCAATTCAACAGCATAATCTACCATCGCTTCAGCAATGGGTACTTTCCGGACAATCTGCTGTAATCTAAGCACCTCTTCACCTGTGATAACCGGTTCAATTTTCGGTTCATAAGCAGAAGTAGTTGTCAAGACAATCTCTTTTTCCTCAGATTTCTCAGGATAATCAATGTATATGTTAAACATGAATCGGTCCAGTTGCGCTTCAGGGAGTGGGTATGTTCCTTCCTGTTCAATTGGGTTCTGTGTGGCTAATACAAAAAACGGAAGTTCCAATTCATAAGTATTGCCCCCTGCTGTCACTTTATATTCTTGCATTGCCTGTAAAAGAGCCGCTTGCGTCTTCGGTGGTGTTCGGTTAATCTCGTCTGCTAGTACAACGTTAGCAAAAACGGGACCTTTTATAAAACGGAATGAGCGTGTTCCGGTATTCATTTCTTCTTCAATAATATCTGTCCCAATAATATCAGAAGGCATCAGATCTGGTGTGAATTGAATGCGATTGAATGGTAGTTTGAGTATTTTAGCAAATGTGCTGATAAGTAATGTTTTCGCCAATCCCGGCACACCTACAAGGAGACAGTGTCCTTGTGAAAAAAGAGCGATGAGAAGCTGATCAATGACATCACTTTGACCGATAATTCTTTTTTTCAGTTCGGTCAATATGTTTTCACGAGCGGATTTTAGGAACTCCGCTGCTTCTAAATCGGTTTCAATGTGGTTATTTTGCATTTTATTCCTTCCAAAATATAGTTGGAATTTATTGAGATTCTGAGAATGATAGTAATAGAAAACGGCACATGGTATGTGCCGATTATTTAGTCGGAAGCAGTGTTGAGTAAATTATTCGGTTCTCCACATTTGAAGTCCGTCAAAATCAAAGTTGAAATCAATAATGCGTGTACCTGCTTCCTCAAGTTTCTGTCGGACGCTATGTTCGCGAGTCGGTTGGCAGTAAAAGAGTAGACAACCTCCACCGCCTGCACCACAGGCTTTCCCACCGATTGCCCCATGCTCTTTTGCAATCATAAAGAGTTTATCAATCTGTTCATTTGTTACAGATGAATGTAGTTTTTTCTGATTTTGCCAATTTTCAGTTAGAAGTTCACCGAAATCTGTTAAACGTCCTCGAATTAGGGCATTTTTAGTGGATTCAGCAATGGTTTTTAGGTTTTCTAAAGCTTTCCTA
>LXNI01002866.1_pt1 | contig 11024 bp, 12 predicted proteins | sample 809091 | NCBI WGS metagenome assembly LXNI01 (sample SAMN04870527, study PRJNA318959) | sponge metagenome | biome: 01000161; feature: marine sponge reef; material: water | host: Sarcotragus foetidus | place: Greece: Milos, Mediterranean Sea | collected 2013-05-29 | depth 5-7 m | reverse complement strand
GGCCTGGCTCGGGCCTGGGCCCGCCTGCTCGCGGGCCCTCGTCAGCACAGCCGACGAGGTCGGACGTCAACCCGACGGGGGCTGGGGCTCCACGCTCGAACTTGATCGTCAAGCTTGCGCCGAGACAGGGGGTTTAGGCGGACTTGTCAGACAACCGCAGCCGCGCTTCCAATTCGCGGATCCGCTGATTCGCTTCGTCGCGCTCCCGCTCGACGGCTTCCAGCGTGCCGTCGAACTCCTCCCCCGTGCGCGGGTCAACGAACACCAGTACCGTCACCCCGTCCCGCCTCTGGCTCCGCAACTCCAACCCCAGCACCCGGCTCCGCAACGCGCCGCCCCGGCCAGTGCCCCCGACCGGCTGCACCTGCTCATACTGCCCCGTGCTGGCCACGAAGCCCTCCAAGGGGGTTTCCATCAAGGACCCGGCCAGATCCAGCCGCCAGTATTCGCGCACCCCGATCCGGGCGCATTCCCGTGCCTTGTGCAAGGCATCGTTCTCCGCCGTCGACGGCAACGCCACCTCGAGCACGGAGTCGGGCACCTTGCCTTCTTCCCAGGCCCTGAACGAACCGCGACTGCCGCAGTGCTCGACCCCGAACACCACTTGCACATCCGGCTGCAGCTAAACCGTGCTGTTGCCGCGCTGGCAGTACACCACCAGCTCCATGGCCACCAGCACGTCCGCGCGCTCCCGGAAGTGGTGGCGCAGCGCCGCCACGGCCTGCCACACGGCATCCCCGTGCCCCACGCTCTGCGCGATCCAATTCCCTTCCGGGTGCTCGACTTCGTCGGTCTCTGGCAGCACCGCGCTGGTACCGAGCGAGGACAGTGCGGGAAGTTCCGTCTCTGTGGTGGCCATCGTTAACATGCAGCACGCCAACGCGCACAAACGCCCATGCCCCCGATCATACGGTCGCCGTACTGGGCCGGGACTGCCGAGCAGGTGCAACGAGCGTGTTGCCAGCAATGCTCTGCCTCGCTCGCACGCGGGCAGCACCTCGGGACCGAGACTTGAAGCAAGCGTCCACGTTGCGGCGCAGCGAGGAGTCTAGCCACGCTTCGCCTCCAACGGACGAGAGCGGCTCTTCGGAGGCGAAACTTGACTCGTCAACCTTACGCCGCGGCAAGGAGCTTAGTTCGGCACATCGACACGCTGCACACGGCGCAGCCGTGCGACAGCAGTCGGCAACTCACGCGCGAATGCCCTCCAGAGGGACAGGGGCGGAGATGTTGCCGGGTGGAGCAGCGCAGCCCCTTGGGCGTAGCTGCTGAAGATCTTGTCCTGCTGGTTCGCACTCGGGCCATGCTCCGGGACTGGCGGATTACGACAGTGAAGATCTCAATGTCCTTGGACCGCGTAGCCGATCGCACCATACCCCTTGAGTCGCTTCTGGTACATCCGGGCCAACATTGGAATATTGGCGTCCACATAGTCGAAGACGCGCACCACTCGCTTGCCATCACAGAGCCGGTGCAGGCGGCCAACATACTGCTGGAGGGTTCCCTTCCATGAAATCGGCATCGCGAGAAAGAGCGTGTCCAGCCGAGCATCGTCAAATCCCTCACCGATGTAGCTGCCAGTCGCGAGGATAACTCGGGGGTCGGACGGCCCTAGCCGTGCCAACGCCTCCGCCGCGGCCCGTCTCTGGTGTCTTCCCATACCGCCTCGGAGGATGAGAACGCTTTCTATGACCCCACTGAGCTTGCTCGCAAAATAGTCCAGATGCTCTCTTCGACCAGTAAGCAGCAACGGTGATTGCCCGGAATCCACCGCCCGCACAAGATCCTCCACGATCAGTTCGTTGCGAGCGGGGTCTCGCACAAGCGCCGCATAGATTTCGTGGATCGTCGCCTCGCCCGGCTCCTGAGCCATCGAGAATTCTGTCTGGCGCGGGATCACGAGGTGTTCGAACGGCGTCGATTCCGCCATCGCCCGAGCGCTGTGGCTAAAGCGGACCGGCCCGCACTGCATGAAAATGATGGGGTGGTGGCCGTCTTTCCTTGTGGGGGTTGCTGTAAGGCCAACGACGTACTTGGCCTTGGCCTGCCTCATGACGCGCTCAAACGTGAACGCCGAAATGTGATGGCATTCGTCAACAATGATCTGGCCGTACTCGGCGACGAGGTCCTTGACTTCCCCCTTGCGCTGCAGGCTCTGGATCAGGGCCACATCCACAGCACCGCTCCGGGCGCTCTTGCCTCCTCCGATCTGGCCTACCGAGGCCGGAGGCAGGCCCAAGAACATCATCAATCGCTCACGCCACTGATCCAACAATTGCTGGCGGTGGACCACAACAATGGTGTTCACCTTGCGCTCTGCGATTAGCCGTGCTGCAACAACGGTCTTCCCGAACGCAGTCGGAGCGCAGAGGATGCCCTCGTCGTGGACTCTGAGCGCAGAGGCGGCTTCTCGCTGCAACGGCCGGAGCCGGCCGCGAAACTCGGCTTCAATCGCTGTGCCGGGGAAACGCTCGTCCTCAACTTCGGCTCTGACCGCATGCGCCTCAAGCAGGGCCACAGCCTCGCTCAGACACCCGCGAGGGAGGGCCACATGATTGGCCAGCTCTTCCCCGCAAGCGATGACCCTGGGCTTGTCGAACGTACTCAGCCGCATCGCCTGAGCCTTGTAGAACTCGGGATTCTGGAAGGCCGCCAGCCGGAGCAAACGATTGAGCATGCTGGACGGAAGGCCTTGCTTCTCGATGTAGAGAAGATTGCTCCTGACCACCCGCACCTGTTCAGGAAGCGGACCCTCGATCGGCTGCTCCCGCCCTCTCCGAGACGGTGGCAAGGTCCATGGGTCCCGCTCATCTCCATCCTCGCCACGGCTAATTCGGACCCCGATGAGCTCGCCCGCACCCTTGGCAGCCGAAACCAGCTCTTCGACAGCCTCGGCGGGCTGCTTCCGCAAAGTCGACAAGAATTCCCATTGGTCGCAGTAGGGCCTGAAGTCGGCATCGACGAAGACGCTGTTGCCAGCCCGCCTCGGAATTCTTTGCAACGGCAATGCGATGAGGTTCCCGAAACCGCCCGCGGGCAGGGTGTCCTGACTTGGGAAGAGCCTGTCGTAAGAATCAAGTCCCAGCTGATGCCGACGCTCCATGGTCCGGGTGAGGAGTGCGCAACCGAGCCTCCGCGCCGTGGTCGCCGGGACCGCGCGATCGAAGAATATCCAGACGTGAGCACCTTGGCCGGAACGCGACCGCTCCAATCCTGCCGGCACTCGAAATTCCTGGCATGTGCCGAGAAACGCGGCAGCATCCTGTTGCCAAGCGCTCTTGTCGAAGTCGACCGCAAGAAACCAGCAACTCTCATCCAACAGCAACGGGTAGACGCCGATCGTGTGCTCGCCCAACAGGTGTCCGCGCACCACCTCGTCGGTCAACGGACGGAAGGCTCGGGTCTGCCGGTCTACCTTCCTTCGGTCTGATTCCTTGGCCGCAAGATACGCCTTCCAGTCACGGTCCGCCTTTGGCGAATAGCCGGAGCGCCCGTCCGGCTTCTCCCAGCGGACCGCATACACATCCTCACGACCTCGGAACAGACTTCGATAGAGGGCTATCCGCTGCTCCGCCCTGTCTTGGGTGGAGATTTCGGCCGTGGGCGTAGTGGCTGGCGCTGCAGGCGGGTTGTCCCAGCCAAAGACAGGGATTGGGATGTTGTGCTCCGCCAACAAGCGCCGTAGCCGGGCGTTTTCGGTTCGCAGGCGGTCCGCTTCGTCCAGTGCAGTCTTTGTGGACTCCGGTCCAGGGTCCTTGTTGTGCATCGCTGACTCTCGTTGGGGCCCACCGCCCTCTGGATGAGGGGTTGTCTCATTCAATTCTCCAACCTCATCGGGCGCGACGGCCGTTCGCGGATTTCGAGGCGATAGCGCACATGTCCAGGCTCGCCAGTCTGGAGCACCTGCTTTTCGCGGACGGCTCAATTCAACGTATCCGCCTCACCGCAGGTAGTCTAAGTGGGGTCTGGCCGGGGCCCTGTAGTCCTTTCTGACAGATGGGTACAAATACTATATGTTCACAGCCATGGCGGCTTGAGGCACCGTCGATAACGGTTCACGGGGGCTGCCCTCCTTGATTTGGGCGATTCCATGGTTCTCAATCTGATGTTCGATCACCCATGGCGAGACTCCGAATCGGAAGGCCAGTTCGCCGACTTGTTCCTCATCCAGCACGTCTAGATGCACGCGCTCTCGTAAGCCGGCGGAAGGCGCGAGGAATTCCGCGGCGAATGCGCGCCCTCGCTGCTGCCGGTTCGAACGGGCGGTCGTCAATAGCGCATCTGAGCGAGGAGCCAACAGCAATTCGGCCAAACCACGGCAGAATCGGAATCTGGAAGCCTGGCTAGATACACTCGGAAAGGCGAAGGCTGGGAGCCCCGCCTCGCTCGAAGTTACGATCCCGTCAAGCAGGGTGGCTCGATTGAATGCCTTGGATCGGGACAAACGCCCATCTGCGATCCGAGGCTCGTCAAGCGCGCGACTCAATGCTCGCCATGAGGCCAAAGGCGTACTTTCCAGACCTAGCTTACTTCGAACCTCTCTGGCTAGGAAGTAGCCTCCCACCCAAGGCCGCTCACGCAATTGGCCGTTGACCGATTGAGCAACTTCATCTCTCACGGAGGTGAGCCGCCGCAACGGAATGCTGCTGGCCTTGCCTGCTCTTAGCACCTTCTTGATCGCGAACAATTCCGCTTCCAGGCTCTCGGCATGAAGGATGCGCAACGCTTCCTCGAACACTGAGCCACTGAACTGTTCTTCAAGGTCGAGCAGGCTCGATCTATGTACGTCATCGATCGAATAGGGGTCCAATCCAAGGGCGCCAGCAGTCTCGCAGAACTTGCGCTCGTGCTGATCCGCGCCCCGAATCGCCTGCCATTCCTCCTGCAGAAACGTGTCGCGGAGATCACAGGATGCAAGGCGTGCGACTACGGCGTCGACTAGGCTGGCGCAAGTCGCGCGAAACCCTTGCTTGTCAATCCATTCGCAACCTTCGCGGTCCAAGAACTCCAAGCCGGTCCAACGCAGCGTATCGTGTTTCCACGTCACACGAGTCGTAGTGTCGAAAGACACCACTCGCATGTTCGGAAATCGGTAGCCCTCCCGTGCTGGGCCAAATGCGTGCCGTTCCAGAAAGGAGCGGCTGGCAAATCCCCCCCGGTCTTCGGACTCGTGGAGCAAGGACCACCAATTCGTGGCAAGCCACTCCGCGAGAGGATAGAGTGGCACGTGAATGCGGTCCCGGATGCGATGGTCGGAGGGGTCCACGACCCTCGTTAGGACCGAATTGTTGACCCGAACCCTGAGCGACGCCCAAGTGCAGGCCAATTCGGCACCCTTGATGCCGTTGGCGGCCTCCCATTCGAAGTCGAACTCAAGGGCTTGCATCGATTCCCTCGAAGGCAGCAGGCCACTCGGACCTCTCCAGCGGATAGCCCTTGTACTCTCCCCGCCCGCTGTTCACCAGACGCCCCTCATACACGGTTTCATCGTGCTTGTACCACACGTAGCGCGGAAAGCCGGGCGATCGTCCCTCCCAAGGTCCACCCGTGGAGCCTTCGCAGATGGCGGCTCGCAACCAAGCCGTGACTTGGCTGGGATCGCTTGCGAGTTCAGGCGGGCAACATGAAGCGTCTGCCCTCAGCCCTGGGAGGCCTGCATAGCCACGTACGTTCTTGTGTTCGCGACTGCCAACATACGTTGCGCTCTCCGCCACCGCCTCAAGGTTGACACCTGCCGGCACCAAGGACTCCCGCTTCCTCTGTCGGCGACGTCTCGGAGCACGCATCCCTGATCAAGCGTAACTCATTAGAACTTGGAGACTGAAGATCTCACGCGGGCGAGTCTCGGCGTGGCTCTGCCGGTACCAGCGGATTCTGATGGACCACTCCACGACTTGGATTCCGCAGGCTGGCTTTCCTGCCGTTTCGCGATCTTTCTGGCCTCTGCAATTGGGGCCTTGTTGGCGTTTCTGTACCACTTGAGCCGTTTGCAAAATTAGCGAGATAGGGGTTTTTTGGAGTTGAGATGGTAGGGGCTCTGGGCGGGTGGAAACAAGCTCACTCTCTATTGGATGATGGAAGTTCCACAACAAGCCATCTAGGCAACGGAGAGCGAACTTGCCCCTACGAGACACCGTATCACAGTATTGGCTGACGTTCCAGCGCGGTCTGTTCCCGTGGCTGGCCGAGGAACTCGGCCCGCTGAGCGAGCGCCACAAGCGCTTGGTGCAGGTGTTGGAAGTCGTGCGCGTGGAGGAGAGGACTGGCTGCCGGGTCCGTGTGCGGGCGGGCGGGGGCGGCCGCAGCAGCGGCGGGCCGCGCTGGCGCGGGCCTTGCTGGCCAAGGCGGTGTTCGACGTGCCGACCACGCGGGCCTTGGTGGAGCGGCTGGGGCACGACCCGCAACTGCGGCGGCTGTGCGGCTGGGAGCGGGCCGGGGCGCTGCCCAGCGAGGCGACCTTCTCGCGGGCGTTCGCCGAATTCGCGGCCAGCGAGTTGCCCGGGCGGTTGCACGCGGCCTTAGTCGAGCGCAGCTTGCAGGGGCACTTGGCGGGGCACGTCTCGCGGGACTCGACGGCCATCCCAGTGCGCGAGCAGGCGGCCCGTAAGCCCAAGCCAATCAAGGCGAAACGCAAGCGCGGGCGGCCGCGCAAGGGTGAGCAACGGCCAGCGCCTGAGGCGCGTCGGCTGGAGCGCCAGAGGACGATGACGCTGGAGCAAATGCTGGCCGATCTGCCGACGGCCTGCGACACAGGGGTGAAGCGCAACGCCAAGGGGCATCAGGAGAGCTGGCAGGGCTACAAGTTGCACATTGACGCGATCGACGGGGGCCTGCCGGTGAGTTGCCTGCTGAGCTCGGCCTCGCTGCATGACAGCCAGGCGGCGATCCCGCTGGCCAAGTTGACGGCGGGCCGCGTGCAGAACCTGTACGACCTGATGGACAGTGCCTACGATGCGGAGCAGATCCGGGCCTGCAGCCGCCAGCTGGGGCACGTGCCTTTGATCGATAGCAACCCGCGGCGGGATGCCCACAAAAAGGCGGAGTTGCAGCGCGAGGCGCTGGCCCAGCGCAGCATCGGGCAGCTGACGCCACAGGCGCGCCGCTACCACGAGCGCTCGACAGTGGAACGCGTCAACGGGCGGCTCAAAGACGAGTTCGGAGGGCGGCACGTACGCGTGCGCGGACATGCCAAGGTGCTCTGCCACCTGATGTTCGGCGTCGTGGCGCTGACGGTTGACCAGCTCATGCGCTTGACGCTCTGAGCAAAGCGTCGGCCAGTAGCCAGCAGCCCCGGAACACGTCGCCCGGAACAGCCGGGACAGGGGAACTGCGCCTGGCTCCGGCCTTGGGCCAGCCGAACTCCCCCACTTCTCACTATTTCTTATCGAAATTGATATATCTATTGAATCTACTAATCAACTGAGGCATGAAACTTCACGTTCCGAGCTCCGTTGTGGCATGCCAGTTGGAATCTTGCAAAAGGCTCTAAGGCTAATCGGTGTTGCTCGGGGATTTAAGTGTGTCCAATGCATGCCCGGCAAAGCCGTCGATCGGGCAATTGGAATCAGCGAATGAGGGGTCGTGATCGATTCGACGATACTAGCGCAATGGGCTGGTCGCAGATAGCCGCTCCGGCCGCCCTGCGTCAAAGGCTTGCATCGCGGGCCGTTCCAACCCCATAATTGCTGGAGTAACGAGACTTTTGCCGGAGATCAGCCGTTTTCTCGGAATCGTTATCGCGATGTACTACAACGATCACGGGCCCGCCCACTTCCATGCAAGGTATGGAGACAGGGTGGTTCGAATCGCGATCGAGGACGGGCGAATTCTTTCAGGCGAATTTCCGCGTAGGGCGAGAGGTCTGGTCCTGGAGTGGTTGGAATTGCACCGCGATGAATTGCGGGAAGACTGGTCGCTGGCCAAACAGAGGAAGCCGCTGATGAAGATCACGCCACTGGAGTAGAGAGATGACACCAAGACTCGCGCGGGCAGAGTATCTCCGGGACTACAAGATCCACGTGACGTTCGACGATGGCCTTCAGGGGGTCATTGACCTGGAGGGCGAACTGTGGGGAGAGGTGTTCGAGCCCTTGAAGAACACCGATGTCTTCCGGCGCTTTCGTGTGGACAGCGACCTAGACACCATCGTGTGGCCCACCGGCGCCGACCTAGCGCCCGAATTCCTCCACGAACGTGCGGCTCTCAATCGTGTCCGATAATTGCCTCTGGGGTGGTGTTCCATTCCGACCGCGGCAGCCAGTACACGGCGCTGGCGTTCACGCGGCGCTGCGCCGAGGCGGGCATCGAGCGTTCGATGGGAGCGGCCGGCAACTGCTATGACAACGCCATGGCGGAGAGCTTCTTCGCGACGTTGGAATGCGAGTTGCTGCAGAGAGTTCCGTTCGCGAGCCGCGAGCAGGCCGAGCAGGAACTGTTCGTCTTCCTAGAAGGCTTCTACAATCGGCGGCGGCGGCATTCGGCGTTGGGTTATCTCTCGCCGGTGGAGTTCGAGCAGGCCTGGCAGAGCCGCCCGCAGGTGGCCTGAGGCGAGTCCGGGTCCCGCCCGGCAGGGCGCGGTGGCACCGTGCTAAGGCACTGGCTCCCAGCGGGTGCGAATCCCGCCCGGCTAACTGTCGCTCCAGCCGGAAGCCGTCGGAGCGGTTTTGCGATGCGGGCACTGGAGAGCGTAGCCAACGGCGACCGCAGCCAGCTCAGCCGGCACCAACTCGCGCTGTCCACCTACCTCGGCCATACGAGCGCCAGTGGGACCTACTGGTATCTCGAGGCGACGCCCGTCCTGCTGGACCAGGTCTCCGCAGCGACCCAACGATTGCATGCGGGAGGAGCCGACGATGCATGATCTCGCACGCCCGTTGGCAGCCTTCCTCCGCGAGCACCTGCCGCGTGATCAGGGTGCCAGCCCGCACACCATCGCGAGCCACGCCGCCAGTTTCAAGCTGCTGGCGGTCTTCGCCGCTCGGTACCACACGCTCCCGCCCTGCCAGTTGCAGATCGGGCATCTCGATGTCCCCACGCTGCTCGCCTTTCTCGATCATCTCGAATCCGACCGCGACAACTGCGTAGGGACCCGCAATGTGCGCTTGACCGCGATCAAGGCCTTCTTCCGCTATCTGGAATTCCGCCACCCGCAGTGGCTCGACCTGGCGGCGCAAGTGCGTGCCCTGCCCATCAAGCGAGGCGACCTGCCGGCGGTGGACTATCTCAGCCGGGACGAGATCCGGGCCTTGCTCGACGCCCCTGCTGCCGACACCGCCACCGGTCGGCGCGATCGCGCCATGCTGTGCCTGACTTACAATGCCGGCCTGCGGGTCTCGGAATTGCTCGGCTTGGCCCTGGACGACCTCCAGAGGCCGGGACTGGACGGCATCCAGATTCTGGGCAAGGGCCGCCGCGGGCGCGTCCTGCCGCTGTGGAAGCCCACCCGCGTGGCGCTGAGGAACTGGCTCGCGGTCCGGCCGGATGGCGCCGACCGGCATCTCTTCCTCAACGCCTTTGGCAGCAGGCTGACGCGCCGCGGCTTCGCCAAGAGACTGGCTCTGCACACCGGAACCGCAACCCGCACTGTGCCCTCGCTTGCGGGCAAAACCGTCACACCCCACTCCCTGCGCCACGCGTGCGCTCTCCATACCCTTGAGGCCACCGGAGACATCCGGAAGGTCGCCCTCTGGCTCGGCCATGCCAGCCTGCAATCGACCGAGCTGTACCTGCGGGTCGACCCGGTCGACAAACTCGATACGCTGGCAACCAACCAGCCGCCGGACCTCCGCAAGGGATCTTTCGACGGCATGCATGACGAACTTCTCGCTCTGCTCGGCGATTTTCATTCGGAATCTGCTCGACGGTCTCGATCCCACCCGCTTCGCCGAGCTCTTCCCCCTGTGTCTCGACACCCTCGGCGAGCAAGGCGGCCTGGCCCCCTTCCTGCGCCTCGACGACCGCCTGTGTATCGCCCTCGACGGCATCCAGTTCCAGTGCTCGGACTCGATCCATTGCGAGCAGTGCTCGACGCGCCATGTCGGCAAGCACAAAACCCCGCAGTTTTTTCACACCATGCTCTCAGCCAACGTTGTCGCCGACGGCCACAACCGCGTCTTGCCGCTCATGCCGCTGTTCGTCCAGCCCCAGCACGACCCGGCCGCCCAGTGCCCGGAGTTGACCGAAGAGCAGCGCAAGCAGGATTGCGAGCGCAACGCTGCCAAGCGCGGGCTGCCCGCCAACATGCCCGCCCTGTTGCCTTACAGACCGGTCCTGCTGGGCGACGATCTGTACTGCTGCCAGCCCATCTGCGAGCTTGTCACCGAGCTCGGAGCGAACTTCTTGTTCATCTGTAAACCCAGCAGTCACAAGACGTTATACAAACAGCTCCCCAAGCGCCGCATCTGGTCCACCGACTGGGTGCGCACCCGCAACCAGCGCAAGCAGGTCGAGCAGCATCGCTACCAGTGGAGAAACAACGTGCCCGTGCGCGCCGGCCACGACGCCCTCAAGGGCACCTGGATCGACTTTGAGATCCGTCGCAACGGCGAGTGCACCTATCACAATTCGTTCTTCACCAGCCTCAAGGTCACCGCGGACAATGTGGCCGATATCGCACAGGTGGGCCGCGCCAGGTGGAAGGTCGAGAACGAGGGGTTCAACTGCTTGTCACGCCAGGGCTACCACCTCAAGCACAATTTCGGGCACGGCCGCCAGGGTCTGGCCAATCTGCTCGCGACGCTGAACCTGTTCGCCTTCGCACTGCACTCGGTCCTGGACTGCGTCTCCGACCTGTGGCGGCAATGCCGAGAACGCGTCGGCCCCCGCGCCAAGTTCTTCCAGACCTTGGGCTTCCTCACCGAGTGGTTCTACTTCCGCAGTTGGACCGCCCTGTTCGAGACCGTGTTGCGCAAGCGCCCGCCACCGCCCGCTGCCGGCGCACCCGCGTGCGCCCCCTGATGACGCAACCTGTCCACCAGCCTGCCAGCGACAGGCCTCTCCTCCAGAGGTCCTCAGCCGGGCTGCGT
>LXNI01002865.1_pt1 | contig 11024 bp, 4 predicted proteins | sample 809091 | NCBI WGS metagenome assembly LXNI01 (sample SAMN04870527, study PRJNA318959) | sponge metagenome | biome: 01000161; feature: marine sponge reef; material: water | host: Sarcotragus foetidus | place: Greece: Milos, Mediterranean Sea | collected 2013-05-29 | depth 5-7 m | reverse complement strand
CATGGCGACACGGCCGGAATGGCTACCGCAGGGGGAGGACGACTGGCGCCGCGATCTGGAGATGATCAAGGATACCGGCTTCGACTCGGTCCGCATCCGTATCGGCCTCGACAGCAGTCTGGATGAGGTTGGCCGTCTGTTGGACATTTGCCACGAGCTGGGCATTGGCGTTCTGTTCGGTTTTGCAACTTTCTACGTGCACAACAGTTTTATTGAAGCATTTCCCGATGCGAAAGTCGTCGACAGGAACGGCGTAGCATACCCCCAGCACGAACATGATTTCAGCTGGCAGCGCGCCTGTATCAACCATCCCGAGTATCGCCGTCAGAGAGATCAACTGCTGATCGACACTGCAACACGCTTTGCTACCCACCCGGCGATAATCGATTGGGACGTACACAATGAACCCAGCATTGGGCCCGGGGACCATGCTTGTTACAGCCCGCATACGGTGGCCCGGTACCGAGAAGATCTGGCGACGCGGCTCTCTTCAATCTCGCGGGTAAATGATCGATGGGGAACTTCATTTGGCGACTTCAGTAGTGTAGAGCCGCCAACAGAGGTAGATAAAGAACCTGACGGCTTTTGGAGAGACTGGCGGGAGTTTATCGCACGCAACCTCAGCGAGTTCCTGTTGGGCGGCATCGACATCATCAAACAGCATGCGCCGGGCGTTCGGGCAAGTTTCAACTATACGGATCCGTACGGGATTCAGAAGAATGGGCAGGACTGGTGGGTTCTGCCGCAGCTGGACTACGCTTCGTCAAGCCACTATTGGGGTTCCGGCCCGCGCACCGGCGCCGAGGCTGGCTCTCGCATAGCTCTTCTCAAAGCGCTGGCGCCCGGTTCCCAGGCATGGCTGACCGAGTGCCAGGGTGGTCCTTTCCGATCGGATATCCTTTGGCGGGGCATCAATATAGAGGCCGAGGTCAACCAGGTTTTCAGCTACGCCAGCCACGCCCATTACTTCTACCGCTGGGAACCGCTGATGTCCGGGCCGGAACCGTGGATCAACCACATGGTTGATGCCGACGAGTACGACACAGAGCGAAGGCTGGCAACCAAGCGAGTTATCGCGGACCTGCGGGGCTACGAAGACCTTATTGCAGCCGGTGACACGGTCCCTGCCAGAATTGGCATCTACTTGACTCGCGAAATGATTTGGGCGGCAAACGCCCGCGAAGTGCCGATCAGTGAAGTGGTAGTCGGCCTATACTCCCTTTTCATGGACCTGGGCTATGAAGTTACGTTCGTGCCCAATGCCTTCGATGCCGATTGCGGTCTGGAAGTCGTCGCGATCCCATTCTCTCTAGGCATATCCTCAGCCGAAGCACAGGCCCTGCAGACATATGTAGAGAAAGGCGGCAGGGTCATTGCCGAATTGCCAATGACAGATCTGGAGGAATGCCAGAAGGTTGGCGAGGCCCTGGGTTTGGCCTGCCGCGAGTGGATCAGCCCCATCTACTTCATCGCAGGTTGGAGCGTAAACGATTCAGACGGAAAGTTCGGGGGATTCGCATTTCACGACCAGGTGTTGTTGGACGACTTCCGTGGTCATGCGGTGGCAACTTACCGCGATAGCGGCGAACCGGCGCTGATAGCCGCCGGCCCTGATGGCAGGCTTCTCATTCCAACTTTCGCGTTTGGCCGCTCCTATTTTTCTTCGCTTCACCGCGGGCTCAGGCGGCTGTTAAAACGATGGCTCCCCGATTCACTGGCGCCTGATATTACAGTACATGGCGTTCCCGACGAATACCGTTCGCTGGTAGAGGCCCGCCTTGTCGAAAGCGATCGCGGCAGCTTGTTGTTCGTGATAAACCGGTCCGGTTACGATTGGGAGGTTGAAATTCAACCCCGAGGATACGGGGGGGTAAAGCTAAGGTTGCCTACCCATGGCGCCAGCCATCGGTTGGTGCGTAGGATCAGCCAATAGACAGTTCGAAATGCGCTTGTACACTCAGCTGGAGGACGGGCCGGCGGTTCTTTGCCCTCAGGCAGCGTCGGCAGAGCATGTTGTTGAGGGCAGAGGCATTGTAGAGAGGAATCTGATTTTTCCATTAAGAGGGAGTGAGGAATGGAGACGAGAGCCGCAGTTGTATATGAACACGACGCACCTGTCGTCGTTGAAACGTTAAAGCTGGACGATCCCAAAGATAACGAAGTCCTGCTGCGGATGGGAGCTAGCGGGGTTTGCCACTCCGACCTGTCGGTGGTGAACGGGACGATCTTTTACCCCCCGCCGGTCGCACTTGGCCATGAGGGAGCCGGGGTGGTGGAACGCGTCGGAGCGAATGTTTCCTATGTCAAGCCGGGTGACCACGTCATATTGTCGTTCGTGACCTACTGCGAAGCCTGCGTGATGTGTGAGATGGGCCGCGTATGTCTGTGCCAGGGTATCGATGCACGCAAGGGCTATCTCCTTGACGACACCTGCCGTTTGCACAACAGCAAGGGCCATGACATTCCGCAGATGTCGCGTATCGCGACCATGTCCGAGTTGGCCGTCGTACCCGAACAGGCCCTGATCAAGATTGATTCCGGTTATCCGCTGGACAGGGCCGCGCTTGTCGGCTGCGGCGTGACAACAGGGGTAGGCGCGGTGCTGAGGACAGCGGAAGTGGAGGCAGGAAGCACGGTCGCTGTCATTGGCACAGGGGGGGTAGGTCTCAATGCAGTTCAGGGCGCGAAAGTCGCTGACGCAGAGCGCATCATCGCGGTAGACCTGAAGGAAAACAAGTTGGAGTTTGCCCGTCAATTTGGCGCCACCGATACAGTGAACGGCTCTGAAGTGGATCCGGTTGAGGCCGTCAAGGAGTTGACGGGAGGATTGGGCGTCGACTATGCCTTTGAAGCGATCGGAAGCTCTGTGACAATCAGGCAGGCCTTCGATATGGTTCGGTCTGGCGGGACAGCAGTTGCAATTGGATTGGCGCGCCATGACGATATTGTGTCGATTCCGCCGCAGGAGCTGATTTGGGCCGAAAAGAAGCTTTTGGGCTCCTACTACGGTTCATCTCGTCCCCGAGTGGATATGCCCGAATATCTCCGTCTATACGATGAAGGGATACTGAAACTCGACGAGTTGATTACGCAGACCTATCAGCTGGAGCAGATCAACGAGGCGTTTGCGGACATGGAAGCGGGCAAGAACGCCCGTGGGATTTTGGCCTTGGATATGTAGGGCTAGGCAGCTCGGCGACTGCGCTCTATCTGCACGGTTTCTAAGTGGGCTCGGATGTGCGAAGGCCAATAATATTGAGTGACTTCCAGGCTGCACGTTCGTTAAGCCACTGGTTGTGCAGTTCTGTTGGCAAGGCGCCTTCGCCGAGTCTGCGTTCAGTTTCCTCGCTGCAACGAAGTTCGACGCCAAAGCTGTTGGATTCGCGTCCGGCATTCTCTACGCGCGTCCGCAGATTACCCAGCCCCGCCAGGGCGGCAGAGACCTCGCCTTCCGATGGGACACTGCCGCTATGAAATCCTTCTTCTTCGTCGGCTTTCCCATCCAGTAGTCGAGTCAGTTGCCAGCGCCAGCGCGGGCCAGCGGCGTTCACATCTTCTACGACGGATACGTCTATGGAAAAGTCGGCTTGGCTGGCAAGCGCCGAATTGTAGAACTGGTATACGCCGCGAAAGTTGCGACTGAACTGCGCGGGCGGAAGATCGCGGCGGGCTTGTTTACCGTAACCCCTGCTCGACAACCGCTCATCAAGAATTGCAACTACGCCCCGGTCGGCAGTCCTCCTGATCAGACGACCAAATCCCTGTTTCAGAGACAGTGTCATCAGCGGGACCATGTAATTTCTGAAGCTACTGCCGTTTTCGGCTTCTTCCAGTGCTTTCATGCGGGCGTCGTGCAAGGGATCGCTTGGTGTAGGAAAGGGCAGTTTGTCCAGCACAACCAGGCTAAGGTCGTCGCCCGGAAGATCGACACCCTCCCAGAAGGATTTCGTTGCCAGGAGTACGCTGTGCGGCGTCTCTCTAAACCAGTCCAGCAGCGCATTGCGGGGAAGTTGTCCTTGTGCTTGGAGCGGCCAGGCGACGCCTTCCAATCTGTCACAGGCCTGTTGCAGTCCGCTCCAGCTGGTGAAGAGGCACAATGCCCTACCCCTGCTCACATTGAGCAGGCGCTCCAGTTCAATGGCCACCGCGTCATAGAATGGGTCTTTGGCCCGCCAGTTAAAGGGTGGCAGGGCCGGTTGATATAGCAGGGCCTGCTGGGTGTAATCGAATGTTGCGTCAGCGACCAGTTCCAGGGGAAGTTCAGACACGCCGCATCTACTTCTGAAATGCTCGAAGTTGCCGTCAGTTGCCAATGTGGCGCTGGTACATATGACGGTGCGTCCTTCCTCGGAAAACAGGTGCCGAGAGAGCTTCTGGGCCGGGTCGATGGGCGCGGCATGAATGCGAAGCTTCAAGTGGCGAGCTCCGCTTATTTTTTCGGCGTAGCGTACGGTGACGTCGTCCCTTGAACTTGTGGCAACGGCCTGCAGTTTGGCAGCAAGAGAACCCAGGCCGGTCACAGCCAGATCATAGTTGGCTTTGTCTTCTGACTCCTCGGGGGAGAGGGGAGGGTGCCCGTCCTGTTCCGGCCGTTCGTAAGGATGTGCCTGACGCATATCATCCTGCAGTTTTCGGAGGCCGGCGGCCACCTTTTTCATTTCTTCCAGCTCGTGGTCTATGCGAAAGACTCTTTGTTCCGACAACCGTTCCACTTCTGAGAAGGCAAGCCGGTTGTGCCAAAGCAGCTCATCCAGCAGATCGTTTTCCAGGTGTGTTTTGAAGACGGCGCCCGCCAGAAGCTGCTCCAGAGCATAGTCAGAGGTCTCCACTTCGAACACCGATGTGGCAGTGTTTTCGAGCTGGTGGGCCTCGTCAACGATGTAGACATCAGCCTCCGGTAGAATGGCCTGGCCTACTTCTCCCAGCTCGAGCGCATTCAGCAGGAGATGATGATTTGTGATAATCACCTGTGCCTGGCGTGCCTTTTCCCGCATCGTGTTAACGAAGCAGTTGTCATCGAAATGGGCGCAGTTGCGGCCAATGCAGTCGTCGGGGAAGCTGACAACTCGGGGCCGCAGATCGTTCTTCAGGACAAATGGCAAGTCATCGACATCCCCGGTTTCGGTATCCGACAGCCATTTGCGGAGATAGGCGACCTGCTCATCCTCCCCGTCCAAAAAGGTAAGACGACTTCTTTCGACGGCCTCTTTTTCCCATTTGTGGCTGCAGACATAGTTAGCGCGCCCTTTGACCACGACAGCTTCAATGGGACGATCGAGGACCTTGCGCAAGAAGGGGATGTCTTTGCGGAAGAGCTGGTCTTGCAATGACTTATTGGCTGTGGCAACTACGACCGTACGTTCACTGAGGACGGCCGGAAGCAGGTAGGCAATTGACTTGCCGGTACCTGTGGGAGCCTCAATCAGCGCTGGCCGTTCTTCGAGGATGGCATGTTTGACGACGTCTGCCATTTCGAGCTGGCCAGGCCTCAGTTCGTAGTCATCCATTGCAGATGCCAAAGCGCCGCCGGTTCCAAAGAAAGCCGGCAGGTCGGTCTCTTCCAGAGGAGATGGTTTTTGTTCGTTCCTATCGTTGCCATAGCGGCCCTTTTCCTCTTGAACCTCAATAAGAGAAAGGTCAGCAGGCAGTTCCGAAATGTAGGTCTGCTCGAATTGTTCCATAATCGAATCGTAGCACAAATGTGCAGGTTTTGCAAAAGAAAGAACGCCCTCGCTTAAGGTAAGGAGGGCGTCCTAAGGGCAGAATTAGGCACTGAAATTGGTGCCAATCCTAGGTTCTATTGTGAGTCGCTATCATCCGGGTCCGGCAGCAGCTGGTGAATGAAGTGAATGACACCGTTGGATGCCTCCACATCTGACGTAACGATGCTGACACCTTCAACGGTGACGGACCCGTCGCTGCCCGTGCTGATTGTGATCGTGCCGCCATGAAGTGTCGTCAGGGTTGTTTGCGTAGCCAAGTCCGACGCTTTCAGGGTCCCGGAGACTACATGATACTTCAGCGTCTCGGCCAATAGGGCGGAATCGGCCATGAGCGTGTCCAGCCTAGTCTCAGGCAGGGAGGCGAAGGCGGCATTTGTAGGCGCAAAAATGGTATAGGGTCCGCCATCGGCAATCGTCGACGTAAGTCCGGCCAGGTCCAGCGCCAGAAGCAGAATGTCCAACTGCTCGTAATCTTCCGCCACTTCGATGAGATCGTCGGTCCCTGAACCCGTTTGACTGGTCGGCTCTGGCATTGCCTCTGCCGTCGCCTCAGTTGTCGCGGTGGCGGTGGCCCCGGCCATCGCATCCGGTGTTGCCGTGGCGGTGGCAGTGGAGCCGGCCATTGCATCCGGTGTCGCGGTTGGCGCCACTGTTCCGCCCGTGCGCAGCGCCTCGGCCTGCGCCAGAGTCGGAATATTGAGGGCGTCCCCAACCTCGATAAGGTCGCAGTTTGAAAGCGAGTTGAAGGAACAGATTGCGGACCAGTATATGGTACTGCCATAGGCGCTTGAAGAAATGGTACCGAGCGTGTCACCCGTTTGCACTGTGTAGGAGGCGCCTGGCGTTATATCGGTTCCTCCGGAAGCGGTCGCGGCGCCTGTTCCAGCAGCCGGCTGCTGGACGACCACGCGGTCGCCATCAACCTGTTCGCCAGAGTCGTCCAGGAACAGGACGTTCTCTCCGTTCAGGGTATAGGAAATCGGCGTTGTCGTGTCATTGTAAGTGACCAGCGCCACGATTTCAGACACGTTATCGACACCGACCTCGCCCGTTTTCCGCTTGATGCCATCCATTGTATCCAACGAACCGGTCAGAAAAACGGTATCCGAAGGCGGTGAGGCATTGAGATAGCGGTCATACCCGGACTGCTTGAAGACATAGAAGCCGGAGCTGTCGTCCACTTGCTGGCTGTTTTGGGGATCGTAAACCATCTTGATTCTTACTGGCTGGCTCGAATCAACTACTTCCAGACCGATGTAGTGTTTTTCGAACTGTTCGTTTAACTCGCCTCTAACCCAGTTCGACCGCACGGCATTCGTTGTCACGACTGCCACCGGCGTTTCGGTCGCACCCGCTTCGCGCCCTGAAGGTGTGGGCGTTGAAGTTGCGGGCGCCGATGGCGTGGTACCGCTCACAACTTGCTCACCGGATTCATCTACAAATGTAACGTTCTCTCCGGTCAAGGTATAAGACATGGCCATCGTGGTGTCATTGTATACAACAATGGTAACGATTTCGGAGGCATCGCTGGCGCCTATCTCGGCAACTTTGCGCTTAATGCCGCCCATTGTATCCAGTGAGCCAGTGAGGAAGACAGTATCGGAGGGGGGAGAAGCGTTCAGATACCGATCATAGCCGGACTGTTTGAATACATAGAATCCGGAGTTCTGATCCAGGTCATTGCTGTGTTGGGGCTGGTAATCCATCTTAATCGTGACGGACTGTGACGTATCAATGACCTGTAGTTCCAAGTAGTGCTTTTCGAACTGTTCGTTCAACTGACCACTTACGGTTGACGACACGACCGATCCCTGCGCGGTCAGTGCGTATGGGCCGACTATCAGAACCAGCGTCAGCATCGCGACGAGGCCTGCAAAACGCCATGTCTTTTTTGGTTGCATCTGTTCCCTCCAGAATCCCGCATAGTAAAGATAGCCGGCCATGCGAATTGCCGGACACACAGGCTCAAAAGCGTCTCAATACGCAGACCCTGATGGCGACGCCATACCGAGACAGTTTGCGCATGTTCTTAAAGTTTATCTAACTCGCAGGGGAAATTCCAACATGTTCATCCCCTTTTTTGGTCCGCCTCCCCTTGAAAACGGATAGGCCTTTTTGCTTCGTGGCGCGACCGTAGGCACAACGCATTGCAATCGTTGATTTTGGTCACTTATGATTGTCGTCGAACGACCAGATGGTGACAGGGTTGGTTACTTGCCTGATCGGTGCGATGTGGCACGAGGATTGGGGGACTGTTTGGATACCCACTGGCGTCGATGACCTGCAAGAGGAAGTTTTGCGCAGAATCCCGGCCGTAGATAGGAAAGTCGAACTGGCCGGAGTCGCTAGCACCGCTCTTGGATACGGCCTGATAGGAGTTGTCCCAGGCATCGGTGAGTCTGATATGCACGCCCGGCAGGGCATCGCCCCGGTCATCTATGGTGACACCCATTACATACTGGCCTGCGCACTGATCATCGTGCCACAGACGTTCCAGAAAGAAGAGATAGGCCCCGGGGGCGAATGAATTGCCCACTTCAGACAGTTGTCCGCTTGACAGAGACTCCGGAGAAACCTGGACACCGGCGCCGGCGACATCGATGCCGACTGTCAGACCGGTATAGGCGGTCATCTGGTTCATCTCGTCACATGGGCCCAGGAAGACGGGATAGTTGGCGCGCATGTTCCAGAAGAGGGCGCTTCTCCGGTCTCTAAGCAGCCTGCCTGCGTCAACTGCGTCTTCCTCCTCTTCTTTCAACGACCAACACTGGCTGCAGGAGGCTGACGGGGACTCAGGGAGTCCAAATGGATCTGGCAGGGCCAACAGAGTGCGTCTTGCCCCGCCTTCAAAGCCGCAGAAGCCGAGCAGACGGGATACCTGGCCCGCATCCGTCTGTCGCCTCACATATACCGGGGCCGAAGGAATGTTTTTGACACTGTCTCCCAGAGGATCGATCAGACTGTTCTGTTCATTCAGGTCTTGTTCTTCGTCTTCTTCGTCCTGAAAGTCAGAACTGTTTTTGCTGGCGGCCTCCAACCAGGAAGTGCTGAACAGTTCGCCGCCTCCACTTCTGCATGTCAGGCCCGGAGGACAGAGATCGAGCAGCTGGACGCTCTCGCTGATTGGGAACTCCCAGCCGGCGTCTGCCGTTGGCGCCTCTAAGATTGATAGCAGGGCGGGCTCAGCAAGGATTGTCCGCATGATTTCGTTCCATACCGGCGCGGCAGCAGCGGCACCGGTAGCATTGCGCATCGGGCGGCCGTCGGTATTGCCCACCCAAACGCCGCCGAGAAGATGGCGCGTATATCCCATTGTCCAAGCATCGCGATTATTGTCGGTAGTGCCGGTTTTGGCGGCCACTGGCCGACTGAGCGTAAGCGGACTGTTGGCCCCAAACATAGGTACGCGGGCAGGGTCGTCGCTGAGTATGTCGGTAATCATAGAGGCGGCGGCCTCAGAGATTACTGGCTCGCCTTCTAATGAACTGTTTTCCAGCATGGTCATTCCCTGGGCGTCAGTGATCGTGAGGACGTATCGGGGAGCAAGATAGCGGCCGCCGTTTGCGATCGTATGGTAGGCAGTCGCCAGGTCAAGCAGGGTAACTTCGCCCCCTCCCAGAGTCAGGCTAAGACCATACCAGTCAGTTCCCCGGTGAAGGCTTTTTACGCCCATTTTGCGGGCGCTGTCCAGCAAGCGCTGGACGCCCACCGCGTCAAGGAGTTTCACTGCAGGGACGTTGAAGCTGTTTGCCAAGGCAGCCCGCGCGGTGACAGGGCCATGCGCCCTACGATCGTAGTTAAGCGGCGCGTATTCTTCGATGGTGCTGATGGTATAGGTAATTGGTGTATCCCAGATCACTGTCGCCGGGCTGATAAGGTCGTCGTCAAATGCGGTAGCATAGAGCAGCGGCTTGATAGCGCTGCCCGGTTGGCGAGGACTGATGGTGACATTTACCTGGCCGTCAATCTCTTCATTTTGGAAGTCGACGCTGCCGACCATTGCCAGAATTTCCGCCGTTCCCGGCCTGAGGGCGATGAAGGCGCCGTTATCCATGTCATAAATGGGCTGCAGTGCGGCGACCTTTTGGGAGACGATTTTCTGGGCCGACTCCTGCAGAGTCAGATCCAATGTTGTATAGATGTGCAGACCGCCGCGCCTGACAAAGCCTTCCCCCAATGAATTGTCCAGCTCCTGAACCACGTAGTCGACAAAATGCGGCGCGCGGGGAGAGTCTATCTCGGGCGATCCTCCCAATTCTACCTTGGTGCCAAAGACGGCGTTGGCTTCGTCGATGGACATAAAGCCGTGACGTACCATTAGCGAGAGTACTGTGCGCTGCCGCTCCTTTGCAGAACTGAAATCCTCGAACAGGTCGAAGAGCGCGGGCGACTGTGGTATTCCCGCAAGCAGGGTGGCCTCTGCCAGGTTTAGCTCCGCGGCCGGCTTTCCAAAATAGGTACGGGCTGCGGCCTGTGGACCGTAGGCCATGCGGCCATAGTTCAGGAGGTTCAGGTACATTTCCAGCAGTTCTTCTTTGGCGTAGGTTTGCGTCAACTCGGCGGCCAACCCGGCCTCGGCGATCTTGCGATCGAGGGTCTGATCGTAGCGTTCCTCGGACCCAAGAAACAGATTGCGTGCCAACTGCATAGTGATGGTACTGGCCCCGGAGACGATCTCGCCCTCTTCGACGTTCTGCAGGGCGGCGCCGGCAATCCGGATGGGGTCGATGCCCGCATTGGCAAAAAATGTTGCGTCTTCGGTTGCGATCGTGGCGTTGATCAGGTGGGGAGAGATCTGATCCAAGGGGATCCACTCACGGCGTCCCTCTCCGATCAGTTCAGCAAGCAAGGTACCGTTGCGGTCATATATGAATGTCGTCTGGAAAACGCGGGGAAGTGGGCCTGGCTGATAGATTTGCAGATATGCTTCGACGTCGCTCGCTGCCGACATTGCGGGACGACGTCCGACCGTGCGGTTGCCGAAGCTGCAACCGGCAACCAATAGCGTCAGCAGGCACAAGAGGATACGAGAAGTGCGCCGATCGAAGTGCATTCCAGGCATGTGGACTCACAGTCGGTTTCAGTGTGGGTCAGGTTCTGGCTCAAATCGTGAACGCCACGATCGAACGAACCAGGTTCAGTGTGTGTACTACGCCTCACTAAGGGTAACGACCGAACGGCCCACTCTGGTTCCAAGGAACGAGTGAGCTACAGGAGCTGCTTTCCCGACTTCTACCTGTAGCCCATCGTCTTACCTGGTGCACCTCTCCATCGGAGTGCCGGCGAAACCTCGAGCGTTTT
>LXNI01002864.1_pt1 | contig 11028 bp, 14 predicted proteins | sample 809091 | NCBI WGS metagenome assembly LXNI01 (sample SAMN04870527, study PRJNA318959) | sponge metagenome | biome: 01000161; feature: marine sponge reef; material: water | host: Sarcotragus foetidus | place: Greece: Milos, Mediterranean Sea | collected 2013-05-29 | depth 5-7 m | reverse complement strand
GGCACCTACATCGCCCGCTACGACGACCTCGTCGACGGCAACGACGAACCCATAGACGTCTCCGGCGTCGACGTGTCGATGAACGGCATCGAGCTCCAGGACCGAGACTTCATCGCGGCCATCGTCGAGGGCCGCGAACCGGTCGCCGGCGTGGCCTCGGTGCTGCCCTGCTACGAGGTCCTCCACCAGCTCGAACAGCAGCTCCTGGGCGGCTGACCGCCGATGGAGACTTCTCGCCGGGTCACCGCTCCGGGTGGCGCTCGAGGATCTCCAGCAGGGCTCTCAGGGCTCGGGCCCGGTGGCTCATGGCGTTCTTGGCGGCTGCGCCCAACTCGGCGAACGTGCGACCGTCGGCCTCGACGGGAGCGAACACTGGGTCGTAGCCGAAGCCGCCGGAGCCCCGGGCCTCGACGGTGATCACGCCCTCGACCACCCCTTCGGCGGCGAGTTCGGTGCCGTCGGGGAAGCACACCATGGCCACGGTCCGGAACCGGGCGGTGCGCTGCCCCGGCGGCACGGCCCGCATGTCGGCCATCAGGCGGGCCAGATTGTCGGCATAGCCGGCGTCCTCACCGGCGTAGCGGGCCGAGCGCACCCCGGGCGCTCCGCCGAGCGCGTCCACCTCCAGGCCGGTGTCGTCGGCCAGGGCGGCCGCGCCCGCGAAACGGCACACCGCCTGGGCCTTCAGGCGGGCGTTTCCCGCCAGGTCATCGGCGTCCTCGACGACCTCGCCCACGGCTGCCGGTCGGGGCAGCAGCACCGCGTGGCCGGCCAGCACGTCGGCCATTTCGGCCACCTTGTCGGGATTGGCGCTGGCGCAGACCAGCTCGATCATCGAGGCGGCGGCGGTTCGGCCAGCACGGCTCGCTGGGCGGCGACGATCTCGGTGATCCCCTCGGCCGCCAGGTCGAGCAACCGGTCGAGCTGAGCCCGGTCGAAGGTCCTGCCCTCGGCGGTGCCCTGCACCTCCACCAGCCCGCCCGAGCCGGTCATCACCACGTTGAAGTCCACGTCGGCGCGGGCGTCCTCGGCATAGGGAAGGTCCAGCAGCGCCACCCCGTCGATCAGCCCGACGCTCACCGCCGCGCACTCGTCGATGATCGGCGACGAAGTCAGCTTTCCGGCGTGCATCAGCCGGGTGATGGCGTCGTGCAGGGCCAGATACCCGCCGCAGATGGCCGCGGTGCGGGTACCGCCGTCGGCCTGGAGCACGTCGCAGTCCACGATCACCTGGCGCGGTCCGAGGGCATCGAGGTCCACCACGGTGCGCAGCGAGCGGCCGATCAGGCGCTGGATCTCCTTGGTGCGGCCCCCCACCCGACGGCCCACCCGCTCCGGCGACGAGCCCGGCAGCATCGAGTACTCGGCCGTGAGCCAGCCCGAGCCGCGGTCGCGGAGCCATCTGGGGACGTCGGCGTCGACCGAAGCGGTGCACAGCACCCGTGTGTTTCCGAAGACGGCCAGCGCCGAGCCGTCGGCCATCGTCGTGTAGTCGCGCCGGAACTCCAGCGGTCGCAGCTCATCGACCCGGCGCCCGTCACCCCGGCGCCCTGCAGCATCGACCACGCTCACCTACCGACCACCCTCGAACTCAAACCGTGAGCACCAGACCGGGCCGGGCCACTGCAATGTCGCCGTCGAAGGACTCGCTCGCCTCGGCCAGCTGGGCGTCAGGATCGCATCCCGGCGCCAGATGGGTGAGCACCAGGCGCTCGGCCCCGGCCACCGACGCGGCCCGGGCCGCCTCGCGGGCGCTCATGTGGGGGCTGCCCATGCCCTCCTGGTCGCGGCCGTGGCTGGCGTCGCACATGGCCACGTGGATCCCCTCCCCCAGCGAGCGGAAGTCCCAGCCGGGGCCGGTGTCGGAGCTGAACGCAAGGCTGCGGCCACAGGCGTCCACCCTCGCGGCCAGGGTCTCCACCGGATGGTCGGTGAGGGCGAAGCTCCACCGCTGATCGCCGATGGTCAACTCCGAGGAAGGATCGATGACCGTCCAGGCCAGCGGGTCGGTCTTGCCCGAGCGCATCACGGTGATGGACTGGTCCATGGCCCGGGTCTCGGCGGTGCCGTACACGGGGACATCGCTGCGGGGCACGAACCAGATGAACACGTTGCGGATGACCGGCAGCTCCAGCCAGTGGTCGGGATGGCAGTGGGTGGTGACGATGGCGGTGACTTCGGCGAGGTCGATCGCCTCCTGCAACGGCCCGAGCGTCCCGGGCCCGCAGTCGAGCACCACCGCGGCGGCGTCGCTTCGCACCAGATAGCCGGTGCAGGGGTTGTCCGGTGCAGCGTAGGAGCCGCTGCTGCCCAGGACCGTCAGAGTGAGCGACACCGGTGATTCCTCAATTCGAGGCGGTGCGGGCGCTGCGGCCTAGCGCTCCTCCTTGAAGACCACGTGTTTGCGGATCACCGGGTCGTACTTCTTGAGCTCGATCCGGTGGCGGGTGTTGGTCTTGTTCTTGGTGGTCACGTAGGTGTAGCCGGTGCCGGCGGTGGACCGCAGCTTGATGATGGGACGCTTGTCGCTGGCCATCGCCGTCTCCTTGCTCTAGATCTTGCGGCCGTTGCGGCGCATCTCTGCCACCACGCTCTCGATGCCGCGCCTGTCGATGGTCTTGATGGCCTTGGTGGTCAGCCGCAGCTTGATCCAGCGCTTCTCGCTGGGCAGGTAGTAGCGCTTGGTCTGCACGTTGGGATCCCAGCGGCGGCTGGAGCGGCGATGCGAATGCGAGAGCTGCTTGCCGAACTGCGGCTTCTTGCCGGTGACCTGGCAGATCTTGGACATTCGAAGAAGGGTAGCGAGCTGGAGCGCGCGCTACACCGCGGAAGGCCCGGCGCTTGGAAGATGTAGCGTGCGCTACACCGCGGAGGGTCCGGCGCTCTAGAAGTAGACGATCTGGGAGGCCCGCTCGACCACGTCGTCGAGGTCGCCGGTCCAGGCCTGGCTGGACAGGTACTTCCAGCCGCCGTCGGACACGACGAACACGACGGTTCCGGCGTCGATCCTGGAGGCCACCCGGCACGCCCCGGCCAGGGCCGCTCCCGACGACAGGCCCGCGAAGATCCCGGCGTCGGCCAGGCGGCGGGTGTTCTCCACCGACTCGCGGGGGCGCACGATGCGCTTGCCGCTGAGCAGGTCGGCTCCACCCCACTTCTCGTAGACCGGGGGGATGAAGCCGTCGTCGAGGCTGCGCAGGCCGTCGACCAGCTCGCCCGCCGGGGGCTCCACCGCGTAGATCTCGATGTCGGGGTGCATCTCCTTGAGGTAGGTGCCCACGCCCAGCACGGTGCCGCTGGTGCCCAGGCCGGCCACGAAGTGGGTGACGTCGGGCACGTCCCGCAGGATCTCGGGGCCGGTGGTCTCGTAGTGGGCCCGGGGGTTGGCCTCGTTGGCGTACTGGTACAGGAACACCCAGTCGGGGTGCTCCAGGATCATCTGGCGGGCCAGGCGCACCGCGCCGTTGGAGCCCTCGGCGCCGGGGGACGGGACGATCTCGGCGCCGAACACCTCCAGCATCTGGCGGCGCTCAACGGAGGTGTTCTCGGGCATGACGACCGTGATCGGATAACCCCGCATCCGGGCGATCATGGCAAGGGCGATGCCGGTGTTGCCCGAGGACGGCTCCAGTATCCGCTTGCCGGGGCCGAGGGTGCCGTCGGCCTCGGCGTCGAGGACCATGGCCTTGGCGATGCGGTCCTTGACCGAGCCGGTGGGGTTGGCGCTCTCCAGCTTGGCCACCATGCGGACATCGGGGTTCGGGCTCAGCTGGGAGACGTCGACGGCGGGCGTGTTGCCGATCAGGTCTAGTGCGTCGCGCTTGACTGGCATCTGGCTGGTCCCGTGGCGGTTGCTAATCCCGAGTAATCCGATCAGGATTATAGCTGCGGGACAGCACCAATGCGGCGGGCACGGTCAGCGCGGAGATGGCGGCCAGGGCGCCCAGAGACCACGCGTAGGCCGAGGACAGGGCGTCCGCCAGCATCGTGTCGAGCCCGGCGCCGGAGTCGTCGAGCAGTCCCCGCACCGCTTCGACGTCGCCCGCTCTGCGCTCCACGATCCAGAACAGGACCATCCCCGAGACGGCCGCGCCGTAGGCCCACCCGAGGGAGCGGATGAACTGGTGCGCCGAGCTCACCCTGCCCATCTCGGCGGGGTCGGCCTGGCTCTGCAGCAGCGCCAGGCTCGACGTCGTGATGGTCCCGATGCCCCATCCAAGGCACGCGAAGGCCGCGAACAGCAGCGGGAACGGGGCCGTCACGGCGGCCGCGGCCGTGACCGCCACCGCGCTGGCAGTGAGGATGAAGGATCCGATCACGACGACGTGCTGGGCGGGGATGCGCTCCTGCAGCTTGCTCGACGCCCACGACGCGGCCGCCCATCCGACCGTCGGCCACAGGATGGCGAAGGCAGCGAACGACAGCGACGTGCCACGCCCGCCCCGCAGGTACAGAGGCAGGAAGACACTGGTCCCCGTGCCGCCCGCGATGGACGCGACGGCCACGACGTGCACCGGCCACCACTGGCGCCCAGTGATGTGCGAGATGTGGACTATCGGCCCCGGCCGGCGGCGGGCGTGGCGCACGTAGAGCCCGTACAGCAGCACGGCCAGCGCCATCAGCGCGACGCTCGACCACTGCAGCGTCGATGTGGCCACCAGCAGCGCGACCGCGATCGCCGACATCAGGGCGAGGCCTCGCCGATCGAGCGGCTCGGCCTTCGCCATGGCCTCCGCCGGAACGCGGTTCCAGCCCGCGGCGGCGGCCACCGCAGCCACCGGAAGGTTGACCCAGAAGACCGACCTCCAGCCGAGCGTGCTCACCAGGACCGCGGCCACCGCCGGTCCGCCGACGCCCATGACCCCCCACACCGACGCCACCAGGGCGTACGCACGGGGCCTGAGGTCGGAGCCGTAGGCCAGGCCGATGCAGGTGACGGCAGTGCCGATGAGCGAGCCCGTGAACAGCCCCTGCAGCAGCCTGGCCCCCACGAGCACCTCCATGGTGGGCGCGGCCGCGCACAGCGTCGAGGCAGCCGCGAAACCCACGATGGCCAGCCGGTAGGCCCTCCTGACCCCGGAGCCGTCGATGAACGGTCCGATGGCCAGCACGGCGATGGCGGCCGCAAGCAACTCGACGGTTATCACCCACTGCGTCAGCGCGACCCGCCCCAACTCGGCGCCGATCTCGGGGAGGGCGGCCGTGACCGAGGTGGCGTTGTAGAAGGCCAGCGCCATCGACGCCATCACCGCCAGCGAGACCGCCCGGTTCTCGGGTGCAAGCAGGCCGCGCGCGGGGCGTCTCATCGCTCGAAGCTAACGCTGCTACCCGGAGCGTTCTCGCCCTCTGGCCAGGGCCAGGGCGGCGGGCACCGTCAGAACCGAGAGCGCCGCCATGGCGGCCAGCGACCAGGTGTAGGCCGAGCCCAGAGCGTCGGCCACCGCGGTGTCCACCACCGCGTCGGTGTCGCTGAGGAGGCCGCGCACCAGCTCGGCGTCACCGGTGCGCCGCTCGACCACCCAGAACATCACCAGGCCGGCGATCGCGGCCCCGTAGGCGAACCCGAGCGAGCGGATGAAGTGGTGGGCGGAGCTCACCCTGCCCATCTCCTGGAGATCGGCGCGGCCCTGCAGCAGCGCCAGACTCGCCGTTGTGATCGTGCCGATGCCCCAGCCTGCGCACACGAACGCGGCGAGCAGCAGGACTATGGGGGCCTCGATCCCGGCGATCACCGTGATGCCGATCGATCCGACCGCCATGATGACCGAGCCGATCACGGTCACCGTCTGGGCCCGCAGGTGCTGCTGGAGCTTGCCCGACACCCAGGCCGCGATCGACCATCCCAGCGTGGGCCAGATCACCGCGAACGCGGCGAACGCCACCGAGTAGCCGCGACCCGCCTTCAGGTACAGCGGCAGGAAGACGCTCGCGCCGGTGCCGCCCGACACCGCCAGGGCCCCGACGAGATGGATGTTGCGCCAGCGACCGGCAACTATGTGCGAGAGCCGGACGACCGGCGCGTCGCATCTTCGGGCATGGCCGACGTATAGCGCGGCGAGCACCACACCGAGAGCGACCAGCCCGATGCTGTACCACTCCAGGTACGAGGTGGCCATCAGCAGCACGACGGTCAAGGCACTCATCACCAGCAGCCCCCGCCGATCGAAGGGCTCCGCGACCGCTCGGGCCCCGGCTGGAAGCCGGCTCCACCCGACCGCCGCCGCGATCGCGGCGACCGGGAGGTTCGCGAAGAACACAGCCCGCCATCCCAGCAGGCTCACCAGCACCGCGGCCAGAGCCGGCCCGCCGATGCCCATGATCCCCCACACCGAGGACATGAGCGCGTAGGCCCAAGGCCGCACTTCGCTCTCGTACACGAGCCCGATGGCGGTGAGCGCGGTTCCTATCAGCGCTCCGGTGGCCAGGCCCTGAAGCACCCTCATCGCGATCAGGAGCTCCATGGTGGGTGCGACCGCGCACATCGCTGAGAACGCCAGGAAGGCCGCCACCGTGATCCTGAAGGACCGCTGCGCGCCGGCCCCGTCTATGTAGGGCCCCACGGCGAGCACCGCGATGGCCGCGGCCACCAGCTCCACCGTGACCACCCAGGGAAGCAGCGCCACCCGACCGAGGTCGTCGCCGATGGCGGGGAGGGCGGCGGTGGCCGACAGGTTGTTGTAGGAGGCCATGGCCACGGCCGACATCAGGGCCAGTGATGCCGCCCGATACTTGGGGCCGAGCAGGCCGGGAGCATCGGTACGCGTCACCACCCGAAGCTATCGGCGCTACCCAGACGATAGAAATACGGCCGATGCGCGAGCCCACCGTGTTCTTCGAGGACTTCACGCCCGGTGATGTGATCGAGCTCGGCACCTACGAGATGACCGAGTCCGAGATCATCGACTTCGGCCTCCGCTTCGACCCCCAGTACTTCCACATCGACCCAAGGGCCGCTGCTGACTCACCCTTCGGAGGGCTGATCGCCAGCGGCTGGCACACCTGCTCGGCGTGGGCGCGGCTGTGGATCGACACCGTGCTGGCTCAGGCCGACGGACGGGGCTCCTCAGGAATGCAGGAGGTGCGCTGGCACGAACCGGTGCGTCCCGGCGACTCGCTGACCGCGACGGTGGAGATCCTCGACGCCCGACCGTCGGCGCGCCACGCCGACCGGGGGACGGTGTTCATCAGCTGCACGATGACCAACCAGCACGGCCGGGTGGTGTTCACTTCCCACGGTCGGGGCTTCTTCGGCCGGCGCCATCCGGCCGACGAGACCCCTGCGAGTATGTCCGCGGCCGACACTGGGGGTTCGTCCTCGGCGGCAGGGGAAACCCTCGATGTCGTCTCTGCCGACGGCGTGAACTTGAAGTTGAGGATGATGGGAGGATCTGGCCCTGACCTGCTGGTTTGTCACGCCACCGGGTTCCACGGGCTGGCCTACCGCCCGCTCGCCCAGAGCCTCAAGGAGCACTTCAGAGTCTGGGCTCTGGACTTCCGGGGCCACGGCGCCTCGGGGCCCGCCCCCGACGGCGACTACGCGTGGAGCGGCATGGGTGCCGATGTCGCCGCGTGCGCGGCAGCCATCGGCGCCGAGCGGCTGTACGGCTTCGGCCACTCGATGGGCGGCGCGGCTCTGCTGCTGGCCGAGCGGTCCGCTCCGGGCATGTTCGCAGGGCTGTTCCTGTATGAGCCGATCGTGCTGCCGAGGGGATTCTTCGACGCTCCCGGCGCCAACCCGCTGGCGGCAGGCGCCCGCAACCGGCGTGAGGTCTTCAACTCCCGCGCCGAGGCTCTGGCCCGGTACTCGAGCAGGTCGCCCCTCGGAGTGATGCGGGCCGATGCGCTGGCCGCCTACGTCGAGGGCGCCTTCGTGGAACTCCCCGACGGTCGGGTTCGCCTGGCGTGCTCGGCCGAGACCGAGGCTCGCACGTTCGAGGCCAGCGGCGGTCTGGCGACCGAGGAGGCGGCCGGAATCACCGTGCCCGCGACGGTGGCCGCCGGAACGGTCGGCGGGGTACCCAACCCCGGGGCGTTCGCGCCCGCGGTCGCCGAGGCGCTGCCCGGGGGCCGCTACCTGAGCTTCGAGGACCTGGGGCATTTCGGGCCGCTGGAGGCTCCCGGAGTGGTGGCTGCCGCCGCGGTCCGGGAGCTGCTCGGCGGCTAGGTACGGCCGAACTTCTGTCAAGAAAACCACCGCACAGGTGGAGAATCGACGGAAGTTCTGCCGGGCGCTAGGCGGAGCCGTCGATCACGACGGGCTCTTCGTCGACGTTGCCGTCGAGGATGCGGTAGGACCGCAGCGACGGTTCGGGATGGCGCAGCGACACGATGATGAAGCGCCACGCTCCGAAGGGGTCGAAGCGGGCCGCGTCGGCGATGTCGGTTGGCGACGGGTAGTTGGTGGTGTGGGTGTGGGAGTGCATCACGCCCATGACGGTCAGGCCGGCGTCGTCGGCGGTGCGCTCCACGTCCATCATCTCCAGGCCGTCGAGCACGTAGATCTCGCGGGACTCGGCCGCGTTGCGCATGGGAAAGAACCGCTCGATGCGGTCCGAGCCGGGTTGGCCGGCGAACAGGCCGCAGGCCTCGTGGGGAAGGCCGGCGATGGCGTGGGCCACCATGGCCGCGTGCATGTCCGCCGACATCTCCAGCATCGCCCCGCACCATACCGGCGCGCCGCTGCTCCCCTGCCCCGCTGGCGCAGCGCCGCGCCGGCCGAGTCCCGCCCGCCGTCACGACCCGGGCCACGGTGCTGTCACTCCAGAGACCGGCGGCAGGCTCAGCTCCAACTGCCGGCTCACCGCCACCGGTACCGTGGCTGCGATGGCCAAGTCGCAGAAGCCCCGCGACGTTCCCGAGGGAGCGTCGGTGGTCGCCACCAACCGGCGCGCCCGCCGGAACTTCGACGTTCTGGAGACCCTCGAGGTCGGCCTGGTGCTCGAGGGCAGCGAGGTCAAGTCCCTGCGGGAGGGGCAGGTGCAGATCGCGGAGAGCTGGGCCCGCGTCGACCGGGGCGAGCTGTGGCTGCACAACCTGCACATCTCGCCGTACTCGCACGCTTCGGAGTCGTTCCGCTCAGACCCCGACCGGGTCCGCAAGCTGCTGGCCCACCGCCGCGAGATCTCACGGCTCGGAGCCCGGGTAGCCCAGGAGCGGCTGGCGCTGGTCCCGCTGGCCCTGTACTTCAGCGACGGCCGGGCCAAACTCGCGCTGGCCCTGGCCCGGGGCCGCACCCGGGGCGACCGTCGCCGCGACATCGCCCAGCGCGACGCCGATGCCGAGGCGGCCCGCTCGATGGCCGCCGCCCGCCGGCGCCGCTCGCGGCACCAGCCATGAGCCGGGCCGAGTTCGCCAATCTGGTCGGCATCGTGGCCACTGCGGTGACCTTCGTGCAGATCCTGCCCCAGATCGTGAGGCTGATCCGCACAGGACGCACCGAGGGTGTGTCGCCCGCGTGGGCGGCCGGGGGCGCCACCATCAACCTGGGCTGGCTCGCCTATGTGATCGAGGGACGGTTCTGGGTCACGATCCCGTCGATCATCGTCGCCATCATCAGCTTTGTCCTGGCGCTGTACCTGCTGTACCGCAACGGGGCCAGCATTCGGGCCGGCCTGCTCATGAGCGGCGCGATCGCGGTGGCCAGCGTGGTGATCCAGCAGGCCGCGGGATGGACGGTTCTGGGCACGGTGCTGGGCCTGTCCAACGGGCTGTACCTCGGGCCTTCGGTGGTGGCGGCGTGGCGCTCGCAAGCCCCGGTCGGGATTTCCCCGCTGACTTGGTGGCTGACCGTGCTGGAGGGCCTGAAGTGGGGCTTCTACGGCGTTTTGGTGGAGGCGGTGCCGATCATGGTGTACGGGTCGACCGCGATACTCCTGGCCCTGCTCGTGCTGTTGCGGCTATGGGTAGCCCGCGACCGCATCCGGGCCACGCTCGCTTCGGGGGCCTGACCGTCAGCGACTGGCTGGGCTCAGTTCGGGCGGTAGGCGTCTCGGCGGTGAGCGACGCGGAGGACCACCACCTCGCGGCGTGCGTCATCGATCCGGTAAAGGACCCGGTAGGTGCCCCGTCGAGCGCTCCACAGCCCCTCCAGATCGTCTCGCAGCGCTACGCCAACTCGATGTGGGTTGTCCAGCATTGGACCGGTGATCAACTCGATGACCGCCGCGGCTACCGGCTCGGGCAGCTCTTCCGCGATGCTGGTGGCGGCTGGGCCTGCGACCACTATCTCGTAGCGGCCGTCGCTCATGAAGGCCGCAGTGCCCTCACGGCCTCCACGCCACGGACCGCGTCGCCCTCGAGATAGGCCTTATGGGCTTCGGCCAGCTGCTCAACGGCCTCGCTGTCGGCCAGCACTGCCAGCGTCTCCTCGAGCGACTCCAGGTCCTCGGGACTCATCAGCACGGCCGCCGGCGAGCCGTTGCGGGTGATCACGACCCGTTCGTGGTGACGGTTGACCCGTTCGATGAACTCCGAGAACCGGGACCTGACTTCTCGCAGCGATTCGCTGGACATGTACACAATTGTACCACGGTTGATCCGAAGGACCCTGAAGGTCGGGACCCGAGTGTCGGCCGTGGCGAGTATCTTGGTCGGTCCCTTCGGGGGCGCAGCTTGAAAAGAGACTGCACAAGGGGGCTGACCGGTTTCGACGTCGGGACTAGGAGGCCGCGGAGTGCGACCGGAGTTGCTCAGACTCCCTAAACGGGGCAACCAAAGAGACGCCGATGACGACGTTCTCGTTCTCGCAGCCTGATCTGAACTGATCTAGCTACGAGAATCATCGCGACCAGCAATGGCACGCGGGGCCGGACCGTTGCAGCCTGGCACCAGAAGCAGCGGTGGACGGCGGGGAGAGACCCGCTGACGGCAGGCAAAGACCGCTGGCACCGGAGGAAGATCCGGCGGCAGGATCCTCGGATCCCCACGACCCGGCGTGGCGGCTGCCGCAAGCCGCAGGCTCGGGAATGGTCGTAGCAAGCCCGGTGTCCGCCTGACGGACGGGAGTTCGATTCTCCCCAGCTCCACCAA
>LXNI01002863.1_pt1 | contig 11031 bp, 5 predicted proteins | sample 809091 | NCBI WGS metagenome assembly LXNI01 (sample SAMN04870527, study PRJNA318959) | sponge metagenome | biome: 01000161; feature: marine sponge reef; material: water | host: Sarcotragus foetidus | place: Greece: Milos, Mediterranean Sea | collected 2013-05-29 | depth 5-7 m | reverse complement strand
CCAGCGCAGACGGCCCGTACTGTCCGCACCATGTGCCCCATGAACTGCCATCCCACGTTTTGCGGGATGCAGGTTTCCGTGGAAGGTGAGCGGTTGGTCGGCATTACCGGCGACAAGGAGAACCCGGACAGTCGCGGTTTCCTGTGCGTGCGCGGCCAGGCCGCGCATGAGATCATCAACAACCCCCGGCGCATTTTATACCCCATGGTGCGCAGCACGCGCGGCAGTGACAACTGGGACGTGGTGAGCTGGGATGAGGCGTTGGATCGCGTTGTCGCGGGCTTCCGTAACGTGGGGCGGGAAGCAGTGGGTCTCTGGGCCGGGCACGGGACACTGGCGAATGATTACGGTGTCTTTGCCCATATCGAACTGTTGCTGCGGTTCGGCAACAGGTACGGTTGCCACTGGTGGGACGGCAGCATGATCTGCTGGGGGCTGGGCGGGTTCGGCCTGGGGCTGACCGGGTTGCTGGAAGCCAACACCAAGGAGGACATGGGCGAGCATGCCGACCTGATAATATTCTGGGGCGCGAACATTGCCAGCCAGCCCAATACCGGGCGCCACGTTGCCGCGGCCCGGCGGCGCGGCGCAAAACTGGTCGCCATCGACGTGCGCGTGAGTGAGTCCTGCAAACAGGCGGACGAGTATTTCCTGGTGAAACCCGGTACCGACGCCGCGCTGGCGCTGGCCATGATGCACGTGCTCATCGCCGAAGACCTGATCGACCGGGAATTCATCGAACGCCACACCGTGGGTTTCTCCGAACTCAGTGAACACGTACGCGACCTTACCCCGGCCTGGGCCGCGCCAATCACCGGCCTGGACGCGGCGCGCAGCGCGCACCTGGCCCGCGCGTACGCAAATACCGAACGCGCCATGATCGTGCTGGGCGGCAGTTCCCTGTACAAGGACCGGCACGGCTGGCAGGCCGCCCGGGCGGTGTCCTGTTTACCGGCGCTGAGCGGGAAATCCGGCAAGCCGGGCTGCGGCCTGGGGCCGCGCCACGCGGCGCCGTCGCACGGGTTTGATACCAACCACGTCCTGGACCTGGCCGCGCGGCCGCCGGGTGAGTATATCCCCAACCAGATGCCGGCCATCCTGGAGGCCATGGAGCAGGGCCGGCTGCGCGCGTTCGTGGCGCTGGGCACCAACATGCTCTCGTCCTACGCCGATGCCGGGCGCGTGGCGGCCGGTCTTGAGAAGATGGACCTGGTGGTCAGCTACGACCTGTTCATGAACGACATGATCCGCGCGCACGCGGACGTGGTGTTGCCGGCCACTTCATGGCTGGAAGACGTGGGTGTAAAAGCCACGCATACCCACTTGTACCTGATGGATAAAGCCCTGCCTGCACCCGGGGAGACGCGTCCCATGAGTACCTTGATCAGGGACCTGGCGGCGCGGCTCGGACTCAAGGATTTCTATCCGTGGGAGTCCGATCACGGGCACATCGACGCGGTGCTGGACCATCCCTGCACCAGCCATGCCACGGTCGAGTCGTTACGCGCGCAGGGCGGTATTGGCGCGTTGGATATCTCCCACGTGGCCTACCCGGACCATCGTTATGCGACACCCTCCGGCAAGCTGGAGTTTTATTCAGCGCGCGCCGCGCAGCACGGCCTGCCGGCCCTGCCCGAATACCGGGAGCGCCCGGTCTCGGACCACCCGTTGGAACTGCGCAACGGCCGCACGCTGACCCATTTCCATGCGTTCTATGACCATGGCCGGGCGTTGCCTGCCATGAACAAACTGGAACCGGGGCCGACCCTGTGGATATCGGTAGCAGACGCCGAGGCGCGCGGCATTGACAATGGCGCCGCGGTGACGGTGAGCAACCCGCGCGCCGAATGCAGCGCCCTGGCCCGGGTGACTGATGAGGTGTTGCCGGGGACGGTCTGGATACACGACGGCTGGCCGGGTTTCAACAGCCTTACCTCAGGCGCCCGTTGCATTCCGGACCGCGCACTGGACCTGTTCCCCTTCAGCGCCGGCCAGGCGGCTTACGACGCCCGGGTGGAAGTGGCGGCGCGCTAGGCGGCGTTACTCGCGCCAGTAGTTGTTGGCCGCGGCGATAGTGGCGAATTCGATGGCGATGACTTCCGCAGCCTCGATCAGGACTGCGCCGTCACGCGAGTACTGGGCGCGTACCTCTTTCTTCACCGCGGAGTCGGACTGCATCTCGCCAATGGATTTGCGCGCCAGTTTGATGGCCAGTTGCCGGCCTTCATAAGGCGTGGCGGTGATCAGGCTGCCTACGTAGTCTTCATCGGCAGCCGCGTAGCCGGGAAGCAATACGGCCAGCAACAGCAACAGCGGTAATTTGTTCAGCATTTCTCTCTCTCCTCAGCAAGGTTCACACGAACGGGAAGAATTATATCACGGCTGGAGAGTGTTATTTTGCTATGTAACTTCACCTGACTATGTTATACTGCACGCATGAGCACAGCACTGTATAAAGCGTTGTTAACCGCGGGCGTTTCGGATGAACAGGCGACTGCTGCCGCGCAAGAAGCCAGCCAATCAGAAAGATTAATGCAGATTGAGCGGGACCTGGCTGAGCTTAAAACTTCTGTGCGCTTCCTGATGGCTATCCAGATAGCAATTCTTGCACTGCTGGTTGCCCCGCTGCTCTAACCCGCATCATCCTGTTTGCCTGACGCACCCCTTACCCGAGGTGTGGCATCACTTTCTCAGCCAGGGTACTGATAATCTTGTCGGGTTGTTTCGTAGCTATCGGTAACACAAAGTTGTCTATGCCCAGTTCCCGCAACTCCCGCAGCCTGGGGATGACCTCATCCGGCGTGCCCGTCACGGCTACCGCATCCAGGATACGGTCGGTGATCAGCCCGGCCTGGGTGGCGTCCATGCTGCCGTGTTGCTGGTAGTCGTAGCGCTCCTTCATGATTTGCAGGTCCTGGAGTAAATCCGCCGGCATATCCTCGTGGGGGACGGCCTTGTAGATGGTGCCGGCCGCCACCGAGGCGTAACCCCGGGCCTCGGCGCGTACCTGCGCCCGGTCTTCGGACACGGCACAGGCCAGACGCTGGTACAGCTTGACGGCGCCCGGGTCGCGCCCGGCCTGGCGCGCGCCCAGGGCAATGTTCTTTTGCGCATAGCGCACCAGTTGCGGGTCGGCGCCGACCTGGAACAACACCCCGTCGGCAATGCGCCCGGCCAGTTGCAGCGATTTCGGGCCGGTGCAGGCGATTACCACCGGGACCTTGCGTGGCGGCCAGCTTACCTTGATGTCCTTGCCGTCGAAGTTGACTTCCTCGCCGGCCAGCAAGCGCCTGAGTACGTCTATGAACTGTTCCAGCCGTTGCAGCCGGGCCGGTTTCCCGCCGATGGTGTACACCGCGCTGTCGCCGACGCCTATGCCCAGCAGCGCCCGCCCGCCGGAGTATTCATCCAGGCTGGCAAAGCTGTGCGCCAGCACCGCGGGATGCCGGGTACTGGCGTTGGTCACGCCGGTCGCCAGCGCCATGCTGCGCGTGCGATCCGCAAACAGGGTCAACGCCATGAACGCATCACGGAACACAGACTGGGAGTCCGCCACCCACACCCCGCGGAAACCCATGGCCTCGGCACGGGGGATCCAGTCAACAAAATCGGCCAGGGGGCGGTTGGGGAGGATGCCTATGTGGAATGAAACAGACACGGGATTAGGAATTAAGAATTCTTAATTCACAGTCACTCCTTTCTCCGATCCCTGCGCGAAACGTTCAAACATGGCCATGGGGGAGTTGTGGGAGTGCCTGATGATGATGCCCCGGTCGTGCAGGGCGTCTTGCAGGGCTGCACACACGGAATGCAGCGGCCCGCCGCCGCCTTCGCCCATGCCCTTGGCGCCGTGGAAGGTGAACGGGGAGGGTGATTGCTGGTTGGCGCACTTCAGTTCCGGCATGGCATTGATGGTGATCGGCGCGTAATCGGTGAACGATCCGGAGATGGCGTTGCCGTCCCGGTCGTAGGAAATGTCTTCTATCAGTACCGCGCCGATACCGTGGCCGGCCGCGCCGTGCACCTGGCCTTCCACGATCATGGGATTGATCACGGCGCCGCAGTCATCCACGATGGCGTAGTCCAGGATCTTCGTCTGGAACGTGTCCGGGTTGACCTCGACCACGGCGATATGCAGTTGCAGCGCGTAGGTCAGGGTCAGGTTGCCGATCTTCTTCTCCACGTCCGGCACCTTGAACGGCGGCATATAGACGTGCCTGGCATTCAGCGACAGGTCACGCAACTCATCCGGCAGGCTGGCGCTGTTCGAGTTGATGAAATTCGCCAGCATCCAGTAGTTAAGCGCCCGGTCCGTGCCGCGCACGCCGACCTGCGGGCCCATCTCACCGACACCGAACTCCAAGTCTTCCTCTGCGGCGTCGAGGCCGAAACAGGCCAGTTTCACCATCTCCGCCTTGAGCTTGAGCGCGGCGCCGTGCGCCGCGGACAGGCCGGTGACCACGAACTGGCTGGCATAGGTGCCGGACTGGCCGGTATGGCTGTCGTAGAGTGAATCAAACCCGGTCCTCACCTGCACCAGTTCCATGGGGATACCCAGCGCCTTACCCACTACCTGCGCGGCAGTGGTTTCATGACCCTGGCCCTGGGGGAAGGTGCCCAGGCTGACTACCACCGTGCCGTCCAGGTCCAGCTTCACCGTGGCGGCGGTGGAATTGCCCGAGAACGGCGCGTGCGGGTTGACGTAGCGGGCCTGCCCCCAGTTATTGGTGCCTGAATCCAGCGTGGTACCGATGCCGATGCCGATCAGACGGCCTTCTTTGCGGGCTACGGCTTGCTTCTTCTGCCACTCGTCCCATCCCACCAGTTCCTTGGCCTTGGCCAGCATCGCGGGAAAATCACCGGAATCATAAACACAGCCGTTGGGCGTTTCGTAGGGAAACTCCTCGATATAGTTTTTCAGGCGCATCTCATCGGCGGGGATGCCCAGTTCGTGGCCGCAGATGTCCACCACCCGCTCCATGAACCAGATGTGCGGCAGGCGCGAGTAGCCGCGATTAGGCGCGGAGGGGCCCTTGTTGGTGACGACCTGGTTGAAATCGATCCTGATATTGCGCAGCTTGTAGGTGGCGGGCAGCGCCTGGGACCAGATCACGGAGCCCAGGGGTTCGTAACGGGGGTAGGCGCCGATATCGTCGATGTGTTTCGAGCGCAGTCCGGTGATCACGCCGTCACTGTCCAGCGCCACCTCGGTGTCCAGGTACACGCGTTCACTGCCGTGTCCGCCCGTCAGCATTTGCCCGGTGCGGGTTTCTATCCACTTCACCGGCGCGCCGCGCATCTTCCTGGAGGCCAGGCAGCACAGCGCCAGGTACGGATAGTTGGTGATCTTGTTGCCGAAACTGCCGCCGATATCGCGGGTGCGCAGGCGGATCTGGTCCATCCTCACGCGCAGCGCCGGCGCCAGGAACGCCAGCGGCACCGTCATGATGGTGTTGGCGAACAGGTCGATCTCGTCGCGCGGGTCCCAGGTGGCGACGCAGGCGCTGGGTTCCAGCGCCGTGCTGCCAAAGCGATGGAATGCCAGCTTGTCTATCTTCACCACGCGGGCTGCCTGTGCGAAAGCCTGCTCCAGGTCGCCGTATTCATACACGCCGGAGAATATCGTGTTGGTGCCGGTCTCTTCGTGCAGCGCAACCTTGTCCGTCAGCGCGTCCTCGGCATCCAGCACCACCTCCAGCGGTTCGTATTCCACGTCGATCAGTTGCAAGGCATCCTCGGCGATGGCGACGGACTCAGCGATCACCGCGACCACCGGGTCGCCCTGGTAGATGACCTTGTCCGTGGCCAGGGCATAGTCGGTGATTTCCTGGGTGCTACCGGCGCCGATCTGGATGAACGGGTCGGTCAGTTCCATGACGTCCTTGCCGGTGAAGGTGCAGGCCACACCGGGCAGGGCTTGCGCCCTGGAGACGTCGATATTGACGATGCGGGCATGCGCATAAGGGGAACGCAGCACGCTCAGGTGCAGCAGTCCGGCGGGGCTGTAGTCATCGACAAAGAACCCTTTGCCCTTGATCAGGCGCTCATCCTCGCGCCGGGCGGGCCTGGCGGCGTGATGCGGGACGTCGAGCAAGGCATCTACGCGCTTGCAGGCTGCCGCGCGTTGCGCTTGCAAGTCCTGCGCCGGCGCGCTCGCAGCCTGTTGTTCCACCCGCGCCGGCGCCTCGCTGTCGCTCACGCCGGACAGGCCGCTCAGCACGCGACTGAACCAGCCGCCTGACGGCGCCGGCGCCGGTGGCGCCTCATTCGAGAGCGCCGCTTCCAGGCTGGCAATAAGCTGTGTGATCTGTTTTTCCGCATAACCGCGTATGCCGCCGCCGGCCAGGGACAGGATCTTGCCGGTCAGTTCGGCCTCGCCCTGCCAGCTTATGCGGGCGCCGCCCTCGGCGCGGTCGTGCAGGTCAAACGCGGTGTGCAGGCGGTACACGCCCTGCATAAGCTTGCCGCGTCCGGTGTAGCGGGCGTGGCGTGGCGCTTGCGCCTCTACCAGGCTGAGTTCGGTCGTGGCGATGCCGCCGATTTTACCGATGCCGACCCGGGCGCGGATCTCGGCCGTGCGCGCGTCTCTCATTTCCATGCTGTGATAACCCGGCAGCAACGGGCCAAACTGTTTGGGGTCCGACAGTAGCGCAAACACCTCCTCCTTGCTGCGTGCGACGCTGAATTCGCCTGAGAATTGCATTTCCATGGTTTATCCCTCCTGCCGCAATACCGTGGCCGCGGCCTGTACGGATTTGATGATGTTCTGGTAACCGGTGCAACGGCAGACGTTGCCTGCCAGGGCCTTGCGGATATCCTGCACACTCGGGTTCGGGTTCTCTGCCAGCAGCGCCAGGGAAGACATGAACATTCCCGGCGTGCAATAGCCGCATTGCAGGCCGTGTTGTTCGGAGAAGGCCTGTTGCAACGGGTGCACCTGCCCGTCCTGTTCCAGGGCTTCCACGGTGGTGACCTGCGCGCCGTCTGCCTGCGCCGCGAACAAGGTGCAGGACTTGACCGGGGCGCCGTCCAGCAACACGGTGCAGGCGCCGCAGAAACTGGTGTCGCAACCGATATGCGTGCCGGTCAAACGCAGTTCCTCACGAATGAATTCCACCAGCAATTGCCGGGGTTCCACGTCCCGCTCACAGGTAGCGCCGTTGACGGTGACGCGGATGGATACGGTTTGTAATGCTTCAGACATACTCGTGACTCCCCTTTATATTCTCACCCCTGGCCCGTTGCATCGCCCTGTGCGCGGCGCGCAACAATAATGAGCGCAGCATCACGCGCTTGAATTCGGCAGACCCGCGCGCATCATGGGGCGGATCGGACAAGTCCACCAGCGTCGCCGCGGCCTGTTGCAGTTTCTCGTCTGTCAGCGGCTCGCCGACCAGCGACTGCTCGAGGTCCGGGGCAGTGACCGGCACCGGGCCGGCCGCGCCCAGCACCAGGCGCACAGCCTGGCAGATATTGCCGGCGGTGAGGGTCAACTGCACCCCGGCCGAGGCGGCGGGGTAGGCCGGCGCCGCTTTCTTGAAACCCAGGTAGGCGCCGCCGCTGTTGGCCGGTGGTACGGGAATCCGGATTTCAGTCACCAGTTCGCCGTGCGCCAGGCTGGCGCTGTAGGAATCCGTGATGAAGTCCCTGATGCTGACAGTACGGCTGCCCTGCAGCCCCCGGCATACGATCTCTGCTTCCAGCAGGTGCAACAGCGCCGGCCAGTCGCTGCTCGGGTCGGCGATACTGACCGAGCCGCCGATGGTGCCCAGTGTGCGCACCTGCGGGTCGGCGATATTGGCGGCGCAGTCATGCAGCACGGGGATCTCGGCAGCCGCCGCAGAGGCGGCAATGCGGGCGTGGGTTGCCAGCGCGCCGATGCAGTAGCGGTCTCCTTCCTTGCGGATATACGTCAACTCTGCCAGCCGCCCGATGTCCACCAGGTCGGACGGTTCGTCCATGCGCATCTTGAGAATGGGGATCAGCGATTGCCCCCCGGCCAGGGGTCTGGCGCTTTCACCCAGTTCCGCCAGCAGCGTCAACGCGCTGCCCAGCGTCGCCGGGCGATGATAACGAAATGGTGCGGGGTACATGGTTTGTCAGTCTTCCTCAGAGGTTATGCTGTTTTGAATAATATTAACATGGATATAGGGGATATAAAGGAGAAAAAATGCCGGGGCCAGAGTAAAATCACCACCCATCCTGCCATCCACCCCGATCACAGCGATTTTACTCTGACCCCACCTGTCTTAACATGGATATACAGGAGAAAAATCAGGTGTCAGGATCATAACCCAGGCTGGGGCTGAGCCAGCGTTCGGCCTGGCGTAGTTCCAGGCCTTTTCTCAGCGCGTAGTCGGCGACCTGATCGCGGTTGATCTGGCCCAGGCCGAAGTAGCGCGCGGCAGGGTGGGAGAAGTACAGCCCGCATACGGCGGCGGCGGGGTGCATGGCATAATTGTCCGTGAGCGTGATACCGGTATTTTCCTCGACCTTGAGCAACTCCCAGATAAGCGGCTTTTCGGTATGGTCGGGGCAGGCCGGGTAGCCGGGGGCAGGGCGGATACCCTGGTATTGCTCCGCGATCAGCGCCGCGTTACCCAGGCCCTCCTGCGCCGCGTAACCCCAGAACTCCGTGCGTACGCGCTGGTGCAGGCGCTCGGCCAGGGCTTCGGCGAAGCGGTCGGCCAGGGCTTTCAGCATGATGGCCCGGTAGTCATCGTGGTCCTGTTCGAACTCGCGCAGCTTGCGTTCCATCCCGAACCCCGCGGCCACGGCAAACGCGCCGATATGGTCGCGTTGGCCGGACTGTTTCGGCGCAATAAAATCCGCCAGGGCAAGATTCGGCTGTCCCGGTGGTTTTTGTGTCTGCTGGCGCAGGCTGTGCAGTACTGCCAGCAGCCCGCTGCGCTCCTGGTCCGCGTACACCTCAATATCGTCATGGCCGATGGAATTGGCCGGGAACAGGCCGAACACGGCGCGCGCGCCGAACCAGCGTTCTGTGATGAGGTCGTCCAGCATGGCGCAGGCATCGGCATGGAGTTTGCGCGCCTCCACGCCGACCGTGGCGTCGTCAAGGATGCGCGGGAAGCGTCCGGCCAGTTCCCAGGCCAGGAAGAAGGGGGTCCAGTCGATATAGTCGCGCAGCTCGGCCAGGGAATAATCCGCGTACACCCGGATACCCGTCAGTCCGGGCGCCGGGGGGTGGTAATCCGCCCAGTCCACCGGCAGCCGGTTCTCCCGCGCCCGCGCCAGCGTGAGCCAGTTAATCCCGGCCTGCCGGCCCCGGCGCCGTTCCCGCAGCGCGGCGTATTCCTGCGCCGCCTCCCGGCACAGGCCGGGCTTGCGCGCCGGGCTGAGCAGGCCCTGGGCCACACCCACGGCGCGCGAGGCGTCTTTCACGTGCAACACCGGTTCGTCGTAGCGCGGGTCGATCTTCACCGCGGTGTGCGTGCGTGAGGTGGTGGCGCCGCCGATGAGCAGCGGCAGCGTGCACTGGCGCCGCTGCATCTCGGTTGCCACGTGCACCATTTCATCCAGCGACGGGGTGATGAGGCCGCTGAGGCCAATCAGGTCGGCGTTGTTTTCCTGCGCCGTTTTCAGGATGGTCTCCGCCGGGACCATGACGCCCAGGTCGATGACCTCGAAGTTATTGCATTGCAGGACCACGCCGACAATGTTCTTGCCGATGTCATGCACGTCGCCTTTTACAGTCGCCATGACGATCCTGCCCTGTGCACGGATGCCGCCCCGCCCCTGCTTGTCCGCCTCGATGTGCGGCACCAGCCAGGCCACCGCCTTTTTCATCACCCGGGCGCTCTTCACTACCTGGGGCAGGAACATTTTGCCCGAACCAAACAGGTCACCGACGATATTCATGCCGTCCATCAACGGCCCTTCGATGACTTGCAGCGGCCGCTCATAGTTCAGCCTGGCTTCCTCAGTGTCCTGCTCAATCCAGGTATCCATGCCTTTTACCAGGGCATGGGACAGGCGCTCCTGCACGCTGAGTGTGCGCCAGCCCTGTGCAGCTTCCTTGTGCTTGTCCGTGGCCGTATCCGTATCCTTCACGCGCTCGGCAAACTCCACCAGCCGGTCGGTGGCGTCCGCACGCCGGTTCAGCAGCACGTCTTCCACCCGTTGCAGCAGGTCCGGCGCGATCTCGTCGTAAATCCCCAGTTGTCCGGCATTGACGATGGCCATGTCCATGCCGGATTGCACCCCGTGATACAGGAACGCGGTGTGCATGGCCTCGCGCACGGGGTTATTGCCCCGGAACGAGAACGACACGTTGCTGAGGCCGCCGCTGACCAGCGCCCCCGGCAGGTTCTCCTTGATCAGCCGGGCGGCCGCAAAGAACGAGACTGCATAGTTATTGTGTTCCTCCATGCCCGTGGCCACGGTGAGGATGTTGGGATCGATGATGATGTCCTGCGCGGGGAAGCCCACCTCTTCGGTGAGGATGCGGTAGCAGCGCTGCGCTACCTGGAAACGCCGTTCGGTCGTGTCTGCCTGCCCCTGCTCATCGAAACACATCACCACCACTGCCGCGCCGTAGCGCCGGATCAGGCGCGCCTGAGCCCTGAAGGTTGCCTCACCCTCTTTCAGGCTGATGGAATTCACCACCCCCTTGCCCTGCACGCAACGCAGGCCGGCCTCGAGTACGGACCAGCGCGAGGAATCGATCATGATGGGGACCCGGCAGATGTCCGGTTCCCCGGCGATGAGCAACAGGAAATCCTGCATGAGTTGTTCGGAATCCAGCAGGCCCTCATCCATACACACGTCGATGATCTGGGCGCCGTTCTCCACTTGCTGGCGCGCCACCTCCAGGGCCGCATCCAGCTTGTCCTCCTTGATGAGTTGCAGAAAGCGGGGCGAACCGGCCACGTTGGTGCGCTCGCCGACGTTGATGAAGTTGGCCGCCGGAGTCACGGTCAATGCTTCCAGCCCGCTCAGGCGGCAGCGCGGCGGGATATCCGGGACCCGGCGCGGCGGGTGACTGCATACCTGCTCGTGAATGCGGCGGAT
>LXNI01002859.1_pt1 | contig 11062 bp, 4 predicted proteins | sample 809091 | NCBI WGS metagenome assembly LXNI01 (sample SAMN04870527, study PRJNA318959) | sponge metagenome | biome: 01000161; feature: marine sponge reef; material: water | host: Sarcotragus foetidus | place: Greece: Milos, Mediterranean Sea | collected 2013-05-29 | depth 5-7 m | reverse complement strand
TCGCCGCCGGCTTCGAAGGGGTGGAACTCGCGTTGGGCGAGGAAGGTGGGGGCGGGAGCCGGGGGATCCGCGGTCTTGACCGGCGTGGTATGCGCGCCTGCGCTCATGGGTGGGTCCTGTGTGGTGGGGTCGTCGGCCACACAGTAGGTTATCCGATGGATGGTCGCCAGAAGAGGGAGTGAAGTTGGACATGACGATTGCAATCAGATCTTCCACTTTCGCGGCATCGCTGCTGATCTTCGCGGCGTCGGCGTCCGCCCAGGACCCTCCCGCCCCCACCCCACCCCAGGTCACCTGCGCGGACTGGGGCTCCTACCGCTTCTTCGAACTGGCCTTGCCGGATACGGTTGCGGCGTGTCTCGCGGCCGGCGCGAACCCCGCTGCCCCCGTGGACAGCTATTTCGGGACGCCCCTGCACCACGCGGCTCGCGCGGTTGCCAATACAATCCTCATCGACCACCTGCTGGCCGGAGGGGGCGACGCGAACGCGCGCGACCGGAGGGGCCGCACTCCGCTCCACGAGGCGGCCCGCGCCAACCCCAATCCCGGTGTGATCGCGGCGCTCCTGGCCAGCGGAGCCGACGTGAATGCGCGCGACCTGCGCGGCACCACCCCGCTGCACGACGCGGCGCGTCTGAACCGCAACCCCCGCATGAACTCCAACCCCGAGGTAATCCGGGCGCTTTTGGATGCCGGTGCGGACGTGAACGCGCGCGACGACCGCGACAACACGCCCCTGCGTGCCGCCTGGCAGAACGCCTGGGCGGAGCCCCGGATCAACTCCGAGGCGGTGACCCTGCTGCTTGCCGCGGGCGCCGACCCGCTCGCGCTCAACCAGAGGGGCGAGGCCGCGGGTCCCGGCGCCTGCCAGAACTGGCAACTGGCCGTGTTTGCCCGGACGGCGAGCCCGGCCGATTACGCGGCATGCGTGGAGGCGGGCACCGATTTGAATGCACGCGACGAGAGCGGCTATTCCGTCCTCCACCACGCGACCGTCATCACGGATACCGCGGTAACCACCCTCCTGCTGGAGGCGGGCGCGGACCCGAACGCGCGGAGCCACGACGACCACACGCCGCTGCACTTCGCGTTGCGCCACCGCAACAACGCCGTTGCGGCCGTCCTGGTACGGGCAGGTGCCAACGTGAATGTGAGCGAAAACGACGAGATCACTCCTCTTCATCTGGCCGTCTACGACGAGGCCGTGACGACCCTCTTGCTGGAGGCGGGGGCGGACGTGCATGCGCGAGCCAACCGGCGCACCGCACTCCACCGGGCCGAAACGGCGGGTGTCGTCGATGTTCTGCTGGCGGCGGGCGCGGATATCAACGCCACCGGCCGCTTTGGCACCCCGCTCATGACGTCAATCAGGTCATTCGGACGGAATTCAGGGGACTCGCTCTCCGAAGTCACCGGTCGGCTCCTGGCACGGGGCGCGGATCCCAACGAGCGTAGCCGGATTGGCCAGACCGCACTGCATGCAACCGCTTTCGCGGGACCGGCAGCGATCACCGCACTCCTGGATGCAGGCGCCGATCCGCTGCTGGGAGACATCAACGGCGAGACGCTGCTCCATACCCTGGCCAAGTACACCTCCGTGGGCCTCACCAGGATCCCGCTCCTGCTGGACGCCGGAGTGGACGTCGATCTGCCCAACAACAACGGGGAGACACCGCTGCACCTGGCGGCGGGCGAAGGGAGGGCCGGCGCTAATGTGGCCTTGCTCCTGGAGGCGGGCGCCGACCCTGGACTGCGGACGGCCGAAGGGGACACCCCATTGCATTCCGCGGTGGCGGCTTTGCGCCCGGACAGCAGCACAATCGCCGCGCTCGTGGCGGCCGGGGCGGACATCAACGCGCGCAACGAGCTGGGCCGAACCCCGGCGCAGCTTGCGTGGATGGGTGGCCACTCCCAGGTGGTTGACCAACTCCTGGCGTTGGGCGCGGGGCCGGTCGCAGGGGACGAGACGGGCGGGGCGGCGGAGCTGGGCTGCGACTGGGGTGACCGCAACTCCATTGCGGTATTCCCGGTCGCGAGTGTGAGGGGCTGCGTGGAAGCGGGAACACCGCTGGACGCGCAGGGCGACTATGGCGACCCGCCGCTCCACGAGCTGGCCGGGAGTCGTAGCCATGGCCCGCGTACCCTGGAGATTCTGGCGGTGTTGCTTGAGGCCGGTGTGGACGTCAACGGGCGGGACGACTTTGACAGAACCCCCCTTCACACAATCGCTGGTGCTTTCCCCGCGGGCACCGGCGCGGGCACGGTTGCCTTCGCCAGAGCACTGCTGGACGCTGGCGCCGAGGTCAACGCGCGGGACCGGTTGGGCCGCACCCCTCTTCACGCCGCAACGAGTTCGCGCAGGGAGGGCCTTGGAGACAGTCTGGTTGTCCTGCTGGTGGAAGCCGGGGCGGAAGTCAACGGCCGCACGGAGACCGGCATAACCCCGCTGCACCTGGCACTGAACCACGCGGCCATCGCGACCACGCTGCTCGAACTGGGGGCGGATCCGGCTGCGGTGGACGACTCGGGGCGCGCTGCCGACCCGGTCAGCTGCGAGAACTTTGTCACACCGGGCTTCTTCGCGCTGGCAACGCCCGATATCGTGGCCGGCTGCATCGAAGAGAGGGTCAGCGTGAACGTCATGGTGTCCGCCGCCCAGTCGACCGCCGCCATTGGCTTGTATGGCTCCCGACCCTTCCACACCGCCGCCCCGTCCGCCCGCGACCCGGCAACCATCACGGCCCTCCTTGAGGCGGGCGCGGCGCTGCACGGGCGGGACCTGAATGACCGCACGCCACTTCACCAGGCCGCGGAGAGTGGCACACCTGCCATCGTGCGTACGCTGCTTGAAGCCGGCGCCCGGGTGGACATGCGCGCCAGCGGTTTCGATGTCGACTGGGGATGGGACTGGACCCCGCTGCACCTGGCGGCCGAGAGCAACCCGGACCCGGAGGTCGTCCGGGTGCTGCTCGAGGCAGGCGCGGACGCAAGCGCGCGTGCCTACTACGGCCAGACGCCCCTTCACCTGGCCGCCGCCAACGAGAATCCCGCAGTCGCCGCCCTCCTGCTGGAAGCCGGGGCGGATGTGAACGCACGCGAGTGGATGGGACGGACACCCCTCCACGCGGCGGCCGCGGGGAACAACAACCCTGCCGTGATCGACCTCCTGCTCGAGGCTGGAGCGGACTTGCAGGCGGTGGGAAGCCACGCCGAGGAGTACGTGCGCATCTACTCCCCGATGGACGGCGTCACGCCACTCCACGAAGCGGCGGCGTCCAACAGCAATCCGGCGGTGGTGACGGCGCTCGTCCAGGCGGGCGCGGAGGTGGACACGGGACGGCCACCCGACGCGGCGCCGGTGCCCATCGAACACGCCGGCACGTTTCTCACGGTAAACGCGATTCGAAACATCAGGGACCCGGGGCAGACGTCGCCCCTGCATCTGGCGGCACTCCGCAACCGGAATCCAGCCATGGTCGAAGCCCTGGTCGCCAGGGGCGCGGACACGGAGCTGCGAGGCAGGGATGGCAGGACCGCCCTGCACATGGCCGCGCGCAGCAACCCGTCCGCCTTCATGGCCCTGCTGGCACTCGGCGCCGACGACACGGCCGTTGACGACGAAGGCCTCACCCCGTGGGATTACGCAAAGGACAACAAGACGCTGCACGGGTTGCCCGAGGTGCGGCGGATGCGGGAGGAAGAGGCGAGGGGCGTGCGGTGATAGTCCCGTGGCCAAACCCGTCCGAGCACCGAGAGCTGCCAGACGCGGAGATGACAAGCCGAAAATACCCGCGCCGCAGCCTTGAGGGTGGGCGAACATGTCAACTCCGCTTGACAAAAGGTCATCTAAAGGTGACACAGGAAAGGCGATGAGAGCATTCGCTACTTCGACCACCTCGGTGGTTGTCCTCTTACTCGCGGCCTGCGGGGGTGGCCGCAGGGCGGATTCACCGGTCGTGCCCATATCTCCGGCACTTGCTCCCGCCCCTGCCGCAACCACGACAACGTCCCCGGCTGAATCCCCCACCCCCATTCACCCCACCTGCAACGACTGGGGCTCACGCAACTTCTTCCGCTCAGCCTCGCCGGAAGCGGTGCGCGAATGCCTGCAAGCCGGCGCCGACCCCAACGGTCCCCCCGGCCTCCACCCCCTTCCCCCCCTCTTCATCGCCGCGGGAGTGACACCGCATCCGACCGTCATCTCCATACTCGTCGCGGCCGGAGCGGACGTGGACGCCTGGAAATGGGGCGGCCTGACTCCCCTGCATGAAGCCACTGGCCGGGACACGCACGCCGCTGTCGTCGCCGCGCTCGTGGAGGCCGGGGTGAACCCGAACACCCAGGACCGGGACGGAATCACCCCGCTACACCTGGCCGCCCGCAATGGCAATCTGGATATCGTCACCGCCCTGGTTGAGGCCGGCGCCGACCCCGATGTTCGCGGCCCTTCCGGCAACACACCCCTGCACCTGATCTGGTCCGGCCGCTTGTCCCGCCCCTCAGCCTCGCAGATCGCGGTCATACGGGAACTCATGCGTTTGGGGGCCGATCGGTTCGCGCAAAACGATCTCGGACAGATCGCCGATCCCACCCACTGCATGCACTGGCAAACGGCCGTCTTCGTCCGCGTTGCGGCGCCTGCCGACTTTGCACGATGCCTGGAAGAGGGCGCGGACGTGTTTGTGCGCGACGAGCATGACAACACCGTCCTCCATCACGCCGCCTCGTTGGATGCCGCCGTGACGACACTGTTGCTGGAGGCGGGCGCCCAAGTGAACCCACGCAACAATACGGGACGCACCCCACTCCACTGGGCTGCGGCCAACGGCAACTCGGCCACCGTCGCCGCCCTGCTGGAAGCCGGTGCTGACGTCGATGCGGCCGATTCGCGCGGCGATACCCCGGTCATGCGGGCGACATGGGGCACCCTTTCCGCGCCGGAGGACGCGACAGAGTTGGTCTTGCAACTGCTCGCAGCCGGTGCGGATCCCAACACACGAGGACAGTCGGGCCGCACGCCGCTGTACATGGCCGCTGACTTCAAGAACGCGGCGCTGGTCGGTGTCCTGCTGGAGGCCGGAGCGGATCCGAGTCTGACGACGGACAGGGGCGAGTCTCCCCTCGAAGCCGCGGCGCTGTTCGGCGAACCCGAAGTCATCCTGCTCCTGCTGGCCGCGGGAGCGGCGGTCGACAACCGGAACTCGAGGGATGGTTCGTCCCCGCTGCACAAGGCGGTTCTTGGGGAGGACGCTGCATTGCGCGCGACCCCGCTGCTGGAAGCGGGAGCGAATCCACGCGCGCGAAACGCGAATGGCGACACACCCCTACACGTTGCAGCGCCCGCATCCGACACCGCCGTGGTTTCCCTGCTGGTCGGCGCCGGAGCCGACCTGACCACCCGGAACGAGAGAGGCGAGACACCGCTCGAGGTCGCCCGGCTCCACGCCAACGTACCGGTCGCGCGCAAGCTGCTCGAACTCGGCGCGGACCCTGGACCGGTGGGCACCGGCTGGATCGACGACCCACCGTGCGACTTCAGCCGGTTGGGCCTTCTCGGGAGGGTCCCGCCCGAGACCGTGCGGGACTGTCTGCAGACCGGTCTCCAGGTCGAAAGACCGATCTGGTTCGACCGGGCTCCGCTGCTGTATCTGGCAGAAATGGAAATGGACCGCGATCGGGCCACTCCCGAGAAGATCGCCCTCTTCCTGGAGGCGGGTGCCGACCCCAACAAGCGCAACCGAAACGGGGACACACCGCTGCACATGGTGGCTAGAGGCGGAGCCCGCGCCGATGTCGCTGCCGGCGCGCTGTTGGCGGCGGCTGTGGACGTGAACGCACGCAATCACGAGGGATGGACACCCCTGCACAGCGCAGCGAGGGCAAGGGGAGCGGACACGACTCTCCTGCGGCAGCTCTTGCAGGCCGGTGCGGATGTCGACGCCCGCACACCACTCGGCGAGACCCCGCTGCACTTGGCTACGTCCGGACAACGGCATCGCTACTATTGGCAGGATCGCGCCCAGGTCGTCACCGCCCTTCTGGAGGCCGGCGCCGAAATGAATGCCCGGACGAACGACGGGCGGACCCCTCTGCACGTGGCCCTGCAAGCCGACCGACCCGTCGCGGCAATGAAGCTTTTGGAAGCCGGAGCGGATCCGGGGGCGCTAGACGGCGCCGGGAACATCGCCGATCCGGCCGCCTGCGAGCGCTGGGGCACCGCAACCTTCTTCGCCGCCGCCAGCGCCAATGTCGTGGCCGGCTGCCTCGACGCGGGCGTGGACCCGAATTCCGCGCCCGGGACGGAGGACCGCAACTGGCCGACGATCCTGCATGTGGCTTCGGTCCATGCCCGGGATCCCGCGGTGATCACCGCCCTGGTGCAGGCAGGGACGGATGTCGACGCGCGCGACCGGTCCGGCTACACACCCCTTCACCACGCCGCCGAGAACGGTTCCCCGGCCGTAGTGCGGGCACTGCTTGGGGCAGGCGCGGACGTTCACGCACGGCGGCGGCAGTCCGACTCCTGGATCAGTGTCCGGGGAGGCCCGACTCCCCTGCACGGTGCGGCGTCCAATCCGGATCCGGAGGTCGCCGCGGTGCTCCTTGATGCCGGCGCGGACGTCAGCGCCCCCGAGGGGCCCTGGGGCTGGACGTCGTTGCACCTGGCCGCGCGGAACCGGAACCCCGAGGTTGCCAGGCTTCTGCTGGAAGCCGGCGCCAACGTGAACGCCCGGATGTTCAGCGGGCTCACGCCGCTCCACGGGGCGGCCACGGCCAACCCGAATCCCGCAGCGCTCGCCGTTCTCCTGCAGGCCGGGGCCGATCCCAACGCGCTTGGAGAAAGCAGCGACTGTGCCCACTGGGACTGGTCCGGCAACCTGACTCCACTGTACGGTGCCGCCAGGGTCAACCGGAATCCCGAGATTGTCGAGGTCCTCGTCGCGGCGGGTGCGGATGTTGACGGACGCGGGGCGCACATGCGCTTTGCCTGCGGGTCGTCGCCCACTGCGCACGTGCCGCCGTTGTACATGGCGGTTCGCTACGACGGACACCCCGTCATGATCGAGGCGCTGGTGCGGGCGGGCGCGGACCTGGAGCTGACCGACCCGGATGGGCGCACCGTCCTGCACCGGGCAGCGATCGAAAGGGCTGCCGTCTTTCCACTGCTCCTGCGGCTGGGAGCCGACCCGGAAGCACGCGACGCCGAGGGGAAGACGCCCATGGACTACGCCAGGGAGAACCCCGCGTTGCAGCCTTGGGAGCGAGTCAATATGTCAACTCCACTTGACAAAAAGTAATCTCACGATGACATCAAGAAGGCAATGAGACCGTTCGCCATCGCCGCCACCGTTCTGGTGGTCCTCTCCGTCGCGCCCTGTTCGGGTGGGCGAGGGCCGGACACGGCGGGTGCGTCCACGTCCCCGGCGGCTGTTCCCGACGATTCCGCGACCACCTCTCCGGCGGGGGATCCCGACCCTGCCGCATCCACGACACCGTCCCCCACCGACCCCACCCCGCCCACCTGCGACGATTGGCAAAACCGGGACTTCTTCGCATCGGCTTCGGTGGAACTCGTGCGGGAATGCCTCCAGGCGGGCGCGGACCCGAGGGCTCCCATCGGATACGCGCCCGTCATCTTCAGCGCGGCGCGCACGGCGACCGACCCGCGCGTCATCACTCTTCTGACAGGTGCCGGGGCCGATCTCAACCTCCACTTGGGCGGGAGGCGGCTCGACTATCGACGCGGATACACTCCATTGCACGCGGCCGCGGCCTACAACCCCACCCCCGGCATTGTCACCGCATTGGTGGGGGCTGGGGCGGACCTGGAAGCACGCGACAGCGAGGGCGGCACACCTCTGCACGCGGGCTGGGGCAACCAGCGTGCCATCGTCGACGAGCTGCTCCAATCCGGTGCCGACCCGCTGGCTCGCGATGAACGCGGCCGAGTCGCCGATCCGACCGCCTGCGCGAACTGGAGCACGGCGGCCTTCGCGCGCCTTGCGCTCATCGGCGAATTCGAACTGTGCCTGGGGATGGGCGAAGACGTCGGCGCGCGCGACAGCGACGGGAACACGCCTCTCCACCTGGCCGCGCAGGCTGAGAACCCATCCGTCGTGACGTTCCTGGTCCAGGCCGAGGCGGACGTCAATACCCGGAACAACACGGGCGCGACGCCTCTGCACATTGCGGTCGACAACGAGGGAACCCGGGTCGTGACCGCATTGCTGGAGGCCGGGGCGGACATCAACGCCGGCGCAAGCGGTCACGGCACTCCTCTTCTCCACGCCCTTGCCACCTACCGTGGCTGGCGCCCCCGATGGGATATCAGCGAAGCCCCCGTCAATGTCCTGCTGGAAGCTGGCGCCGACATCAACGCTCCCGACTCGGCCGGCAATACCCCGCTTCTGGCGAGCATTGACCTTCGGCGCCGCGAAGGGCCGCTCACCGATCTTCCGTTGCGACTGCTGGCGCTGGGCGCTGATCCCAACTTGCGGGACGGCGACGGACGGACCCCGCTCCATGCGGCTGCCGCCGCCAAGGGACCGGAGGTGGTCCGCGCGCTGCTCGAAGCGGGTGCGGATCCGCACGCGCTGACCGACGACGGTTCGTCACCTCTTCATGCCGCAGCCGAGTCCGGGAGCGCCGAAGTCATCAACCTTCTGATCGATGCGGGTGCGAATCCAGGGGCGTTGACCGACGATTCCCAAGCTCCGCTGCACCTTGCGGTCCCGCCGCCCACGGACGGTTTTCTCGCGTACTTCGGGCAAACGGAGGGTCCGCCCCCGAGACTGCGCGCATTCGCTCTGCTTGCGGCGGGTGCCGATCCGAATGTGCGCACCGAGGAGGGCGACACGCCGTTGCACCTGCACGTTTCGGGGTGGTCGGGATCCGACACTGCCCTGGTGTCCGGGCTCGTGCGGGCCGGGGCAAATGTGAACGCCCGGAACGAGAGGGGTGAGACGCCCCTTCACCTGGCCCGCAGGCGCAGTGGATACTCGACCGTACGCAAGCTCCTGGAACTCGGCGCCGACCCCGAAGCGCGCGACAATGCCGGGAGTGTCGCCGATCCTGCCTGCTATTGGGGCCCGGGTCGTGTCAACGTTGATGCGTGGGATTTTCTTGCCGTGTCTCCGGCCGAAAGCGTGAGAGGATGCCTGGAAAGCGGGATTCCGGCGGACGAGCGCGACGAGAAGGGCGCCACGTTCCCGGCCAGGATGGTCACGACGCTCGGTTGCTGTCGGGATTTCGAAAACGTCCTTCGCGAGTTCGTGACTGCAGGCGCCGACGTGAATGCGCGGGACGATGAGGGCAGGACGCCTCTCCATCGCGCCCTTGGGATGTCCGGGCGGCTGAACGCACCGGTCCTTACCGGCGTGGTGTCGGCCCTGCTGGACGCGGGAGCCGACCCGAATGCACGCGACTCACAGGGTTCGACCCCGTTGCACGTCCCGTTTAGGGCTTGGGGTGAACCAAACCCCTTGGTGTCGTTGCTGGCGGCCGGCGGCGCGGACCTCGACGCGCGCAACAACGCCGGCGACACTCCACTCCACCTCGCGCTGCGCCGCGATCACCCCGCGACAGTGCGCACCCTCCTGCGGCTTGGGGCGGGCCCGGCAGTCCGGGACAGCGCTGGCAACACGGTCGATCCGGTCGCCTGCGAGCGCTGGGGCAGTGAGACATTCTTCGCCTTCGCCACCGCCGCTATCGTGGCCGGCTGTATTGCGGGCGGGGGCGATGCCCAGTCACACGTGGGCGACCCCGCTACGCCGGCGCTCCACCGTGCCGCCGCCTAGGCACCCGATCCAGAGGTCATCAACGTTCTCCTGCAAGCCGGGGCGGACATACACGCACGCGACGGCTTCCACCAATACACGCCCCTCCACAATGCCGCGCGGAGCGGTACGGCCGGGGTGGTGCGGGCGCTGCTCGAAGCCGGCGCGGATGCCAACGCATGGGCGACAGGCTTCGCCACCGACTACGGGTGGAGCTGGACCCCGTTGCACCTGGCCGCAGCGCATAACCCGGACCCGGAGGTCGTCTCCGCCTTGCTGGAGGCAGGCGCGGATCTCAATGCCCTGGGCGGGGATGGCCTCCGTGAACCCCCCATGTCGCCACTACACCACGCCGGTGCGAATCCGAATCCCGCCGTCGCCGCAACTCTGCTGGAGACCGGCGCCGACGTGAGCGCCCTGTCGCCGAGTGGCCGGACGCCACTCCACGAGGCCGCCGCCAGCGCCTCGGACCCCGCAGTGATCGAACTTCTGGTCGCGGCCGGAGCCGACGTTGACGCGCGTGACAACAATGGCTACACGTCCCTGCACTCGGCCGCCTGGTACAACCCTCGTCCGGAGGTCATGGCCGCGCTGATCGCCGCCGGCGCCGACCTGAACGCGCGGGATCCCGATGGGTACGTTCCGTCGGGCCGCGGGCCAAACCCTGCAACGCCATTGATTATGGCGGTTTTCCGCGGTGGGGTGCGAAGCTCGAGCGAGCGATGGCCGACGGATTTCAATGTCCCGGTTGTGGAAGTCCTGGTGCTCGCGGGGGCGGACCTGGGGCTGACTGACGAGTCCGGCCACACCGCCCTGCACATGGCCGCACTGTACCACCCCGCCGCCTTCCCCCTCCTCCTGCGGCTGGGCGCCGACCCGAACGTGCGTGACGCGCATGGCAAGACCCCGCTGGACTACGCGCTCGAGAACCGTTCGCTGGAGGGGCTCCCTGAGGTGCGACGGATGCGCGAGGCGTTGCGACGGAGGTAACGGGTGGAGGATACACTTGCTGAGGATTGAAGAATGTCAACTCCGCTTGACAAAAAGTAAACTCAAGATGACATGAGAAACGTGATGAGACCGTTCGATGTCGGGACCACATTGCTGGTGGCACTTTTCGTTACGTCCTGTACGGGCGGGCAGACGGCGGATCTGGCGGGCGCGGGCGGTCAGGGGGCCAACCCGGCGGTCGACTCCGTATCCCGAACGGGCGCTCCCGGCGTCGTCGCGGTCACAACTGTCTCTCCGGCCGAACCCCCCACCCCGCCCACCTGCGACGATTGGCA
>LXNI01002857.1_pt1 | contig 11076 bp, 10 predicted proteins | sample 809091 | NCBI WGS metagenome assembly LXNI01 (sample SAMN04870527, study PRJNA318959) | sponge metagenome | biome: 01000161; feature: marine sponge reef; material: water | host: Sarcotragus foetidus | place: Greece: Milos, Mediterranean Sea | collected 2013-05-29 | depth 5-7 m | reverse complement strand
GACTGTCTGGCACCGTCAACCATCGCTGGCGCCGTCTATCATGGTCACCGCTATGCACGGGAATTCAATACCACACCCGACATTGACACGGTGCCGTTCAAACGAGAATATGTCGCGATTTAATCCCTGCCTCCTGGGATGGGACTGAAAGGCCACCCTAGGGTTGGTCATGACGGATGATGCCCGTGAACCCACCGCGCATGCCCGTCATGTGCCGCACAGCGACCCAGAACCGGATTGGTCATAAATGACCATGCAACGCACCTCGATGCTCCAGCGGTCTGGGCCATCAGGTGGTTCGGGCCGCTGTTCGAATGCACTGTGGAAGCTGAATGTGGATGGTGTGTCGGCCTCGGCGGCATCCGCCACCTTGCCGTTTGAGCTTGCAAATGCCCCTGCCGAATCCCATTGTTTGATCAGCAACACTTCTGCCCGTGTCATGTGCGGGTAGTAATACCAACGGTGTGCAGGTGCGTATCGGGCAAAGTAGTTCTCGCCCACACGGTGCTGATAGTGAATTTCGAACACCACGAGGTCTTCCGAAGCAACACTCCGGCTGTCACACAACGCTAACGGATGAACCAAAACCGGCGTGTCGGCAATATTACGCCACACGTTGATGATGGAAAAACGCCCTCCATTGAAAACCCGCTCGACATCTTCCTGATCAATCAGCGTTTCGCCCACCTGCAGCATCGAACACAAGGTATCATTGCCGGTGGGTGGTCGCGACAGGTCCCGGAGTCGCTGGGGCGCACTGGTCAGGGTATAGTCGCCATGAACAAAGTGTAGCGGGTCTTGGACCTGCTGGCCGCCGACCAGTCGTTTTCCCGCCCGCTTTCCAGAGGCCGACCGGATGTTGTGATCAAACGGATAGACACGTGCCCCCGTATGTTCCGTCACCAGCTGCGCACACTGTTCATAGTATGCGTGCACCACCGATTCCTGATCAAGGAACTCGATTCCTTGCTCGACCAATGGTGCGTTGACCAATTCGAATCCGTTCGCATCGCAGGTGGGACGCGCCGCGTCACTCAGCGTTCGCGCATCGCAAACAGTCAGTTCCACCTCACGTCGCGACAGACCTTCGCTCCTGTCATCGTTGCCGTCGAGATCACGTCTCGTCAGAACCTTGCCATTTCGGAACAAAGAGGATTCGGCGGTTTCGTCCAAATAGCTGAACACCCCAGATGTACTGCGATCTTCAGTGTATCGGGCAGGGGGCACTTGCATCCTGTGCGCCTCACAGTGTATGACCGGGGACCGGCATCCGGCAGCGGGATGGCAAGATCCTTGCCCCGGGACCGATCACCTGAATGCTCGAGGGGCGAACGTTCGGACAAGCCACTGAAACACCCCGATCAAGTCGTTGGCAGACCTTCAGGATACTGCGGCAGTCCATCGGTGATGTCATGCCATCGCGCCTTGTTGTTCACGTGGAGATGGTCGACGGTCATGATTTGTGGATCGTGATCCAATGACCCCAGGGGGATCACCGCAATATCCCGTTCCGCGTCGCGTCGCGGCATCAAGGAACTGCATACTTCGCAGAAAACCTGGGTGAAGTAGCGGGCCTCCGGAACCTTGTAGGCTCTGAGGCGGTCTTCACCGCTCAGAAACCGAATCCCGTCATACGAGACGAATCCGTTGGAGGCATGGGCTGCAGCGCGGCCGTAGCGACACCGGGAGCAATGACAATTATGCGCCACCTTGAATGGTTCCGTGACCTCGTAGGTGACCGCACCACACAAGCAACTGCCCTGGAGCGGACCCGCCGTCTTTTTCGGCACGGGAACCCCTTCAACACTGGGCAGGCCCGATTCATCCGGATAACCGTCGAGCCGGGGCATCTCACCGTTGATCGTGTGCCACGGCGAGTTGTCCGCAACGAAAATGTTGTAGTCCGGCTTTCGCATCTCATCGTGGCATCCACCCGGTGCAACGCAGTGATCGTCCGCCTGGTTCGCATAAGGGACGACTGAGCCACAGACGTCGCATGAACTGCGGACCAGGACCTTCGAGGACTGGTAGTCAACGATTGCATCGGTACTGCCTGTCCATCGAAACTCGTCCAGTCGGACAAAACAATAGGTGCCGAACGCGGCACCATGCACCTTCTGGCACATCCGACAATGGCAGTTGTACATGGCATAGGGTTCCGCCAGCAGTTCCCAAGTGATACTGCCGCACAAACACCTTCCCTTGTATGCGGATTCCGCGGGCTTTTCGATTTTCATCTTGCAATGCTCCGATGGTTTGTTCAGTAGGTCCACGCCTCGGTATATGGTCGCAACTCGATCTCGTTGCTCCAGGCCGACTTCGGTTGCAGATAGGTCAACCAGTAGTTTTCCGCGACCGCATCGGGATTGGCCAGGCCGCCAGGGTCGTACCTGTCTCCGTAGCGTTCGCGCATGATCGGCACATCGAGGTCACAGTCGAGCCTGACGTGGATGATATGCACGCCGTTCCGTGCATAGGCCTTGCTGAGACTCTGTGACAGCGCCCGTAGCCCAAACTTGCCAATGGCATACAGCGGAAACGTGCCTGAGCCACGAAATGCGGCCGTGGCACTTGAGAAGAACACGCTGCCGCGGGCACGTTTGATCATGGTCGGCAAAACGGACCTGGCAGCGGCAAAGGCGCCGACCACCTCTACCCGGAAGATATCCTCGAGCGCCTCATACGACATCTCCAGCGGTTCACACGCCGTGAAGTCTCCTCTCGCATTGTAGATGAGCACATCGATTTCACCCATGTCGCGCGCAACAGCCGTCAGCGCCGCTTCGACGGTCTCCGGTTTCGTGGCATCGGCGGGAAAGAACCGAACGCTCACCGAGCCGTTAGCCGTTGTTGCCGCCGACATGGCCGCGGCACTGTTTGTCTCGGTTCGCGATATGACCGCAATATCGAAGCCCTGGCCTGCGAATTTTCTCGCCAGGGCACGACCCAGCCCTTCACCGGCACCGACAATCGCACACACACGTCGTGACATGTTATCCGCCCCTATCCAAACCGCAATCTGGAAGGGATCAGGGTACACCAGAACATGGCTCTATCGTACCTGGGCAGCGCAAGCGCGGATTTCGACCTGTCCTTCAGGCCAATCAAAATCAGGCAACGGACCGGGCTGTTCAAGGCAGCGAATGCGTGATGGAAATCCATGAGTCGATATATTGCGGTATAGACATGACCCTGTCAATGTCACCTGATGACCCGGTTGGGAACCAATGATTCGGACCTTTCTGTTTGCGGCTGACAGAGATAAAGAGATGAACAAAGATAATGTCAATCCCTTTTGAAAGGTGTAAAATGCGGACACTTCGGGTGTCGGGTTGACCGGTCGCACATGATCTGGTGCCACCCAACCCCCTGTTGTCATCCCTAGCCTGAATGAGAATCAAGATGAAGTTAATGAAGCGAATGAACAAGATGGTCTTGGCCTGTATCGGACTGATACTGTCAAGTGCCGGTTATACCGACACCGTCAAAATCGGTTTCGTAACCACCCTGACAACACCGGCAGGTGTCATCGGCAAGGACATGCAGGATGCGGTCAACCTCGCCGTCAATCATCTGGGAGGGAAAATGGCGGGCAATGACATACAGGTCATTTTTGAAGACGATGGATTCAAACCGGAAATCGGCAAGCAAAAAACCGACAAGCTGGTCAAACAGGATGAGGTTCATTTTGTTGCCGGCTTCATCTGGTCACATGTCCTACTCGCCTCAAGAAAATCAGCACTGGATGCGGGCAAGTTTCTCATCAGTTCCAATGCCGGTCCATCAAAAATCGCCGGGAGTCTGTGCCATCAGAACTTTTTCTCGACATCCTGGCAAAATGACCAGACACCCATGGCAATGGGAGAGGTTCTGAATCAACAAGACGTCAAATCGCTTTATGTGATGGCCCCCAACTACGCTGCCGGGAAAAACATGGTGGCGGGCGTCGAAAGAACCTTCAAGGGTCAGATTCTGGGTAAGGACCTGACCAAATGGGGCAAGGATGCCCAACTCGATTTTTCAGCTGAATTGGCCAAGGCAAAAGCGTCCGGCGCAGAAGGATTGTTTGTGTTTTACCCCGGCAAGGCAGGAGGCGCCTTCATGAAGCAGTATCAGCAAGCTGGCTTGTCGGAGAGTCTGCCTTTATACACCGTCTTTACCGTCGACTCGATTTCACTGCCCAAACTCCAGAGTGCCAACATGCAGGGTGTGCTGGGGTCGAAAAATACGATGTTCTGGTCACCGGATCTGGATGCCCCGGCCAATCGAAAATTCGTCAAGGGATTCAAAGAGGCCTATGACCGCTATCCCTCGTTCTATGCGGCACAGTCCTACGATACCATCATGCTGATCAACAGCGGTGTCGAAGGTGCCGAGGGTGATTTGAATAACATGGAGGCAATGCGGGCCACCATGGAACAGGCCGATTTTGATTCTGTCAGGGGAAAATACACTTATGGGAACAATCATTTTCCGATCCAGAATTTCTATCTCAGGGAGGTGACAACAGACGCTGACGGCAACTGGACGAACACCCTGGTCAGTACGGTGTATCAAGACCATCAGGACCCTTATGCGTCTGAATGTAGTCTGTAACATCCCATAGATTTCACTGTGCCTCTGCACCAGATCATCTCTGGTGCACGCCCCCGATGTACTAGGTCAATGGCGGTCGAAATTCGGTTCTGGGTATACGGTTGAATGGACTGGAACCTGCTTCTCATTCAAATTCTAAATGGACTACAGTTCGGCATCCTGCTGTTTCTGCTGGCCGCAGGATTGACGCTGATCTTTGGCATCATGGACTTCATCAATCTGTCCCATGGATCATTTTACATGATCGGTGCCTATTTCTGTGCGTCACTGCTCACGGTCCTCGACTCCCTGTTAAGTGCCGTGGTGCTGTCCTTGATTGGCGTATTGATTGTCGGTGCCCTGGTCGAGGTCATCCTTGCACGCAGACTGTATCAAAAAAACCATCTTGACCACGTGCTTGTCACTTTTGGACTCATACTTTGCTTTGACGCACTGGTTCATCTCATCTGGGGTGCCGAGGGCATGGCCATTGCGCTACCCGTCGCATTGGACGGTCAGGTCACCATCGGCCCTGTTGTTCTGCCGACTTACCGGCTGGTCATTATTTCTGGCGGCTTGCTGGTTGCAGGCATTCTCTACGTATTGGTGAACAAAACCCGTCTGGGCATGCTGATTCGCGCCGGCGCATCCAATCGCACCATGGTCATGGCGCTGGGGATTCACATCGACCGACTCTACATGATCGTATTCGCCATCGGGGCCGCGATGGCAGGATTTGCCGGGTTATTGATCGCCCCGCTCACCGAGGCGAGTATCGGCATGGGCAATGAAATCATCATCATTGCCTTTGTCGTCGTCATCGTCGGTGGCATCGGCTCGGTCAAGGGTGCGTTTTATGCGGCACTCCTGATTGGACTGATCGACACCCTGGGTCGCTCCTATCTCGACAGTTTTCTGAAACTGTCGATGTCGAATCAGGTTGCCGAAACCGCGGCACCGGCCTTGTCGGCCATGATGATCTACATACTGATGGCCGGCATACTCGCTTTCAGACCTCAAGGGTTATTCCCTCCCTCAAGTCGTCAGAACAACTCATGAAATGGCCTGCTGCTTCACACATCACCCGATTTTATCTGCTCTGGGTTGCCTTGTTGGGTGTGGCACCGGTCATTATTTCATGGCTGAATGAACCCTTTTATCTTGACTTGCTAAGTCGCATACTGATCCTGGCGATTGCTGCGCTGAGCCTGAATCTGATACTTGGCTATGGTGGAATGATCAGTCTGGGGCATGCCGCTTATCTTGGCATCGGGGCTTATTGCGTCGGCATTCCGGTTTACTATGAAATATACAATGGTTTCGTCCATTTGGCGCTGGCCATCTTGTTAAGTGGTTTGTTCGCCTTGCTGTCCGGTGCCATCAGCCTGCGGACCAAAGGGGTCTATTTCATCATGATTACCCTCGCCTTTACCCAGATGCTGTATTTCACTTTCGTGAGCCTGGAAGAATATGGCGGCGATGACGGATTGGTGATTGAACTGCGTAGCGAATTTCCGGGTTTTCTGGATCTCGAAAACAACATCATCTTGTACTACATGATCTATTTGACGCTTGTCCTGGCATTATGCTTTATTCACCGGCTCATTCATGCGCCCTTCGGCAAAGTCATCATAGGCAGCAAATTCAATGAAGATCGAATGCGGGCATTGGGCTATAACACATATTACTACCGCCTGGTCTGTTATATTATTTCAGGCATCCTGTGTGGTATCGCCGGTGTCTTTCTCGGCAATTTCACCAGTTTCATCAGCCCTGAAATGATGGACTGGACCCGATCAGGCGAGCTCATATTCATGATCGTCATCGGCGGTGTCAACGCCCTGTTCGGGCCACTGGTCGGTGCAACACTGTTTATCGCGCTGGAAGAATGGTTGTCCGGCCTCACGATTTACTGGCATCTTATATTTGGGCTACTGCTGATCGTACTGGTCCTGTACGGCAGGGGAGGGATACACGGACTTTTACAATCCACCCATGATCGGAAATCCCCGGTCAAACCACAATGAACGATGCATTGCTAACAACCGCGGGTCTCAGCAAATCTTTTGGCGGAGTCAATGCGGTGGATAACGTGAACCTGCGTGTTGATCAACAGGAAATTCATGCGATCATCGGCCCCAATGGGGCCGGAAAAACCACCTTGCTTTCGTTACTCTCGGGCATCTTGAAGCCAGACCAGGGGACCATTCACTTTCGGCAGAACAACATCACCCCTCTGAATCTTCCACAGCGTGCAAAACTGGGGCTGGGTCGGTCGTTTCAGATTACCAGCGTGATACTGCAGATGACATTGATTGAAAACGTCATGTTATCGGTCAAGGGCAGACAACCCCACGCCTACCAATTCTGGCACCCGGCCGAAAAGGAGGTCACGGTCAGAACCAAAGCCAAGGAAATTCTGGAGCAGGTCGGCCTCTCGGGTCGGATGCATCAATCGGCGGCAACGGTCTCTCACGGTGAACAAAGACAACTTGAACTGGCCATGGTTCTGGCAATGGAACCCTCGCTGTTGTTACTCGATGAACCCATGGCCGGAATGGGGCAGGTGGAATCTGAAATCATGTTGACACTGTTGAAACAAATTGGGACACAGCAGACCATCTTGTTGATCGAGCATGACATGGATACCGTGTTTTCACTGGCCAGGACCGTCTCGGTACTCGATCAAGGGCAGATCATCGCCTCGGACAGCGCCAAAAAAATCCGCTCGAACAAACAGGTTCAAAGCGCCTATCTGGGAGAAGCCACTGACTGATGCTGTGGGTCAATCGCATTCAATCGTTTTACGGCAATATTCAGGTCCTGTTCGACCTCTCCATGGTCATTCACAAGGGAAAGGTCACCACCCTGATGGGGCGAAACGGGATGGGGAAGACAACCACGGTCAATACCATATTGGGTCTTGTACGCTGTCAGTCCGGCGAGATTCACTTCAATGAGACACTGATTCACAACCTCCCCCCTCATCTCATCGCCCAGCAAGGGATCGGACTGGTTCCTGAGGGTCGGCAGATCTTTCCCAACCTGACGGTCAGGGAAAATCTGATTGCCTTCTCCGCCAACTTTTCGGGCATCAGCCAACCCTGGGATATCGATCGGGTTCTTGATCTGTTTCCCCCACTCAAACCACGGTTACAAAACATGGGTAGCCAGCTGTCGGGCGGTGAGCAACAAATGCTGGCGATCGGTCGCGCCTTGATGCTCAATCCAAAACTGTTGATTCTGGACGAAGCAACCGAAGGGCTTGCACCGCTGGTTCGCAAACAGATCTGGCAGCGCCTGAATGAATTGAAAAAAACCGGCTTATCGATTATGTTGATCGACAAGAATCTCGATGATCTGATCAATATCGCCGACAGGCACTATATTATCGAAAAGGGCAAGATCGTGTGGCAGGGTGACTCGCAACAACTGACGGCTGATGCCACACTCCGGTTCAGATATCTTGGTATATAAGCTGCAAGATCAGGCTGATTTTCGTCGTCCTGCTGGTGATGGATTCCTTTTGACCGACAAAGAGGATCAAGCCCAACCCTCCCCGCTTTCAAACCCAATCTGATTGTGAGGCATCATGTCTGAATCATCCTTTTCCATCAAGCAACCAAAAATAAATCCCGGTACCAGATCGAAAATGAAACCGGATAACACGCCTGACGACAATGACCGACTGGAAATAGGTCCCACCGACCTGGCCTATCAGGAGTGGGAAGCGGTGGGACTGGCCTGCCCGGACCTGCCGGCCATGCGACAATTCCGACTGGACCGGCTGATTGCTGAAATCAACCAGCGCGATTATGCCGGGGTACTCCTGTTTGACCCGTTAAGTATCCGTTACGCAACGGATACCACGCACATGCAATTATGGGCAACGCACAATCCTTTTCGCGCCTGTCTGGTAACGGCCGATGGCTATCTGGTTTTGTGGGAATATGGCGGTCAACAATACATGTCATCTTATAATCCACTGGTCAGGGAAGTACGATTCGGCGGTTCCTTTTTTTATTTTGCCACGGGAGACCGAACCGAAGAAAAAGCCAACCTGTTTGCCCAGCAGGTCGATGCGTTGATCCGCGAACGCATCGGTCAGAATCGGCGGCTTGCCGTCGACAAGATCCAGATTGAGGGACTGCGTGCACTGGACCGCCTTGGAATCGACGTTTGTGATGGAGAGGAACTCATGGAAAAAACCCGCTCAATCAAGGGCCCGGACGAGATCAGGGCCATGCGGTGTGCCCTGTGGGCCTGTGAGCAATCGGTCGCCAGGATGCGGGAATTTGCCCGACCCGGCATCACCGAAAACGACCTCTGGGCAGAACTTCACAGGGAAAACATCCGACGTGGCGGGGAGTGGATCGAAACCCGTATTCTCTCTTCCGGACCACGTACCAATCCCTGGTTTCAGGAAAGTGGTCCACGTATCATCCAAAATGATGAAATCGTTGCTTTCGATACCGATCTGATCGGATGCTACGGCATGTGTGCCGATATCTCCCGTACCTGGTTCATCGGGGATGGACAGCCCACCACTCGACAAAGAGCGTTGCACACAATCGCCTATGAACACATCATGACCAATGCCGAGTTGGTCAAGCCCGGCGTCACTCTCCGCGAACTGAGCGAGGGCGGGCATCAGCTTCCGGATATCTATATTCCCCAGCGTTATGGGTCCCGTTTCCACGGTGTCGGATTATGTGATGAATGGCCTGCCGTGAAGTATCCCATTGATTGGCTGGAACGGGGCTACGACGGCGTACTGGAACCGGGAATGATGCTGTGTGTCGAGGCGTATGTCGGCGAGGTAGGCGGTCCGGATGGCATCAAATTGGAAGATCAGATACTGATCACTGAAGACGGTTATGAGAATCTGACCCACTGCCCGTTTGACGAAAAACTCATGGCATAGACCGGGCGCTTCACGGTCCGCCTCATCCAGGCAGGGCCCTGAAGAGGCAGCGCGGGCCTGGAAGGATCAATTCGAGAAGACTTTGGCAAACCGGATACACCTGTGGCCGATCAAGGCCTTCACTTCGTCTGCGATTGGGTGAGACACATCCAGATTGACCAGTGCCCCGAGGCAGGTTTGCGCCAGTTCGGACACGCGCTGAACAACCATCGGTCTTGCCAGTCCGGTGTTTGCCGCAAACCGCTCAAAATGCCTTTTGCCCAATCGGTCAGAACAATATTCGCCCCCCAGTTTCATTGCCATATTGGATGTGAGTTCCGGATAACAGACCGTACTGACAAGATCGTACAGTGGTGCCAGCCCGATAGCTGGCCTGCCTCCCATCGCCGCTTCTCCATGGATCAAGGAAAAGTTCTTGGCATGGGCATCATGATTGCCGATCAGCACATTGAAGATCACGGCATCCAACAGACGCTGCAGGTCAATGAGCGGAATGCTTGAGACTTCGCGTAGCAGGGCAAAGCACTGCTTAAGACCTGGCCCTCCTTCACTCTGGTATTTTGTTTCCGATGAAACACCGAGGGCCTGACAGAAATCTTCCTGGTGCTGACGTTCCGGGCGGGCGCCTTGGGCTGCGGTCGACGTTCGACGATCGAAACGTTCAACCAACAAATAATCGATGTCTTCGACCCGCCCGAGTTCAACTTCTGCCGTCGGAAGACCCATGGCAGCAGCCAGTTTCATGCAAACCGCTTCATTGAACACGATGCCTTCAAATTGATCAATGGCCGGTTTCAATATGTGTGTGCTGGGTGCACCGCACAATGGAAGAAAGATGCGGGCACCCTCAACGTGAACAGCGATTTTATCTTGTGCACCGGCAAGTGACAGTCGCACATCTTCTGTGCCTGCCATCAAGGGACGTCGGGGCAGTGTTCGCAATATCTGCGCTATATCCGTTCCACTCAATGCCCGGTACTGATAATCAATGTCCGATAACGCCTGACCCTCCGGGATGAAAGTAACCGCACCTGCACATTCGCCACCGATCCGTTCGAGCAGGGCATAGTCGTTACGGGGACTGATCCCCAGATTCTTTGCAATTTGCTCACGTTTCGATGCTTCAGGCAGGAGGCCCCCGAAAAATCCTTTACATTCCTTACCCCTGAAACGCTGTTCCTGCAACGGCAATGACAATGACAAGGCGATGGCATCCGGATTGTGCAGCCAGCTTTCATCGTAGCCGAACTGCAGCAATCCATGATCGTCCTGGACAAGGCGACCCACAAACTCCTGATAAAGATAGACATCAAGCGTTTTGGTCATGGGCAGCCTGACCGATTGTGGGCGACCTCATGTGGATAGCGATGCCGAGTGTTTTGAGAACGGTCAGCACCTTGCCGAACTGACAGGTTGGCTTGCCTTTTTCAAGCTCGATGATAAAACGCAGTCCAGTGCCCGATGTCAGCGCCAGATCCTTCTGCGTCGCACCCAGAGCTTTCCGGGTTTCCCGAACCAGCTTGCCCACCTGTATTGTATTGGTCATCATCATGCTATTATTCCCGTACGGGAATAAT
>LXNI01002856.1_pt1 | contig 11082 bp, 9 predicted proteins | sample 809091 | NCBI WGS metagenome assembly LXNI01 (sample SAMN04870527, study PRJNA318959) | sponge metagenome | biome: 01000161; feature: marine sponge reef; material: water | host: Sarcotragus foetidus | place: Greece: Milos, Mediterranean Sea | collected 2013-05-29 | depth 5-7 m | reverse complement strand
CGTGGATTCCCTGGCTCTGGAGTGCCAGCAGGGTCATCAGGCCGATGGGGCCGGCCCCGAGGATGGCGGCACGATCACCCAGGTGGGCCTGTCCTCGACGGGCGGCGAACAGGCCGACGGAGAGCGGCTCGATGAGGGCGGCTGCGTCGTAGGAGACGTGGTCGGGGATGCGATAGGCGAAGTCGGCGGGATGGGCAACGTACTCGACGAAAGCGCCGTGAACCGGCGGCGTGGCCATGAATAGCACGTCGTCGCACAGGTTGTAATGGCCGGTTCGACAGTGGATACACGCGCGGCAGGGGACACCGGGCTCAATAGATACGCGGTCGCCCTCCGCAAGCGAGGTGACGCCCGGGCCGAGGGCAACGACTTCACCCGCAGGCTCGTGGCCGAGGATGAGCGGGTCGCGGACGACGTAGCGACCTATGCGGCCGTGTTCGTAGTAATGGATGTCCGAGGCGCAGACACCGACCGAGCGGATGCGGATGAGAATCTCACCGGGCCCCGGTTCGGGCACCGGGATGTCGCGGGTTTGGACCTGGAGTGCTGATTCGAGGTAGGCGGCTTTCATTCGGATCTCCGAGGGCGCTGGGTCAATCGACAGGCGCTAGGCGATCGCGATTGGGCGAACCGGCGAGGCGGTGGCGCCGACGATCTTGAGCGGGGACATGACGAAAAGGAATTCGTAGACGCCGGCGGCGGCGAGTGACTCGAGATCGGCGTTTTCGAGGATGTGGATGCCGTGGTCCACGAGGAAGATGCCGTGGACAGGGAGACGGTCGTCGCCGGCTGGGATGAACTCGAACGTCATGGTGTCGGAGCCGCCGAGGTAGACGCCGGTTTCGGCCAGCCATTCGGCGCAGTCGGCGGTGATGCCGGGCTGGCCGTTCTCAAGGTCCAGAAAGGCCGGGTCGTTCCAGCGTTGCATGAGGCCCGTGCGAACGAGAAAGGCGTCGTCCTTGCGGACTTCGACGCCATGCTCGCGGGCGACGGCCTGGGCAACGTCGGCGGTGATGGCGAAGTCGTTGGGCAGGACGTCCACGCCTTCGGCGCCGGCTACGTCGAGCAAGACCCCGCGGCGAACGATGGGGGGCACTCGTTCGATCCCGTGCTCGGTCATGCCCCGGCCGCCGCTTTGGACCTCAGCCGCTTGCAGACCGCCGCACATGATGCCGTCGCGCGCGAAGTGGGCCAGCGCGTCGAGATGCGTGCCGGTGTGGCCACACATGACGATCAGTTCGTTAGCCGAACCGAGGCCGCCTGGGCGCATGGTGTCGCCGTGACGCCGCTGCAGGGTGAATACGAAGGGCGGATGCGACGGATGCACGGGCATGCCCGCGTTGTAGGGCGTGCCGAGGTCGAATATCGGTCGGTTTACGACCGACTCGAGCACGGTCGGATCCATGAATTGGGCCTCACGCACACACGGCCTCCGAATCCTGCCGGTCCGTGTCGAGGCAGGCAAACGCGCATAATCGGCGACGCCCGATCAGCTCACCGGAGTTGGCGCTTCGGTGAGCACCTCCCGCGGTTGCGCGACGACTGCGGACAGACGCACAGGTCCGAATGCGAATCGATACCCAAAGCCACATCTGGCCCGAACCGTTCCTGGACTACCTGCAAACTCGCAACGAGGAGCCGCTGGCGTTCCGGGACGGCGACACGCTCTTCATCGATACCGGGAAGTGGCGGCGGACGGCCATGGCGGGGCACTCGGACATGGACGCCAAAGTGCGGACGATGGATGCGGCGGGAATAGACCTGACGGTGCTCTCGCCGAACGATCCTGGCCCCGAGCGCTTTGGCGATGACGGACCGCTGGTAGCGCGCCTGTTCAACGACTACATCGCGGCGCAGACGCGGGCGTATCCGGGACGCTTTGCCGGGTTGTGCGTGCTGCCGCTGTATCAAGAGGCGGAAGCTCGCGCAGAGCTGGACCGTGCGGTGCACGATCTGGACATGCGGGGCGTGCTGCTCTACGCCAACCTGGATGGCCGACATCCAGACGAGCCGGAATTCGAGTGGCTGTTCGGGCGGGCGGAGGAGTTGGGCATACCGCTGTACCTGCACCCGGCGTGTCCTGTGACAATCGACCAGGTGGAAGGCCGAAACCTGACCGGCGCGTTGGGCCTGATGTTCGATACGACGATCGCGCTGGCGCGCATCATCGTGAGTGGGCTGATGGACCGCTATCCAGAACTGACGATCGTGTGTCCACACGTCGGGGGCGCGCTGCCGTACCTGATCGGTCGGCTGGACCACCAGACAATGGTGCTAAAGCGCGGCGCGGAAAACCTGACCAAACCGCCCAGCGAGTACCTGCGCCAGATCTGGTTCGACACGGTCTCGCCCTGGCCGGCGGCCATCCGCTACGGCCTGGAAATGGTGGGGCCGGACCAGTTGATGTTCGCCAGTGACCACCCCTGGGTGGAGCCGGACGTGATCAGCCCGATTGTGGACAGCCTGCCGGTAAGCGACGAGGAGCGGGCGAAGATCTATGGAGGGAATGCGGCGCGGCTGTTCGGGTTGGACGGCTAAATCGAGACGATCTGGAGGCCATCAATGCGCGTGAAATGCCGGCGATTGTTGGTCAGCAAGGTGAGGTCATGGCGGATTGCAGTTGCCCCAATCAATAGATCAAAGTCGTCGATGAGGTTGCCCTCGGCTCGCAGTCGGCCGCGCTCCTTAGCAAAAATGTGACACGTCTCCGAATCGATCTCCACCAGAAAGACACCATCAAGAAACTCGTAAAGCGCTTCCTCGTCACGTTGGGGATTCGCGGAATACAAGATCCCTTCATAAAGTTCAGCCAGAGAGACCAGACTTAGACCGATCCCTTCAGGTGACAACTCGTCAACACGATGGATCACACTCTCGACGCCGTGCAGGCACTGGATCGACCAGTCTGTATCGATCAGGAATTTCAAAAGGGCTTGGGGCGTGAGGCGGGGCGCGACCCAGTCTTGCGAGCCTCGTACAGCATGCGAATCAACTCGTCCGGGTCACCTGACCCCTTCCAGCCGCCAAAGCTCGCTCGCAGCGCCTTACGCTTTCGTTCCAGCGACGGCTCGTCATTGATCGTAATGGTGACTTCCGCTCCCTCGTCGAGGTCAAGTTCCTCGAGCGGCAGGACAACTCCGCCGGAATACCTGCCCCGAACTTCCCTGACCACCGAGAACGCTCCTCACTCCGCCAGCTTTGGTAGGGCAGGGTTCGTCGTTCCAGTACGGACGCCCAACCCGTTGTGAATTGAGTCTACCCCTGGTCCGGCGGCGAGCGGACCGCTCTACTGCGAAGGCAGGACTGCAGGCCTGGGCAGTTCGGAGTAGAGTTCCAGCGCCCCGCGGAGGTTGGCCAGCGCGGCTTGCAGAGCAGCAGCTACGGACTCAGGTAACCGAGTCGTGCCGCCTCGTCGATGAGGGTGCGGGCGAAGGCCCAAAGAGTCTCAGAGCCGTGAGCGATGTGGGCGTTGACGGTGAGAACCTGGTCGCGGGTGACGCCGTGTTGGCGCCAGGCCTTGCCCTGGGTATGGAAGTTGAGAAGCAGGGGCTGGAGACGGTCGAGGGCGGCGGCGAAGCGGGCTTCGGGGGTTTGGCGGGCTTCGAACTCCTCCCATAGGGCGCGCAGGTTGCGTCCCTGATTCGAGGGCAACAGACCATACAGGCGGTCTGCGGCGGCACGCTCACGTTCCGGCTGAAGAGCCTTGGCCTTCTCGTCGTAAACAAAGGCGTCGCCGGCGTCGATTTCCACGATGTCGTGCACCAGCAGCATGGCGATGACGCGCGCAATGTCGGCATCCGGTGGAGCGTAGTCGGCCAGCACCAGCGCGAACATAGTCACGTGCCAGCCGTGCTCGGCGTCGTTCTCGCGACGTTCGGCCGCCGTGATGAGGTTGCGACGCAGGACGCCCTTGGCCTTGTCCAGTTCCAGCAGGAAGTCGACCCGGCGTTGCAGGTCGGCGTCGACGCCCGGCGCTTCGGCGCTCAGGGAATCAGGAGCACTTTGCCGCTGGTTTCGCGGCCCTGGAGGGCGATGTGAGCGTCGGCAGCGTTTGCCAGTGAGACTTCACGGTCGATCACAAGGGTCAACTCACCGGCCGCGACCCAGGACAGGACGTCCCCCGCGCGCCACTCGAGCTCTTCGCGCGTGAGCGTGTAGTGGCCCAGGCTGGGACGGGTAAGGAACAGCGAGCCCTTTGCGTTGAGGATCTGCGGATTCAACTTCGGCACCGGGCCGCTGGATGCGCCGTAGAGGGCCAGCAGGCCACGCGGCTTGAGGCAGTCGAAGCTGCGCTCGTAGGTGGCGGCGCCGACGCCGTCGTAGACGACTTCAACGCCAGCGCCGTCGGTCAGGCGGCGGACCTCTTCGAGGAAGTCGGCTTCGGTGTAGATGATCACGTCGTCGGCGCCAGCCGCGGCGGCGACTTCTGCCTTGGCGGCAGTACCGGCGGTGGCGATGACGCGGGCGCCTGCCCGCTTGGCCATCTGCGACAACAAGCGCCCGACGCCGCCAGCGCCAGCGTGCACAACGGCGGTGTGACCGGCAGCCAGCGGATAGGTGCTGTGGGCCAGGTAGTGCGCAGTCATGCCCTGGAGCATGGCGGCCGCAGCCTGGCGGGTGTCGATAGCGTCCGGCAGCTTGACGAGCTGCGCGGCAGGGACGGCCTGTAGTTCCGCATAGGAGCCCAAATGCATGGCGTGGGCGACCCGGTCGCCAACCGCGAGCCCGCTGACATCGGGCCCGACGGCTTCGACCACGCCGGCGCCTTCCATCCCCAAGGTGAATGGCGGATCGAGCGGATACAGGCCGCTGCGCTGATAGGTGTCGATGTAGTTGACGCCTATGGCTTCAATTCGGATTACCGCCTCGCCGGCGGCTGGGCTCGGGTCGTCTATGACCTCGTACGAAAGGGCTTCGGGTCCGCCCGGCTGGTTGACGCGAATGGCCTGCATTGGATTCCCCTGCGGCACGACTGGCTACCGCCATTGTCCACGTTCGAGCGGGGCTTTGTGTCTTAGCATGCGCCTCCGTGCAATCCGAGCGCGCGCTGAACACCGTCAAATCCCTGGTTCCGCGCGTCTATCTCCAAATCTTCGTTAGCTCGATCGGCATGGGCATGCTGGTGCCCACGCTGCCGCTGTTCGTAGCCGATCTGGTACGAGACCCCGTCTCAGGCCAGGAGAACATCACGCTTGTCGGGCTGGCGCTGGGGATGGCGGCGCTGGGCACGTTGCTCTGGACCCTGCCTTCGGGTCTGCTGCTGACTCGCATTACCGAGTGGTCGGGACAGGTTGCGGGCCTGGTCGTCATGGTTGCGGCCGTGATCGTGCTGGCCGTTTCGCCGCCGTACGCCGTGCTGCTGGTTGCCCGGCTGCTAATGGGCGCGGGAATGGGTCTGTGGGCCTTGTCGCGCATGCAATACATGCGACGGGTCACGCCGCGGCATCAGCGTGGGCGAATCATGTCGCTCTTCGGCGGGACAAACCGGATCGGCATGTTCATCGGACCGGGTGTCGGCGGCGCCGTAGCCAGCACGCTTGGGTACGAGGTGCTCTTTCTAGTCGCCGGCGCATTCATGGCCGTCGGGTTGATCCCCGCGTTGCTGTTTCGCGACGCTCCCGACCGCAGCGACGCAAGCACCCAGTCGGCCGTGAGCCTGCTGCGCGGGCTACGGGAGACGTTGCGAGTGAGCCGACACGCGTTGTTGCGGGCGGGTACCGGCCACATATTCGCCCAGGCCATTCGCTCGGGGCGGCCGGTGGTACTGCCGCTGTACGGCGCCTTTGTGCTGGGTCTAGACGCGGTGGAGATCGGAATTGTCGTAAGCGCTTCGGCAGCCATAGATATGACGCTGTTTCCGCTGGCCGGCTACCTGATGGACCACTTCGGACGGAAATTTGCAATCGTTCCGTCGTTCGCGTTGTTCAGCGCCTCCATGGCGCTGCTGAGCCAGGCCAAGGACTTCAGTGGGCTCATATTGATTGGTTTGCTGCTCGGGTTTTCCAACGGAATCGGGTCGGGAACGATGCTGACGCTGGGGTCCGACTTGACGCCGTCCGAACGGCCGAGCGAATTCCTGGCGATATGGCGGCTGGTGGGGGGGATCGGCGACATGGGCGGGCCAGTGGTCGTGGGCGGCGTTGCCGACCTGTTCGGACTGCTGCTGGCCCCGTTTTTCCTGGCCGGCTTGGGGCTCGCCGGCGCGCTGACGTTTGGCCTCTTCGTTCCCGAGACGCTCGTCAAGCGGTCGGCAAGTCGCGCGGCGGATCCGTAACCGCGGCTGGTACGGTTCACTTGGCAGCCGCCGAGAGCCGTTGAGTGTCGCGTTTGTTCAGCGGGTTTCAGTCTGAGGGCTTCTACTTTCTGCGGGATCTGGCCGTGAACAACAGCAAGCCGTGGTTCGAGGCCAACCGGCGCAGATTCGACGAGGGACTGCTTGGGCCGGGTCGGCTGTTTGTAGGCGCGATGGGCATGGCGCTGTCGGAGTTCGCGCCCGGGATTCACGCCGAGCCGCGGGTGAGCGGTTCGATCTTTCGCATCCATCGCGACATTAGATTCAGCCGGGACAAGCGACCGTACAAGACCCACTTTGACCTGTGGTTCTGGCAGGGCGATCGGCATAGCCGGGACTGCCCAGGCTACTTCCTACGGCTTACGCCCGATGCGGTTGTGGTTGGGGCCGGGCGGCATGCGTTCGACAAGGAGATCCTGGCGGCCTTTCGCGAGGCGGTTGCCGACGAGCGCCGAGGCGAGGCGCTGGAGCAGGCATTGGCGACCGTGCGCGCAGCGGGCGCCGATGTGGGTGGAGCGCACTACAAGCGAGTCCCTCGAGGATTCGCGGCCGATCACCCGCGGGCCGATTTGCTGCGGTACAACGCGTTGCATGCCTGGATCGAGGAGCCGTTGCCGCCCCAGGTGCATACGGCGGAGTTCGTGGACTTCTGTTACGAGCGCTTCCAGAAGGTTTCACCGGTACAGCAGTGGATACTGGACCTGTATGACTGGTAGCGAGCCGACGGTGGCGACAGGGAGCGTGACTCGATGACGACGACGGACATCACCACGGCCTCGCGCGCCGTAGCTGTAGCCGCCGAGATGTCCGAGGCGGCCAGTGGCTTTGTGGATTCGCTCGATGCTGGTCAAAGGGCCGTAGCGACGTTTCCGTTTGCTGGCGATGAGCGGTATCTGTGGCACTACACGCCGGTGGAGCGGAATGGTCTGCGGCTGAAGGACATGACCGGGGCGCAGCGTGCGGCGGCGTTTCGAATGTTGAACACGGCGCTGAGTGCGCATGGTGCACGGAAGGCCCGTGAGATCATCGAGTTGGAGGCCATCCTGGACGAGTGGGAGGGCATCCAGAACGACCGCATGCACTGGCTGCGCGACCCGGAGATTTACTACTTCAGTGTGTTCGGGGAGCCAGGCGGCGAGGAGCCCTGGGGCTGGCGAGCCGGCGGCCACCACATCGGGATTCACGCAACGGTGATTGCCAGCACCTATGTGTCGGTGCTGCCGCTATTCCTGGGCGCGAATCCGGCAGAGGTTCGGCACGGCGAGCACAAGGGCGTGCGCACGCTAGCCGAGGAAGAGGACCTGGCGCGCGACCTGCTAGGCCGGCTCGACACCAAGCAGAAGGCGCTGGCGATCGTGGATCCGGTGGCGCCGGACGACATTCTGACGAAGAACTACCGGATTGCCGACCCCGAGGAGATTCCCAACGGGGGGATAACGCTGGCGGAGTTGCGGGATGGGCAGCGGGATGGGCTGATTGGGCTGCTTCGACATTATGTCGAGCGAAAGACTGCGGACCTGGCGGCCAACGAGTGGCGCAAGATCGAGCAGGACGGGCTGGATGGCGTCCGGTTCCTGTGGGCCGGGTCGGAAGCTCGGGGTGAGGGGCACTACTACGCGCTAGCCGGGCCGTCCTTCGTGATCGAATACGACAACACGCAGAACGAGGCGAATCACATCCACTCCGTCATGCGCAGCTACGCCGGCGACTGGGGGGAGGACCTGCTGGCGGCGCATTACACGAACGGGCATCACCACTAGCGCCTAGCTGGCGGCGGCTTCGGCGGCGCCTGAGCCTGAGGCCGGGGGCCAGCCGTTGATGAGGGTGAGCGAGCGGCCGGGTTGGGCCGGGACGCGGGCGTCGGGGGTGATGACGCCGGTGAGGTTGAGGGGATCGACGGCAGCCAGACGGAGCGTTTCGCCGGAGTCCGGATCGCGGCGCGCCCGGCGGAGGGCGTTGACGGCATCGGGGAGGGCGAACTGCTCGCCGGCGAAGCCGGCCACGAAGCGTCCGCCGCGGACATCGCCGCGGGCTTCAAGGCGACGCAAGGCACGCAGAACGTCCCGCCAGGGGAGCCGGAAATTCTCGCGGCGCACGACGTCGCGGAAGACGATGCCGTAGCGATCGAGGAGGGTGGTGGCGACGACCTCGGCTACTTCGTCGGTGTCGATGCCGGCGGCGGGCGGCTGGAGGGTCGACCAGCGGCCCGGGGGGCCGCCGACGGCGAAGCGGCCGGCGCGGCGGGTGTGGCGCCAGCGGCGGCGGCCGGTGCTGGACCAGCCGGAGGCGATAGCGCGAAGGCCTTCGTAGCCGTCGGAGGTGACGCGGCCGGCGGCGATCAGGTCGCGCAGGCCGTCCTCGACATCGGCGGCCAGGCGCCGGGTGCGCATCACGATCTGTTCGAAGAAAAGAGCGCCGCTTTCGCTCAACAAAGCGTCGATGGAGCGGGCGGCGCCGGCGAGTTGGGGTGGCTCGGCTTCTGAGTCCGAGCCACCGTTCCGCCAGCGCGCGGCCTGGTGGAGCAAGTCGAAGTCTTCCCGAAGGCCGAGGGTTACGGGCGTGGCGCGGGTTGCGGGGGCGCTGCGTCGCTCGGGGTCGGAGTTGCGTTCGCTGAGGCGGCCCCAGACGACGTCGCCGGCGAGGCAGAGTTCGTCCAGCCACTGGGTGCGGAAGCCGCGGACGCGGGCGGGGAGGACGGCGCCCTCCCAGGCGGCGGCCGGCAGTTCGAAGCCCTGCAGACGCTGGATGGCGCGCCGCAGGCCGGTCTTTCCGTAGAGGGTGTGGCCGGGGGCGGCGTGTTGCCAGCGGATGAGGAAGCGCATGAAGTCGCGGACAGCGACCGGCTCGATTTCGCGGCGCAGGCGGTCGAGGGTGAGGCGGTGAATGCGGGCGAGAAGGCGGCGGTCGCAGACGTCCTCGATGTTGGGGTCGCGGAAGTGTCCGGGGAGGATGAAGCCGCTTACCTGCAACTGCATCAGGCCGCGGGCGACGTCCTTGGGCGTCAGGCCGCAGCGGCTTGCCAATTCCTCGGGAGTGGTCGGCCCACAGACCTCGGTGTGACCGCGGAGCAGCAGGCGGCGGGCTTCTTCGCGGTCGGCCACCTGGACGGCTGCACCGGGCGGGAGCGCCAGATTGGGAACTGCGTCGGCCCCGAAGAGGGCGCGCATGACGTCCACGTTTTCGGCGGCGAACCAGAGGGTTCGGCCGTCCACCTCGCATTTGGCGGTGCGGCCGTGGTCTCTCAGTTCGTCGAGCCACCGGTTCCAGTTGGCGACCGCGGTGGCGTCGATGGCGACGAGGCCGAGAAGGGCGTCGTGGACTTCCTCGGCGTCGCGGGGCTGCGGCCAGGCTTCTTCGACGACGCGTTCGATGGCGGCCGGGTCAAGGCGTCCGAGGTCGCGGGCGCTTTCGGGGAGGGCGCGGCGGGTGGCGACGGCGCGTGAGCGACGTTCTTCGAGGGGGGCGTCGTCGAGGAAGGTGTAGGGGCGTCCGTTGAGGATTTCGTGGGCCAGAGGTGACGGTTCGGTGGTGTCGCGGGCGTGGAGGGCGATCTGGCCATCGTCGATGCGCTGGAGCACCTTTTCGAGCCCGCGGACGTCCATGGCTTCGAAGAGGCAGTCATTGAGCGTCTGGCGGATCAGCGGATGGTCTGGAGGCGTGAGAGGGCCATGGACGTTTTCCTGGCAGCCAATCTGTTCGGGGAAGACTGCGGCCATCAGATCGTCGGACCGCATGCGCTGGATGTTGGGGGCGACTTTCTTGCCACCACGCAGGCGGGGGACGGCCAGGGCGCGGGTGAGGTTCCAGCGCCAGCGCGTGGGGAACATGGGGGTGTAGAGGATGGACTGCTCGACGGACTTGAGCGCGTTCTTAGGGGTGACGTAGCGGAAGGTTTCTTCGAGCGGGAAGGCGTGCTGAGGGCCGAGCGAGAGGAGGATGGCGTCGTCGTTGGCGGCGGCCTGGAGCTCGAAGTCGAAGCGCACGCAGAAGCGTTTGCGGAGAGCGAGGCCCCAGGCGCGGTTGATGCGCTGGCCAAAGGGGGCGTGGACGACGAGTTGCATGCCGCCGGAGTCGTCGAAAAAGCGTTCAAAGACCACGTCGTGGTCGGACGGCATGACACGCAGGCCGTCGTGGGAGGCGCGCAGGTAGTCGGCGATCTGGTGAGCGCCGAGGTCGGAGACGTTGCACTCAGCCTGCAGCCAATCGACCAGGGCCGGGTCCGTGAGGCGGCTGGCCACGTCGCGGCGGAGGCGGCCGACGGCCTGGGAGAGCTCGATGGTGCGGCCGGGGGCTTCGCCGAGCCAGAACGGAATGGTGGGTGGCGCGCCCTGGGCGTCGATCACGCGGACCGTGCTCTGGACCACGCGGCGAATCTGCCAGGACGTATTGCCGAGCAGGAAGATGTCGCCCGCCATGCTCTCGACCGCGAAGTCCTCGTCGACGGTCCCCACCGTCGTCTGGTCGGGCTCGGCCACCACCAGGTAGTTGGCGTTGTCGGGGATGGCGCCGCCCCCGGTGATGGCGGCGAGCCGGGCCCCGCGCCGACCGCGGACGGTGCCGTTCACCCGGTCGCGGTGGAGGTACGCCCCGGCACGTCCCCGCGACGTGGCGATGCCGTCGGACAGCATGTCCACCACCGCCTCGAACGCGGGCCGCGGCAGCGCCGCGTAGGGCGCGGCGGATCGCACCAGCCGGAACAGGGCGTCGACCCGCCACGTCTCGGACGCGCACGCGGCCACCAGCTGCTGGGCCAGCACGTCGAGCGGCCAGTCCGGGATCTCCAGCTGATC
>LXNI01002855.1_pt1 | contig 11082 bp, 12 predicted proteins | sample 809091 | NCBI WGS metagenome assembly LXNI01 (sample SAMN04870527, study PRJNA318959) | sponge metagenome | biome: 01000161; feature: marine sponge reef; material: water | host: Sarcotragus foetidus | place: Greece: Milos, Mediterranean Sea | collected 2013-05-29 | depth 5-7 m | reverse complement strand
GATGGCGGAGGGGACGCTAGCCAGTGTGCCGGAAAGGCGTCACACTCACGTGGCTCAACTGGGACGGTCTAGACGAAGGGAATAGTCACGATGAAGGGCTATGTGGTCATTGACACCGAGGTCATCGACTCCGAGGCGTACGCGGAGTTTGTCGAGCAGGTGCCCGCGGCCCTTGCCGCGCATGGCGGACGGTTTCTCGTGCGCACCAGCGACGCTGAGACGATCGAGGGCGACTGGGCGCCGAAGCGCCTGGTGATCGTGGAGTTCGACAATGTCGAAGCGGCTCGGGGTTTCATTGGCACCGCCTATTCCGGGGCCCTGGGCGACCTGCGCCGGCAGGCGACGAAGTCCAAGATTGTGGTCGCTGAAGGGATGTAACCCGGGGAGTGAACGAGGACGGGGACGAAGACGGGTCTCCCGATTCGACAGGCTGAGGGCAGGCTCGACATGAATGGCGACGGGCGGCCGGGGGGTGAGTACGGGTCTGAACGTGCCTGGCTGTGCCGATTGCTCCGATTGATTGATGGCAGCCGATTCCAGAAGCTGTCTGAAGTGGAGAACGTCCTGGTGATTGGGTAGCGGTTGGCTGCGAGTAGCTCCGAACAGCCGATTCAGTATGAGCCCGAGGAGGCCTGTCCGCCGCTGATCGCCGTGGCGGTGGGATTCCAGGGCGCTGCCCTGGGGCTCGCACCGATCGTGCTGACTGTGGCGATCGCGATTCGAGCCGCGGGTCTCGATGACCGTTATCTCACCTGGGGCGTATTTGCCGCGATGCTGATCTGTGCAGCCATCACAGCGCTGCAAGCGATGCAGCACGGCCGATTCGGCGCCGGCCATGTCGTGCTTACCTGGCCCGCGGCGATGTTCATCGCGCTCATGGTGGCGACGGTTTCCGCGGGCGGGCCCGCAATGTTCGCGAGCCTGATGGTGCTCTGCAGCCTGGTCCAGGTGGGGCTGGCATGGTGGCTGCCGACGCTACGGCGAATCATCACGCCGGCCGTCTCCGGCACGGTGACGATGCTAATCGCCGTGAGCGTGCTGCCCATCGCGTTCGACAGCGTCCGGGACCTGCCTGCCGACGCCCCTCCGGCGGCGGGTGCTGTGATTGCCGGCGTGACATTGCTGGTCTCGGCGATCGTGACGATGCGGGCGAGCGGACGCTGGCGCCTGGTGGCGCCGTTTATCAGCATCCTGGTGGGGTGTGCCGTGGCCGCCGGATTTGGCGTGCTCGATGGAGACCGAATCGCCAGCGCCAGCTGGTTTGGGATCCCCGCGGTTCCGGACTTGAGCTTCGATCTCACGCCGGGCCCGGAGTTCTGGGCGCTCTTGCCTTCGTTCGCAATTCTGACCCTGGTGCTCGGGATCAAGACGATCAGCGACGGCGTGGTGATTCAGCAGGGTTCCCGCCGACAGCCGCGGGCTATCGATTTCCGCCAGATCCAGGGCATGGTCAGCGTCAACGGCATTGGGATGTTACTCGCGGGAATCGCCGGCACGCTGCCGCCGATGTCCAACTCCTCATACAGCCTGACGCTCATCAGTTTGACCGGGGTCGCGGCCCGACGAGTCGGCGTTGGCGTGGCGATCGTGATCGCGGCGCTGGCCTTCCTCGGCAAGATTGCCGCGGTTCTATTGACGATCCCCGGACCCGTGCTGGGCGCGTACCTCATGCTGGCGATGGGCATCCTCTTCGTCAGCGGCTGTCAGACGATCATGCGCGACGGCCTGGACCCGCGGCGCGTGCTGGTGGTGGCGCTGGCGAGCGCGCTGGGCCTGGGCCTGCACGGTCACCCGGTGACGCGCGACATCTTTGGTGAGGAGCTGGGCGGGCTGGTGGGTAGCGGCGTGACGATTGGCGCTCTGGTAGCCATTGGGCTGACGCTGCTGCTGGAAGCGACGAGCACGCGACGCTCGCGGCTGGACGTGACGCTGGACATGGCGTCGCTTTCGGCGATCGACGGTTTCCTGGCCGGGCTGGCGTCGAGGCTGGGCTGGAACGAAGCCTCAACGCTGCGGCTGCGGTCGGCCGGGGAAGAAACGCTGGCCGTCCTGCTGTCGCAGGAGGACGCTGACGAGGGGGCTGAGCGACCGCGCCTGGTCGTCGTGGCGCGGCCCCAGGACGCGATGGTTGAGCTGGAGTTCGTGGCTACAACTCGACACGAGAACATCGAGGACCAACTGGCGTTTCTGACCGATGAAGCCGCCCTGCCGACGGTTGAGGATCTCTCGCTGCGACTGTTGCGCTACCGCGCGAGCACGGTGCGCCACCAGAAATTTCACGGGGTGGATATCGTGACAGTGCTGGTTGAGGGCAGCGCCTGATAGAAGGACCGCCGGCATGGAGCATGGCCAGTTGGACCGGCGGGTGGGTTTGTGGGTCACCAGGCTGCTCGGTGGGTGTAGGGTTTGACCGATGAAGGTACGAATTGACATTCGGCAGGACGAGATTGCGGCCTTCTGTCAGCGCTGGCAGATCGTGGAGCTAGCGCTGTTCGGGTCGGTTCTGCGGGACGACTTTGGGCGGGAGAGTGACGTGGACATTCTCGTGCGATTCGACCCAGCGCCAGAGCCCGGGCTGAGGGACTGGTCAACCATGGAGCGCGAGCTGGCCGGAATCCTGGGACGCGAGGTGGACCTGATCGAGCGGAGGTCGGTTGAGGGCAGCCGCAACTACATCCGGCGGAAGGCGATTCTGGAATCGGCGCAGGTCGTCTATGCGGCGTGACGATGCCGCGTATCTGCTGGACATGCTGCTGCACGAGCGGGACGCTCGAGACTTCGTTGCCGGACTGACCTATCAGGACTTCAACCGCAGCCACTTGCACCAGCTGGCAGTTATGAAGTCAGTGGAAACCATTGGCGAGGCGGCAACTCGAATCGGTTCGGACACGCGGCGCACTCACCAATCTATTCCCTGGTCGGCGATCGTCGGCATGCGCAACCGAATCGTTCATGCCTACTTCAACGTGAGACTGGACGTCCTCTGGCGGGTAGTTCAGGACGAGTTGCCGGTCCTGATCAGTCAGCTGGAACCACTGGTTCCGCCCGAGACCGACTAGCCCCGTCGCGAATCGCTGACGGTCGATTCACTCGCCTCGGTGCGTGTGCTGGTCAGGCCAGGCTTCGAGCTTGGTTGCGCGGTCGCCGAGGTGGATGGGGCCGGATTGGATGACGCGGGTGTTGACGCCGCGGAGGCGCAGGGCCTGACCGGTTGGGGTGCTGATGAAGCGAAGGGCCTCGTGGCCGAAACGCTGGGCGAATTTGGCGCAGCCGGTGTGGGGTTCCTCGGAGATTTCGAGTACGGCGGCGCCGATGGCGAGTTGCGTGCCGACGGGAAGGTTTTCCTCGCTCAGGTCGATGTCGATGACGAGTTGGTCGCCGGCGAGGGACCAGCGATCCTCGGTCCGGGCGAGTAGATCGATCAGGCGGGCGTTGATGATGGTGACCTGGGCTTCGGGGTTGGGACCGCCGTCGGGCGTACGGGTGCTGCCACGGGTCTGCCAGCTATCGCCGACCAGGCCAGCGTCGACATCAAGCACTCCCTCGGCCACGACCTCGCGCTGATCCACGCCAGGTCGCTGAACAATCATCCGGAGTGGTCCGCCGTCGGCGGGCGACTGGCGAATGTGGGCGAGTCCGGCGTCAAGCTGGTCAACGGTGGCGTGCCTGGTCATTCGGGCCATTCGTCCTTCTGAAGTCGGGGCCGGGTTGCCAGGCCACGCGGGGTGCGGCGTCGCAAGGGCCTCGGGCCGGCCAATGCCCCGCCCGACGATAGCCGGATACTGAGCGGCGGCCAACTGGCGTCCGCGGATCAGGGTGTGGGCTTTGAGAGCGTTCGACGCGTTTGCGAATCCGGCGTACCGGGTGTTGTGGCTGGGGTCGAACTGTATTGCGCTGGGCTCGTGGGCGGAGCGGCTGGCGGTGGGCTGGCTGGTGCTGGTGCAGACGGAGTCGGTGCTGCTGTCGGCGGCGACGTTTGGGGCACGGAGCGCTCCCGGGATCATTGCAGCGCCGATTGGCGGGGCGGTGGCCGACAGGTTTCCGCGCAACCGGGTGCTGCCGATCGCGGCGCTGATCAGAGCTTGCGTGATCCTGTTGATGGCGCTGGTGGCGCTGCGAGGATTCTCAAATCCGTGGCCGATCTTCGTGTTGATCGCGATCGAGGGTGTTGTGAATTCCTTCGAGACGCCGGCCACGCAGGGGTTGATCACCGACATCGTGCCGCGCCACGCGCGGATGAACGCGATCTCGGTGCATTCGGTCGGCGGACGCGCGGTGGGGGCGCTGGGGGCGCTGGCGAGCGGAGTGACGGCGGAGCTGGTGGGGATCCCGGCGGCGTTGCTGGCGGCGATGGGGGCCGTGCTGGTGGGCGGAGCGATTGTGCTGTGGGTTCCGACGGTGCAGCGCACGGTGCGCGACGTCCAGGAGCCCATCAGCCGAATCTTCCGACAAGCATTTGCGGGGCTGCGGTCGATGGTAGGGATGCCGACGGTGTCGACGCTGCTGGGACTGGCGATCGTGGTGGAGATCTTCGGCTTTGCCTACCAGGCGGTGATGCCGGCCATGGCACGGGACGAGTTGCACGTGGCCGAGTCGGGTCTCGGGACGCTGCGATTTGCCACGGGCATCGGCGCGGTCGTAGGCGTAGCCGCGCTGTCGCTGCTGGGGGACTTTCGGCGGAAGGGGCCGTTGTTGCTGGCGATCACGCTGGGATATGGACTTGGTCTGCTTGGCGTCGCGCTAAGCCCCAGCCTGGGAATGGCCATTGTGCTCGTGACCTTGGTGGGGGCAATGGCGGCCGGGTTTGACGCCATGCAATGGACGCTGCTGCAGGCCACGGTGCCCGACGACATGCGCGGCCGGGTGATCGGGGGCTGGATATTTGCGATTGGCTTCGGCTGGGTGGGGCACCTGGCGATGGGCGCGGTGGGGGAGGCGTTTGGCGTGCGCTGGGCGATCGGCGGGGCCGGGCTGGTAGTGATGCTGACGAGCCTGGCCGTGTTGACGCTGGCTCCAAAGCTGCGGCGAGCCTGATCAGGTCAAGAGGTCAGACGGACTCGGGGATCTCGCCCCTGGAGGCCTTGAAGGCCAGAATCCGGTTCAGGCTTTCGACGCTGAAGCCGTGTTGGGCGGCCACGAGCAGTCCGTCCGACTCGGTCGAGACGCCGGGTTGCATGCGGTAGGTGTAGCGCGCGGGTTCGACGGAGTGGTCGAGCTTGCAGGCGAGAAAGCGCAGCCCGTCCTCGCCGTTCAGACGCCGAACCAAGCCGTGGTAGTGGGTGACAAAGAAGACGGCGGCGCCCGAGCGCATGAAGGAACGCAGGGCCAGTTCGGACACCACCAGACCGTCCTGCGGCGAGGTGCCGCGGAAGAGCTCGTCGCAGAGGGCCAGGCTGCGCGAGGTGAGCTGCTCGACGAAACGGACCGCGCGGGAGCACTCGTGGGCGAAGGTGGACTCGCCCACCCGTACGTCACCCGGCCGGATGAAGTGGGAGAGGATCTTGTCGCGGGGCTGGAGCGCGGCCTTGGCCGCGAGAACGGGAAGGCCGGCCTGGAAGAGCGCTTGGGTGATGCCGATGGAGTCCAGGTAGGTGGTCTTGCCGTTGTTGTTGGCGCCGGTGATCAGGACGGTGGGCTTCCAGGGTGAAAACTCGACGTCGCTGGGAACGCAGGCGTGACCGGACAGGACGGCAAGTTCGGGCGGGACGAGGCCCTGGATTCCGGTCGGCGCATCCGAGGCTGGATCCGCGACCGTGGGAAAGGTAACGGGGGTTCCGCGGGCCTGAAGGTCGCGAAGGAAGCACACGGCGGCGGCGATGGCCTTGAGCGTGACCAGCAAGCGCTCGAAGCGGCTGATGGCGGGTGCGAACTGGCGAAGGTGGTAGAGGTTGTGATCGGAGCGGACCTTTTCCAGGATGCGGAACAGGGTGTTTTCGTCCTGCATAGCGCCGGTGGGCTCGGCTGAGATTTCGACGTAAAGCGTTCCTTCCCCGGCCGACGGTTTGAGGCTCTCCCAGGCGAAGCCAAGGCCTGACGCCCCGGGAATGAAGCCCGGGACGTTGTTGGCCACAACCTTGAGCAACGGCTCGCGCGAGGCGCGTTTGAAGAAGACGGTGCCCCTGGCAACGCCGTCCGCTTCTTCGACGCCAACAACGCCGGTCAGGTCGTAGAGGCGAGCAAAGATCGACTCCTTGACGACTCGGGCTAGCTGCCGGAATACCTCGCTGTCCAGCTGGTGCTCGAACGCCGAACGTCGCTCGGGGGGCGGATCCCAGGGATTGAGCACGTCGCCAACGCCGAAGCCGCCGGGCGTGCGGCGCTCGACGGATTCGCCGGTTGACTCGTTGACCAGCGCGTAGGTGTAGCCCAGTCGACCCTGCTGCGTGGTTCCGCCGAGCAAACTCTGGCGCTTGGAGATGCGCACTTGCCCGGTCAGGCGCACTTCAAGCGCGAGCCGCGGGTTGAGCTTGCCGGTTGCGTCGGACACTCCCGCGGCCGATAGATCCAGAGCGTCACGAACTTCGGTGAGCCACGCGGGCAAGGAACCGTCGAGCGCTGCGCGCAGTCGGGTCAGCGCGGCCGCGTAGGACTCGAAGCGTTCCAGCGCGTAGTGATAGCCGCCGCGCGCTTCCTGGTTGGGATCGTGCGGCGCGATGTCGAGGTCCTGGACCACCTGGGCGAGTACGGGGCGGTCCCAGAAGGTTCGGACGACTGCCTGCCGTTGGCGGATGGTGGCAGCGTCGGTTTCGAATCCGAGGATCCAGCTCCGAAGCTCCGCGCGGACGAGCTCGGCGGCGGTTTGCGGATTGGTGCGCGCGCCGTCCGTCTCGGCGGCCGCGACTGCGTCAATGAACGCGTCGAGGCCGAAGTCGGCAGGAAGCGGAATGCTACCGGGCTGAAGACTGGGCAGGTCGACGGGCAACTCCCGGCGACCGGGAGCTGTCGACCGGTTGCTCTGTGCGCTCATGGGATTTACCGGACGGGCGAAGCCGCCGAAGTGGCTTCGCTACGCTTGCCGACTCAATGTAGCCGTCGAGCCGAGGGGTGGCAGATCAGATGACGGGTGAGACGGAGCGGTCGCCGGGGACCCGTCCACCTCGCGAGGGGCTATATCGACCGCGGCGCTACGCGACCGGGCGCTCCATCGAGGAAGAGCCGGTGTCGCTCGACAACGAACGGCCGCCTGGCAGCTCCGCGTCTCTGGCTTCGTTCGTACTCATCCTGGCGTGGCTGGTCGTCTGGTCGATTGACGTTCGCAATCCCATTCCGGCATTCGCGGGGTTCGTGCTTGCCTTTGTCGTCGTCGTGGTCCTTCCGCACGAGCACATCGCGTTCGAGGTATTGGGCCGTCGGCTCATCCTGCTGCCGGCCGCGCTCGCGTTGCCGGCCACGTACGTGCTGCTCAGGGCTCGAGGCGTGGACAGCATCCTGGATATGCCGATTGTCCTGATCCTGGTGCTCCTGCTGACGCCGCTGGTGCTCGTGCTGGTGCACACGCGTGAGCGCGGTACGGCGCCTATTCCGCTGCTGACCCTGGCTCTCATGCTGGCCTTGCCGGTGGCGGTGATCGGCTACGGAATGGTCGAGCAGCGTTTCGTGGGCGCCGAGCACGAACCTCGAATCATCGACGACCCGTCCGTGAACAAGGTCTTCGGATTTCTGTCGATTGGCGGAAGCATCGAATCAGTTACGAGCGAGGCTGACGGTCATCCGGCGTCGCTGCTCATCGACAGCGTGATCGATGGGACGACGCCGGCGTGGCGGTCGGCGGATTCCGGGTTGCCGCAAGACATCACGATTCGGTTGAACCCGCCGCGCGCGCTGGAGCGCATCGTGTTCTACAACGCAGGGTCGGAGCCGCTGGATTCCTGGCCTCGGTGGGTCGAGGTTGCGATCGACGGCGGAAGTGGGACGTTCGAGTGGGTACGGCGGCAGCCGCTGCGACCGGACGTAGAGAATGTGGTCGACATGCCGGACGACGTGGTGCAGGTGGTGACGGTCCGGATTAGCGAGTCGTTTGGAGACGGGGGCTACGTGTCGCTGGCAGAGGTCGTGCTTATCGCGCGCTGACGCCACGCGAAGGAGCCTGTAAGGCTGGCGTTCGTCCATCATCCGTGCGTTGGGACCGCTGGGAACACTCTGGGTGTTCAGCGGCGTGAAGTACGGACCGCGCGTTGCGTGGCTGGAAGCCCTCTCGATTGTCCGGCCAGGATCCAGTCGCACCGGCCTGGTCAGTCGGCGTCAGAGTAGAAGTGCTTCAGGTTGACGTTGTGTTCGAGGCGGGCCTTGAGGCTGGCGAAGAAGTGGGTCCAGCCGGAGCATTGGTCGAAGGCGCTGGCGAAGCCGGGGTCGTCGCGGCGCCAGCCGGTCTCGTGAACGTGGATTGTTGTGCTGTCGCCGTGTGATTCGAAGGTGAAGGTGAAGGCGGTGCGGTAGTCAACGTCTCCGGCAGCGGGCCAGTTGCAGACGATGCGCTGGTTGGGGATGACTTGCTCGACGTGGACGTCGACGTCGATGTCGAGCTCGTCAAAGCGCCAGTGGACGGTGGCGCCGGTGGAGAGGGGGCCGCTGGAGGCATCGGTGAAGAAGGTGCTGATGGCGGCTTGGTCGGTGATGGTGGTGAAGACTCTCTCGACGGGCGCGTTGATGACGCAGGTGAATGTGAAGCCGAGGTTTTGTTGGTCAGCCATTGGTAGTGGCTTCCTTCTTGGACCCGCGAGAGCCCAAGGCTAGGGCAAGGTAACGGGCGACGCACGTGGTCTCGGCGCATGGACGCTGCAATCACAGGCCTGACGGCCGTGGAGACCTGGTTGCAAGCAGCAATGCAGCGGAATGACTCGAACAGACCGCCACATTTGGCCGGGGGGCACACGGCCGAAGCTGCTGGATCTAGGGCAGGACGGCCAGCATGAATCCAAAGTTCGAGGCGCCGGCGAAGGCCAGTGCCGAGCCGAGGCAGAGTGTTCTGAGCCGGTCATGGCGCAGATCGGCCAAGACGACAATTGCCACTACGAGAGGGATGAGGGCAATAAAGGCGTCGCGGGCGTAGATCGACCAGCCCATCCGGGCCGACAGATTCACGGCAAGTGCCAATGCAAGCAGTGACGTGCCAGTACCACAGACTGCCAACAGCAGCGGAAACGAGTGCAGCATTCCGCCAACTTCTCGGCGGACCCGATGAGCGACGACCGCGACAGACGGGAGCACCACCATTCCGATCCAGAGTGCGATGGTGAGAGTGTCAATCCAGGTTCTTCGCACCAGCATCCGCGAGAGAAAGATCCAGAAAACGTCAGTAGAGGTAAATAAGGACCAAGCAGGCAACGGTCCAGTTGCCGCACGGCACCACGCCTGGCTCTCACGTGCGATGTTGCAGGCTGCCACATCGGCGACCGTGCTCAAGTACACATCGGCACCCAGGAGGTCTCCGGTAACTAGCACGTTGCGGACCATCCACCAGCCATTTACAAGAATGATGGCCACTCCTATCGCACCGAGCCGCAGAACGGCTGCCTTGAACGTGATCCGGGAGGCGAACATTGCGAGTGGAATGAGCAGCAGCGAGGGATAGGCGCTTGCGCGGGCCGCCACCACGAGGGCCGCCACAGCGACCACCGCCGCCGTGGCACCAAGTGACCAGTTTCGGCGTACCGCCCAGGAGGTCGCGCCGCAGGTCATCGCTACGGCAGCCAGTGCCCAGGTGCTTGCGGTAACGCTGGCGCCCATGGAGTGCACACCTGGGGTAAGGGCCAAGCCGAACGTTGCAAGCGCTGGAACGTTCCAGGTTGAGCCAGGCTGCTGCAGGTTACGTACGGCAAGTCCAACCGACAGGACCGTTAGGAGCGCCATGAGTGCGGAGAGCGCACGCCCGATGCCCAACACGCCGTCCTCGGTGGGTTCCGCCTGGAAGGCAGCCGTTGCCCCGGCCACTGCTAAGTAGGGCAAGGGCGGAAACATGTGAAAGCGTGGTTCGACGGATTCGGGATCGACAATGATCGCCGGAAACGCGCTGGCGGGCGCCAGACCGCCGAATTGGCGCATCTCGGCGACAGTTCCCAGGTGAGCCCGCTCGTCGAAGTCAAAGCCCGCCGGTTGCGTGGCAGCGCGTATACCAAGCCAGGCGGCGCAGACGATTACCAGCAGCAAATAGGCGCGTCCGCTCACGGGTCTAGCGAAGAAGCACGGTTGGATTGAAGTCAGGTCCGGGAAACAGACTTAACTGGGTTCGGTCTACAACGATGAGGGCACCGGCGACCACGGCTACAACTGCGATGATCAGGGCCGCCGGCACTCGACGGTTGCGCGAAAACGACGCGGCAGCGACACCCGCAGCGAGCACTATTGGCCCTACCGCAGCTGCGGAACGCAACGGTAGCGATTCAGTGTCGGCCAGTGCCGCGACCTCGGACCAGATCCTGGCTGGCGACAGTTCTCGGGCAACTTCAAACATGAGGTCCTGATCTTCATGTTGCAATTCGCCAGCAATTGACACGCGGCCTCCCGGGTAGGTCGCTCCACTGGCCATCCCTACGCGGATTGACCCGGAATCGCCGGTGGGTGAGACGCGAAGAAGGGCAATGCCATCGTCGCCGAGCTCATTCGAACGTAGCGGTGGGACGATGCGCGCCACCAGATCGCCACTGGCCGCATTAAGCGACACAGCGCCGGACCGCAGGCTAGGTCCGTGCGGTCCAGCAAGTAGTTCGATTCGGGCACGCGTCGCAGTTCGCTCCCGCGCGGGGCTGATCCAAAGCCGGACCGCGACATCGTTCTCCGTCAGGCGAAGTTCCTGGTCGACCACAAGGCCTGGCGGAATCGGACCGGCGTAGAAGGCGGGTCCTGCGATAACTGTTGGCACGTTGCCGTAGCTGCGCAGCTCGGGTGCCGGTGCGACGACGCTGAACGGCTGTCGAATGGTCAATAGCACCGCGACGAGGGCGATCAGCCCGACGACAGCACCCGCGACCACGCGCGTCCGCACTACGGAACTGCCTCTGCTTCTGCAATGTCACGGCAGGCGGGAGTCTACCGACCCAGTGGAATTGGGCAGCGCGACCCCGGGAGACACGCGCGCCCAGAAAT
>LXNI01002854.1_pt1 | contig 11083 bp, 10 predicted proteins | sample 809091 | NCBI WGS metagenome assembly LXNI01 (sample SAMN04870527, study PRJNA318959) | sponge metagenome | biome: 01000161; feature: marine sponge reef; material: water | host: Sarcotragus foetidus | place: Greece: Milos, Mediterranean Sea | collected 2013-05-29 | depth 5-7 m | reverse complement strand
GACTTCAGAACAGCGGCAACGTCGGATCCGAACGCTCCTGCGTTGCCGTAGATGGCGCCGCCTACGGTGCCTGGAACACCGATGGCAAACGACATGCCACCAAGCCCCAAGCGCGCACAGCGCCCGGCCAGGCGCGCCATGCTGTGGCCGGATGCAACCCGCACGGACGCGTCGGCGGGGTGCGCGGCAAAGTCCAAGTACCGGTTATAGATCACCAGGCCGTCGATCCCAGCGTCGGCCACAAGCGAGTTCGTGCCGTGGCCCAGGATGGTTCGAGGAATCCCTAGGCGATCCGCCGTTTCCAGGGCCAGGCGAAGGGCGTCCAGGCTGCGCACTTCAACCCAGTAATCGGCAGGTCCTCCGACGCCAAGTGAGGTGTGGCGATCCATTGGCTCGAGCGCGCGAACCCGAAGCTTGGACGGGAATTTCAGGTTTGCGCTCATGCGACTGTGCGATGTGTGAAGCACGCCGCCAGGCAATCTGCCAATGGAGTCACGGACTCCGGACCCATTACGAGGACGATGTCACCCTCGCGAGCCACTTTGAGTATGCGGTCCGATATCGAATTGAACGTGGGCAGCGCCATGGCGTTTGGGTGGCGAATGGCCTCAGCCAGGTGACGAGCAGAGATTCCCGTGGACGTTTCGCGCCCCGGCGGCGAGTAGATTTCCGCCAGAATCACCTGATCGGCTTCCTCAAACGCATCCAGGAAGTCTTCAAATAAGTCTCGCGTCCGCGACTGGAGGAGAGGCTGATACACCGCCAGGACTCGCTTCGGCTGCAGTTCTCGCACGGCTTGGAGGCTTGCGCGCACGGCTGTTGGGTGGTGGGCGTAGTCCTCAATGACGGCTATGCCGTGGGCGTCGGTCCTAAGCTCCAGCCGGCGTTCGGCGCCTGAGTAGCTCTCCAGGGCGCGCGCGGCCTCGGGCCCGTCAATCCCGGCCAAGCTCGCTGTCGCTAGCGCAGCCAGCGCGTTATGGGCGTTGTGGCGCCCGGGGATCGGCAGACTGAGCACCAGTTGCTCGTCGGGGCCCCGGATGTCGAGCGTCGGGCCTGATGCGCCAGGGGAATATCGCTCTATTTGCCAGTCACCGCCAGGCCCAAACCATGTGACGTCTCCTGGATGCCGCTCTGCCACCTGCCGTAGAAGAGGTACGTCGCAGCGTGCGACAAGGGCGGAGCCGTCGGGCAACTGGTCGACAAACTGCTCAAATGTCGAAACCATTCGGTCGACCGTGCCGAAGTGGTCAAGGTGATCCGGTTCCAGGTGCGTCAATGCGGCGATCCGGGGCCTGTAGGCCAGGAAGGCATCGTCAAATTCATCGGCCTCCAGGACCATCCACGATCCAACGCCGATTCGGCCATTTACTCCGCCGAGCGACGGAATGTCGGCGCCAATCAGAAACGAGGGCGCCAGACCCGAGCTTTGCAGGACCGTCGCGATCAAAGCTGAAGTGGTGGTCTTTCCGTGTGTGCCGGCCACCGCGATTCCGCGGCGAGCATTGAACAAGGCTGCTACGGCTTCGGCCCGCGTACCGACGGCGGTTCCGGCGGCATGGGCGGCCGCAAGCTCAGGATTGTCAGAGGGAATCGCCGATGAGTGAATCACGATGTCGGCGCCGGCGATGTTCTCGGAGTGGTGACCCAGGGCGATTCGGGCGCCGCGCTGCTCCAGGCGTTCGGACTGTGGCGAGTGCTTCAAGTCGCTGCCGCTCACGGTCTTTCCCAGATCCAGTAACGCCGCGCCGATTGCGCTCATTCCCTTCCCGCCGACGCCCACAATGTGGATGTGGCGAACGGTGGGATCAGTGACCTGTGGCGACATCATCCGTCGACCGTTGCAACCCGGCGCGCGAGACAGAGGGCGATCTGGGCAATTCGCTTGGCCGCCTGTGGTCGTCCCCTTGCCCGCGTGGCGTCACTCAAGCGACGCAGCTGACTTCGATCATCCAGCAGTTGGAGCAGCATCGCGCCCAACTGGCCGGATTGGAGATCCGATTCGGAGAGCATCACCGCGGCACCGGCCTTCGCCATGGCTTCCGCGGTCGCGACTTGGTGCCCTGCCCCGAACTGTCCGGGAATGAGCACGGCGGGAGCGCCCACCGCGCTCAGCTCGGCAACTGACGTGGCGCCGGCCCTGCAAACGACGATGTCTGCTGCGGCTAGAAGGTTTGCGAATCCACGGCGAATGAATTCGTGGAGGCGGTAGCGGTCGCGCAGCTCTTTGGGCAGTTGATCGCGTTCGGCCGCAAGGGTTTGGTAGTCGCGTTGACCGCTCACATGAACGACTCGGGCTTTCTCTAGTAGGTTCAACAGGTCTGCGCGCAGCGCCTCGTTGATGACATGTGAGCCCTGGCTCCCGCCCATCACGACAATCAGGGGGGCGGTCTCGGGAATACCGAGTGCCGAGCGACCGGCCGCCGCGTTGGGTGCGGCAAAAGTGCCGCGAACCGGGTAGCCCACTGTTTCGACCGGCGTGCGCCAGATCTGACTTCGGGCTTCCTCGAACGACACCGTGGCCACCGATGCCAGGGGCGCCATGACACGGGTGGCCCAACCAAGCGCGGCGTCACCCGAGAAGATCACGGACGGGATGCGACGTATCCAGCTGACGAGAAGCACGGGGACGCTGACGTAGCCGCCACTGGCAACCACGGCGTCCGGGCGCCGCTTGCTGAAGTCGCGCCAAACGAAAAAGACTGATTGAATGAGGAGCAATGCCCGCCACGGCAACCGCCACCAGGCAACTCCCACGATGCCGCGAGCGGGTAGCGGGACGACGTCAAGGTCGACATCTCGATAGAGCATTCGATCGAGTTCACGGGATCCGCAGACAGCGCTGAGTTCAACCTCCGACCCTGACAGCACGGCCAGCTGCCGGGCGACAGCGATGGTTGGAAATATGTGTCCGGCTGTACCTCCGCCGACCAGCACGAGTCTCATGTGCTTCGCTGGAGATCGGACTGGCGGGCGACATTCATCAGAATGCCCATCAAGATCATTGAGGCCAGAAGCGATGTGCCCCCGCGGCTGATGAACGGCAAGGTAATGCCCGTCACCGGTGTCAAGCCCGTTACGACGGCCATGTTCACGAATGCCTGAAAGCACAGTTGTGTCACGATTCCGATTGCCAGCAACCGGCCAAATACGTCCTCGGTGGCAGCTGCAATCTGAATCCCACGCACGAAGAGCGCGAGAAATAGCACCAGTACCAGACTCGTTCCGACGAGACCGAACTCCTCTCCAAGGACCGCGAATACGGCGTCGGAGTCTGGAATGGGCAAGCGGAATTTCTGAGTCCCCAGACCGAGCCCGCGACCAGTGACGCCACCCGAACCCATGGCAATTTGCGCCTGCGCCGCCTGGTAGCCGGTGCGATTGATGTCCGGATCGCCGCTGAGGAATGTGATGAGACGCTCGCGCTGATAGGTGTTTTGGGTCACGGACACAAAGGCGACTGGCACCAGTGATGCGAATCCCAAGAGCAGGTGCCAGAGGCGGGCGCCTGCGGCAAAGATCATTACGAAGCCAACGAACGCAATGGTGATGGCGGCGCCCAAGTCCGGTTCCAGCACAATTGGAATCACCACCAGCGCCACTACGCCACCCATGTACAGGATGGAAACTCGCAGTTCCCGGATTCGTCCGCCGAAGTGCTGGGCCAACGCGGCCAGCATGATCACCATGGCAACCTTGGCGAATTCGCTCGGCTGCACCGTCAGATCGCCTACCCGAAACCAGCGACGGGCCGCAAACAGACTGGTGGCGTCTTCGACAAATAGCACCCCGACAAGCGCGATGAGGATGCCTACGAAAGCAAGTGGCGCGACTCGTGCATAGCGCTGGTAGTTCACGGCACTGAGCGCCAACGCCAGCGTGACGCCTACGGCCGCCAGAATCATCTGCTGGACAGACACACGTTCAAAAACCGAATCTCCGCCCAGGACAACTGGCACTCGGGCGCTGGCCACCAGCACGACGCCCCCAAGCGGCAGGACGAACGTCAGCAACAGCAGGTACGGGTCCCGGGAAGGCCAGTTCGGCAGCCGTCCGACCAGCCACTGGCCAGTTCTCGTGCTCATGTCCTGCCTGTGCGCGGGGGAACTCGAAGGTGAGCGAAGACTCGGCGCATGACGCGGGCAAACGTAGGCGACGCGACGTGAGCGCCGAAGAAGGCTGTCTGCGGTCGTTCGATGACAACCAGGGCCAGGACTCGGGGCAATTCCAGTGGTCCGAATCCCACATACGACGCTATCGATGTGTCTTCAAGGAATCGACCGCTTGACGCAATCTCCGAGGTCCCCGTCTTGCCTGCGGTTCGGTATCCGGGGATGCGGGCCAGATTGTTCAAGACGCCGGATTCCGCTGCCTCCATCATCTTGATCAGGGTCTGGGCTGTTTCGCGTGAAACAACCCGTCGAATCGGTTGCGACTCGATCGTTTCGCGGCGACCGTCTACCTGGGTCACCGCACGCGCCACATGCGGTCGCATCATCACCCCATCGTTCGCGATAGCCCCGACGGCGGTCGCTAGCTGGAGTGGTGTGACAGATATGCCCTGGCCGAAAGAATTAGAGGCAAGGTCGGGCAGAAACCAGCCCTGGTCGCCCCGGCGTCGGACGATCCCCGGTACTTCACCGGCCAAGTCGATGCCGGTTCGGGTGCCGAAGCCGAAGCGCTCAATGTATTCGTAAAAGGAGTCGGCGCCGATAGTGTCCGCAACGAAGATCGTGCCGGTATTACTGGAGTGCTGCAGCACGCTGACCATCGTCTGTTCCGGGTACGTGCGCTCGTCCCAGTTCTTGAACTCCTGTCCAAAGTAGTTGACGGTTCCGGACAGGTTGTGCGTGGTCTCGGGTCGAATGGCTCCGACATCGAGTCCTGCGGCCATCGTTATCAGCTTGAATGTGCTCCCGGGCTCATAGATCAGGCTGCTCGCCCGGTTAGCAAACTCGGGGCCGAATTCGCGGTAGGTGTGAACCCGACCCGGGTCGTACGCTGGCCTGTTGGCGAGTCCCAGCACTTCACCGGTCCGCGGATTAGTGATGAGGATTGTGCCTGCGGTCGCGCCGAACTGCTCGATTGCGGCCTCGAGTTCCTGCTCGGCGACGTGCTGAATCGTCCGATCGATCGACAGCGAGACGTGTGCACCATGGCGCGGCGGCTGAAGTGCGTAGCGGCCAATTGGGATTCGCCGGCCGAGTCGATCGATATCCGAACTTACAAGCCCGGATTGTCCGCCGAGCACGTCGTTGTACCAGGCTTCGACCCCGGCTTGGCCCACGACATCGCCTGGACGCGCCGTTCCTTCGCCCACGAAGCCCACGACATGTGCGGCCAGCCGTCGATTGGGATAGACGCGCACCCGGTCGGGATCGAGTCGCACCCCTGGCAGTTGGCCGTCCAGGATCGCGGCTTCCACGACATTGGCTGGCTCGCCAATTAGACCGCGTGCGATTTCCGAGTAGCGAAGACTCGGATTGCCGAGGCGTTCGGCTACGGCGGCCGAATCAAGGCCCAGCAGCACACTTAGTCGATCGGCGATTTCAAAGGGATCGGATTCCTCGTGGATGGCAAGCGGATCCGCCACCACGCGTACCGCTCCCCGGCTGATCGCCAGGACGTCTTCGTCGCGGTCGTAGATGCTGCCACGCCTCGGATTAATTTCGCTGCGCGTGAGTAACGCGCTAGCCCCGCGCGCCGAGAGTTCGGCCGACTGTTGGACGTGCCAGTCGTAGAGGCGCCACCCCAGGACGCCCGCAGCGGCCACGGCACCCCCCAGCATGACGATGAGCCGTCGTGTGGGGTCAGGCGGCTCTCCATTTTTGTCCGCCGTCTGGCGGTTACTCTGCGAGTCGCGAAATATGTGCACTGATCTCTCGAACTACGGCTTCCCACCAGGGCGGCTCGATCAGTTGTTGCGTGGGCGCGGCCCACAGCGGCAGGTCAAACGAGACTCCTGGCGGTAGCGGCTGAGCTCTTGTGAAGACCGGCTGTCGAGCTTGGCGCATATTCAATTCGGTAAATGCGATTCGTTGGACCTTGGACAGGTCGTTGCGCACAGCCAGTTCGGCCAGGATTCGTTGGCGTTCGAGTTCGACCGTCTCAAGCTCACGCTCCAGCCGCTGAATCTCGCCACCAAGCCGAACCAGGGTTTGCGTTTGTTGCACCCAAACCATGGCCAGCACGAAGGCCGCGATGATGACCACAAGGACCAGGCGCGACAGTGGAATCGCTGATGGAAGTCTGCGCGTGACCCGAAGCGGCCACACCGAGTCGCGCAGCAACGGTTCCTGACGTAGGGCCATCAGGTGCCCCCGATCGCGGCAAACACACGCAACCGAGCGCTGCGCGCGCGTGGGTTGTGCTGCGCCTCAGACCGGTCTGGCCGGATCGGCCGTCGAGTTAGGACTTCGCCGACGCCCTCCTGGGCCCACCGGCGGAACGTCTGCTTGACAATCCGGTCCTCAAGGCTATGAAAGGCGAGCACCGCAAGCCGGCCACCGACACACAGCGCCAGGCGCGCGCCGGCCAGACCTTGGTGCAAAACGTCGAGCTCTCCATTCGTCGCGATACGAAGGGCTTGAAAGGTCCGCGTGGCCGGATGCAGACGTCGTCGTTGGGGAAACGCTCGTGCGACCACGCGGGCGAGTTCGGTTGTGGACTCGATCGGTCGGCTTGCAACGATCCGACGTGCGACCGCGCGCGACCGGCGCTCCTCGCCGTAGTCGCGAAGCAGCGTGGCCAGATCAGCCTCGGGTAGGCGGTTCACCAACTGCGCGGCCGGCGCGCCGGCCGTTGGGTCAAACCGCATATCCAGCGGACCCTCCAGCCGAAACGAAAAGCCGCGCTCCGGTGTCTCCAACTGACGTGACGACACCCCGAGGTCCAGGAGGACGCCCGTCGCCCGTTCGCCTCCAAGCAGGTGTGGCAGGTCCGAATAGCTGGCGTGTAGCGGCCGAACCCGCGCGTCGCCCTGAAACCGAGTTGAAAGCCAGCGAACCGCATCGGGATCGAGATCGATGGCCAGAACCCCCGTGGCCCCTGCGCTGAGCAAGGCGTGCGTGTGACCGCCGAGTCCGGCTGTTCCATCCACAATCAGCCCGGAGAAGCACGGCCGAAGCGCGTCGACCACGGCTTCTGTCAGAACCGGCTGGTGACGGCCGGAGGCGGTGGTCATGGAGTTCGGTGTGTGTGGGGCGCGGGGGAGGCGCCGCGCCCCACACAGAACACCCTAAGGAGAGTGCGGTACGCCTCCGCGGGCGCGCCGCATGATGTCGGACGCATCGGCGGCGATGCGGACATGGCGCTTCTGCCAGGCCGTTGCGTCCCATAGTTCAATCACATCACCCACACCCATGACGACCACTTCCTTGGTCAGTCCCGCGTGGTCGCGTAGGTGGACGGGTATCGGAATCCGACCTTGCTTGTCGAATGTCACGTCCTCGGCGGATCCGAAGAGCTGTCGTTTGGTATCGCGGGCATCGGGGTTCAACGGGTCCAGCGTGGCCAGCTCGCGCTCCACGTCGCTCCACAGGGCTGCCGGATAGAACGTGAGACAGTGCTCGGCGCTCACGGTCAATGTGCCCCCTTCGGGAATCTGGGCGCGAAGCCGACTGGGAAACGCAAGGCGCGCCTTGGCGTCCAACTGGTGGACATAGGTCCCCTTGAAGCTGGCCATGCCCAGTATTTAGGCCGAAGCCTACCCCTTTGTTCCCCACAACAACCCACCAATCACCACATTTGTGGTCATTTGGCCCAAGAAGTGAAGCATATTCCCCACCACGTGTCAACAACAAACCACGGATCCCCACGAGGGTTTTTGCCGGAGTGTTCGGTTGGCCGGTGCTGTTGGTGCTTAGAACGGGCTAGGGCTGTCCGGCGAGGTGCGGTCGAGAGCCCAGTTCGCCAGTCGGTCGGCCAGCGAGTTCTCCGACCGTGCGACGTGCACGTAGGTCACCGGCACGTCCCGTGGAGCAGCGGCGTGCACCCGGGCCGCCAGCGTGCGCAGACCGGCGTTCTTGATTTTCCAGTCGCCGGACAGCTGGCGTACCGCCAACTCGCTGTCGAGTCGAAACTCGATGGCGCTGGGTCGAAGCTGCGCAACCAGGTGCATTCCGGCCAGCACCGCCTGGTATTCCGCCTGGTTGTTGGTCAGCACGCCCAGGCGCACCGCGATTCGTCCGGCGATGGCGCCGTAGGCGTCGAGGATCACGACTCCCGCTGCTGATTCGCCCGGGTTGCCGCGGCTGGCGCCGTCGCAGTGGATCCGATAGCGCATTCGTGTGTCGATGCCTGTCGCTGGGTGGGCGCACAATGCATGGTACGCATGCAGACGCGCACGAGGGTGATCCATCCCTTTTCAATAGACCTGTGAAACCTATCGACTCTGCGCCGGGCGATTTGCCTGAGGCGCCACCGGATCCGCTCAGGCGCTTTGACGCCGAACTCGATGCTGATGTCCACTGGTATCCAGCGGCGCTGCGTGCTTGTGGTCAGTGGCGACTGGCCAGCGAGACCCACCAGGGCCGTCGCCTCACGTATCTCGTCGGGCGAGAGGCCTTGGACCTGGTGCTGCTGATTGACCGGATCGCGAGCACCCGGCGGGATGCGGTGCCCAGGGCGGAGCGGAACGAGCTTCGGTTTTATGGGCGCCCGCCGATCTACGTGCCGGACCACGCATTTGCCGCCGCGCTGGGAGAGGCTCGCTGCAAGGCGTATCTGAATTACTTCTACGGAATTGACGTTGAGGAAGCCCTGGTGCATGCCGTTGAGTTGGAGGCGGCGAAGGCTCATCGGCTTGATCGGGCATCGGCGGATGTATATCCGTTGGTCTATGGGCAGACGCTTCAGGAACTGCTGGCTGCTTTCCGGGCTGAGCGAGGTGGGAAGGGCGGCGATCGAGTCCGGTGGGCTGACTGGAAGGCCTTCACGTACTGGCGATTTCGGTTGCGGTTGCGGACGCAGGTTCCGGCGCGGATTGCAAGTGACACGCGCAAGGGGATCGCGTTGCTGCAGCGGCTGCGCGGCGTCGGACCCGACGAGTCTCCAGATCCGCTGCGGCCCGGCGCGGCGCCGGGGGAGACGCCGGCGGCATCCAGCGAGACACCGGTAATTGACTTGCGTCGGCTTGCCTAGGGGGCATGTTTCGAGCTTCGCAGGGGCGCCAGGGTTGCGAGGACTCCCAGGAGCACGACGGCGCCGGCGGCGCCGAAGACGATCCGGAAGGCGCCGACGGTGTCGGGTCCGGCCGCGGCGTCGGGGCCGGGTACTCCGAGTTGGAGTACGACGATGGAGGCCCAGATGGTGCCCCAGAGGGCCTGGCCCGTGGCCTGGGCCATGTTGCGGGCCAGGGCCAGGACAGCGCTGGCTTGGTTGCGGTGCTCGGCGGCGGCCGAGCCCATGAGCATGCTGGCGTTGCCGCTGTTGAACATGGCCATGCCGATGCCGATGACGGCCAGTCGCGGAACGACGGCCCAGGGGGCTGTGTCGGCTGCGAGCGTGGTTAGCAGCCACAACCCGACGGCGACGAGGCCGATGCCGAGGGCGCCGACGGTGCGGGGGCTGGTGCGGTCGGCCAACATGCCCGAGGGGGTACCGAGGAGGCCCATGAGGGCGGGGACCGTGACCATGAGGAGGCCGACCTGCTGGACCGGGAGCTCCAGCACGCGCTGGAGGTAGAAGGGCAGCAGCAGGATCTGGGTGGCCGCGCCGGCGAAGGCCAGGTAGCCGGCCAACATCGAGGCGGTGAAGTCGGGCACGCGGAACATGGCTGGCTGGATCGTGGGCCAGCGCGTGCGGGTTTGCCACCAGCCGAATCCGACGAGCAATGCCAGTCCCACGACGATCAAGGCGATGACGATGGGTGAGGCGAGGCCGAGGGTCTGGATGCGGTTCAGGCCGACGACCAGCAGGGTCAGGCCGATCGTGAGCAGGGCGGCTCCGCGAAGGTCGAAGCGGCCGCCGGTGCCCTGGGCTCCCTCGGGCAGGATTCGAGCGCCCAGGGAAATGGCCGCGACGCCGATGGGGACGTTGATCAGGAAGATGAACGGCCATCCCAGGGCGCCCAGGATGAAGCCGCCAACGACCGGGCCGCTGACGAGGCCGATGGATACGGCGGAGAGGATGAAGCCGATGGCTTTGCCGCGTTCGCTGGGCGGGAAGGCGGTGACGACGAGCGCGGGACCCAGGGCCTGGGTGATGGAGCCGCCGATGCCCTGGATGACCCGGAAGCCGATGAGGGCTCCGGCGTTGGGCGCGAGGCCGCAGAGGAGCGAGCCGATGGTGAAGACCAGGAAGCCAAGCAGATAGAGCCGTTTGACGCCGCGCATCTGGGCCAGGCGGCCGGCGGGCAGGAGGAGGCTGGTGATGGCGATGACGTAGGCGAGGGTGACCCACTGGACGCGGTCGAAGGGGGCGTCGAGTTCGCGGACGAGGGTGGGGAGGGAGACGTTGACGATGCTGGCGTCGAGCGTGGCCATGAAGACGCCGCTGGCGACGACGGCCATGGTGGCCCAGCGGGTGGTTACCGCCGGCGGTTCGTTGGTGTCGACCTCCGTGCTGGTCAAGCGAGCGAGAGGCCGAACTGCACGAGGGCCGAGGCCAGGCGATCCATGTCGGCGTCGCCCAGTTCAACGGTCAGCGGCAGCTCCACGAGCGACTCGGATTCGCTGGGGACGTGGGTTGGGAAGCGGGTGAGATCGTCGCGGAGGCCGTCGATCTGCTCGGCGTCGACGCCGCGGCGCAGGAGCAGGTCGAGGGCGACCTCGATTCGAGCCGCGGGGTGGCGGCGGTCGGGGGCGTAGACCCAGGCGACGGTGGTGAGACGTTCGCCGTGGGGGGCCTGGAAGGCGAAGCCGCGGCGGGCGGGGCGCAGGGGCATGCCGGCTTGCTGCCAGCGACCCATGAGGCCTTCGACCAGCGCGAAGGTTTCCTGGGGCGTGGCGCGCTGGAGGGCGCGGACTTCGGGGGCGTCGATGTCGTAGGTGCGGAATTCTTCCTCGAACACGGGTGTTCTCCGGGGCCGTGGGTTGGGGGTCACTTTAGATCGTGGGGGGATGGCGGGGGTGAAAGTGGGGGGCTT
>LXNI01002853.1_pt1 | contig 11085 bp, 10 predicted proteins | sample 809091 | NCBI WGS metagenome assembly LXNI01 (sample SAMN04870527, study PRJNA318959) | sponge metagenome | biome: 01000161; feature: marine sponge reef; material: water | host: Sarcotragus foetidus | place: Greece: Milos, Mediterranean Sea | collected 2013-05-29 | depth 5-7 m | reverse complement strand
TGCTCTTCCTCGTATTTCTCGACCAGCAGCATCAGCACGTCCAGCTCGTCTCCTGGCGGCGTTCCCGGTTCCGCGCCCCACAGTTCGCCGATGCGCTCAAGCGCCCGGTCGAGCTCACGGTCGGTTCTGATCGGTTTGAGTGTCATCGCTTGTCTCAGATGTGCTCGATATCCTCGATCGCGTCGTACTGGCTCGTGCGTGCCCACGAATCGGATCAGCAATCCGTGCCGGGCGTAGTCCGTCAGTACAACGATTCGATACTTGTTGCCGCCGACATTGAACACGGCACGATTGTTCCCGAGAATGCTTGCACTTCCAAGGTCGGCTTTCAGCTCCTGGGGCGAACTCCACCGTGCCGAGCTGCAGAAGTTGTACCACGCCGTCATTGGCGATTGCGCGTCCCGGTACACCGGGCTGCTTTCCCAAAACCTGCGCACCCTGGATTTGGCGATCACCCTCACCGGCACACGCTATCATGCTCCCAATTTGGGAGCAAGCGATGACTGCCCCGCGTCGCAGCCACTGCCAGGGATGACGATTTCGATAAATCCGGGCCGCCATGGATACGACGGCGGACCGGCCACCCCGCCATCCACCCGCCAAGCGTCCAGTGGCTCAGGACGGTAGCCGGTAGATCCCTGGTTGGAGCTGTCCCGACAACACCTCAACGACTCCGGGGACCAGGGGCTCAAGTTCCTGTAACCGATTGCGGGCTGCAACCAGGATGACGACGGGAATCGGCAGGCTGCTCAAGTTCTGCTGGTATTCGAACCCCCGGTCCACGGTGGCCAGCGCATCGAATCCGCCGCCCGAGGCCAGACGCAGCAATTCACCGTTCGTGCTGCCCGCCCATCCCATTTGCGGTACGGTGCGGACATCCACCGCGTCCGGAAAGCTGGCCGCAAGACGGCGCGGCGCGGATTCGTCAAGCAGCAGTTTCAATCGAGTCCGACACAACCATCGCGGAGGCGCGTTCCAGCAGCCACACCGCCTGTTCGCGCGTCACGCTCGGGAAATCGTCAAGGAACTCATCCAGCCGGTCGCCGGCTTCCAGATGCTCCATCAGTACGCGCACCGGCACCCGCGTGCCGGTGAAGACGGCCGTTCCACCGAGAATTTCAGGGTTCCTGTCAATGAGTTCATCGGTCATTGCGTTTTCCTCGACTGCGCTATCCTGACGCCATCGCACCGCGTGCTCGCCTCGCGCCAGCGTCCGCTCGCGTTTTTCAAGTATGCCACACTGCGGGTGCGTCTGGGTCGGGCGCTCGACCACGAACCCACCACCCTGGTCGTCGCCTCGATGCTCGTTGTGCCAACCCGTCTCCTGCAGCATTGCCGTCATTCGTTGCGTGGTTTCGCTCGCGGACAAGGCGGTCTTGAACGCAGTCCTGGCGCCCACGGGCTCAACAATACTTGCAATAAACTCAAAGTCGCCCAGGTCACCGAGTTCGGTGACAGGGTCCGGGACTGTAGGGGTGACGGCTGTGCCCATTGGAATGGAGCGGAGAAGGCCAATCCTGACATCGGGGTCGACGCAGGCAAGCAGATCTTCTTGCGACCAGATCGGATCGACACGGATGAGCAGAAGCAACAGGAATGCTGAGAATCGCATGGTTTATCTTCCCCCTACGGCGACTCCTTCAGCTGAGTCGAAAACCAGATGGTGCAGGTAGTCGGCAACTGCAAATACCTTTAACTAGATAGCATACAAGCCAATTTGAAAACGCCAGCCGACGGTACTGGAGCCAACCCACGTCAGCACGGACGCGCGAGCACCTCGAGCATCGTCGCAATCTCGTGAGTCAGGCGGTGCTCTACGCGATCCAGAATCGGTCGAACGGCTGCGATCCGGTCTGCCATTTCATCTCGGCTTCTCCTCGTGCAGGTTTTTGATAGTCGAGGCCCTTCGTCCAGGACAATCAAAAAGTCGAGAATTCTCTGCAGCGTCTCCGGTACGTATGTGCCGTCCGGGTGCCAGCGCAGGTACTCGAATTCCCCATACAGAAAGCGTCCGACATAGCAGGGGAAATACCCTTCACACTCACCGGGAGGGTCCTGCCGCGAGGCGATCCAGGCGATCCGGTCCGCGAGCGGATCGCCCCGGTACCTGTCGTGCAACGCCCAGAACCAATCCGGCTCCACGCCCCATCGAGCGCCAATTTCAAAATGGGTCAGACGCCTCTCATAGCGGTCGAGCCAATCCGCAATGTCCGCACGGAGCGCGTCGCCACTGAGATCCTCGTGGCTGATCGAACGCGCAGTTCTTTCCAACACCTGCAGCTCCAGCAGTTCCATCTCCGCCGATCCGTCGACCGCGATCCCCTGCCACCGGTTCTCGAACAGGGCGTGGACGACGGCCATGCGGTCGAACGGAATCCGGCCTGTCAGCCGAGCCGTGCTCTCGACAATGGCAATGACAGCGCGTTCGGGAGAATCGACATCGAAATCCGTGACCAGCCGATGCGAGACGAAACAGACTCGACCGCCGGCTACCTCGACGGGCACCCAATTGGGCGTCCCGGACTCGCTTGCCGCCCGGTCAAGCAGGTCAGCGACGTCCAGGCGCTCAATGACCGATGCGGACAATGATGGAGCACCCCGGCATGCGACGCCGCGACCGAGTACAACGAGCTTGCCGTCAGCTACCTGAGCGTGCCCGACGGAGGTCAGAACCGTCCACGTGCAACACACGATGGCCAGGGTCTTCAAGTGAATTTCCATATGTTTGAATCCTCAAGGCGCCGTCGCACCGGGAGCGCAAAGCTGAATGCTCACTGGTTCGAAATACCGGGGATCGTCGAAAAGCACGTCCGAGCAGTCCCGATTCCACACCGGCGCCGGCAAATGGAATGGGTAGTCGGTGGCCAACCGCGCCTCGCCGAGGTATTGCCGTCTCAGGATCTCATTCGAGACCAAGTCCCCGACGTAAGCGAAATACTCGTCCTCCGGCCCAGGCCGCGGCAGATCGTTCGACACCCAGTACGCTACTCCGTCGCCGCAGGGCATGCGCCTTGAAGAGTGATCCATCCCTTCCAGTTCGATCGGTTGCAGTTCGCCGATGCCGGGCTGCGCAAGAAACCATCCCTTTGCACATCCTTCGACTCTGTCAAGGCCGTCGCGTGACGCAATCCGACGCTCGCCAAGCGCTATGCACTGCTCAACCACCAGGCTGTCGCCTGCCCGCATGACCGCCCCGACGTAACCCAGTGCGTCGCCATTGAAGCGCAGCCGCTTGCACGTGTTGTCGCCAATATCGTTGAATAACATGGGCTCGGACAACCATGAATCCATGGGGCAGTTCGGACGAATCGTCAAAACACCCAGCCAGCGAAATAGCAGCCCCCGCGGCCAGCAACGCATGCGTTATTCGGCACATGTTCATCCCCCTTGTAGCAATGTCGTGGACCCCATCGACCGGCTGAACGGTCACTACGACGGATTCGACCCGTCGAGCCAGCCAGTTGTCGAAGGGCCTCGACCACAACCTACATTATCCATTGGAAACTCCAGGGCACCGCGAACGTCACGCTCTTCCATTTACTGGTACAAGCAATGTGCGGATCGCTCGAATTGCCAGCGATCGCACACGATGTCAGAGCGTGTTCAGCTCAATGCCGAATTCGAATTCTGGACTATTCAACGATCCAGAGTTCGCCATCCAGCGTCGTTTCCGGCAGCGCCTGAATCAATCGTTCGGCGATGTTCAGTACATGGTCTCGCCCCTGGTTGCGCAACCGCATCACAATCATCCCTGTATGCGCAGCTGGCGGGTAGGTTCGGATGTCGGAGAAATCCGTGTCCAATGTGACGATGGTCCGGTTTTCGCTCGCACACGCCGATACCAGGTCGGCGTCGCGTGCGCCGCCGAGACGCTGCTCCAGCACCGTCGCGGCGTCATGTCCTGCGCGGCGGGACAGTTGCGCAAGTTCGACCGGCAGGTTCTCGTCCAGCTTGAACCGCATGGGAGTTCGCTACCGGCGCAACGCCACCACCCGCTCGCTGGCCAGCTCCGCGGCATAGCCAATGCTCACCTGGACCGCTTCGTGCGACACCGACGGGAAGCTCTTCACGATTTCCTCCGCACTGGCGCCGGATGCCAGATTGTCCAGAACGGCGCTGACGAGAACGCGGGTGCCGGCGATACAGGCCTTTCCGTGGCAGATTTTCGGGTCCACCTCGATATACTCTCGCCAGTCCATCGTCTCGCTCCTGCTATTTTCCATTCATTGCCCGGGATGTGAAGAGGACATCGCGCGTGGGCCAATTCGACGCGTGAACCACGACCAGTCCCCTCCATTCTCGCAGGCCATGTCAACGTCGTGGGCAAGTGAAACACGTAGGCTTCGCTTCGGCAACCTCCTGCCGAAGCGAACGCACAGCCGCACCGCGGGAGATGGTCCGCGGTCGGCGCCGACCGAAGGGCCGCAGCGTCGCGCAGGAACCGCGCAGCGGCTTGACTCCGCGACGCTTGCCCGTACGAAAAGGCGCGCAACGGCTTCAGGCGTGGCCACGAACCGCGCTGGCAGTGAGATCGAACTGCGCCTCGCCGCCTCGATCGTCCAGATGCAACCAGGGCCGGCGGCGCACGATCCAGGGAATCTCGCTCGTGGGCAGTCGTGTACGATCGCCGATCACGACGGGAAACAGGCGGTTGCTATAGCGATTCGCGCCCAGTGCGTACGCCATCTCGCGCCTGACATGCGCAGAGCCCGCGGCGTCGGGCGTCAGCAGCACGACCATCGCCTGGGACTCCTCCAGCGCGCGGGCCACCTCCGCAGCCCAATGGTCGCACGGCAGCAGATCGAGTTCAGGTTCGCGCACCTCACCCCTTTTCCCGAAGCGCTTCGGAGACGCGGCTCGCCAGCGGCGTGTCCGTGCGCGCGTGGCGGAGAAATACTTTCATGCGACGAGGGCTCTGACCATTCGCTCGTTCGTGAACAAGGCGTCGATATCGCGATCCGGCATTGATTGCGTTAACGTTCCGGCAATACTCCGAACCGGCATCGTACCGAGAGATCGATTGCTGCTCGCCCGCTCCGCGACCACGCCGGATGGGAGCATCGAGCAGGCGGTGCAACACACAAGGCAGTTCCCGGCACGGCGCCACGAAGGTCAGAATGGAGGCTTGCGCAGGAGTTCGTCCTGATAGGCCCGGGCCGTTCGGACCCACTTCTCCAGCGCCGCCTGTTCTCCCGCCTCACGCATCCTGTCGCGCAATGCCGACATCAGGACGTGGGTGCCGCGAAACGTCGTCTCGACGAGCGGGGCGCGGTGGCGGCAGCCGCCCGGTCCGTCCGCGACGGCGGCGAGCGTGGCGAAGCGCACGAACTCCGCCGCGGTCAGCCCCCGGTCCTGCGCATACGCCTCGATCCGGTCCCATTCTGGGCCCAGAAACCGGATCGTGTGCGGCGTGCGTTTCTGTTCCGTGGCGGTCCCAACCATAGTGTCAACGTTCATCTCATGTCTTCCTGCGATACGATTCAGGCGGCTATTCGCGCCGCCGCAGGGGCTTGCGCACCCTACAATTCCAGTTCAATTTCGGCTTCCCGGCCCCGATGCGGGCGCTGCGGCTCCGCCGGCGCTTCCCGCACGGGGTCCACTGGAGCGTCCTTCACGGGCGGGGACTGCATTGTTTCGGGCGCCTCGCGATCCGCCTCAGGCACCTTGCTCGGCGCCTGCGCGGATGGTCCGCGTACCCGTGCGGGATCGCGCCCGGCCGCCTCCCCGATTCCTTCCAGCGCCGAGATCCGCTCGCCAGTGAGCGCCTCGAGCTGTTCCCTGAGCGCCGCGGCGTCGTCAGTGACAAGCTCCGCCCGGTACCGCGCACGGGAGATTTCAACGTAGAACGATTTCTGCGTGGTGAGGTTCGGGTGGTTCGCCTCCATCGCCGCGATCACGTTGTCCACGGTGCGGCCCTGGAACGCGTGCACCGTGGAGCACCAGGCGCGGTCCAGATGCCGAAGCTGCGGATCGGAGCGCTCCAGTTCGAGCGCGCCTCCGTCCTCCAGCCGGAAGGCGACCCGCCCGTTGTTTACCCCGGTGACCTCGGCCAGGCCGCTGTTCACCAGCCCCAGACCCGCGTCGTTCCTTGTCCAGCGGATGCGGTCCCCGGCCCGAAGCTCGAGTGCTTGCGCACGGTAGACTTCGGACCCGCCGCGGCGTGCGCCGATTTGCGAGGGCTTCCAGTGCACGACCGAGCCGTTCGCGCCTTCCAGATGCACGATCCGTTTGCGGTGATCGACGCCCAGGACACGCCGCTGATCGCCTTTTTCGATTCCGAGTCGCTTGTAGGGGCGGTGAAACGCCACGACGTCCCCGGGCGAATAGTTCTCCGCCAACGCCTTCTCGGCACGCGTGTAGCCCTTCGAGACCAACTGTTCGGACTCCAGTGCCGGGCCACGTATGCCGCCCTCCCGGACAAGCCGCTCGCGTATATGCTCGTTGACCGCCCGCCGCAAGGCGTGACTGGGGGTCATGACGCCGGTCCGGTCGCGCGATTCGGCAGGCAGTTTCAACCACCTGGCCGCCACGGCGCCGGCGATGTTGTCGGGGTTGACTTCGGCCACGTGGGAGCCGAGTTTTTCGAACGCCTTTCCGATCTCCCCCGCAATCGACGCTTCCACGGCCCCCTTCAGGTCCGGGTCCTTCTGCCGCATGATTTCGTCCATGGTGGCGGTCTTGAGGCCCGCGGCCTGCAGTTGCGCAAAGGGTTTGCCGGCATCCACGGCGTCGAGCTGTTTGGAATCGCCCACCAGCACAACCTTCGGGATGCGCAGCACACTCGAGATCCGCAGCAGGTCCCTGGTCTGAACCGTCGAAGCGAGCGAGCCTTCATCGACCACAAGAACGGTTTTTCCGAACACGGCCCGCAACGCTTTCGCGCCCTTTTTCGTCAGGCGGCCCTCGGCCACACCCGCGTTGCGGGCGAGGAACCGCTGCAGGGTCTCGCTCTCGATGCCGGATTCCGCCGCCAGTGTCTGCACCGCCGAGGCCGAGGGCGCCAGCCCCACCATTCTCCAGCCTTTCTTCTCCGCCAGCGTCCGGGCGCGTTTGAGCATCGTGGTCTTGCCGGTACCGGCATAGCCCTGTACGCCGACGACCCGGTCCTTGTCCGAAAGGACCAGCTTCACCGCCGCCTTCTGGCCCGCGGTCAGCGGCCCCTTTCTCAGATGCCGCTCGACCATCCAGCCGCGCATCGGGCACTTGCCCCGGCCTTCGCCGGTGCGCATCAGGGACACCGTCTCGCGTTCTTCGGCCACCGTGCGGTCGGTCGTGAGCCCGTCGCCGCCCGCCAGTGCCGGCGCCTCGTGCAACACGCCTTCGCGCTTGAGATCGTTCACGACCGACTCGATCGCCTCCACCGAAGCCCCTCCGGGGCGGTACGCGAGCGATGCGGCGACGAGGTCCGTGCCCCTGAACACCGCGTCGCGCTCCGACAGATGCGCCAGCGCCCAGTCCACGGCCTCGCGGGCGGGGCTCGGTTGAGGCACGGAATTTGCGCCCGGCACGGGATTTGCCCCCGGCAGGGGATTGAGCAAATCCCGTTGTCGTCCCGCGCGGTGGCGCCCGGCGGAGGGCTGGCGCCCGGCAATGGGCTGTCGCCCGCCAGGGTTCCGGCCCTTGTCCGCAGCCGCCAGGCTCCGTTGCATGGCTTCGCTCACCAGCGTCTTCGCGTCGAGGCCGAGTCCGGCGGCCTGTTCGGTCCACGCCTCGCGCAAGGCGTCCTTGTCGACGTCCCGCTTGTGGGCGCGGGTCATGAGCGCCGCGCGCCGGGCCAGGTGCGGGTTCTGCCCCGTCGTGCCCAGGCCCCGGTCCTGCATCGCCGCCTCGATCTGGGCACGCCGCGTGGAGAACGCCTCGATCGTCTGGCGCGAGACGCCTGAGATCTCGAACCGCCCGTCCGCGTGGGTTTTCTCGACTCCGTAGCCCAGATCCCTCAGCTCCCCGGCCAGCTCGCTGCGGTACAGCGCCCCGAGCAGCATCTTGGAGCGGTAGAGTCTCTCGTTGGCCATCGTGCGCCACTTCCCGTCGGCGCCGAGCAGCATGTTCGCGATCACCGAATGGGTGTGCAGCAGCGGGTCGAGGTTCCTGGAAGTGTCATGTCTGAAGGTGGCGATCAGGGTTTTCTGGTGGCCCGCACGAACCATCCGTCCGGTATTCGGATCCCTCACCCGGGTCTCGGCGGCGTTTTTCTCGAACCAGGCCAGGCTCTTGCCCACGGCCTTGTCGTGGGCCTCGACAATGCGGGTGTCGCCCCCGACCAGCGCGGCGAGCGCCACCGACTTCGGCGCCGAGAAGGTGAGATCGCGTCCCGGGCGATGCACGAGTTGCGCGTTTCGGCCGCCGCGCCCAAGTCGCCGACCGGAGCCGTCGGGCACGACGCCTTCCAGCAACTGGCTGAACGTCTGAGGATCGACCGGGCCTTCAAGCCCCACGGCTTCGGCGCCGCGGCCCGCCCAGGCGCTGGCCTGGCGGTGGGCCGGGTCGTCCTTCGCATAATACCCGTCGCGCTCGTAGTAGCTCGCCCCCTGCGAGGGGCTCGCCACCGCGCCGATGGAGGCGACCATCAGAAGAAATCCGGCCGGTCGCCGGACGCCCCGTTCGACGTCTCGCCCGGGTTCTGCCCGTCGCCGCCTGCATCGGCCTGACTGGCCTCGACTGCGCCGGTCGCGGTCGCCGGGTCGGATTCCCCCGCGCCGAGACTTGCCTGGCGGCCCGGCGCACCGGCTGGCTCGGGCTCCGTGGACGCGCTCCCCACCTTGTCGTCCAACTCGAGCGATTGCTGCCCCGGTGCTGGCGCACTGCAATGTGCCGGCGCACGGCAATCCGGTGCTGGCGCATCGCGGACCCGCGCCGCTGCCGAGTCCGCCGCGTGTTCGCCGGGCACTGCCCTGTTGCCCGGAGCAGCCGTACTGCCGGGCGCAGCCCTGTCGGGATCAGCCCTGCGGGGCACGAACCTCGGTGCGATCTTCGCTCGCTTGACGTACTTCAGCGCGATGCGCGCCACGGGGTGGCGTCCCGGCAGTTTCAGGTATCCGTTGAGGTTGTCCAGTCGCATGATCTCCGAGGGCAGCACCAGCGGTCGCAGTTCCCGCCTCGGGGTCAGCGTCACCCCGTCGCGGTAGGAATCCGCGCCGTAGCTCAGCCCTTCGGCGAACGCCTCCACCTCGGTACGGCCCAGCGCCTCGGCCGACCATTGCGCGGTGTCGCTGTCCGGCGCGGCCAGCACCACCCGCGTGCCGCACAGCGCCGAGAGGGTTTCGGCGGCGTTTCTTCCGTACAGGTCCCGCAAGGCCGAGGCGACCTGAACGCCCAGCACGAAACAGCCGCCGAACTGGCGGCTCTCGGCCAGCCCCGGCTGCAGGCTCGGCACCCGGTGCAGCGTCGGCAACTCGTCCAGTATCACCCACACCCGACGTTGGTCGTCCTGTTCCAGAGAGAGCAGGGCGTTGACGGCAATTTCAAGCCAGGTGGAAATCAGCCCCCGCAGGCTCGCGTGCTGGTCGCCCCTGGAGGTCAGAAACAAGAAGCTGTCCCCGCGGTCTTGCCGGTCCATCCGGTGCGTGCGGTGGGGTCCCTCGCCCGCAATCCAGTCCCGGATCGAAAAGTGTTTTCCGCTGTCGGCCAGGACCTCCAGGGCGCCGATGCTGGCGGTGAGCATCGCGCGCACCGAGAGCGCGGTTTTCGGGTTCTTCAGATCCACGATGGATTGCGCCACGGTGCCTTCCATCGCCTCGGCCAGCTCCGAGAGATCCGTCTTCAGCAGGTGCTCCACCAGCACGCGGTTGTTTCTCTCCCCCTGGCGCCACAGCACGCCCGCGCCGTTGGAGAACAGTTGCCGCGCGGCGGTGACCCAGAACGGGTCCACGGTGTCCTTCTGCTGCGGAATGAGTGCCGCGGCCATGGTGTCGAAGTCCCTCGGCGTTCTCGCCTCGAACAACGGCGACCATCGCGGGGCGCGGGCATCGAGCGGGTTCAGCAGCACGTCGCTCAGCGGGTCGAAGAACGCCTGGGTGTAGCTGCCCATCTTGTCGTAGATGATGCAGCGCTCGCCGCGTTCCCTGATCTGGCGCACCAGATCGGAGATCAGCACCGTCTTGCCCGAGCCCGTGGTGCCGGAAACGATGGTGTGCTGGGTTTCCGCGCGCGCCGGATACGGCACTCCGGCGATGCGGTAGGGCGCCGGCGCGCCGGCGAATCGCCTTGCAATACGTCCCGGCAACGGATCGATAAGCCGGCGCAGATGTCGCACGCTCACAAGTTCGGCGCCGCGCAACCGCTTGAGGCGCTTGAGCCGGTGGCCCCGCCAGCGGAACCACAGCAGCAGCCCGAGCACGCTCCCGGCGCCGATGCCCGCCCCGAGCCGTGCGCCCGCGTAAACGGTACCGAGCATCTGCCCGCGCGTCGCCTGCCACGGGCCGTGCGCGGCGATATCGGCGATGGTGGCCACCACCGATTCCCCGTCCTCCAGCCGCACCTCCTGCCCCGAATCGGCCGCGTAACCGATGGCGAGTTTCAATTCCGCCAGCGTCAGCATGGCCGCGGCGTAGACGTCATGGCCCGAGTGCTCTCGCCACAACTGAATCCCCGGCACCGCGAGCACCAGCGCCGCGGTCAGGATCAGTCCCGCCCGCCCCAGCTGACCCCACATGCGAAACCCGTGAAAGACGGTCTGCCCGCCCCGCACGGTGTCGTTGCCCCACATTCTCATCACGTCAATACCCTCCGATCGCTTGAACCCGCCTGCGGCATCCCCGCCGCGTTTCGCGCCGCCCGGAGCCTGAGCCGGGCGGCGTTCCGGGCGAGGCCCGTCCGGGCCTGCGGTGTCCTGCGGACGGCAATGTCCTGCGGACGGCAATGTCCCCGCCCACGGCAATGTCCCCGCGCACGCCCCGGCGCGGGCAGGCCCGCATCGATCCGCCATCGACCCCTGGCCAACGGAGACGCCCCACATGAACGCCGCCCGACATCACAGTCGCCCCCCTCACGAGGCGCGCCGCATGGCTGTATGGTGCGATTCCGCGCACTCGCCTGCCGCGCGCAGCGCATGGTGGGTACTCGGTGCGCCGGCACTGGCGCTCCCCT
>LXNI01002852.1_pt1 | contig 11087 bp, 9 predicted proteins | sample 809091 | NCBI WGS metagenome assembly LXNI01 (sample SAMN04870527, study PRJNA318959) | sponge metagenome | biome: 01000161; feature: marine sponge reef; material: water | host: Sarcotragus foetidus | place: Greece: Milos, Mediterranean Sea | collected 2013-05-29 | depth 5-7 m | reverse complement strand
CCATCCCGCCTGGACTGCGTTGCTCGTCGCTTGCATATGCCCGATATGCGCGCTCCTCGCGCCTTGCCAGGCGGGCGTCTCGCCAGTCTCGGTGCGACGCGGGGTTCTGCCACGGGCTGCTAGGCGCCCAGATAGCGTTGCCACAAGCCGGAGACTGTTTCCACGCGCCCGGCGACTTCCTCGGCGGGCGCATGCGGCGGCCGTTCGGCCAGGGAGCGATGGTGCAGTATCTCCCGGTATTCGAGGTAACAGCGCTTGAGGATGTCGGCGTCTTCCGGGACCAGCACCTCGTGGCTGGCAAGGGCCTCCAGTTGCCGCACGTTGTCCGGCCAGGCCGCGAGGTCGGCGTGTTCGTGGGCGTGGTTCAGTACCAGGTACTGCACGATGAACTCGATGTCCTGCAATCCCCCGCGGGCGTGCTTTATGTCGAATCGCCCCTTGCCCACACTGGGCGCTTCGGCCAGCATCCGCTGGCGCATTTCGATCACCTGGTCTCGCAGGTCTTCCCGCCGGACCGATTCTCGCAGAACGCTCATGCGCAGCTTTTCGAAGGCTTCGCGCACGTGGGCTGCGCCCGCGATCGCCCTGCTTCTGAGCAGCGCCTGGTGTTCCCATGTCCAGGCGGATTTGCGTTGGTACTTTTCGAGGGCCTGCAGCGAGGACACCAGCATTCCCGAGCGCCCGCTGGGACGAAGGCGCGTGTCCACCTCGTACATTCTTCCGGTGATGCTCCGGGTCGTTAGCACCGAAATCACCCGCCGCGCCACGCGGAAGAAAAAGTCCGAATTGGCTATGCTCGTGCGCCCATCGGTCACCTGGTCTTCGCCCTGCGCGTCGTAAACGAACACCAGGTCCAGGTCCGAGCCGTAACCCATTTCCAGTCCCGCCAGCTTTCCGTAGGCGATTACGGCGAATCCGGCCTCCCTGCGTTCGCCCTCGACGGTGTAGCCTGGCGATCCGTACTGCTCGGCGAGCTCTTCCCAGACGTGCTCCAGCGACCGGTCGATCACCAGCTCGGCAATACCGGTCAGTAGATCGCTTACCCGCATCAGCGGAAGGCCGCCGGCCAGGTCCAGAACCCCCACGCGAAAAGCCGCCGCCTGCTTGAATTCGTTGATCGCCGCCAGCCGCAATTCCTCCGACTCGTCGGCGGTCCGCACCAGTCGGAAGTCCAGCTCCTCCTCGAGCTGATCGAGGTCCATTACCTGCTGTGTAATTCGGGAATCGAGCAGTTCGTCCGCCAGCGCCGGAACGGAGCACAGTTGCTTGGCCAGCGTTTCTCCCAGGCCGCATACATGCACCAGGCGGTTTCGGGCCGGGCCGTTCTCGTACAACAGCGCGAGATAGGCGGAGCGCCTGGCGATGGATGCGACGACCTTCAGGGTCCGGGCCAGAGTGAGTCCGGGTTCCGGCTCCTTTGCCGCCGCCTCGATCAGCCGGGGAATGAGCATGTCCAGCCGTTTCCGGCCGGTCTGATCCATTCGTGCGTAGTCGGAAGCCTGGCGGACCGTCTGCATGGAATCCAGCGCAACCTGGGGATCGGAAAATCCGTAGGACTCGAGGACCTCGGCGGCGTTTTCGGTATCTCCCGCCCACAGGGCCGCAAGGTCCCCGGGAGGACCGGCCTCCGCCTCGGGCAGGTCGTCCTGGCGAAAGACGATGGTCGAGAAGTGCCTCGCTACGGCCTCGCGGTGTGACTCGGTCTTGTCCGCCAGGCTATCCCAGTCGGAGTGGCCCATGGCGCAAGCGAGGCGGGTGCGGCCCTCTTCGTCGTCCGGCAGTGTTTGAGTCTGGCGATCGTCCATGCCCTGCAGCCGGTTCTCCAGCCGGCGCAGAAAGCAGTAGGCGCGGTCGAGTTCGCCGGACGTGCCGGGCCCGAGAAAGCCGCGCTCGCCCAGTCGCGCGAGCATTTCGCGCAGGCTGCGGCCGCGCAGGTCCGGGTTGGCGCCGCCCCGCACCAGTTGCATCGATTGCGTAATGAACTCGATTTCACGGATCCCGCCGCTGCCCAGCTTGATGTCGTTGACCTTGTCCTTGCGCAGCGCCTCGCGTTCGATCTTGCCCTTCATGTCGCGCAGCGACTCGAACACGCTGTAGTCCAGGTAGCGGCGGTAGACGAACGGCCGCATGACTTCCTCGTACAGCGCCTGGCTCATCTCGCAGGGGTTGATCACACGCGCCTTCACCCAGGCGTAGCGCTCCCAGTCACGGGCCGAGCGGGCCAGGTAGTTCTCCAGCGATGAGGTCTTTATGACCAGCGGACCGCTGTTGCCGAAAGGACGCAGGCGTGTGTCCACCCGGTACACGAAGGAGTCCACCGTGCGCTGGTTGAGCACCCGGATCAACTGCTGGCAGACCAGCGTGTGGAAACGCACTGCGTCGACTTCGACAGGTCCGTCGGTTCTTCCGTCCTCGGAATAGATGAAGATGAGGTCGATATCGGAGGAGAAATTGAGTTCGCCGCCGCCCAGCTTGCCCATGCCGATCACGGCCATTTCGCTGGGCTCGCCTTCTGTGGTGAGTGGCAGGCCGTGCCGGGCGGCCACGTTGCCACGGGCGAAATCCAGCGCGGAAAGAATACAGGCTTCGGACAGTCCGGTCAGTTCCGCCAGGCTTTCCTCCACGCTGGCGTGGCCGTTCAGGTCGCGCCAGAGGATACGGCACATTTCGCGGTGCCGAAACCATCGAAGTTCGCGCATGAACGAGGGTTCCTGACGGCGCTCATCCAGGGCCTCGCCGGCCAGTTGCGCGAGTTCGCCCTCCGCAAGCGGGCGGGCGAGCCGGTCTCCGGTCAGCAGGTCCCTGAGTATTTCCGGCCTGCGGGAAAAGCTTCGAGCCGCGAAGGGCGAACAGGCCAGGACTCTGTTGAGCGGCGTGAGCAGTTCGTTCTGCTCGAGCAGGGGAGCAAGCGCCTCGTCTTCCCGCAACCCGGCCAGCGCCTTGTCGGCGCTTTCGCGCAGCGGTTCGGCGATTGAAGGGTGCGCGGCGTTCAAGTCGGGTGGTGGCTGGTGCTCGGAGACGGCAAAGATTACATCACGGGGGATTCGGAGCGAAGGCGACGCGCCTTTGTTGAGGGCGGGACGCCCTCTTTCCCAGGCGGGACGCCCTCACGCCAAAGCCCCGCCTCTCGTCGGAAAGGCGGGGCCTTGTGCCCCTCGACCTGCGCCGCCGCCGGGCTTCGGCGGGTGGCGCAGAGAAGCAGTACTTACATCATGCCGTCCATGCCGCCGGGAGCGGGCATGGGGGAGGGTGCGTCCTGCTTGGGCTTCTCGGTGACCATGGCTTCGGTCGTGAGCAGCAGTCCGGCCACGGAGGCAGCGTTCTGCAGCGCCAGCCGGGTGACCTTGGTGGGGTCGATGATGCCCCGGCCGACCAGCTCGCCGTATTCACCGAGGGCCGCGTCGTAGCCGTAATCGCCTTCGCCGCCGGCCACGTTATTCAGGACCACCGAGGCGTCGGCGCCGGTGTTGGCGACGATCTGGCGCAGCGGCTCCTCGAGCGCGCGGCGCATGATCTTGATGCCCACGTCCTGGTCGTCGTTGTCGCCGCTAAGGCCGTCGAGCGCCGATTGGCCGCGCAGCAGCGCAACGCCGCCGCCCGGAACGATGCCTTCCTCGACCGCCGCGCGCGTGGCGTGCAGGGCATCTTCCACCCGAGCCTTCTTTTCTTTCATCTCGATCTCGGTGGCCGCGCCGACCTTCACGACGGCAACTCCGCCGGAAAGCTTGGCGACGCGTTCCTGCAGTTTCTCCTTGTCGTAATCGGAGGTGGATTCCTCGATTTCGCGCTGGATCTGCACGACCCGCGCCTGGATCTGCTCGCTGCTGCCGGCGCCGTCGATGATCGTGGAGTGCTCCTTGGTGACCTGGACCTTCTTTGCGGTGCCGAGGTCAGTCAGCGAGGCCTTCTCCAGCGACAGGCCGACCTCCTCGGAGATCACCTGGCCGTTGGTGAGGATCGCCATGTCGGCCAGCATTGCCTTGCGGCGGTCGCCGAAACCGGGCGCCTTGACCGCGGCCACCTTGACGATGCCGCGGATGTTGTTCACCACCAGCGTGGCGAGCGCTTCGCCTTCCACGTCCTCGGACACGATCAACAGCGGCTTGCCGCTCTTGGCCACGGATTCGAGCACCGGCAGGAGATCGCGGATGTTGGAGATCTTCTTGTCGTGCAGGAGGATGAAGGGCGACTCCAGCTCCACGCTCTGCGAGTTGGCGTCATTGATGAAGTACGGGGAGAGGTAGCCGCGGTCGAACTGCATGCCTTCCACCACGTCCAGTTCGTTGTCCAGCCCCGAGCCCTCTTCCACGGTGATCACGCCTTCCTTGCCGACCTTGCCCATCGCGTCCGCGATGATGCGGCCGATGGCCTCGTCCGAGTTGGCCGAGATCGTACCGACCTGGGCGATCGCGGTGTCATCCTGGCAGGGCTTGGAAATGCCCTCCAGGCCGTCGATCACCGCCGAACTGGCCTTGTCGATTCCGCGCTTGATGTCCATGGGATTGAAGCCCGCCGCCACGGCCTTGAGGCCCTCGGTCAGGATCGACTGTGCCAGTACCGTGGCGGTAGTGGTTCCGTCGCCGGCCACGTCGGAGGTATGCGAAGCAACCTCCTTGACCATCTGCGCGCCCATGTTCTCGAACTTGTCCTCAAGCTCGATCTCCTTGGCCACGGACACGCCGTCCTTGGTCATGGTGGGAGCGCCGAAACTCTTGTCCAGAATCACGTTGCGGCCCTTGGGGCCCAGCGTAACCTTGACGGCGTTGGCCAGCGTATTGACGCCGGCCAGCATCTTCTGCCGGGCGCCGTCGCTGAATTTCACATCTTTTGCAGCCATTGCTGTATTCCTCTATTGGGTATGTGTTGAATCGGGAAAGACCCGAACTAGTCCTCGATGACGGCCATGACGTCGTCTTCCTTCATGACCAGCAGTTCCTCGCCGTCCACCTTGACTTCGGTGCCGCTGTACTTTCCGAACAGCACCTTGTCGCCGGCCTTCAGTTCCAGGGGGCGAACTTCGCCGTTCTCGAGCACCTTGCCCTTGCCGGCGGCGATAACCTCGCCCCGGATGGGTTTCTCAGTGGCCGAGTCGGGAATGACGATGCCGCCGGGAGACTTTCGCTCCTCCTCCGTTCGGCGAATCAGCACCCTGTCTTGCAGCGGTCGAATTTTCATGTTGCGTTCTCCTCGTGGGAAATACCGATGGCCGCACCCCCTCGGCGCGGCGATTCCTCGTAAACGGACCCTCTTCTTGAGAGGGCGGGTAAATGATAGGGACGGATATTGCGATTTCAAGTGCCTGGCACGCAGTAAGGTGCCCGCAAGGCCGCCTGAACGCCAAATTGTTGCCTGAAATCAGCCGAATGACGCCTTTCCGCCTTCTTTGCGCCTGGTTTTCCGCATAGTGTGAACTGGCACTGATTCGTTCGGCGGGGCAGAGAAGGTATATGATGGCGTTCGACGTGGTTGATCACGGGGGGACGTGATGGCTCTCACCCAAACACGAGTTGGATTCGTGGCGGCATTCGTGCTGGCGAGTTCAGGTTTCCTTGGAACGGCAAACGCTCAGGATGGCCTGGTGGCCCTGGAAGAGATCGTCGTGACGGCGCGAAAGGTGGAGGAGCGGCTGCAGGACGTGCCGCTTGCGATTACCGCCTTCAGCGCCGCGGAAATTCAGGCGGCGGGAATCGAGAATCTGGACGACGTGGCGAACTTTACGCCCGGCATGACCTTCTCGAACCTGATCGGCGAGTTTTTGCCGGTGCCGGTAATTCGAAGCATTGCGCCCACAGCGGTCCAGGACCGGGAGAACAACGCGGCGATTTTCATTGACGGCGTATATGTCTCCGGCCGCGAAGGTCTGAATTTCAGTCAGCTCGACCTGGAACGCATCGAAGTGGTCAAGGGGCCCCAGGCGGCAATGTACGGCCGCAACAGCTTCAGCGGTGCGGTCAATTTCGTCACCGCGCGGCCGACGGACGAATTCCGCGGCAAGGCGGAGCTCACTTTCGGGGACAGGGGCCGGCTCACCACGTCCGGCGCGATCAGCGGTCCGCTCGTGGAAGACAAGCTGCGCGCCCGCGTCGCGATCATCCTGAACCAATGGGACGGCTCGTACGATAACCAGGTTCCCGATGGTCCGGACATCGGCGGGTTCGAATACGAAACCGTGCAGGGCAGTCTCTACTGGACGCCAACGGACCAGTTCGAAGCGGGCCTGTCTCTGTATGTCTCGCAGGACCAGATCGACGTATCCGCCTTGACGTCCGTTACGGCGAACTGCGAGAACGTCAGCGCGCGCGGCGAGCGGCTGGCGAATTACTGCGGGGAACTGCCGAGCATCGGCAAGAATGACTTGAGCATTCTTACGCGCGCAACCGGGGAAGAACGCGATGTGGATCGCGCCAGCCTCACGCTCAGGTTGGACACCGCCCTGGGCGAGTTCTCGGCCCTGTCCGGGTTCTCCAAGGTTGAACAGACGTTTCTTTACGACGGTTCCCGTGGCAACCCGACTACGACATTCTCGTATCAGTCGGTCATCTCGCCGTTTCCGCGCGCCTTCGTTCTCGGCACCTTCGATGCCGAACTGCTGCAGATAGGTGCTGCCGACTCGACCGAGGAATTCAGCCAGGAGGTGCGTTTCAGCAGCCCGGAAGACCGGGCATGGCGCTATTCGCTGGGCGCCTACTTTTACAGTGTCGAGAAGAAGGAAGGGAACAGCGGCGTTGCGGCGCAGACTCCCCGGCCTCGCACATTTGCCAATTTCTGTCCCTGCATCCAGTTCGCCCCGGGCGTGGGTTTCGCGCTGACGGCATTTCCCAGGACTTCGGTCGGGGACCTGGCTTTCCGCCAGTGGTTTTCCGGGCCCAGGGGCAACGCCACGGGGGAGGTCGACGGAATACTGGAGACTGATGCCGTGTCGGTGTTCGGGTCCGTTGACGCCAACTTTTCCGATCGGCTGAAGGGCCGGGTGGAATTGCGCTGGACGGATGAGGAAAAGCACAGTCAGGATTTTCTGTCCGGCGCCGACCTCCAGAACTCCTGGGATTTCATCTCCTGGCGCGCGACGCTGGACTTCAAGCCCAGCGAAAACACGATGTATTACGGCTCGATTGCAAGCGCGACCAAGAGCGGCGCCTTCGATTTCGATACCGAGGACAACGTCCTCGGGGAGCTGGTTTCCGTTGTGAGCCTTATCGACCCGGAAGAGAACACCTCCTATGAGCTGGGTGTAAAGGGCACCTACATGGACGGCCGATTGAGCGCCGACATCGCCGTGTTCCTGATCGACTGGAGCAAGATCGTGATTCCGCAACTGGTAGGGGTTGATTCGAACGGCAACGCGCTCACCGGGGTCCTGAACCTGGACATGAATGCCGGAGATGCAACGGTGCAGGGCGTGGAGGCGTCATTCGGCCTGGCGATTACCGAGAACCTGACCGGCACCCTGGGCTTCTCGGTGACGGATTCCGAGTTCGACGACGCCAAGATTCAGTCGTTCGCCGACTTCCCCAGCTATGCGCCCGACGGTGACGTGGCCGGGAACGAGTTGCTGCGCCAGTCCGCGGTCCAGGGAAACCTTTCGCTGAATTACCGGCGCGCATTTCGCGGCGACATGGAATGGTATGTGCGAACCGATGTCCTTTATACGGGCAGGCAATGGGTCGGCGCGGTCAACCAGGCGGAAGTCCCCGCCCATACCTATGTCAACCTGAAAATCGGAATTGACGCCGAGCGTTACTCGATTGAACTGTGGTCGGACAATCTGCTGGATGACGACAAGCCCATAGCGGGATTCCGCGACGTGTGGTTCGGGAACGCATTGCCCGGTGGCGGTGCGGGCGGTTTCTTCGACACCTTCTTTCCGTGGCGGCTGACGGTTTCTCATCCGCGCCGCCGCCAGGTGGGTGCGACGCTGAGGGTCAATTTCTAAAGGACTTCGTCAAGCCGAAATTCTTCCGGGTAGCCCAGGTTGCGGGCGTTATCGACGGCGCGTGCATATTCCGCAATCGCCAGAGCCCGCAGGGCCCGTAGCGAGTCGAGTCGATCATCAAGCTGCCTGATCTCCCGGCGCCTGTCCTCGATGTTGCCCCCCGGCTTCCTGTCTTCGGCATCGCTCTCGTCGTCGGGAGATTCAAGCTGTCTGATCTCATCCTCAAGAAAGCCGATCCTGTCCTTTGCCGATGCCATTTCCGCGCGGATGGATCGGACCCCTTCAACGGCGTCGAATACCGCTTGCCCGGCGCGGTACCCGGCCAGAAACGCGTGCTCGGAAATGGCCGGACATACGCGCTGATAGCCGGCCCCGTTTCGTCCTTCCCAGTAGCCGCTGTCCTGCGTGCAATAGACGGTCAGGCCCGCTTCGCGCCCTTCCATGTATTGATCGCGGTCCGGCGTAATTCCGTATTTCACGCAGGCGTCGTAGTGCCTGGCCAGTTGCTCCTGGCGCCTGCCTTCCAGACCATCGTTACGTCCGATCTCGCGCCAGTCGGCGTTGATGCACTCCGATTCCGACATCGTGGCGCAGCCGCCGGCAGTCGACACCGCCAGCAGCAGGCCGATAATCCGCCAACCATTTCTGAAGTTCACCTCCATCATCGCTCGCCAATGCTAAATGAAATTGCTGCCACGGAGTCATCGTGAGGAGATTCCGGCCAAGGGATTCCGGCCAAGTTGACCATGGTTCTCTACTGACGTATATTTGTATGAATCCTATACGTCTGGCGCAACGCACATGCAAACAAAGCTCACACTGCGGCTCGATGATCGCCTGATCTCGGGCGCCAAGGAATATGCCAGCGCCGCGGGCAAGTCCCTTTCGCAAGTCGTCTCGGAGTATTTCGCCGCGCTCCTGTCGCCTGCGCCGGAACCCTTCGCGGCAACGCCGGCGGTCTCCGTGCTCAGGGGAATCCTCAAGGAGAGCGACGTTGGCGGCGAACGGGACTATCGTGATTACCTGGAGAAGAAGCATTCCTGACGAAATGAGCAGGAAGCTCCATGAAAGTTCTCTTCGATACAAACGAAATATAGGATTTGATTCCTCTCTAACGTGTTGTTTTTATTTATTTTGTATAATACATTGATTCTGCCGTAAGCAAATCGGAAGCGGAATGATGTGAAAGTCCGCGCAATCTGGCGCGGCGTTGTCCACGGAAACAGCCTACCGCAGGCCCGCAGGCTCCCGTTTCGCAACTCCGCAGCTACTCAGTCATCCCGACGGGCACCGGGTGCAGCCCCAGCGATTCGGTCACGGCGAGTCTGCAAATTCAGGGGCGATTCGTTGCGTCTCAGTCGCTACCCCGGCGCCTGATCTGGGCATCGCGAATTCCAAGCATGTCAATGATCTCGTCCTCGCTTCGAACTGGCGCGACCGACTCCAATACATGCCCGGTTGACGCGCAATATAGGTTGACCCCTGTCATAGTCACCGCCAAAGCCTCGCGCAGGGTAGCGTAAGCTGGCCCTCCGACCTCGATTGGCGCGGGAAGGCTCCTGCCAAGGCAGCCAAGCCTAACAAGATTATCGATGGAAGTGCGCGTGTGTACTTGTTTCTCTTGTTCGGCCCCCAAGGTGGCAAGGATGTCTTGGTCGCGTACGGGAATCGGGGTGTAACCATCGCCATCTTCGGATCGAAGGACGACCGCGTTTCTGACCATGTGGTCGAGAATTCGACAGTCCCATGGGTTCATTTCCCCCAGAATGTGTACACAGGTGCTATGGAGGTCTTCGTTCTCTTCGGTGGTGATTGTGACGAAAAGGTGTGCCCATGCTGTTCGCAGGTCCTCATTGTCTCGCAGGGACGCCTTCTCCATCCAGGGCAGTCCTATATGATCTGCGAGGACTTTCATGTCGTTCGGCGAGATGCTCCTTGCTTCGGCGATTCGTTGCGCTTCTTCAAGGATTAGCACCAGACGGCGTAGTCTGCGCAGTCTGATCCTGTCGCCGGCAAGTTCATCCAGTTGACGAAGTGAGGAAAGTGGGAGCTTTTCGACGAGAGCGCGTGCAGCTTCGGCGATGGCGATAGGAAGATCAGCCATGACGCAGACACCTTGATTCAGGAAAAAGAACATTTGAAAACGGCGTATGGATGTACAGAAATACGTACTTGAGACGGCGATGGCGTGATCGTTTCCGCGTCATGTCGCCACCGCCGCATCGCCTTCCTGCTTGGTATCGACACGAATCGTTACCCTGAGGTCACCGTCGAGCGAAGTGAGCATCTTCATCAAGCGGTCCAGCGTGAAGCGTCCAAGATCGGCATTTCGGATACGCGAAAAATCCGCAGCAGCGAAACCGGTCAAGGCAGCGGCCTTCCGGACCGAAAGCCCACGTTCGTCCAGCGTCGCGATGATGCGGGCGGCGAGAACCGCCTTGGCGTGCTTCAGGTCCGCTTCCGGGTCGCCCAGATCGCGAAACACATTGCCGCTTCCTTCCACCAGTTCAATCTCGGACTCGCTCATGACAATACCTCCCCTTTCAAACGGGCCAGACGGGCCGCGATCAGATCGATCTCGGGCTTCGGCGTCCTGATCCCGATTTTCGACTTCTTCCGGAATGCGTGGACCACCCAAAGGCGCCCGGCCAGCTCCGTGACGTAGACCACTCGCCAGGCGTCGGTCCGGTGCCGGATGGCGATCTGAAAGACGCCCGGCCCCAGACCCTTCAACGGCTTGGCGATGTCGGCCTTGCCGCCCTCGGCCGCGATCGTCAGGGCGGCGGTCGCCCTGTCCCTCACCGCCTCGGGAAACGTGTCAAACACCTTGCGCGCCGCCTTGATCCACCCGATGGGCCTCGAATTCCTGCTCAAGCCGTATGTTGTCATATATGACGACACCCTTCAACGCGATGGACAATGGACCGCCGGACGATCCCACCCGTCGCGCCGGGCTGAAACGGGGGGGCCGCTTTCATACCTTCCTCACGGTCCACAGCACCTTCCCGACAATGTGCACGTCCCCGGCCGTCGCGGTGTAGTCGGCGTACTCCGCGTTGGCTGACTTCAGCCGCAGCCCCGGCTCGCCGCCCCCGTCGACCACGCGCTCCACGCGCTTGACGACGAGCCCGTTGCCGTCCCACAGCACGAACAT
>LXNI01002851.1_pt1 | contig 11088 bp, 9 predicted proteins | sample 809091 | NCBI WGS metagenome assembly LXNI01 (sample SAMN04870527, study PRJNA318959) | sponge metagenome | biome: 01000161; feature: marine sponge reef; material: water | host: Sarcotragus foetidus | place: Greece: Milos, Mediterranean Sea | collected 2013-05-29 | depth 5-7 m | reverse complement strand
GTACAGTAGTCGCAGTCGGACATGCCGGCCAGGCGCGCCAACATGATGCGCGTGATAACGCCCAGATCGCCTTCCGGCAGCGTATCCAGATAGTAGGCGGGATCATAGGCGGAAATCGTGGCCGCCAGATCGACCAGAGCCTGACCGACCTCGTAGTCGGTGGTCTGGACGAGCGCCGCCTGCTGCGCCTGCGGAATCAGCTCGGATGCCTTGTTGATGCACCAGTGGTTGGCGCCAACGCCATGAACGCGGCGGTCCACGAAGGGCATGTGCATGAAGCCCAACTCGAAGGGGAGTTCAGCCATGAGATAGGTCTGGTTGGTCCAGCCGATGACCGCGGCTGCGAGCCCTGCTCTGAACAGGCCTCCCTCGACGCCTTGCTGGGCTTCCAGCGTCGGCGCTACGCCATGCACGGCCGTCAGATCGATGATATCGTGCGCGGCCGAGATGGCCGCCTCTGCATCGAGCAACGCTTCGGTTTCAGCGAAGGCCCACGGATCATCGACCAGGTCGGCACCGTAACTGGCCATCTGGTATGCGAGACTGGTGGCGTCGGTGATGGCGCCGGCATAGCCATACTGCTGGTAGGTTCCGTCCGACTCCTTGATGGTGACAGCCTGAAGGAAGGCCACGAAGTCGTCCCAGTGCCACATGTCGAAGTTGTCATTGCCATACAAGGGCAGTTCATCTTCAGGGTATCCGGCCTCCCGCACCAGGTCCAGATTCAGATAGACCGAGCGGCCCTGCATGGTGAAGAGGCTCAAGGCCAGGATATCGCCGTTGTAGCCAACCTCAAGCGCCGGATCAACGTTCCACTTGCTCATGTCTAAATCGGAGGCTGCCAGAAAGTCATTGTAGGGGACAAAGATATTCTTGGGGAAGAAATCTGCGTTGTGGCTCTGATCAAGCTGGATGATATCCGGCGCCACACCGCCCGCCACCTGGGTCAAGACTTTGGTCAGATACTCGCCCCAGGGATAGATCTCCTGCGTAACCGTGACGTTGGTCTTATCCTCAACGATGGGCAGCCAATGGTTGTGCTGCTCACCCCACCAGTGTGACAACCTGATCTCAACAGCCTCTTCGGCCATCATGTCGCCGCTCTCTTCTTCGGCGGCGGGAGCGGCTGCCGGCTGACCGGCACAGGCGGCGAGCAGCGCGCCGGCTGTACCGGCTGCTGAAAGCTGCAGAAAACCACGTCGGCTCATTCTGTTCGCAGTCATTGTCGAAACTCCTCTTTGTCATTGCGTGCAGACACGTTGCGCTCATCTGACAAGGTGTCTGCACTTTGAACATTGTCCCGAAGCGGGGACTACATTACGGCTCATTTCGGAAGACATCACCCCCTTGGCACGCAGATTCTTCCACGTCGACTGCAGTTGTTGTGATGAGAGCTAATAGCGACACAACACGCTCGATGCGCAGGGCTATGAATCGCGCCAATCAGTGTCCATGTAGGACGGTCTCAACTGCGGTCGGTTTTTTGCAGAGATATGGAATATAACTAGAAATTTACCATACATGATCTGTCTGGCCAATCCCATTTTTTCAGTTCCGGCAACAGATTGGGTTATTGGGGGCGTTGCGCGCGCAGTCGTGAACCACCAGAGCAGTGGCTCGGAGCGCGCCTTATCTCTCTTGTTTCGTGGTCCAAAGATTGAGGCTCACCCAACAATAGGATTGGAGCAGGGTTCGGTGAGGTTTTATAGAAGTGGGAGTTGCGGGATTGGGAGGTGGTTTAGCCGCGACGGGGCGCGAAGTGCAACTTCAACACCTTTTGTCCACGAAGGGCCACGGAGGACCACGGAGAACTGCAACTGCAGAACTGCAACTGCAACACCTTTTGTCCACGAAGGGCCGCGAAGGACCACGAAGGGCCGCGAAGAACTGCAACGGCAACTTCAGGAACGGCAATGGCAACACCTTTTGTCCTCTAAGGGCCGCGAAGGACCGCGAAGAACAACTTTAACCCCTTTTGTCCGCGGAGGGGCGCGAAGAACAACTTTAACACCTTTTGTCCACGAAGGGCCGCGAAGAACTGCAACGGCAACTTCAGGAACGGCAACGGCAACACCTTTTGTCCACGAAGGGCCGCTAAGGGCCACGAAGGGCCACGAAGAACACCTTTAACCCCTCTTTGTCCGCGGAGGGGCGCTAGGGGACGCTAAGAACAACTTCAACACCTTTGATCCGCGAAGGGTCGCTAAGGGGCGCGAAGTACACCTTAAAACCTTTCATCTGTGAAGGGCCGCTAAGGGGCGCGAAGTTCACCTTAGAACCTTTCGTCTGTGAAGGGCCGCTAAGGACACCTTTATCCTTTCATCCACGAAGGGTTTATTAGCTATTGGCGTTTTCGTCGGCTCTTGGGGCTAGCCTGTTCCAGATGAGGTCGAGTCTGAAGAGGTTGGTGTGGAGGCTGCGGACGGCTTGCCACATGGTGTTGCGGGCGGTTACGGCGGCGTCGCGGTCGGCCGCGGCGTCGGCATTGCGCCAGTTTTCGGCTTGTTGGGCGTGGGCGGCGGCGGCTTGACGGGCCTCGTCGGCGAGGGCTTCGGCGTCGCGTACGAAGGTGTCGAGCAGGTCTGCGATGGGGCCGATGTCGTCGACGTCGTCGTAGAAGGTGTTGGTGCGAAATTGGGGCGGATGGACGGAGCCGTCGGGATCGCGGCCGGTGTGCGTGGGCTGGATATGGGGTGTTACGGACAGGAACATGACGGTGCGGCGGTCGGGCAGCAGGTTGCGCACTTGATGAATTTCGTCGGCGAGGGCAATGCACAGCTGGCCGGCTTCGAGCACTTCGGTGTGGCCGGCGATCATGAATTCGGCTTTGCCTTCGAGGATCAGGAAGATCTCGTGGCCGAGGTCGTGGCTGTGGAGCCTGTCAACCTGGCCGGGCTCCATGTGATAGAGCCGCGCGCGGATCTCCGGGGTTGTCAGTACGTTCTTGTTCACATCGCGGAAATCGTAGACTTCGAAGGGCATTGGATTCGCTCCTGTGCTGGGTTGGTCGCGCGATACTGGTTCGACCGACTGGTTCTTGCGCATTGGGCGTAGAGGTTGTGGCTGTGCGGCGCCGGGCGGCGAGGGCTGCGGCATGTTGGCGCTTGCTCTGGTATGATTGTCTTAGAAGCAGATATGAAATGCAAGCCGGCAGCGGACAGTTTACCTGATCCAACGCGCGTTTGGCGCAGCAGAGGCGCAGCGCGCGCCCCAAATCCGAGGAGGCAAGTATGGGCGTCCCAGTGGGCATCAACACGTGGTCCCGCCACGTAACCGAACTTTTTCCCTATCTCGATCAGATCATCCATCCGTTTGATTCGCTGTGGTTTCCGGACCATGTGCAGTACAACGGGCACAATGTGGCCGAGGGCTGGACGATGGCTGTGTATGCGCTGGCGCGCTATCCGGACATATTGGTTGGGCACGATGTGCTGTGCAACAGTTTTCGCAACCCGGCGCATCTGGCTAAGATGACGGCGACTGCGCAGGCGTTTTCGGGCGGCCGGGTGGTAATCGGGATCGGCGCGGGCTGGAATGAGGAGGAGTACCTTGGGTACGGCTGGCCGTTCCCGCGGGCGCGGGCGCGGATCGAGCAGCTGGACGAGGCGATCCAGATTATGCGGGCGATGTGGACGGATACGCCGGTCAATTTTGCGGGCAAGCATTACCAGCTGGAAAACGGGTATTGCGAGCCCAAGCCGGATATTGTGCCGCCGATCATGGTCGGAGGCGGCGGGGAGCGGTATCTGCTGCGGGTGGTGGCGGAGCGGGCAGACTGGTGGAACTGGGTGTGCAGCGACCTGGAGATGTATGCACACAAGCAGTCGGTGCTGCAGGAGCACTGTCGGGCGGTGGGTCGGGATTACGACGAGATTTTGCAGGTGATGCACGTGAGCGTGCTGATCGCTGATAACGAGCGGGAGTTGCAGCGGTTGAAAGAGGATCCTGAGGTGCGGCCATCGGGCGAGGGCACGATAGAGGGGACGCCGGCGCAGGTGACGGATGCGCTGCTGCGGATTGTGGAGCAGGGTGCGGGGCGGCTCACGGTCAATATTGCGGATTCGCCGCGGGTTGAGGGATCGTTTTTGTTCGCGGCGACGGTGCTGCCGCATTTGAGTGCGTAGGTTTAGTACGCTGTCGCTGCGCTATGTGAGCAGTTAGAAGGTCGGCCGCAGTTGCCAGATCGCTACCATCAGTGTCCCTGCAGTGTCCACCATGCAGGGACACGGTTCAGATCAGATGCCCCTCTGTTCGCGTCCGTACCTCTCAACAGATCGTTGCAGTCGGAGCTGGCGAGCGTCAAGACCCTTGACCCTGGCATAGTGTACGATCAGATCCCAAGTCGCGTTGAGACGCGCCTGGGGCGTTTGCGTCTGCCAGAAGCGCAGATCATACGAGCGGTCCAGATTTTCCAACTTGCCCCGTCGTTCAGCAGGAATCATTCGCATACTCTCGATTGTTGAGGGATCTGCATTTATGCCGTTCAGTCGGTGGCGACGGTGAGTGAGCGCACGCGTTCTTCGTCCCAGACGGCGCCCCAGCCGGGGCCGTCGGGGGGCGCGATGTGGCCGTCTTCGATCATGGGGGCGCTGAGGAGACCCCACTCCTCGCCGTCGCTGCGCAGGTCGCGGGGACCGTTTGCGGCGAAGAGTTCGAAAAAGTCGGTGTTGTCGATGCAGCAGCCGGCACTGGCATGCCCTATCCCGAAGAGGTGGCCGGGACCGTGCAGCTCGACGTTGGCGCCGCGTAGTTCGGCGAAATGTGCCAGTTTGAGAACCAGGGTGAGACCATGGCCTACCCTTGCGCGCAGCCGGTCGGTGGCGCCGTTGATTAGCCACTGGGCGGAGAGGTCCATGTCGTGGCAGAGCCGTTCGGTGGCCATGATGGGAATGGTGAGCGTGCGGCACAGCTCCTGGTATTGGTTCATCTTCTGTTCGTGCATCGGCTCTTCGAGCCAGACGTAGTCCAACTCCTCCATTGCAGTTCCCACTTCGATGGCTTCGCGCAGGTTGTAAGAGCAGACGGGATCGTTGAGCAGGTCGTAGCTGTCGCCTACGGCTTTACGCACTGCGGTGAGCAGGGGGATGTCGCCTTTGCCGCCCCTGTATGTGTGCAGTTTGTAGGCGTTGACGCCGAAGGCGCGGCCGCGCTCGATGTGGTCGAGGTAGCCCTGCGGGGTCAGCTCGTGGTCGGTGAGATAGACGGGCAGGCGGGCGCGCACGCGGCCGATGAGGGCATGGACGGGCAGGCCGGCGGCTTTGCCGATGATGTCCCAGAGGCAGTTGTCGAAGTCGCCGAACCAGCCGGGGTCCTGGTAGACCCAGCGGGTGCCTTTTTGCAGCATCTGGAAGAGCCGTTCGCGGGCGAAGGGGCTTTCGCCGACGGCGTGTGTCTTGAGGATTTCGAGCTGGGCCTTGGTGATGGAGGCGGGGGCGACGCGGCCGGTGATGCCCTGGTCGGTTTCCACGTCGAGGATTTGGATCTGCATGGTAGTGGTGGTGGACAGAGGGGTATGCGTGTACTGAATGCGGCGCAGGCCGGAAGTCTGTTTCAGCCGGTAATCGGGTTGGGTGAGGGTTGGGTGCTGGAGGGTGTGGAGTTTGACGTTGGTGATTTTCATTTTAAGGGCAGTTTTTGGTAGTCAGTTTTTAGTTTTTTGTGAACTGCCGCGTACTTACGCGGCGGTTGTGAACAGGTTGGCGATCTTGGCGTCCGCCATCAGTTGAGACTCCGGAATTGGGGGTCGCGTACGACCTAGTCCGAGGCTGGGTAGAGGGGATCTATTGCCCGGCGTTCCCTTTGTCAGTCGGTCGCCACTGTGAGCGAGCGGATGCGATCTTCGTCCCATACTGCGCCCCAGCCGGGGGCGTCGGGGGGTGCGATGTGGCCGTCTTCGATGAGGGGGGCGTTGAGCAGGCCCCATTCTTCGCCTTCGGAACGCAGGCGCTGGGGGGTGGCCGGGCCGAGCAGCTCGTAGAAGTCGGTGTTGTCGATGCAGCAGCCGGCATGGGCGTGGACGAGCCCGTAGCATCCGCCCGGCCCGTTGAGCTCGACGTTTGCGCCGTGGAGCTCGGCGAAGTGGGCGAGCTTGAGGACCTGGGTGAGACCGTAGGAGGCGCGGGCGCGCAGACGGTCGGTGGCGCCCTGGATGAGCCACTGGGCGGTGAGGTCCATGTCGTGCATGAGACGTTCGGTGGCCATGATGGGGATGGTGAGCGTGCGGCAGAGCTCCTGGTACTGGTTCATCTTCTGTTCGTGCATGGGCTCTTCGAGCCAGATGTAGTCGAGCTCTTCCATGACCCGGCCCACTTCAATGGCTTCGCGCAGGTTGTAGGAGCAGACGGGATCGTTGAGCAGATCGTAGTCATCGCCGACGGCTTTGCGCACGGCGGTGAGGATGGGGATGTCGGCTTTGCCGCCCTTGTAGGTGTGCAGTTTGTAGGCGTTGACGCCGAATGCTCGGCCGTCTTCGATATGATCGAGGTAGCCCTGCAGCTCCATGTCGCCGGCGGTGAGGTAGACGGGCAGGCGGTCGCGCACGCGGCCGATGAGGGCGTAGACGGGCAGCCCGGCGGCCTTGCCGGCGATGTCCCAGAGGCAGTTGTCGAATTCGCCGAACCAGCCGGGATTCTGGTAGATCCAGCGGGTGCCTTTGTGCAGCATCTGGAAGAGCCGTTCGCGGGCGAAGGGGCTTTCGCCGATGGCGTGGGTCTTGAGGATGTCGAGTTGAGATTTGTCGATGGTGGAGGGGGCAATGCGGCCGGTGATGCCTTCGTCGGTTTCGACTTCGAGGATATGCGACTGCATGGTTGTGTCGACGGTGCGGCGGGTATGCGTGTACTGGATGCGGCGCAGGCCGGGCACTTGGATGAGGCGGTGGGCTCTTGGGGGGAGGGTTGGGTGTTGGAGGGTGTGGAGTTTGACGTTGGTGATTTTCATGGCGTACTCCAGTGGTGAGTGGTCAGTGGCCGGTAAGGGCGGCAAATTGCAGGGTTGGACCAGAATCTGTGCCGCGTTGAGGCAAGCAATCGGACATTTCAGTTGGCGGCAACGCGGATCAGTTGAGCGGTTTAGCTCTGCCGATTTGCCCCTTTGTTAAGCCGGTTGCTGTAAGCTTCGCGCGTCGGTAAATCCCTACAGCCCACAGAATTCAGTCGGTGGCGACGGTGAGCGAGCGAATGCGGTCTTCGTCCCAGACTGCGCCCCAGCCGGGGCCGTCGGGGGGTGCGATGTGGCCGTCTTCGATGAGGGGGGCGTTGAGCAGGCCCCACTCTTCGCCTTCGGCGCGCAGGCGCTGGGGGGTGGCCGGGCCGAGCAGCTCGTAGAAGTCGGTGTTGTCGATGCAGCAGCCGGCATGGGCGTGGACGAGCCCGTAATTTCCGCCCGGCCCGTTGAGTTCGATGTTGGCGCCGTAGAGCTCGGCAAAGTGGGCCAGTTTCAGTGCCTGTGTGAGGCCGAAAGTCGCGCGCACGCGCAGGCGGTCGGTGGCGCCCTGGATGAGCCACTGGGCGGTGAGGTCCATGTCGTGCATGAGGCGTTCGGTGGCCATGATGGGGATTGTGAGCGTGCGGCAGAGCTCCTGGTACTGATTCATTTTCTGCTCGTGCATGGGCTCTTCGAGCCAGATGTAGTCGAGCTCTTCCATGGCCCGGCCCACTTCGATGGCTTCGCGCAGGTTGTAAGAGCAGACGGGATCGTTGAGCAGGTCGTAGTCGTCGCCGACGGCTTTGCGCACGTCGGTGAGGATGGGGATGTCGGCTTTGCCGCCTTTGTAGGTGTGCAGTTTGTAGGCGTTGACGCCGAAGGCGCGGCCGTCGTCAATGTGGTCGAGGTAGCCTTGCAGCTCCATGTCGCCGGCGGTGAGGTAGACGGGCAGGCGGTCGCGCACGCGGCCGATCAAGTCGTAGACGGGCAGCCCGGCGGTCTTGCCGAAGATGTCCCAGAGGCAGTTGTCGAATTCGCCAAACCAGCCGGGTTCCTGGTAGACCCAGCGCGTGCCCTTGTGCAGCATCTGGAAGAGCCGTTCGCGGGCGAAGGGGCTTTCGCCGATGGCGTGGGTTTTGAGGATTTCCAGCTGATATTTGTTGATGGAGGTGGGGGCGATACGGCCGGTGATGCCTTCGTCGGTTTCGACTTCGAGGATATGCGATTGCATGGGCGTGTCGATGGGGCGGCCGGTGTGGGTGTACTGGATGCGGCGCAGGCCGGGCACTTGGATGAGGCGGTGACGGCTCTGGGTGAGGGTTGGGTGTTGGAGGGTGTGAAGTTTGACGTCGGTGATTTTCATGGGTGAGCTCCAGTGGTGAGTGGTCAGTTAAGGAGGCGAGAGTCGGTTGGGATGGTGCTGGAAGGTATTCTCTAAGTAGGTCTGGGCGCTCACGTTGTCTATCTATTTATATAGGATCAGAAGCAGCATTTGAGATTGTACTGTTGACATCTTCCTCTTGCAATTGAGTCATTGAAGTCGATCATTCCTATTCTAATCGTACGCGCGGCTTCGATGGCCTGAAAGAGGAGGGAATAGTCGAGACTAAATTCGTGAATGGGATAGAGGACTTCAGGGTGGAGGGCCACGATCCTAGACCAAGAGACGTCGGTTCGCGGTCAAAATGGGAATGCCCTGACCTCGAAAATCACCATCATTCGTAATAAGAGTCAAACCATTAATTTTGCACATTTCGGAGATAACCTGGTCATTGAAGTCTAAGCCACCTGCGGCATAGTCATTTAGAAGGTCATCCATGTCCAGGAGACCAAAACCGCTTTCTATCGGCGTACAGTGCTTCAGAACTCTCTTTACATCAGCAGCGATATTTTGAGCGATTGGCTTAAAATGCTGACTGTTACGAAACCTCTTGAAGCCCATCGTAGAGCTTGAGTTTCTCCACATGATTCTGGCATAGCTGTTGATGAATTCTGAGATGATCAGAACGTCAACATGAATTTGGCTCTTTGCAGAAAGAATTCGCTTAAAGGCCTGCGAATAAGTCCTGACACGTTGACGGACAGGCGACTGTTGCGGGCCATGCAGGAACAACCAGATGTTCGCATCAAGAAACAGTTGATCTCTGGAGGTGAAACTGTAATCGTTCACCGACATTGCACTATGCGTCGTCATCGTCGTCATCCTCCATTACTTCCCGGACCGCCTGGTCAAATCTCTGCCGGTCCTGAAAATACAGTTTGGCTGTATCGACGACTCGTTTCAAAAGTGCCGCATCTTGAGGCTCTATGTCCTCAACCTTTAATTGGGAACGAATCTGCTCCTCGGCAAAGGTCCCATACAATTGACCAATCGCAGCATTCAGAAAAGCCGAAGTCATTGTTGAAACATTGTGAAATGACAGTACCACGCGTCGAGCTTTCTTAAGAGCGACGGCGAGGCGATCATGCACCTTCTGTCCGTCGTTTGAGGCCACGCACAGAGGACTTCCCACTACCTCATAGACAGATATCTTCGTATCTTTCTGCATAAGTCCACCTCAGAAAATGTCGTCGACGTCCCAATCGGTAGACAGAATATAGGAAAGTGTGTCTGCCGTGTTGATTTCTATGTTTACAACCGTGCCAGGAAAGGGATACTCCAAAGCAAGGGAAGAAGAACTCTTGTTTGAACGTCGCCAGTAGCCGTCATCGGAAGCTATTTGAAGGCAACCTCCATTCAAGTCAATAAACTCACCAAGCAACTTCAATCCCAGCCCTCCCGGAACAGGCCCTTCTTTTGTCGTGTTGGTTTTCTCTGTAGCCCAAATAATCGCCTGCTCTGCCGAGATTTCATCCTCCAGATATTCGCTTACATTCTGACGTATGCCAACCCCCAGATCGGCCACCGTAAAATCGATTTTGCTTTGTTTCGGAAACAACTGCCCGCAACTGAAAATCCCCATTCTGGTACTTGAATGCAGTACTGCATTGCTGAATATCTCAAAGATACTTTCACGAAATTTCTTCATTAACCCCATCGACATTTCAGGCAGCTTGTTCCGATGTATGAACTCTGTTTCTATATAGCCGGAGAAAAAACGGTCGTCAGTAACATCAAACCGCTGATAGGAAATCGCTGTTTCCCACGAATCGGGGATATTCACCTTTCCATAGTGACTTAAGAAGCCATTCTTTGAAAGAATTCTTTCAACATCTGGTAGGACATTGACAAGAGCGACCGTATTCAAATTATCGCCTAAACTGTAAAGTATCGCGCCAAATACAGCACACATATCTGCATCAAACCACCTTGTTCTTTCCAGGTCGATCTCAATATTCTCAAGATGGTAGTCCTTAGCATGAGCATAAAGTCGCGTCAGTGCTTCAAAACCCTCATAATCGTGGCGGATCAACTGTGGCAGGGCAAATCTCATACCGTCACCTCCACACTCGTTTACATCCTCTTAATGGAAAAATCCACCTTTTTGGGCGACACTTTTTCACCAGCTATCTTCACGCATGAGCAACGCCTACCAACTTGAATAGAAAGGGGGATCTTTGTGGGTTATTTCAGAGTGAACCTAGCGTCATTGTAGCACAAATGAGCAGTGACCTTAACAAATAGGCATCTCAAGCCACTTCGCGTCTGCTCTTCATCACCCAGAGTGTCCAGAGGACGGTGGGGATGACGCCGAGGGCGGCCATGGTCCAGATGATGTTGGAAATGGTGAGGCTGGTGTCGAGGGCGGCGCCGACGAGGCTGGAGGCGAGGGCGCTGCCGAGGTAGAAGAACATGAAGTCGCTGGCGAAGACGCGGCCGCGGACTTCGTCGGGGACCATTTGGAGGAGGAGGTGGGTTGAGAAGACCCAGATGATGCCGCTGCCGATAGAACGCACGAAGGAGCCAAGCAGGACGATGGGCAGGCTCAGGAGCGGGGCGGTGACCATGATGCCGGCGATGGCTAAGACATAGCCGTATGCGATGGCCTCTTTTAACGACCGGGGATCGTCGCCGGTCAGTTTGCGGGCGACGATGGGGCCGAGGCCTGAGCCGACGCCGGTGAGGCCGAACATCAGCCCGAGGCTGGTGCCGCCGGCCTGGCCGATGGTGAAGACCTGCTGGGCGATGGCGACCTGGAGGACCTGGAAGGCGGTGGCAAAGAA
>LXNI01002850.1_pt1 | contig 11088 bp, 11 predicted proteins | sample 809091 | NCBI WGS metagenome assembly LXNI01 (sample SAMN04870527, study PRJNA318959) | sponge metagenome | biome: 01000161; feature: marine sponge reef; material: water | host: Sarcotragus foetidus | place: Greece: Milos, Mediterranean Sea | collected 2013-05-29 | depth 5-7 m | reverse complement strand
CATGGCTGACCCGTTGAGCGGAATGCCCGACATGCGCCTTCCGGTATACTTCGACGGCGAGGTGGCGACGGACAACGAGACACCGCACTACAGCCAGTGGAAGTACAACGCCGAAACCGACGATATCCCGATGCTGCACTCCGACGGGATGCAGTTGATCATCGCCGAAGCAATGGCCAGAAGCGGGGATTTCGCGGGCGCGACCGGGGTCCTCAATCAGTTGCGCGCGGCGGTTGGACTGCCGGGCCACGAGGTTCCAGCGGATCCGGTCAAGATGGGTGAGATCGTCCTGTGGGAGCGGTTTGCGGAGCACTTCATGGAAGGGCAGCGCATGATCGACCTTCACCGCAACGGCCTGGTAAGAGATGTCTTCGAGGCGCTCAACGATCCGGAGCGGGTTGGGGTCGGACGTCCAACCAAGTTCCCGATGACGTCTGCAGAAGCGCTATACAACCCGAACATCGACGACGATCTGCTCCAGAGGTGTCTGCCCCGGGCATAGAGTCTTCGGCCGCGGGGATGTTCTCGCGGTGGTAGTAGATGGGCGCGACCCGCCGAGACGGGGGTCGCGCCCATCGCGTTATCGGCGGCTGCTCTCCCGCCTCACAGGGTCCGCAGGAAGGCGAGAACCTGACGTCGAGCCTGCGGATTGAGGCGACGAAAGACGTCGCGCGAAGCGGCCGCCTCGCCGCCGTGTAGTTCTATCGCGTCCTGGATCCGCTGGACGCGTCCGTCATGCAGAAACTCCGAACGGTAACCGAGGCCGACCAGTCGGGCGGTCTTCCATTCCGACGGTGCGGTCCCAACGGTGCAGGTGCTGGCCAGTTCGGGTCCCATGTCATGCAGGAGCAGGTCGGAGTAGAGGCGGAAGCGCTTGTCGGCGAATGCCGGTGACTCGGCTGCATCAATGGTGAAAACAGGGATGTGGCAAGCGCCGCACCCCATGAATCCGAAAACACGTTCCCCCTCTTCGATGTCGGCCAGGGTTTCCGCGTCGTCCGGAAGACGGCGCCTGGGTGGTGCGAGCAGGTCGATGTAGTCCACCAGGAGTTGCAATTGCTCCTCGGTAGCCTCGGGGTCGGGCGCGATGTCGGCTCCCGCAGGCAATTCGAGTCCCTGGGGGCGCTCCTCTTGCGGGTTCTCCGGGGTCGTGATCCCCATCTCGAGGCGCAGCGCTTCCTCGATGAAACCTCGCAGCGTGGCGTGCTGGGCCTTGCGTCCGAAACGACCGACCCTGCCGTCCGAGTCCAGATTCGGACGGCCGGATATCCCGTCGCCATCGATGTCGTCCGGGTCGGCGCGCCGGAGGATCTCGGCTTCACTGATGCGTGCTGCAAGACCCAGTCCGTACACATTGGGAGCACGAATCTCGGCGACCGCTGTTGCCCCGCCGGGGATCGTCTCAATCGTCAACCCGGCAGCGCGTCCAGCCTGTGTCACGACCTGCTGCAGGAGGTCACCCCCGTGTTCGGAGAGCGTGCTGCACCCCTCGACGGGATCGAATCGGCTGACCTTGACGACCGGTTCGGCCCCATGTCCCCCACTGGTGGGAAGGTCATGGCAGGAGCCGCAACGGTCCTGGTTGAAGAGGGGACCGAGCCCTTCTTCTGGCGAGAACGGCTGGTTGAACAGAGCCTGGCCCCTGGCAAACGCCATCTGTTCTGCCTCGCTGAGATCGGGCAGCGGCAGGCCAGGTTCGCTCTCGGCGAGCGGCGTTTGAGGTTGGCAGGCCCAGGCAACCAGAAGCCACTGCAGCGACGCAACCCGGCGCCACCGAAGACGTCTGCGATGCGCGCGTTCTTCTTCGATCAACCGCCCGGGAGCTGACGAAGGTGGTACTGATACTGGAACGTCATCTTCTCCTGCTCACCATCGTCGTTCATGGCCAGAAGAACACGGGAGTCGTTGTACCATTCCTCGTCGTCCAGGTACACCTTCATTGCGACGCTGGCCTCGACGGGCGGGTCGGTAAAGGCCTCGGCATAGAATTGGAGCCTGAAGTCGAAGGGATACGATTTCTCGAACGGTAGCGACACTGAATTTGTGTCAGCCTCCACGAGCTGGATCCGGCGGGGGCACCCGGGATCCCCAGGTATCTCACAGTCCGGGTCTTCCACCTCGATGAACCACTGTGACGTAACCAGGGTGATCCGGCTGACATCGGGGCTGTTGAGTTCCACGAGGGCTACTTCAGGTTCCCGGTCCAGTGTCAGCGCGTCGCAACCGGCGAGTAGCAGCGTGGCTGCGGAAAGCACGGCGAAGCGATGGCAAACGTGGCGGGTAGATTTGATGTACTGCGATTTCATAGTGTCTGTCTCGATTTCTGCGGGTCCTTCGGGACTACTTGAGTATTAACCTAAACATGCTTTCAGTGCTACCGAAAGTTGCCGAAGTCCACCTCGGCTGTTGATTCGCCGCCGCTCCAGTCCACCACCACCGCTCCCGACAACTCCGGCTGAACGACGCCGAGAGGGAAGTCGACAAGCGACGACACCCGCGCGAACGCGGTGGGCTGGTAGCAGATGTTCGTGCCGAAACTGGTGATTCCGACCTGCATCCAGCGGTCGCGATACGGAACCATGAGCGGCCCGCCCGAGTCGCCGTTGCAGATCGATTCGCTGGAACCGAGCTTCCCCGCGCAGATGGTGCTGTCCAGGATGTTCCCGGCTAGGTGGGTCTTGCACTCGTCGTTGGAGATGATCTCGGCCTCGAGTTTCTTGAGCACGTCGGATGACAGGCCCCCGTCGGACGTCAGCCCCCACCCGATAGTGGTTGCGATTGTTCCGGGAGCAGACAGGTCCACGCGATCGGGCGTTAGCAGCTCGATGCGGGGGAACATGTGCTCGCCGCTCAGCTTGAGCAGTGCGATGTCGCTGGATATGGAGGCGTCGGATGCATATGCCGGGTGGATATGAATGCGCTCGATGTCGATGAGTTCGCCGTCGGTGAGCTTGTTGTGGGCCCCCGCGAGGACCTTGATGTCCTCCGGTTGATCGTCGTCGACGCAGTGGGCGGCCGTCATCACCCAGTCACCGTCGATGAAGGTGCCACCGCAGAACTGGCGTCGGCCTGCGGCGGTGACGAGCGCGACCTGGAAGGAGAATTCCCCTGGCACCGCCTCCTCGCCGCCGATGATCGCCGCGACGGCCGGTTCGGACGGGTCGGGCGCTTCGGCGGGACGCCCCGGCGCGGTGTTGGTCCAGCCGATGGTGAGCTCCTGGGTGACGGTGTAGGATCGGTTCGCATCCAGGCCCTCGAAGATGTATTCCCCATCGTCGTTGGTGACGACCGTGACTTCGGTGGAGTCGCGCAGGCCATCTTCATTCTCGTCGAGGAAGACCACCATGGCGGGGATCGTCCCCTCGTCCTCGTCGCGCACGCCATCGGCATCGGCGTCGTGCCAGACCACTCCCGCGATCTCGTTTTCGCCGGTGCCGGGCGGGCTGTTGACCGTGATGGGAGCGCCGTTCTGAGAATGGGACGCGCCGCGCTCGTCGGTTACGGTGAGCCGGGGCGTGTATGATCCAGCGTCGGGATAGGTGTGTGTGGCGGTCTGGCCGGAGCCGGTGTTGCCGTCCCCGAACGCCCAGTCGTAGCTGACGATACTTCCGTCGGGGTCGCTCGACGCGCTCGCATCGAAGCGGACCTCGAGAGGGGCGGAGCCCTCGGTGACATCGCTGCTGAAGACCGCCGTGGGGCGGAGGTTGGGGGTACCCGTGGGCTGTGTGGGGGTGGAGTCGCCACCGCAGGCAAGGGCGACCAACACAGCGGCGTTAGTAAGTGAAATAGGTGCGCGGCGGATTCCGTGCATTCCGTTCTCTCCAGATGACGACCAGATGGGTCTGACAGAGTCAAGATACAAGCTTTCCCGACTCGTCTTCGTTACCCCCGTGTCTCCCCTTGGGTCCGGTCAGAGGAGCCGGAACCTCGCATGGTCGACCTGGAAGCCAGAATGTATGGAGAACATTACATTTCGTCATGTGTGCATTACATTGCGATTCGCGGCGCGTTCCAGGCAACGCGGATTCCCAATCCAAATCGAAGGACGGCTACACGATGATTGCCAGATTCCGAAACAGTGTCGGCTCGATGCTCATTCCTGCCGGGCTCATCCTGCTTGCAGGCTGTGGCGGGGACAGCGGTGAAACCGTAGACGACGCCGACCTTCCCGCCAATCGGGCGCTCTACTTCCCGGACCAGCTCGTGGAGACCGCTCCCGAGAGCTTTCAGGCTCGTTTCGAGACGACGAAGGGTGACTTCGTCGTCGAGGTGACGCGGTCGCAGGCCCCCAACGGTGCGGACCGTCTCTACAACCTGGTCAGGAACGGCTACTACGACGGGGTGCGCTTCTACCGCGTGATCGAGGGCTTCATGGCGCAGTTCGGCATGCATGGCGAGCCGCAGGTACAGGTGAGGTGGACCAATGCGCCCATCCGGGACGATCGGGTCGCCGCGTCCAACGTCCGCGGCGCGGTGACTTTCGCCATGGCTGGTCCCAACAGCCGCACCACCCAGCTCTTCATCAACCTCGTGGACAACGTCCTCCTCGATGTCGACGGCTTCGCGCCCATCGGCACGGTGATCGAGGGCATGGATGTCGTCGACCAGATCCATTCCGGATACGGCGAGCTCGCGGATCGAGGTGGCGACGGCCCGATTTCGCAGAATATCGCCGCGAGAGGCAACGCGTACCTCGAGGAGAGCTTCGCCGAGATGGATTACATCGTTACGGCGACACTGGTTGATCCGGCGGGCGGCTAGTACGGCACGCCGGTTGCCCGGCACAGCCATCGCTGGAACGGCGCGGCCGTGCGGCACAGTGCGCTGAACTTGTCCAGGAAGTCATCCGACGCCAGGTCGTCTTCGCTCAACTGCACAACCGCGATGAAGTCCTTGCGCCGCAGATCCTCGATGAGCGGATGATCCACGCTGAAGCCCTTCGGGGCCCGGATCAGCGAATCCCCTGAGAGCTCGAAGGTCCTGCGGAAACGTGGGCCGCGCGACGCCCGCTTCCAGGCCTCCGGATCCTCGTCGATCGATTCCCGGATCAGCCGGAGCGCCGGCCCGGCCGGACGCCACGAGCCGCAGCCGACGAAACACCGCCCGGGCTGGATGTGCAGGTAGAAGCCGGGCGCATGGGCATCCCTGCCCGCCTCGTGCCTGAACTGGATGCCGGTGTGGGTCTTGTAGGGGCTCTTGTCCTTCGAGAAGCGGGTGTCGCGGTAGATCCGGAAGAGGGAGCCGCCGTTGGCTCTCGGGTCGGCGCGAAAGTGGGGGCTGATCTCCTTGAGTGGCGTGGAGAAATCGTTGATGAAGCGAAGCGCCGGGTCCTTGACGTCCGCCTCGTATCGCGACTTGTTGGCCAGAAACCACTCGCGGTGGTTGTTGGTGGCCAGATCGCTCAGGAAGCTGAAGGTGCGGGGTGTGAAGCAGGCTGTGGTCATCGAAAGTTGGCTTGTGGGCTGGGGTGACGGGTATGATGAGCGGGCCGATATCTATGGTTCCGGCCAGACCGACGCAAGCAGGCTGATCCACCCTCCACCAGAAAGACCGCCGCCCGCCATGATCCGCACCGAACTCAGCCGTACGATCGACGCTCCGATCGGGGTGGTTTTTACGACCATCGCCGACATCTCCAACTTCTCCAAGGCCGTGCCGCACATCGAGCACGTGGAGTTCCTGTCGGAGGTGAAGACGGGGGTCGGGGCCCGTTTTCGGGAGACGCGGCTCATGGGGAGCAGAAAGGCCAGCACGGTTTTGGAGGTGACCGAGTACGTGCCCGACGAGCGTGTCCGCTTCGTTTCGGACCAGGGGGGCACGATCTGGGACACGACGTTCACTGTGCAGCCGGGCACGAACGGCCGCGGGACACGGCTGGACATGGTGATGGAAGCGAGGCCCTACAAGCTGATTGCCAGACTCGTGACCCCGCTGATGAAGGGCGTGGTAGCGAAGGCGATTGCGGCGGATCTCGATGCAACGAAGGCGTACGCCGAGGCCGCCGGGTAGCGGAGTGCCCGGCGTGGACCGGAGGGTCGACTTTCGCGCGCTGCACGATGAACTCGTCGGGTGTCGCATGTGTCCGCGTCTGGTCGCGTGGCGGGAGAAGATCGCCGCCGAGAAGCGGGCGGCTTTCCGGGACGATGACTACTGGGGCAGGCCGGTGCCGGGGTTTGGCGATCCGGCGGCGTCGGTGCTGGTGGTGGGCCTGGCTCCTGCCGCGCACGGGGCCAATCGCACGGGGCGGATGTTCACCGGAGATCGCGCGGGCGACTGGCTGTACCGGGGGATGCACAAGGCCGGCTTCGCGAACCAGGCGCTGAGCCGGGACCGGGGTGACGGGCTGGCGTTGAGCGGCGCGTACGTCACCGCCGGTGTTCGGTGCGCTCCCCCCCGCAATCGCCCCGCGACGGGTGAGCGGGATCGATGTGCGCCGTTTCTGCGCCGCGAGATGGACCTGCTGTGGCCCGGCCTGCACACGATCGTGGCGCTGGGAGGCTTCGCCTTCGCCGTGGTGCTCGGCATGCTGGCCGAACGAGGCGTGGCCATTCCGCGTCCGCGCCCGAAGTTCGGCCATGGAACGGAGGTCGATCTGGGGGCAGTGACGGTGCTGGCGTCGTATCATCCCAGCCAGCAGAACACGTTTACCGGGAAGCTCACCGAGCCTATGTTCGACGCGATCTGGCAACGCGCGGCCGAGCGGGCCGGGGCAGCAGGGGTCTCTTCCACGGGCTCCGAGGAGGCATCATGAAGCGGCGTGACTTCGTCAAGGGGCTGGCGGCGGTTGGGGTGGCGCCGGGGCTGGCGGCAGCGGGTGGCGCATCCAGTGCCAAGGCGGCGCCAGGCACCGAGGTGGCCGACGCCGCCGTCGGAAGTCGTGGCGCGGCACCGCCAGCCGCCCAGGACGACATCGTGGTCGAGGGCCTCTTCGCCGGCGCCATGCGCCTGTCGCACCTGCGCGGCATGCAGGAAGGCGGCGTCCACTGCGGTGTTGCCGGCGGCCCGTCGGACATGGCCAGCTTCTCGGCGTTGCTGCGCTTCTTCGACGAATACGCTGACGAAGTCGTCCTGGCCAAGTCCGTAGCCGACATTCGGGCGGCACACGCGGCGGGGGTCATCTCCAACGTCTTCTGCTGGCAATCGGCCACGGTCCTTGGCGATTCCTTCAACTCCCCTATCGGCAGCGCGGCTACGTCACTCCGCGCCTTTCACGAGATCGGACTCCGCCAGGTCGGGCTCTGCTACAACGTCACCAACGCGTTCGGCTCGGGGTGTCTGGAGCCCGATGGGCCCCTCACCCGGGCCGGCCACCGCCTGGTGGAAGAAATGCACTCGCTGGGAATCATCCTCGACGTGGGCGGCCACACCGGCGAGCGGACCACTCTCGACGCCATCGCCATCTCCGACGGCGTTCCGGTGATCTGCAGCCACACCAACGTCGCTGCGATCGCGGACAACTACCGCTGCATCAGCGACCGGGTCATCGATGCCATCGCGGGAACCGGCGGCGTGATCGGCCTTACCGCGGTCAACGACTTCCATGTGCGCGGGCGGGGGAATACCGGGGCCACGCCGCATGTGGGCATCGAGGAGCACGTGGACCAGTACGATTACATCAAGAACCGCGTCGGCGTGGACCACGTCGGCCTCGGCACCGACTTCGTCGACGGTATGGCGATCCCGTACGGCGGCGGAATCAACGCCGAGATCATAACCGCGGACATGGTGAGCGAACCGTGGCGCTTCATCCGCGGTTTCGAGAGCATCGCCGAGCTGTCCAACGTGATCGACGGGCTGCGCCGGCGGGGATGGACCGACGAGGAAGTCCGCAAGGCAATGGGGGCCAACTGGCTCCGAGTGTACCAGCAGGTCTGGGGAGGTTGATCATGCGTGTGCCCATCATTCATCTCGGTTTAGCGGCGGGCACTGTGCTTGCGGCGTGCGATACAGGCGGAGGAGCCCCGGATCCGGGAGGCGTCGCCGAGGAAGCGGCGGCGGTGGTCGGCGGTGGAGGCATGGCCGAGATCGTGTCGGCCGGGGTCCTCGAGGGCGAGGGACTGGAAGGGGTTTTCAGAGAGATAGGGTACGCACCCATGACCGATGGCGTGCGCCTCGCGTACATCTCCTACCGCCCGGCGGAGGAGGGACAGTACCCGGTCATCCTCGACTACGATGCCTATGAGAGCGGCGGCGCTGACATCGCCACGAACATCTGGTTTCAGAAGGCGGTCCGCAACGGCTACGCGGTGGTCGGGGCGAACGTGCGCGGGAGCGGCTGCTCGGAGGGCGCGACCTTCAGCATCCTTCACCCGGAGCAGGGACCTGACGGCGCGGCCCTGGTCGAGTGGCTGGCCGCGCGCCCCTGGAGCGACGGCAATGTGGGGATGTACGGCGTCTCCTACCCGGGCCACACCCAGTTCTTCACGGCGGCCCAGCATCCCGAGTACCTGAAGGCGCTGGCCGCGGGCGGCCTGACCGCATCGCTCTACCGGGAGGCGTTCCGACCCGGCGGGATGTTCAACGTCGGCTTTGCGGCGTGGTGGGGTGAAATGGCGCAGCCCTGGATCGAGGGCGTCGGGGTGGCGCTCCGGATCGGTGCCGGCGACGCGCACTGCGAGGCCGTCCAGGCGGCGCAGCCCCTCGCCATGACCTTCCACGAAGTCAGGGATCACGAGTTCGACGACGAATACTGGAAGGGCCGGGCCACCGAGACCTACGTGGACGCGGTCGAGGTGCCCATGATGATCATCCAGGGCTACCAGGACCAGCAGACCGCGATGGGCGGCCCCCGTCTCTTCGAGCGGCTGACAGGTCCGCGCAAACTGATCCTGCAGAACGGTGGTCACGGGGTGGGCGGCAATGCGCTGGCCCACGAGCAGGTCCTGCGCTGGATGGATCGCTGGCTGAAGGGCGAGGAGAACGGGATCGAGGACGAGCCCGACGTAACCGTGCTCTTTGAGACCGGAGTCGTCGACGGCGAGCTGAAGCCCGGCTGGGTCGAGACGTTCGCGGACTGGCCGGTGCCCGGGACCGAGCGGCGCAGCTGGAATCTTGCCGCGGACGGATCGCTGACTGCGGGCGCGCTGGGCGAAGGACAGACCGGGCCGCTCACCTATGTCTATCCGATGGGGACCGAGCTGGTTGGCAACAACGACATGTTCGCGATTCCGCCCGCGCCGCTGGGTTCGCTCATCTACCGTACGGCGCCATTCGACGAAGACGTCCCGGTTCTGGGCTCGGCCCGCCTGGTCCTGCACGCCAGCGCGGAGGCGGAAGACACCGACTTCATGGTGGTGCTCCACGACGTCGGGCCGGACGGCGAGACGCTCTATCTCCAGCGCGCCTTCCTGCGTGCATCGCACCGCGCGATCGATCCCGGGATGTCGTCGGAGCACTGGACGCATCACCCGCACGACCGCTCCGAGCCGCTGGTGCCGGGCGAGGTCTACGAGTTCGTGATCTCGCTGCCGGAGGTTGGCCACGTCTTCCGCGCCGGACACGCGCTCGAGCTCGCGATCCTGGCGCCGAGCGTGACGCCCGCGACGGACTGGGGCCCCATGCCGATCAACCTGCCCGGCATCAACACCGTGCACCATTCGGCCGACCATCCCTCCAGACTGGAGCTGCCGGTGGTGCCGAGCATAACGGCCGCCGGGCCTCCACCCGAGTGCGGGACGCTCGAGTACCAGCCGTGCCGGTCCCGAGTCGAGCCCAACTTCACGGCGGCCGGCATGTCGCGAGACCTCGTGCGCCGGTGATGTGAAGCCCGACTCCGATTCACTGCCGCTGCTGCGACGGCTGCACGAGCGGGTCTTCGCCGACCCTGAGGTGCGGGCCGTGTTGAAGGCGGGCTTTGCGCAACTGTCTGCGGAGTTGCAGAGCCGGCCCGATCAGCCGCACGCTACCTGCAACATCCCGATCGAGCTCTTCGCGGGGGCCGCACGCCGCAACGAGATCCGCCTCTGCCGCCTCTTCCTCTTGCGGCGCGGCGAGCGGATGGCCGTGCCGGAGCGACACCGCAACAGTGTCCAGCGGCTGGTCTCGTTTCGTGGGTGCGGCGTCATTCACCAGGGTGTTCCCGGCGGTGGCGCGGAGGGATTGCGGGCGAGGGCGATCAGCAGTCCGGGCGCGAAAACGCCCGTGCGCGACGATCACCCCGTCGTCGGCACCACCGATCTCGCCCGCCACTGGGATATCGTTCCCGCGGGCGTCTGGCACCTTCCGGAAGCTGCCGAGGACGACGATTGGGCGACCGTTACATTCCACAGTGCCGCGGAAGACGAAATCGTTGATGAGCTTTGGCTCGGCGATGCATCCGCGGGGCTTTCTGACGGTTAACGGCAAAGTCCAGCGAAGGCCACGGCCACGCTGTGAAAGTCTCAAGGAGTATCGATGCGGCAACCAACCGAAGAAGAGCAGGTCGTAGTCGACCTGATTTTGTCCGGCGTCACCGAATTCCAGGTGCCGCAGCGAATCGGCATCACCTGGGCCGAGTACGCAGCCTGGTACGGTGACCCGATGGGTACACGTGCAGAGCTTATCCGACAGGCCAAAAAGGACTACATGGACAGCCAGGAACGTCTGCCGCCCGAAGAGCGGGCCGAACATGCGGGAAACGCCATTCTCCGGTTCAAGCAGAAGATTATCGACAACGAAGTTGAGAGGATTATCCGGCAGAGCCAGGAATGACCAGCAGTTGGGCATGGTTCGACCGCGAAAGACGAGATAGCGGATGAACTTTGGCAGGGCGATAACTCGAACTGGAGCACGATGTGACCAACCATGACGTAACGGCGGAATCGGTTAGGATTCTATCTTTCGCGTTCACTTGATCTTATGGGATTGATGGGCTCGTTTCCCGCTACTTGATTCCCGCCGAATCGAGAACCTCAGCCGCGAGGTCGCCGGCGGGCGTCCAGTGCCTTCCGAAGCTGTCCCTCGTCGGCTCTCTGATAGCACTGAAGGACCGTCTTGGCGGTCTTCCAGCCGCCCAGCTGGCACAAGACCTTGAGCGGCTGATCCATCAGGTCACTGGCGAACTTCCGCCTCAACGAGTGCCAGCCTCTCCCGCGCTTCGGTTCGAGCCCC
>LXNI01002849.1_pt1 | contig 11096 bp, 7 predicted proteins | sample 809091 | NCBI WGS metagenome assembly LXNI01 (sample SAMN04870527, study PRJNA318959) | sponge metagenome | biome: 01000161; feature: marine sponge reef; material: water | host: Sarcotragus foetidus | place: Greece: Milos, Mediterranean Sea | collected 2013-05-29 | depth 5-7 m | reverse complement strand
GTGGCCGACTACGACATGGTGAACCACCAGCTCACCCGCGGCCGCCTCGCCGATGGCACACCAATCCCGATCGACGAGATCGCCCGCATCGCCGTCGATGCCGAGCTGCTGCCGACGATCTTCGAAGCCGCCACCGGAGACCTGCGCATGGGACGCACCCGCCGCACCGCCACCGACCTCCAACGCGCCGCGCTGGCGTTGCGCGACAAGGGCTGCGTGGGCTGCGGCATAGCCCCCGAACGCAGCCAGCACCACCACATCGACCACTGGCAACACGGCGGCCACACCGACTATCAAAACCTCGTCACCGTCTGCCCCAACTGCCACAACGACAAGATCCACCAACAGGGCTTCGCGGTGGAATGGGACACCGCAGGCAGCCGCTACAGGCTTCAACCACCCGCCCAGCCACCAAACAGCAGCCATAGCCCATCCCCGACCGACGAGCCATCCCGAGCACCACCAACCTGACCGCCTGGGGGCAACCCCCCAGGGCCCGCAGCCGCCAGGGCACAGCGCGCTGCTTGATCGAGCCGGTCCGATTGATCGAGCCAGTCCGATTGATCGAGCCGGTCCGATTGATCGAGCCGGTCCGATTGATCGAGCCGGTCCGAGACTGGGGACGATCAGACCCCGGCGAGGTGACGACCGAACCCAACCTCGGACATGGAGCTGGGAGAGGCAGAGTCGCCGGTGATGGTCTCCGAACCGTTTCTGTTGTGGCGAACGGCTGGGGCTACGCCATAATTCGACACTGGCTGACAGCCAGAGCTCCAGGGTGTCTCGCCAGATGTCGACGGCCAAGGCTGCGGCGTTTCCCATCGCCGTCTGACAGTGGTGCGGGGCCGACATGCTCGTCGCGGCCGTCCGCGCCAATGTTGTGCCGCGTCGCGCCAGCGGCAACGGCGGCTCGGCAACGGCAGCAGCAGCAGCAGCAGCAGCAGCAGCAGCAGCGGCGGCGGCGGCGGCGAAACGCGGTTTAGCCGCGTGATGTGAGGGCGGCGTGGTGTTCGCGGACTTGGGCGGGGCGGTGGGCTCGCACGTAGTCGGGTTCTTGAGATAGCGCCAGGTCGAGCAGCTCGAGGCGGTCGGCGGTCTGCAGCCAGGGCACTGGCACGTACAAGGGCAAGTCGAAGCGGCGCAGCTCCCCCAGACCGCTGTAGATGGCCCGCTGATACTCCGCTCGGTCGGGCCAGTCCATGTCGTGAGGACCGAAGCCGACACCACAGTCGAGCAGCAGGCGTTGGCTGACTCCGGCGCTCCTCAGGCGCTGGATGTGGTGCCCGAACCACTCGACCATGACCGTGACGGGGTCGCCGCTCACGTCTCGGACGCTGCGGAAGTCGCGGCCCAGCATGAATGGCAGCACCACGGTGATCCCACGCTCTGCGGCGAGCTCGACCATCTCGGGTGACTGCAGGGCATCGCCGGCGTTCAGCACCGTGGCGCCTGCATCCAGGGCCTGCTGGGCCACTTGGGGCTTGCGGGTGTCGATCGCCACCTCGGCGCCCAGCGACAGCAGCCCGCGCAGTGGTCCCTCGACTCGCTGCCACTCGTCGTCTGTACCCACCTCGTCGCTGCCGGGCGTGGAGCCCTCGCCGCCGAGGTCAAAGTGGTCGGCGCCCTCTGCCAGCAGCTCGGCGCCACGGGCGGCGGCTTCGGCGCAGCCCTGAACTACCGAGAAGTCGGCCTTCGAGTCGGGAGAGGAGTTGACCACGCCGAAAATCTCCACGGCCGCAAACTAGTCAGAGCGCCGCGACCGCGACCGGGGACGTCTGGATGCTGAGGGGCGCGGCTGGGGCCGGCCGAGCGCTCAGGCAAGGTCCGGGTGGAATCGCGGCCCAAGCAAAGACTGGCTGCAACGACGGCTCAGGCGAGGTCTGGGTGCAACAGCGCCTCCGGCGAGGGACGGATGCTGATTGCGTGGCCGACCTGTGGCGGCAGCGGCAGATGCCGGTGCGCCTCCCAGATCTCGCCGAGGCGCCGGTACGGCTCATCGGCCATGAGGCCCACGCGCCGGGTCGGCCCGTCGATGTGCAGCGACATGACCTCGCAGGTGGCCACGAGGTAGTCCTCTCGGGTCTGGGTCATCGTTTGGAATGCGTGGATTCGCTTGCGGTCGAAGCCGAGCATCTGGACCGAGATCACGAACGGCTCATCGGGTCCGATCTCGCGCACGTAGGTGATGTGGTTCTCGGCCGAGAACGTGGTGATGTCGCGCACTTCCCGGTGCGAGGTGCCGAGTCCGATGAAGTCCATCCACGGCGCGATGGCGTCGTCGAACGCCACGAGGTAGTAGCCGGCGTTGAGGTGGCCGTTGTAATCGATCCACTGCTCCTGCACGGTGCCCTCCATCACAGCCACGGGTGCGGGCACAACGTCGCCCTGGTCCATCGAGACTGCCGACTGTGGAGCCAGTCGATCCTCACTCACGCCAGATACCTCCTCGCTGCGTCACGGGCACGCGCGCACACCGCAAGTGAACCAGCGAAGGCGCTCAGCTGCTGCACAGCGCAGCGCGCGGCGTCTGGAGCCGCCAGACCTTCGCGACTGCACCAGCGAGGGGGCTCAGTTGCTGCGGGCTCGATCCCTCACTACGCCCGCCACGTTCGCCGCGGGCACCGGCGCTTCCCATCCGTTGCGCCGACCGGCTTCGTCGACCGGGACAGGCCAGAACACCTCGGGCGGGGCGGCGCGCAGCGGAGCCGAGAGCGGCAGCGATTCAACAGCCGGGACCGGCAGCGGGTCGGCGGTCGTCGGCGGCAGCGATGGGTCGGCCGTCACCGGGTCGTCGACCGGCCTGATCATCGGTACTGCTGGTTTCCCATTCGATCCGCCGGCATCCAACGGGCGCGGTGCGAGCGGACGGGACGACGGAGCCGCCAGCGGGGCTGCGGCCGACGGCTGGGGCACCAAGGGACGGGGAACCGCGGCCGCGAGAGGGGCGGGGCGGGGCGGAGGGGGCGCACCAGGTGGTCCGATGTAGGTGGGGAGCGGGACCGGGTGGCGTGTCATGGGCAGCAGCACCGCAACGCCTATCGCTGCGATGACGCCCGCTATGGCGATCGGTAAACCGATGCCGCCGGTCGCATCAGCAGTGAAGCCCATCAACGGCGGGCCGATAAGTGCCCCGGTGCCGGCGCTGAAGAACAGCAAGCCCATCACCGCACCGATGCCCGCCAAACCGAACAGGTGAGCCGTGACGTCTCCGAGCAGCGCCACGAAGCCGCCATAGGAGACCCCGAGGAGCGACGCGAAGACAATCAGGAGAACGAACTTCGCCTCCAGCCCGCCGACTCGGGTCGTCGCAAACCAGATCGCAAACGCGACCGGCAGCCCGAAGAACGCGATCTTGAGCAGCCGGACCGAGCCCAGCGGCCGAGCCATGCTCGTGAGCGCCATGCGGCCCACGATGCTCGCGAATCCGATGACCGTGAACAGCGCCACCGCAGCCCGTGCCGGGAGGCCATCGTCTTGGGCAAACGTGACCACCGAGCCCAACGACCCGATGACGGCCACCGTGAAGAACACACCTGAGACCGCCATCTGCCAGAACGGCACAGAACGCACCACAAGAGCGAGATGACGCTCGGGATCGCCCATCTCCATCTTCGGCGGCCGCTTGATCATGAAGAGCGCCGTCGCGAAAATGCCGGCTGACAACACCGCGAGCACCCGCATGCCGCCGCGCCATCCATAGATCTCCAGCAGCCATTGCCCCAGCGGCGCAAAGAGCATGGTTCCCAAACCGGAGCCCGTGGCGACGAGACCCTGGGCCACGGCGCGATGACGAGCAAACCACATCGCCGTGAGCGCGAACAACGGAGCGTTGAAAATCCCGCCGCCGAATCCCAAGCCGACGCCGAACAGCACATATCCGTGCCACAGCACCGACACGTGTGACATCGCGAACAGGCCGCCGCAGAACATCGATCCGCCCACGATGAGCAGCGGAGCGATGCCGAAACGGTCATAGAAGCGGCCTGAGACCACGGCGCTGCCGAAGAACAAAAACACCGTGATGCCGAACACGAGGCTGATCGGCCCGTGCCCAGTGCCGAACTCTTCCGACATGCTCTTGGCGAACGCGTTGAAGCTGTAGATCGTCCCGAACGCCGCCATGACGCTCAGCGCTGCACCGCAGGCCGTGACCCAGCCGCGTGCCGAGTCGAGATGCGTCGGACCGCCGGCCATCACGTTTGCGAGGTTACGGCGGCAGCGCCGACAGTGCGGAGGAAAGCCTCAGACGGGCCGTCGGTGATGTTGGCGCTCAGCGGCGCCACTAGACGGCGCGGACCGTCGATGCGAGGGGTGACGCCAGTGCAGCGAACAGCGGCTCAGCCCAGCAGGGACAGGTCGCGAACTGCGCCGCGGTCCGCGCTGGTGGCCATCGCCGCATACGCGCGCAGCGCAGTGCTGACCTGGCGCGGGCGGGGCTCGGCCGGTTCCCAACCGGCGGCATCCTGTTCAACGCGCCGCCGCTCAAGCTCGGCGTCGTCGACGGCCAGGTTGATGGTGCGGTTCGGAATATCGATCTCGATGATGTCGCCGGTGCGCACCAACCCGATGAGCCCGCCCGAAGCCGCCTCCGGCGAGACATGGCCGATCGACAGACCTGATGTGCCGCCCGAGAAGCGGCCGTCGGTCACCAGCGCGCACTCCTTGCCAAGCCCCTTGGACTTCAGGTACGAGGTGGGATACAGCATCTCCTGCATGCCGGGGCCGCCACGCGGACCCTCGTAGCGCACCAACACCACGTCGCCGGCCACGACTTTGCCGTCCAAGATGTGCTCAACAGCCTCGTCCTGGCTCTCGACCACATGGGCCGGACCGGAGAACACCCAGATCGACTCGTCGACGCCGGCGGTCTTCACCACGCAGCCGTCGGGCGCCAGGTTGCCGTACAGGATCGCCAGCCCGCCGTCGGCGGAGTACGCACAATCCACCGAGCGAATACAGCCGCGCTCGCGGTCGACGTCGAGCGTGCGATAACGCTCAGACTGACTGAACGCCACCTGCGTCGGGATGCCCGCCGGACCGGCCCTGAAGAACTCGGACAGCGCCGGATCGTCATTGGTGGCAACGTCCCATTGCGAGATCGCATCGAACATGGTCGGCGAGTGCACCGTGGGCACCTGGTTGGCAATGAGGCCGGCTCGGTTCAGCTCGGCCAGGATGCCCATGACCCCACCGGCGCGGTGCACGTCCTCAACGTGAAAGAACTCCGATGCCGGGGCCACCTTGCAGATATTCGGCACCTTGCGCGACAGACGGTCGATGTCGGCCATGGTGAAATTCAGCTCTGCTTCCTGAGCCGCAGCCAGCAGATGCAGGATCGTGTTGGTCGAACCGCCCATGGCGATATCGAGCGTCATGGCGTTTTCGAAGGCCTCGAAGCTGCCGATCGAACGGGGCAGCACCGAGGCGTCGTCTTCCTGGTAGTAGCGCCGGCACAGTTCGACCACCAGCCGTCCCGCTTCGAGGAACAGCTCGCGACGGTCGGCATGGGTCGCCACCACCGTCCCGTTGCCGGGCAGCGACAGCCCCAGCGCCTCGGTCAGGCAGTTCATGGAATTTGCGGTGAACATGCCCGAGCACGAACCGCACGTGGGACAGCCCGACCGCTCCATCTCGGCCACGTCCTCGTCGCTGACCGACTCATCGGCAGCAACCACCATCACGTTGATGAGGTCGACCTTCTGAGAAGCCAGCTTCGTCTTGCCCGCCTCCATCGGACCGCCCGACACGAACACCGTGGGGACATTCAGCCGCATGGCGGCGTTGAGCATCCCCGGGGTGATCTTGTCGCAGTTGGAGATGCACACCAGCGCATCGGCGCAGTGCGCATTCACCATGTACTCGACCGCATCAGCGATCAGATCTCGCGACGGCAGGCTGTAGAGCATCCCGTCGTGGCCCATGGCAATGCCATCGTCGACGGCGATGGTGTTGAACTCCTTGGCCACTCCCCCAGCCGCCTCGATCTCACGGGCGACGAGCTGGCCGAGATCCTTGAGATGCACATGGCCCGGCACGAATTGGGTGAACGAGTTGGAGATGGCGATGATCGGCTTGCCGAAGTCGTCATCGGTCATGCCGGTAGCTCGCCACAATGCACGGGCCCCGGCCTGATTTCGGCCCGCTGTGGAGGTGACGGATCGGTAACTCGGCATGGGTCCAGCCTACGCCCGGGCTGCCACATCGCTTCAACCTGGCGCACCGCCTTTTGCGACGTCTGCGGTCGGCGCCGGCATCCATAGGACGGCATGGCCCAATCCGAAGGCCAGCTAGCCTGCACGAACCAATGTGCCCGCTCGACGACACAGCGCCGAACGACACTGCGTCGAATGACACTCCGTCAAACGACACAATGCCGAAGGACACGATCCTGATCCGGGTGACCGGTCCCGACGGCCCGGGAATCACCACCGACCTGCTGGCCCTGCTCGCCAATGCCGGCGCCGACGTAGGGGACATGGAACAGGTCGTCGTGCGCCGCCAGCTCACACTCGGGCTCGCAATCACGGTTCCCGCAGGCCGAGATCTCGTCAAGGAAGTGCTGCTGTTCGGCTACGAGCGGGGCCTCGAGATGAACTTCGAGGTCGTCGACGCCACGCCGACCCGGCACGTGGAGCGCCTCGTGGTCACCGCCCTGGCGCCCGAACTCAGCCCGGCCGACCTGTCGGTCGTCACCAGCGCTATCGCCACCAGCGGCGGCAACATCGATCGCATCCACCGGCTCTCCCGCTTCCCAGTCTGGAGCTATGAGTTCCTGGTCGAAGGCGCGCAGGGCGACAAGCTCCGCACCGACCTGATCGAAGTGGCCGCTGACCGGCGCATCGACATCGCCGTGCAGCCTCACGGACTGTCGCGGCGCTCAACCCGCATGATCGTGATGGACGTCGACTCGACGCTGATCCGCGACGAGGTGATCGACCTGCTGGCCGCCGAAGCAGGACACGAAGCGCGCTCAGCGGAACTGACGGCCGCCGCGATGGCCGGCGAGATCGACTTCGAGACGTCGCTGCGAAAGCGCGTGAAGCTGCTCACCGGCCAGCCCACCGAGATCATCGACTCGGCGATCGTGCACATGAATCTGACACGCGGGGCCCGCACCTTCGCCCGAACGCTGAAGCGGCTGGGCTACAAGGTCGCGATCATCTCGGGCGGCTTCACGCACTTCACCGACCACCTCGCCGAGCGGCTCAAGTTCGACCACGCCTACGCCAACGAGCTCGAGATCCGCGACGGCAGGCTCACCGGCGAAGTGGTGGGCGAGGTGATCGACGCCGAGGCCAAGGCACGGCTGCTGCGACAGCTCGCGTACATCGAGGGTGTGCCGCTGGAGCAGATCGTGGCGGTGGGCGACGGCGCCAACGACCTCCCGATGCTGACAGCGGCCGGGCTCGGCATCGCGTTCAACGCCAAGCCGATCGTGGCCGAGTCGGCAGACGCCACCGTCAACGTCCCGTACCTGGATGCGATCCTGTTCATGCTTGGCGTCACACGCGAAGAAGTCGAGGCCGCCGACGCCTCGACGACGCCGCTGAACGCGGAGCGATCGCTCTCGACGCTGCTGCCGTAAGAGGCTGCGCGGATAGGTGAACCCTCCCGTTGCCGCACTCGTTATTTCCCGCTCTTGTTCGCTGTCGCTCACGGGCCGCTCGGGCCACGGCTTCGCCTATCGGCTCAGCCTCTAACGCTGCCGCCCCACACTGCGGTGACATTCATGCCCTCATGTCGAGACTTGGACGGCTCGCACAGGTAACTTCGGCCTCATGGCCGAAGTGACGATTTACCACAACCCCCACTGAAACTCCTCCCGGAATGCCTTGGCGGTCGCCGAGGAAGCTGGAGTGGACGCAGACATCGTCCTATACATGAAAACGCCGCCCGACCGCGAGACCCTCGAGCATCTGGTGTCGATCCTCGAGGACCCCGTCGAAGACCTGGTGCGCAAGGACTCGCAATTCAAGAAGCTGAACCTGAACGCGGATGACTACGTGGGCAATCCCGAAGCGGTCGTCGACCTGCTGAGCCAGCGCAAGGCGCTCATGCAGCGCCCGGTGGTGGTACACGGCAACCGGGCCATCGTCGGACGCCCGAAGGGTCGCATCGCCGAGCTGCTGGCCGACTGAGACACGTCGCTTGATGACTGCGCCGAGAATCACGGTCGATGACTGACTCGAGCGGCGAGGGCGCTGGCGAACCCTGCGTAGATCCCGACACGGGGGCCATCTGCACCCCGCTGTTCGATCTGCACACCGAACTCGGCGGCCGGATGGTCGACTTCGGCGGCCACGCTTTGCCGATGCGCTACGCCGACGGCACCGTGGCCGAGCACCGAGCCACCCGCACCGCTGCGGGCCTGTTCGACGTGAGCCACATGGGCATCGTCGAGCTGCACCCCGCAGGCACCGATGCGACCGCGGAGGTGGCAGCGTGGCTGGAGCGCTGCGTGCCGGGCTCGATCGTCACGCTGGCACCCGGCCGGATGCGCTACACGCTGTTCACCACGCCGCAGGGCGGGGTGCTCGACGATCTCATCGTGACCAACCTCGGCCACTGCCTGCGGATCGTGGTCAATGCGGTGCGCACCGATGCAGACCTGGAGATGCTGCGAGACGCCAACGGGGTTGCCAGCGCCAGCGAGTGCAACGACAGCGAGGGCAACGACAGCGAGGGCAAAGACGACAGCACCGGCGCCGTGCGGATCAAGGTGCGGACCGATCTGGCGCTGGTGGCCCTGCAAGGACCGGCGGCGGCCCATGTCCTCGCACGCTGGGCACCCGAAGCGGCGGACCTGGCGTTCATGTCGACGGCCACGCTGGCCATCGACGGAGTCGACTGCGAGGTGTCACGCTGTGGCTATACGGGCGAGGACGGGTTCGAGATCGCCATGCCAGCCGTCGAAGCAGTACACATCGCACGGCTGCTGCTCAATGCCGACGAGGTGTCGCCTGCAGGGCTGGGCGCCCGCGACACGCTGCGACTCGAAGCGGGCCTTCCCCTCGTGGGCCACGAACTGACCGAGGCGACCACGCCGGCAGAAGCAGCTCTCGGCTGGTCGATACCGAAGCGTCGGCGCGCCGAGGGCGGTTTCCCCGGCGCCGAGCTGGTCACCGCACAGCTGCATGACGGACCACCACGGCTGCGGGTGGGCATCGCACCCGCAGGGCGCCGCCCGATCCGCGACGGCGCCGCACTGACCGACGCCGACGGCGCACACGTCGGCATCATCACCAGCGGCGGTTTCGGACCCACCGTCGAAGCGCCGATCGCAATGGCCTACGTCGCGGCCGAGCATTCCATGGTGGGCACCGACCTGCTGGCTGCGGGCCGCAAGGGTCCTGAGCCGTGCCGGGTGGCGCCGTTGCCCTTCGTGGAGCACCGGTACCGGCGGGCGTCTTGACCTCCGGCGAGCGCGACGGTGCGAACCGTCCCGTGATCGCGTGGCGTGCGCGTGGCACCCAGCCTCGCGAGCGCCTTGCGGCATGGGCCACAGCAATGAAGCAATCCCAGTCGAGGCGCCGGCCGGCACGCCGCCCCTGACTTTCGATCATCCCAGAACATGAGTGACAGCAATGAGTGAATCCCAACAGCAGCTCGCCGCATCCGGGGCTTTCGTGCAGCGCCATGTCGGCCTGCGTTCCGACGACACCACCGCCATGCTCGAGCGCCTCGGATTCGATGCGCTCACCGCACTGGTGGACGCCGCAGTTCCCGCGGAGATCCGCATCGACGAGCCGATCGTGCTCGACGGCATCGAGCAGCCCCTGACTGAGACTCAAGCCACCGCAGCGATGCGCTGGCTGGCAAACGCCAACCAGTCCATGCACTCGCTGATCGGGCTGGGCTACTACGGCACGCTCACCCCCGCGGTCATCCGGCGCGGCGTGCTGGAGGATCCGTCGTGGTACACGGCCTACACGCCGTACCAGCCCGAGATCTCCCAGGGACGGCTGGAAGCGCTGCTGAATTACCAGACGATGGTGTGCGATCTGGTGGGCATGGAAATCGCCAACTCGTCGCTGCTGTGCGAAGGCACCGCGGCGGCCGAGGCGATGGCCATGGCCCGCCGCATCACACGCGGCGGGCCAGACTGCTTCTTCGTCGACGCCGACTGCCACCCCCAAGTCATCGACGTGGTCGCCACACGCGCCGGTCCGCTGGGCATCGACATCGTCGTCGGCGATCCGGCGACTGAGCTGCGCCCCGGCGAGGTGTACGGCGCGCTGCTGGCATATCCCGGCAGCAGCGGCGCCGTCCGCAACCTTCAACCGGTGATCGAAGCTCTGCACCACACTGGCGCCATCGCAGCAGTCACCACCGACCTGCTGGCCTGCTGTGTGCTGACGCCGCCCGGCGAGCAGGGCGCCGACATCGTGGTGGGCAGCTCGCAGCGCTTCGGCGTGCCGCTGGGCTTCGGCGGTCCGCATGCGGCGTTCCTCGCGACCAGCGAGAAACACCGGCGCTCGATGCCCGGACGGCTCGTCGGCGTGTCAGTCGACGCGGCCGGCAGGCCCGCGTACCGGCTGGCGCTGCAGACCCGTGAGCAGCACATACGGCGCGAGCGCGCCACCAGCAACATCTGCACCGCGCAGGTGCTGTTAGCGGTCATGGCCTCGATGTACGCGGTGTGGCACGGCCGCGAGGGCTTGGCCGACATTGCCGAACGCACCCACCGGCTGACGGCCGGGCTCGCCGAGGGCCTCCGAAACCTGGGCCTGCGCGTCCGCAACGAGACCTTCTTCGACACGCTGAGCGTGGAGGTTCGCGGCCGCGCCGATGAGGTGCTGGCCGCAGCACTCAACGCCGGGATCAACCTCCGGCGCATCGACGGCGACACGGTGGGCGTCTCGCTCGACGAGACCTGCGACGAGGCGACGGTCGCCTGGTTGCTCGATGCATTCGCCGCTCCCGCCACCAGCGCGACACACGACGTCGCCTCAGTGCAAGAGCTGGCCGCCTCGGCGCCATCGGGCATCGCAAGCGAGCTGGCGCGCACCAGCGAGTACCTCACCCATCCCACCTTCAGCGCCTACCGCTCCGAGACCGAGATGATGCGCTACCTGCGCCGCCTTGGGTCCTATGAC
>LXNI01002848.1_pt1 | contig 11104 bp, 11 predicted proteins | sample 809091 | NCBI WGS metagenome assembly LXNI01 (sample SAMN04870527, study PRJNA318959) | sponge metagenome | biome: 01000161; feature: marine sponge reef; material: water | host: Sarcotragus foetidus | place: Greece: Milos, Mediterranean Sea | collected 2013-05-29 | depth 5-7 m | reverse complement strand
CGCGAGTTAGCCGACCCCCTACCTCCGCCAAGTTCTATGAGTTGAGCAACACACCCCCCACAACGCTGCTCTCCGGCCCGGATCCCTTAAGTTAGTGCCAAAATCCTTAAGTTAGTGCCATTGGGCCCTCCACGCCCGGCTGTGTCCGGTGCGGGGACGACTTCCCGGTGTTTGCCCCCGCCAAGCCCCGGTCGCGGGCCGTCCTGGCGGCGCTCCGGAGGTTCCCGCACGAGAGGCTTCGGCTGCAGCTGCGTGAGGACGGGACACTGCGGCCACCCCCTCCCCAAGACACTCGCAAGGGCGTGCTGCTAAACGACTGCGACAGTGGCGTTTGGACCGGGCTGGACCGCGGCCCAAGAATGGTAACCTATGGCACTTAGGCGTGAAACTACGGAATCTTCGCCCTCCGCCGTGGGAGCGCAACCCTTGGCGAAAAGGAGTTTCTGTCGCTCCCCAAGCTTCGAAGGATTCGCCGATCGACGCCCCGACGGCCGTTGGCCGCCTCCCGCATCAGCAGGTCCGTCGCGGACGCTGGTGGAATGCGCCGTGGTTTGACACACTCCAGTTCTCGGCGCTCAGCGGAGCCCTGCTGTGGCTGGCGGTCTCCGGCGCGACGAACATGGGGTACAACTGGCAGTGGTACCGCATTCCCGGCTTCATCTTCGAACTGGTCGACGGCGAGCTGATATGGGGACCGCTCGCGCAAGGGCTGGTGGTCACCCTGGAGATCACCGCCTGCAGCGGCGTCCTAGCGCTCGCGATCGGGTTGCTGGCGGCGCTGTTGCGCCTGTCGGACTCCTTTGCCGGCAGGATGGTCTCGAAGATCTATCTCGAGGCGGTGCGCAACACACCGATTCTGATCCAGATCTACGTCTTCTACTTCGTCGTCGGCCCGATCATCGGCCTGGACCGATTCTGGGTGGGGGTGGCGTGCCTGTCGGCCTTCGAGGGCGCGTTCGCCTGCGAGGTGGTCAGGGCTGGCATTGAATCCGTTCCGCGCGGCCAGTGGGAGGCGAGCGACAGCATCGGACTCGAACGCGCGCAGAGCTATATCCATGTGATCCTTCCGCAGGCGGTGCCGTTGATGCTCCCCCCGCTGACGGGGCTCCTCATCTCGCTCGTCAAGAATTCGGCGATCGTCAGCGTCATCGCCGTGTTCGACCTCACCACCGAAGCGCGCAACATCATCGCCGATACGTTTCTTAGCTTCGAAATCTGGATGACGGTTGCCGCCATCTACCTGGCGCTCACTGTCACCTTGTCGCTGTTCATGAGCTATGTCGAGGGCCGCGTCCGGACGGGCTATTGAGGTCGCGGTCGCGGTCGGTTGTTCATGGAAGCACCGGGGAAGGAGACGGCAATGAGCCTGACTGATGCAGGGTTGAGATTCTGGATTGCTGCCGTGCTCGGTTTGGCGCTTGCGACGGGAGCCTGCGAGCAGAGGGTACGGCAGCAGACTTCGCCCCAGAGTGTCGTCGAGATCATCAAGCGGCGCGGGGCGCTCAAGGTCGGCGTCTCGACGTTCGTGCCATGGGCGATGCGGGACAAGACAGGGGAGCTGGTCGGCTTCGAGATCGACGTCGCGACGAAGCTCGCGGCGGACATGGGGGTGGCCGTCGAATTCGTCTCGACGGCCTGGGACGGGATCATACCGGCATTGCTCGCCGGCAAGTTCGACGTCATCATCGGGGGCCTGAGCATCACAGCGCAACGTAACCTGACGGTAAATTTCACGGTCCCCTACGCACATTCCGGGTTAGGAGTGGCGGCCAACAAGGAACTCGCGACGGGAATGACCTGGCCGGACGACTACAACAGCCCCGAGGTGACGTTCGCATGCCGGCGCGGCGCCACGTCCTGCAGTGCGGTGGAGGAGCTGTTCCCCAAGGCGACGGCTCGCAAGTTCGACGACGACTCGCAAGTGGCGCAGGAGGTGCTCAACGGCAACGCGCATCTGTTCGTCTCCTCGCATCCGAAGCCGGCGCTCCTGGTCCGTCAGTACGGGCACAAGCTCTTCCTGCCGACGACGGGCAATCTGACGCAGAGCAACGAGGCGTTCGGACTGCGCAAGGGCGATCCGGACGCGCTGAACTTCTTCTCCAACTGGATCTTCCTGAACACACGCAACGGTTGGCTCAAGGAGCGTCACTCCTACTGGTTCAAGACGGCCGACTGGGCCGGGCAAGTTGACCTGGAGGAGTTTCTCCAACTAGAAGGCGACGCAGCCGGCGCCTGATGGCGCCGGGCCCGAGCGGAGGTTGACGGCGGCAATGGCATCGCGTCGCAAGCGGCTCCGCTTGGGCTGGATCGACTTCGCGGTCTTCGCGGCACTGCTTGCGGCGGCAGCCTATGTCTTTTACCGGGTCGATTCGGTTCTGGAATACCGCTGGGATTGGTCGGTCATCCCGGACTACCTGTACCGCTGGGACGAGGAGCAGCAGCGCTGGGTGCCGAACCTGCTGATGCGGGGACTCTACACGACGCTGCGGCTGGCGCTCTGGGGCATTGTGCTGTCAGCAGTCATCGGTGTGGCGTTCGGCATCATGCGCACCACCCGCCGCCTGTTCGCCCGCATGCTGAGCCGGGCCTACGTCGAGCTGATCCGCAACATCCCGCCACTCGTGTTCGTCTTCATCTTCTATTTCTTCATCAGTAGCCAGATCATGCCGTCTCTGGGCATCGAGGAGTTTGTGCGGCAGGCCTCGCCCGAGACACTGGCGTGGCTGGAAGTGCTGTTCGGCGAGCCGGCTCTCATCCCGAACCTGATCTCGGGGATTTTCTGCCTCGCCATGCTCGAGGGAGCGTATGTGACGGAGATCGTCCGCGCCGGACTGCAGTCCGTCCCCAAGTCCCAGGCCGAGGCCGGCTTGAGCATCGGGCTCTCGCGCCCGCAACTCATGCGCTACATTATCCTTCCCCAAGCGGTGCAGCGGGTTGTCCCGCCGCTGGCCGGGCAGTTCATCACGCTAGTGAAGGACTCGTCCATCGTGTCGCTGATCTCGATCCAGGAATTGACATTCTTGGCCGTGGAAACGGCGGTTTCAACGACCGCATGTTCGAAGTCTGGATCACGGTCGCCGGCCTGTACTTTTGCGTGTGCTACACCTGCGCGCTGCTGTTTGCCCGGATCGAAAGGCCTATGGCGGCCAGGCGACGATGAACGTGCGGAAGGGTGCGCAGGTGACCTGCAAGGTCATGATCGAGTTCGAGGGCGTCAATGCGTGGTTCGGCGAATTCCATGTCCTCAAGGACATTAACCTGCGCGTCCGGGAAGGCGAGCGGGTCGTCTTGTGCGGCCCATCTGGGTCTGGCAAATCCACTTTGATCCGCTGCATCAACGGCCTAGAGGAGCATCAGCAAGGGCGCATCGTGGTCGACGGACATGTGTTGGGCGACGATACGAAGGCGGGCGTCCGTATGGAGGTTGGAATGGTGTTTCAGCAGTTCAACCTGTTTCCCCACCTGACGGTCCTCGAGAACTGCATGCTCGGGCCGACCAAAGCCCGCGGGTTGCCGAAGGCGGAGGCGCGCGACCGGGCGATGGAGTACCTCGCACGCGTGAGGATCCCGGAGCAGGCCGATAAGTACCCAGGGCAGCTCTCCGGCGGCCAGCAGCAGCGGGTGGCCATCGCCCGTTCCCTATGCGTCCAACCGAAGGTCATGCTGTTCGACGAGCCGACTTCGGCGCTGGACCCCGAGATGATCAAGGAAGTTCTGGACGTGGTGACCGATCTCGCGCAGAGCGGCATGACGATGATCGTCGTCTCGCACGAGATGGGATTCGCCAGAACCGTGGCCGACAATATCTTGTTCATGGACGAGGGGATGATCATCGAAGCGTCTCCCCCGGATCGGTTCTTCGCCAGTCCCGAGAGCGATCGCGCGAAGCTATTCCTCAGCCAGCTCCTGTCGCACTGATTCAGGACGCGAGCATCGGCCAGGGCATGCCTGCCCCTAGGGACACGCGGCGCTTGCCGCGCTGGGGCTGCTGAACCGGGCGGAGGAAGCAAGGGCCGCCGCCGAGGCCGAAGCCAGGCAGGCCGAGGCGCGGGCAAGAGCGATCCGGGCGGCCCTTGACGGGATCGAGCTCGTGCGAGTCCCGCTCCGCACGCCACTTCCGGCGTTCGAAGCGCCCGGGCCTCCAGAATCGCCGCCGCTTTGCTAGGCTCTTGTAGCTTCCGCTAACCAGCGCCCGGCCGTGCTGCCCGTCCTAGTTGCTTATTGTGTCGCGCTCCTGCTGGTAGGATCGCTCGCATCCCGTTCCGTCCGCCGGGCGGAGGACTTCTTCGTGGCTGGGCGAAGCCTGCCGCCAGCGCTGATCTTCTTCACCTTCCTGGCAGCCAACCTCGGGGCCGGCAGTACCGTCGGAGCCGCCGAGTTTGGCTACACTTCGGGCCTGCCGGCGTGGTGGTGGGTCGGCTCCGCCGGAATCGGATCGTTGGCGCTGGCCTTCGCGGTCGGACCGCGCCTGCACCGGATCGCCAAGGCCCGCGGCCTGTACACGGTCGGCGACTACTTGGAGTCCCGCTACGGCCGGACCACGCGGCTCGTCGTCGCCGCGATTCTGTTGGTGGGCGCACCCGCCATCCTGGCCGGGCAGATTATCGCGGCGGGCTTGGTTCTGCAAGCCGCCATCGGCTTGCCGAAGGCTTGGGGCACGGCGATTGGCGGTGCGCTCGCCACGGTGTATTTCGCCATGGGAGGCCTGCGCTCGGCGTCTTGGGTGAACTCGCTGCAAGTAGCGGTCAAGGCGGTCGGATTCTTGGTCGCTGTGCCGTGGATGATTGGCACCAGCGGAGGGTGGACGGCGGTGGCGGCCGCCGCTGCCGACGACACCGCGCTCTCGATCGGCGGTGCGGGCTTCGGGGAAACCGCGCAACTCGTGCTGATGCTGGCTCCGGCCTTCATCGTTTCGCCGGGACTCGTGCAAAAGCTGTTCGGCGCCAGGGACGCACATGCCGTCCGCGTCGGGCTGGGCCTGCAAGCGGCGGCTTTGCTCGCCTATGCCATCCTGCCCGTGCTGCTGGGCATGGCAGCCCGCGTGCATTTCCCAGAATTGGCCGATCCGGGCAGCGCCTTGGTCAAGCTCTTCACCGAAGTCGCCCCTCTATGGCTGGGAGCGCTGATGCTGGCGGCCATCCTTTCGGCCGAGATCAGCTCGGCCGACGCGGTCTTGTTTATGATTGCCACATCGCTGGCTCGCGACGTGCTGGAGCCGCTCTATCGCGGCAAGCTCACCGACCAAGCGCGGCTGAAACTGGCAAGGTATTCCGCGCTAGGCGCGGGAGCGCTGGGCATTCTGCTGGCCAACTGGTTCCAATCCATCCTCTCGGCGCTGAGCTTCTTCTACAGCCTGCTCACGCTGACCCTGTTCGTGCCCCTGCTCGCGGGCTTGTTCTGGAGGCGGCCCGGGCAATCCGTCGCACTGACCGCTATTGCCTGCTCCCTTGCAGCGGCCGGTATGGTCGTGATCTCAGGCAGCGCTGCCGATGGCTGGCTCCGACCGGTCCCGGTGGGCATCTTGGCTGGAGCCGCGGTGTATGTCACGCGTGCGACCATTGGTCGCCGGGCCAGCGCCCATTGAATGTACTCAACTCGCTAAGACCACGCGGAAAGTGGCTTGGATGAAGATCTGGCTCTCGTTCTCGGAATCGCTCATCCAGCGGTCAAGAGGCATGGCTGGCGAGGTCGCGCTCGTCCCTCTAATCGCACGCCGCACATCCTTGTCTCGGTCCGAGCGCTGCTTCCGCAGCGAGAGGGCCCGGCCAAGAGAAATCACGCCGTCAATGTCGTAGCAGCGGTTGGACAGATTTCTTGCATATAGCACTCATGGCACTTCGGCTGCTCGGGTTTGCACCAGTTGCGGCCGATATCGAACGCTGGAAAATCCAGCAGCCCTGGATACTCCGGGTTGAGATCTCGCGCGCGGTAAATGATCTGCTCGGTTGATGCTTTTTCGGGAACGAGCCCCAGCCTGTGGAGAACGCGTTGCACGTGACGGTCGGGTGAAATATCGATCGAGTATTTGTCACTCACGGGTATCTTGAAGCGCCGAACGAGAATGTTTGCTGCCATAGTCGCGATCTTTGGCCCGACCCCTTTGAACTCAAGGAACCTGTAGACCCGTCTTGCGCTGGAGGGGCGACCCTTCCAGATCTTTTGCGCTTTCCCCTCGTATCTCTCTTCAATGTGCCTCAGTGCGACGTAGATGCGATGGCTCATCTCCTTGCCGAGCCAGTGGAGTGCGGGCGGGCCCGCCATGTGGCCCTGAACCTCCTCTTTGGACAATTCGAGAAGCGTGGAGAAGGAAAATGTGGGTTCTCCGGGGCGTCCTATCCTCTGAGAGAGACGATATGGGATGAGCCAAGCTCGGTCTGCGGCAATTTGGCGATCCACGATGCAGCCGATCACAAAGGCATGTGGGTATTGCTTCAGGTCATTGATGAGGCTCCTCGCTTCTTGATATTGGACCCTGTCCAAGTCTGGTGGCTTCTTGATAGGGATGGGCTGAGCTTCGGCGGGTGCATCGAGCAGATTCTTTCCGCGCTCGACAAGTCGCTCGCAAATTCTCTCGATGTCTGCATTCATGGCAGTATTCTCGCATTCAATGCATCGACTTCGAATAATCCCCGCTGAGCACGGGCGCATTCCTCGCTGGCCTGCCTAGAACGGCCCGAGGTTGGCACGGGATCCGGGTTTTCCGCAGTCCGATCTAACCACATCCCAACCACGCGCAATGCAGCGCGCAACAGGCAGCAGGCTACGGCTGCGGGCACGCGGGAATCCGAGCAGGCCATACGAGGGACGCTCTGCAATGTCGCTGGCGGCACCGTTGCTGGTTGCGGTGGCGCGGTGTGGCGAGCAACCATCGTACTGCTCAGCCACTGGCTCTCGTTCCGGGTGGGACGGCCGTTCCGGTCAGCCCCCTGGGCGTGCCCACCGTACAGGTACCTCGACTGACTCTCGCATGCGTTGCGCTGCCTGAGCCTATAATTAACGACTCGCTTCATGGAAACTTCCCTGCAAGGCATCGATTGGGCGGTCATCGGCGTTTACTTCGCGATGATGGTCGCGGTCGGTCTGTATGCCTCCCGGCGCGTCCGGCAGACCTCCGATTACTTCCTCGGCAATCGCAGCTTCAACGTCTGGCTGGTCATCGGCCAGGCGCTGGGCGTCGGCACGCACGCAGAAATGCCGGTGTCGCTGGCCGGCAAGGTCTACCAATCGGGCTACGCCGGCATTTGGTACCAGTGGAAGAATCTCTTCATCACGCCCTTCTATTGGATCTTGGCGCCGCTCTTCCGCCGTTTCCGCCGCACGACGACCGGCGAAGTCTACGAAGATCGCTACGGCGACTGGATGGGCGCGGTGTATACGGCCTTCGCGCTGGCCTATTTCACGTTCAACATGGGCGCCATGCTCAAGGGCGCGGGCAAGCTGGTCAGCGTGGCTTCCGGAGAAGCCGTCTCGGCCAACACGGTCGTGCTCGCCATGACCGCCACGTTCCTGCTCTACAGCTTCGTCGGCGGTCTGGTCTCGGCGGCCTATACGGACTTCGTCCAGAGCTTGTTCATCATCGCGCTCAGCTTTCTTCTGATCCCCATGGGGTTGCGGGAGACTGGCGGATTCACGGGCATTCGCGAGACGCTCGATCCGAGCATGCTCTCGATGGTCACGCCCGGCGATGTCGGTGTCTTCACGATCGTGATGCTGACCTTGAACGGGTTGATCGGCATCGTCGCTCAGCCGCACATCCTAGCCAGCGTCGGCACGGGCAAGGACGAGCGCTCTTGTCGTATAGGCATGGCGTACGGCAACTTCATCAAGCGCTTCTGCACCATCGGCTGGGCCTTGGTCGGGATCGTGGTGGCCACGCTGCTGATCCAGCGCGGCGAAATGGCATTTGCCGATCCCGAAGACGCATTCGGCTACGCCACTCGCGAATTGCTCTTTCCCGGCGGGTTGGGGTTGATGATCGCCTGCGTGCTCGCCGCGAACATGTCGACCGGCTCGGCTTTCATGGTCGACAGCGCAGCCCTGTTCACCCAGAATCTGTACCGGCGCTACCTGCGCAAGCAGGAGAGCGATCGGCACTACTTGTGGTCCGGGCGCTTCGCCGGCGTGGCGATCACACTGCTCGGCGTGTGCTTCGGGCTGTTCGTCGGCAACGTGCTACAGGCCTTCCTGTTCACCGAGACCTTGGCCGCCTTCATGGGGATCAGCATGTTCGGAGCGATCTCTTGGCGTCGTTCCAACCGCTGGGGGGCCATAGCCAGCCTGCTGGTGTCCGCGGGCGTGTTCTTCTGGCTGACCTATCGCCAATACGGCGTGCTGCTGCAATGGGAAGCGCTCAACTTCGGCATATCGTTGGTGCTCGGCTTCCTGGCGCTGGCGGTCATCAGCCTGCTGACACCGCCAGAGTCGAAACAGCGGCTCGACCCCTTCTACGAGCGGCTCAACCGCAGCTCACGCTGGGATGCGAGCAGCGGCACCGAAATCGAAGACAGCCAGCCGGGCAATGATCTGCTCTTCGTGCATCTGTTTGACCTCGGCCTCAGCCGCGGGCTGCGAGGCTTCTACCAGCGCTTCCGCGTGGATATCAACGGCCTGCTGGTAGCCGCGCTGGTGGTGGTCGCCCTGATCGCACTGGCCAAGGGCATCTTGTTCCTGCCTTGACGGCGGATCGGAAACGGCCAACATCACGACAGGAGATCACGTAACTCTAAACCGAAGTTCCCGGAGGGTGCGCTCCTGCGGTCCGGCGCTAACTCATTGAACAAGTTGCGGTTATCGCGCTTGTTGGAGTTCTGGGGCTTTTCTTGTTCCATGTATGTGGAAGTCGCCCCCAGCCGCGGCTCGCCCCCTACCATCCTCCTGCGCGAAGGCAGGCGCGAGGGCTCCAAGGTGCGCAAGCGCACCCTCGCCAATCTCTCTGCCTGGGCCCCCGCCTTGCTCGACCGCTCCGCCTCGCCCCAGCGCTCGGCCGTGCTCGCCATGATCGCCCAGCGCCTGCTGCGTCCTGCCTCCAAGCTCACCACCACGCGCCTCTGGCACAGCACCACCCTGGCGGCAGAACTGGCCCTCGAGCACGCCGACGAAGGGCACCTCTACGCCGCTATGGACTGGCTGCTCGAGCATCAAGACTGCATCCAGCGACGGCAAGCGCGGCGGCCCGATCGTCGTCTACGGCCTGCTGGCCGACGCCGCTCGTCCCGATCCCCACGGCGCCACGATCAGCACCGGCGCGGCGCGCCGCCGGGACCGCGCCCGGAACATCGCCCTGAGATCCGCGATCCGGGGCCGCTCGTCCAACGTGACCACGACGACTTCGAGCGCGAGCGGGCCACGCCCGAGATAGAGCTTGGCCTGGCGGTCTCCGACGGTGACGCGGCGGTGATCGAGATGGCTGAGCATATGAGAGCTGCGGTTCCGGGTCGGCCGAGGAGGGGAAGTGAGTCAAGCTAGCGACCATGCGGAGCCGTGGCGACTTGGCCGGTCCGCTCCACCATGCCGCACCAAATCGCGATCGCGGCGCACAAGTAGCGCGGACACCGGTTATCCGGTAAGGTCAATGGACCATGAGCATCAAGGCCGAACAAGGATGGGGTGTTCACGCCCTTGGAGGAGGTGGACAGCGCCGCGACCGGCAAGGTCTACCAAGTTTTCTCGGAGAGCGAGTTGAAGCGGCTCGTTGCGGACGTTCAGTGGTTGAAGGGTTCGGAGCGCAGCTTCGAGTTCTGGGAAAACGAGGAAGATGCGGTCTACGATAGCCTATAGGCAGGGCGATATCGTTCTCGTTTCGTTCCCCTTCACCGATCTCACTTCAGCCCAGAGACGCCCGCTCTGGTCCTTTCCCCGGATGCCTTCAACGCCACCGGGCGTGATCTCGTCTTGGCGGCCATCACTTCGCACATCACGGATGACCCGAACGCCGTGCATCTCCAGCGCGGCGACTTCGCCGAGGGTGGGCTCCCCAAGGCATCGATGATTAAGACGACCAAGCTGTTCACAGTGCACTCCTCGCTGATCGTGAAGCCGATATGCATTCTCAGGATCGAGAAGATGGAGGAGGGGCTGCGGTCGGTGCGCGGGTTCTTCTCCTGAGCCTCATGCGACCCTGTACGCTTGGGGCCACACCCCGCGTGTCTGCACCATCGTCCGAGCCGCGAAGCATCGTGGCCCGGCTCGACGACTATGTTGCCGAGATCATGGAGGCGGCACGGGCTGAACTCGACGACACGGGCGAAGAGCGCCGCGTGGCGCTGATCGACCGGTCGCCGCCTACGCGGCGTCGAGAAATCGGAGGCAAGCGCGGACGACGCCGGCCCAAACGCCTTCCCGCAGGGATTGCTGAACCGCCGCGCCGTCCGCAATGGCGCAAACGGAAGATTGCCGGCGACTTGCGGCATCAATCGCCTGTCCGGCCCGAGGGTGGATTTCGTGTCCGGTCGACCTCGAAGTCAAATATACATCTCCCGTACGGCCACAAGGTGGCCCCATGTCTCCTCAGAGCCAGGTCCAACCGAGCCGCTCCGACCGCCACGTGTTCACACGTTGCAACAGTCCCCGGCCGGACTCCCGGCGAGCCCGATTCTGGAGTTCCACGAACCGCTCAAGCCCGCTCCGGGGGTCGCCGCACACCTCTCGGACGAGGCGGGTGTCCCCCCTGCGGATGACCTCCTCGGTCGACTCCATCTCCCGGCGGATCCCCGCGTCGTACTCCGATGGGCGCGGATCCCTCGCCGAGTTGCCGAGCACCGTGTCCGCGCGGCTCGCCCCCTCCCGGTTCAGCGCAATGGCCACGACTTCGATCTTGAATCCGCGCTCCCGGAGCATCCACCACAGCTCCCGGTGCGCCGCTCCCCACGAACGCAACGCCTTCGCGGTTTCGTGGCCGGGAGCGACGTAGACCGCACGCTCGGTGTACAGCGCGAGCGGCAGGCCGAAGTGAAATTGGCGTCGGACGTACCCGGTCGCACACGGTGGGTCCTCTGAGGAAGGATTCGACGCTCGATCCCGAGCACCTCGAATGCGGCGACGTTCTCGGCCTCGGTCGGCAGCCACGGCAGGCAGGGATGCTCGAGGACATAGTCGAGTGACAGCA
>LXNI01002847.1_pt1 | contig 11106 bp, 9 predicted proteins | sample 809091 | NCBI WGS metagenome assembly LXNI01 (sample SAMN04870527, study PRJNA318959) | sponge metagenome | biome: 01000161; feature: marine sponge reef; material: water | host: Sarcotragus foetidus | place: Greece: Milos, Mediterranean Sea | collected 2013-05-29 | depth 5-7 m | reverse complement strand
CTTCCGCATCCGCCACTAGAGGCCACTAGAGGCCACTAGAGAAGGTGCGCGAACGTCCACGTCCGCGCACCTTCCACCTACTTCCCGCACCTCCCGCACCTACTTCCCGATGCAGAAGCTCGAAAAGATCTCGCCAAGGAGATCATCCACGCTCGTGGCGCCGACGATCGTCCCCAGCGCCTGCTGGGCCGCGCGCATCTCTTCCGCGGCAAGGTCGCCATAGCCCTGCTCCGCGTGGCCACGGGCCGCGGCCACGTGCTCCATCGCCGCAGTCAGCGCCAGAACATGGCGCTTGCGGGCAAGGAACGCCCCTTCGCCGGACGCGACGCCGGCAGCCGCGACGATCGCCTGGCGCAGGGTGTCGAGCCCAGCTCCGGTCAGTGCCGAAATCCGCACCTCCCCCGACGCCGTCTTGCCCGCCGGCCGACCACTGAGGTCCACCTTGTTGTGGACGTGCACGACCCGCGCCCCCGACAGGTCATCCGGCCCTGCGCATGCGTTGCCCGTGTCGTCCACGACGAAAAGCACCAGGTCGGCGGCGGCGACCGCACCTCGTGCCCGTTCGATGCCGATCTTCTCGACGGCGTCGCGGCCCTCTCGCAGCCCTGCCGTGTCGGTCAAGCGCACGGGTATGCCGTCGAACTCGGCGTCCGCGAACAGGAGGTCGCGGGTCGTACCGGGTACGTCGGTCACGATGGCCCGGTTCTCGGCCAGCAGCCGGTTCAAGAGGCTCGATTTGCCCGCATTCGGTGGCCCAGCGATCACGACGTCAAGACCGTCGCGCAGAACCTGCCCCTGGCGAGTTTCCCCGAGCAGTTCGCGAAGCGCCGTCGTCGCACCATCGAGACGCTCGACCACGTCGCTGTCGGCGAGGAAATCGATCTCCTCGTCGGCGAAGTCGATCGCGGCTTCGAGGAACACCCGTAGGCCGAGAACAGCCTGATCGATGGCCGCCACGCGCCGCGAGAAGAGGCCGTCAAGCGACCGCATCGCCGACCGCGCGGCCCGGCGTGATGCACTGTCGATCAGGTCAGCGACCGCTTCGGCTTGCGCTAAGTCGATCTTCTCATTGAGGAACGCGCGTTCCGTGAACTCCCCGGGGCGCGCGATCCGAGCCCCGAGTTCGCATGCGCGGTCGAGTAGCGCCTCAAGGACGACGGGCCCGCCGTGGCCTTGGAACTCGACGACGTCTTCGCCGGTGAAAGACGCCGGCGCGGCGAAGAGGAGCACGATGCCGTGATCGATCGCGTCGCCGTCCTCATCGCGGAAGTGCGCAAAGGTGGCCTGGCGCGGATCGGGCACCCGCCCCGCCATGGTTCCCGCGATGCGCCTGGCATGTTCGCCGGAGACGCGTACGATGCCGATGCCGCCGCGCCCTGGCGGCGTTGCGATCGCGGCGATCGTATCCTTCATCACGGCGGAGCCCCTTCGAGCGCTTCAAGCACCGTGGAACTGTACAGGTCTCGGGGAACCGGTCCCGTCAGGCGCCGCTCGCGGACGCCGCCTCGATCTTGCGCGTGATGTACCACTGCTGGGCAAGGGACAGGATGTTGTTGACCAACCAGTAGAGCACCAGGCCTGCGGGGAAGAACACGAACAGCACCGTGAACAGAATGGGCATCGTCTTCATGACCCGGGCCTGCATCGGGTCGGGCGGCGGCGGATTCAGCAACTGCATCAGGAAGAACGACCCGCCGTAGAGGATCGGCAGCACGAACCACGGGTCGGGCGCTGCCAGGTCGTTGATCCACAGGATGAATGGCGCTTGGCGAAGCTCGACGCTCTCGTAGAGCACCCAGTACAGGGCGAAGAACACCGGCATCTGCAACAGCAGCGGCAGGCAGCCGCCGAACGGATTGGCGCCTTCCTTCCGGTACAGCGCCATCATTTCCTGCGACAGCTTCTGGCGGTCGCCTGCGTAGCGCTCCTGCAGACGCTTCATCTGCGGCATTACCAGTTTCATCTTCGCCATCGAGCGGAAGCCGACCGACGCCAAGGGGAACAGCAGAACCTTGACCGCCAGGGTCAGAAGGATGATCGCAACGCCCCAGTTGAGCACGACCGAGTGAATCGCATCGAGGACGTAGAAGAGCGGAACCGACAGCCACCAGAGGAAGCCGTAGTCGACGGTGAGGTTGAGATTCGGCGCGATCGCCTCCAGCCGCTTCTGGATCTTCGGCCCGGCATAGAACCGCGCCGCAACGACTTGGCTGCGGCCGGCCGGCACGACGACCTCCGGCGCGACGAATCCGACGGCGTAGTTCCCATCCGCCAAACGACGCCCGTAGTAAGCGTTCACTTCCTCCGCATCCCCTACCCAGGCTGTGAGAAAGTAGTGCTGCAGGACGGCAGCCCAGCCGCCGGCCACCTGGACGCGGAACTGGCCGTCATCGAGGTCTTCGAAGTCGATCTTCTCGTAGCGGGACTCCGGGGTGGTGAAGGCAGCACCGACGTACGGCCGCGGTCCCATGAAGCTCCCCGTGGCGTCGGGACGGCTGCTGTCGCGCTTCAGTTGCGCGAAGAGCTGAGCGCGGTACTCCGTGGTTCGAGCGTTGTCGATGTCGTACTCGACCGTGACGAGGTAGTCGTCGGGCTCGAACAGAAAGCGCTTCACCAGGGTGACCTCGTCCGCCTGGTGCGTCAGGGCAACCGTCAGCGTCCCGCTCTCGGCGAGGGTGTAGTGCCGCGAACCGGCCGTGTACAGCGGTCGCGTCTCCTGGTTGTCGCGCCCGTCGCGCCCGATCAGGCCGCTCTGGGCCGTGTAGGTGTGGCCCCGCGAACGTTCCAGCAACTGCACGGGGCGATCATCGTCGATGACGGCCGGATACTTGGGCAGTCTCAACTCGACAATGTCGCCGCCGAGGAGGTCGATGGCGAGCTCGAGTGTCGGGGTGGTCACACGGACCAGGCGCTCGTCCGCGGCCATGTTCGCTGCCGGGATGTCGCGGGCGGCGGCGGGGGCGGCAAGATCGTCGCCGGGCACATCCCCGGGACTCGCCGCCGTTGGCAGGTCGTCCGACCGTGCGGGAAGGGGCTCGCCGGCAACCGACTCCGGTGGCGCCATCGGCGGCGGCTCTTCCGAGGCCTGCCCGTAGTCCCGCGTCCACGCCTGCAGCAGCAGATAGCCAACCACGCCCAGGGCAATCAGCAGGACGATGCGCTGGATTTCCGTGCTGAGCATCTCTAACAGCCCGTCCGCGACGTCACGTCCGGCACCTGGTCGACGCCCCCGGGATGGAAGGGATGACACCGGAGCAGTCGTTTGACGGCCAACAGGCCGCCGCGACCAACGCCGTGCCTGGCAATCGCCTGGTAGGCGTACACCGAGCAGGACGGGTGGAAGCGGCAATGCCGACCCAGAAGCGGACTGATGTAGCGCCGATAGGCACGGATCATCCGCCGGAGTGCGGAGCCGAAGCCCTTGGCCACCGTTTTCACGTCAACGGTCACGGGTTCTCGCGGCACCGTCATGGAGCGCGCTTCGCCAGGGCTGCGAACAGCCAATCCGCATCCGCGCGGCACACCGCCGGCTCTCGGAGCGCGACACGCACGACGATGTCCATCGCGGGCAGGGCGGGACTCAGGCGAAAGGACTCGCGGACTACCCGTTTGGCACGATTGCGTCCCACCGCGCGCCGGATCATCCGCTTGGCAACAACGATCCCGATGCGGGCCATACCGACGGCGTTGGGTCGTGCGACCAGGCGAAGGGGGCCCCGCGACAAGCGAACGCTGGGGCGAGGGAACACCCCGTCGAAGTCTCGTCGGCTTCGCAGCCGCTGACCGCGGCCAAGCCTCGCTCGACCCATGGACACATCGGGGAATCTCACGTGCTGCTCGCGGGAACCCATGCGTAGCCCGGGTCGCGGACGCGAGGCGCTGCTTTGCGTGACCGCGGTTTGGCTGCACAGTCAGGTTGCATCTCTCTTACCCGTTCGGGCGTCCGTGCATCTTGCCGGGGCGCAACCCCACCGGCCAGAGGCGTCGTCGTCCCCGCGAAAACATGGCTAGCCACCTCCCGACGGGGGCGCTATACGGTGAGACGCTTGCGGCCTTTGGCGCGACGGGCGCTCAAGATCTTACGGCCGTTCTTCGTCGCCATTCGCGATCGAAAACCGTGCCGTCGCTTGCGCCGGATGACGCTCGGCTGATAGGTCCTTTTCATGTCGCTTAACTTGCGCTCCGGGCGCTTGCTTCGAAGCGCTGGAAGGGGGCGGGATTGTAGGAGCGGGTCGGAGGGGTGTCAATGAGTACGAACTGTTCGGTGAAAATGATGTCGTCGTCGTTGTAGGGCTCCTCGCATCTCGGGGAATTTTTCATAACAGTATGATAAAATTGCATATTTTTGTGAAACGGGCTGTGAGGAAGAGTGGGGCGAAGAGCGCCCTAAGAGGGCGAAAGTCTGTGGGCGGGTGTCCGCGAAAGTCCGCGATCAAGGCAGCCGCGGGGGTTGTTTCCGGAATGCACACAAGTTACTGACAGCCCTATCAACAGGGCTGGATTGAGCACGCGAGGGCTAACTTTTTGAATTGTCACGGAATTGCTCGACGGGGTTTCGAAAGTGCTGCGATGGGTGCCAAGTTGGTGGCGATTCGCATGATCGTGACATTAGAATGACTCATGCAGAACGGGTCGTCAGCGCGGGTATTTGGGGTCTCCCGTCCTGACAAGCTTTCTTGAAGGCAACGGCATCCACGCACGTGGGCACAGGGGAGCGCAAAGGCAGTGGCGGACGAGGGGTGGCGGAACGGCGAGTCGACGGTAGATTCAATCTGGTCGTCCTGCTTGCGCAGGTTGAGCGAGGAACTGGCTGCAGAAGAGTTCCACGCCTGGATCAGGCCGTTGCAGCCCCGTTTCACGGATGGCCGTCTTGAACTGCTCGCTCCCAACCGCTACGTCCGAGAACGCGTCGAGGACGTCTACCTGCTACGCGTCGCTGAACTCGTTGCGGAAATCGACGAGGAAGGTCGCCTCGACGGTGTAGACCTCGTTGTCGGGTCGCGCGAACGCCAGCCCGGCACACCCCTTGCCGCGCCACGTCGAAGCCAGGATGGGGACGGCCTTGCCGAGGGCATGGACGGTCACGCCGTCGACGCGGAACGCCGTGACCGAAGGACCGTGGCAACGCCGGCTGCGCTGCGTCGCGAGGAGCAGCCCCAGGGACTCAACCCCGGCTTCGTGTTCGATGCCTTCGTGGAGGGGACTTCGAACGACTTCGCCAAGGGTGCGGCGTATCAAGCCGCGGAAAACCCGGGCCGATCCTACAATCCGTTATTGCTCTACGGCGGGGTCGGCCTCGGCAAGACACACCTGATGCAGGCGGTGGGCAACGAAGTGCTTCGCGCCGACGGCGGCACGAAGGTGATCTACGCGACCTCCCAGGGATTCACCAACGAAATGGTCCGTGGAATCCGTACGGGTACGATCAACACGATCATGGAGCGCTTCGGATCGGTCGATGCGTTTCTGATCGACGACATCCAGTTCTTTGCGGACAAGCTCAAGGCGCAGGAGGAGTTCTTCCATGTCTTCAATGCGGTGCTGGCGAACGATCACCAGATCGTCCTGACCTGCGACCGGTATCCGCGGGAGATCGAAGGTCTCGAGGAACGCCTGCAGTCCCGATTCGTGGGGGGCCTCACGGTCGAGGTCGTGCCGCCGGAGCTCGAGACGAGGGTCGCAATCCTGCAGAAGAAGGGCGAAGCCGAGGGAATCGAAGTGCCCTACGAGGTGGCCTTCCAAGTCGCGGAGCGCATCCGCTCGAGCGTGCGAGAGCTCGAAGGCGCGTTGACGAGAATCGTCCACCGGGCCCGGTGGACGCGATCGGAGGTGACCGTTGAGCTGATGCACCGCGCGCTACGCGACTTGTTCGCCGTCCAGGTGCGGCGCATCACGATCGAGAAGATCCAGAAGACATGTGCCGAGTACTTCAACATCAAGCAATCGGACATGATCTCCAATCGACGGCCCCGGACAATCGCCCGCCCGCGGCAGATGGCCATGGCGCTCGCCAAGGAACTGACGAACCACTCCCTGCCGGAGATCGGCGACCGCTTCGGCGGCCGGGACCACACGACGGTACTGTACGCCTGCCGACGGATCGAAGCCTTGCGCGACAGCGACACGGACACGGCCGAGGACTACAAGAATCTTTACCGGCTCTTGAACAATTGATCTCGAAGTACCATAGGCGGGCACAATCTGCGGTGACCGGGAAGGGTGAGCCATGAGATTCAGGACGAGCCGAGACACCTTGCTAAGACCTCTTCGGGTCGCTACGGGCGTTGTCGAGCGCCGCCAGACGCTGCCGGTGCTGGCGAACTTGCTCGTCGAGGCCGGCGAGGACGGTCTCACGGTGCGTGGCACCGACCTTGAAGTGGAAATCGTCGCGCGTCTGACTAGCGGCATAGACGTGGAGCAGGCGGGGGCGACCACCATTCCGGCCCACAAGTTGACGGACATCTGGCAGTCGTTGCCGGATGGCTTGGATGTCAGCGTGGCGTTGGAGAAGGATCGGGCCGTTGTTCGATCGGGACGGAGCCGTTTTGCATTGGCCACCATCCCCGCGGCGGAGTTTCCGACGGAGCGCTCGACGCGCGATCTGGTCGAGGAGGCGTCGGAGGACGAGTCGGAGGTGGATATCGTGCTGCCGCGATCCGACATGCACAAGCTGCTCGAGCGCACCAAGTTCGCCATGGCGAACGGTGACCCGCGGTACTTCCTGAACGGGCTGCTGCTTGAGCTGACGAGTCACAGTCTTCGCGCGGCAGCGTCGGATGGCCATCGCATGGCGCTCTGCACGCTCGACGGCGGTGCGGCGGGGTTGCAGGACCGCGAGCGGGCGATCATTCCACGCAAGAGCGTGCAGGATCTCGAACGGCTGATCGGGGACAGTGACGATGACGTGCGCCTGGCAGTGGGCAAGACACGGCTACGAGCGTCGCAAGGCGACTACACGCTCACGACGAAACTCGTCGACGGTCCCTACCCGGACGTGGATCGACTGATCCCGCGCAACACCGACCACTCCGTCACGGGAGATCGAGAGACGTTGAGGCAGGCGTTGCACCGGGCGGCGATCCTGTCGAACGACCGCGCGCCGGAGGTCCGTCTGAGCATGGAGGGGGAGCTGCTCACGATCCGCGCGACCAACCCGGAACACGAAGAAGCCGAGGAGGTCGTTGCCGTGGACTACGACGGTGGCGAGACCATGGAGATCGGCTTCAATGCCCGTTACATCCAGGACGTTCTCAACGCGTTGGACACGGAGTCGATCAAGGTATCGATGCCGGAGGGCAACGCCATTGCGCTGATCGAGGGGCCGGGGGCAGAGGACTCCCTCTACATCGTCATGCCTGTGCGGCTGTGACGGTGGGCCGTCCGCCCTCGGGCGTTGGTCGCAGGTGGTGGTAGAGCGTCTCGATGTCGAGAACGTCCGCAATATCGAAGCTGCGCACCTGGAGCTCGATCCCGGCCTGAACCTGCTGGTCGGCCCCAATGGCGCCGGCAAGACGGCGGCGCTAGAGGCGCTGCACCTGGTTTTTCGTGGACGCTCGTTCCGCACCACCCGCACGGACCGCGTGGTCCGCCACGGCGCGAACCGCTTGGCCGTCGGTGCCGGTTGCCGGGATCCTGCCCAGGGGCGGATTCGCGTGGCCTACGTGCAGGAAGGTGGACGGGTGGAACTGTCGCGTGACGGACATGCGGTGCGGCAGTCGTCGGCCATAGCCACGCTGCAGCCGATCCAGCTTCTGCTGCCGGATCTTTCCGACCTGGTCTTCGGTGCTCCCGCAGCGCGCCGGCAGTGGCTGGATTGGGGCACGTTTCACGTGAAACACGATCATGCCGCCACGCTTCGCGACTACCTTCGCGTGCTGCGCCATCGGAATGCGGTTTTGCGCGCGGACGATCGGCAGACGCTCCAGGTATGGACCGGGCAGGTCGCGGCACTCGGGGAACGGGTGGCCGGGAATCGGCGCGACTACTTCGAAACGGTGGAACCCGCAATCGAAGAGTCCCTGGCCGCCTTGCACTCCGAGGTCGCCGTAACAGTGGACTACTGGCCAGGATGGCGGGGCGACGGCTTGGCCGAAACGCTAGGCGAACAGCATGATCGCGATGTAAAATCGGGCCTGACCAACGCGGGGCCGCATCGGGCGGACATCGGAATCAAGTGCGAGCAGGGCGATGCTTCTCAAGTGTTGTCCCGCGGGCAGGGCAAAGTCGTCGCTAGCGCGTTGCGCCTCGCCCAGGCGAGGCACCTGGCGACGGCGGGCAGGCGATCATTGTTTCTCATAGACGATGTCGGCGCCGAACTCGACGAGGCCCACAGCGAACGACTCGCCGGGGTGCTTGACGACATGGACTGTCAGATCGTTGCCACCTCGGCGAATCCCGGTGCGGGGGACGTATTGCGCGGTAGCCGCGGCGGTCGACTGTTTCACGTGGAACATGGACGGCTCACCACCGCGTAGCGAGTAGGCGCGTTTGCTCAAGCTGGCGACGCGACAACCCTTGGGTCTTCGGGCGGAACGATTGGCAATGGCAGAGCAGCAAGGACCTGACGATGAACGGGAGACATACGACTCCCGTAATATCAAGGTGTTACGTGGCCTCGACGCCGTTCGCAAGCGTCCGGGGATGTATATCGGCGATACCGATGACGGCACCGGACTGCACCACATGGTGCAGGAACTGGTCGACAATGCCATCGACGAGGCGCTGGCGGGCTATTGCGACGAAATCGACGTGGTCATCCACCCGGGGGAGTCGGTCACGGTTCGCGACAACGGCCGCGGCATGCCCGTGGACATCCACGACGAGGAGGGAATCTCCGCCGCGGAGGTGATCCTCACGACGCTGCATGCGGGCGGCAAGTTCGACGCGAGCTCCTACAAGGTCTCCGGCGGACTGCACGGCGTCGGCGCTTCCGTGGTCAATGCCTTGTCGGAGGTGTTCCGGCTGATCGTGCGGCGGGACGGCCAGGTGTATCAGCAGACCTACCGGCACGGCGAGCCCGACGGACCGCTCGCGGTCGTGGGAGAAACCGAGGCTCGCGGTACCGAGTGCGTCTTCAAGCCGTCGCGGGAAACCTTCTCGCACATCGACTTCCAATACGATGTGATGGCGAAGAAGCTGCGCGAGCTCGCGTTCCTGAACGCGGGCGTGGCCATCGCCCTGCGCGACGAACGTACCGGCAAGCAGGAGCGGTTCCTGTACGAGGGCGGTCTGCGGGCATTCGTCGACTACTTGAACCGCAACAAGACCGCGCTCAACGAAGTGTTCCACTTCGAGCACGCCCGCGACGACGGCATCACGGTCGAGGTTGCGATGCAGTGGAACGACGGCTTCCAGGAGCAGGTTTTCGCCTATACGAACAACATCCCGCAGTCGGACGGTGGTACGCATCTCGCCGGGTTCCGCTCGGCGCTCACACGATCGTTGAACGGCTACATCGACCGCGAGGGTCTGGCCAAGAAGGCGCAAGTGATGACGACGGGCGATGATGCCCGCGAAGGCCTGACGGCCGTCGTCTCTGTCAAGGTGCCGGACCCCAAGTTCTCCTCGCAGACGAAGGACAAGCTGGTCTCCAGCGAAGTCAAGCCGGCCGTCGAGCAGGACCTGGCGCGCCATTTCGGTGCCTACCTGGAAGAGCGGCCCCAGGACGCGAGGCAGGTCGTCACCAAGATGATCGATGCGGCGCGTGCCCGCGAGGCCGCCCGCAAGGCGCGCGAGATGACCCGGCGCAAGGGGGCGTTGGACATCGCAGGCCTGCCGGGGAAGCTTGCCGACTGCCAGGAGAAGGATCCTGCGCTGTCGGAAGTCTTCATCGTCGAGGGAGAATCCGCGGGAGGCTCGGCCAAGCAGGGCCGTGACCGGCGGACGCAGGCCATCCTGCCGCTACGCGGCAAGATCCTCAACGTCGAGAAGGCGCGTTTCGACAAGATGCTGTCGTCGGCGGAAGTGGGGACCCTGGTCACCGCGCTCGGGTGCGGGATCGGCCGCACCGAGTTCGAGCTGGACAAGCTACGCTACCACCGGGTCATCATCATGACCGATGCGGACGTCGACGGCTCGCATATCCGCACGCTCCTCTTGACCTTCTTCTTCCGACACATGGCGGAATTGATCGAGCACGGCCACGTGTTCATCGCGCTGCCGCCGCTCTACAAGGTCAAGAAAGGCCGCCAGGAGCGCTACATCAAGGACGACGACGAACTCGAAGCCTACTTCCTGCAGTCGGCGCTGGACGGCTCGAGGCTCCACGTCAACCCGGATGCACCGCCCATCGACCCGGCGGTCCTCGAGAGATTGGCACGCGACTACCAGGATCTGGAGAAACGCCTCATGGCCCTGGATCGGGTCTACCCGGCATCACTCACCAAGGCGCTGCTCGATGCGCCGCCGCTGAACCTCGAAGACCTGCGCGATGCCGAGCGCATGGCCGAGTGGCTTGGTGCGTACGCGGAAGCGCTGCCAGCGGACACCGGTTACGAGGTCACGCTGGAGCGCGACCGTGAACACCAGATCCACCGGCCGCGCATCGCTTGGCAGGCGCACGGCCTTGCCCAGTCGGCCGTGCTCGGGTACGACTTCTTCACGTCCCAGGAGTACGAGCGCTTGAAGGAGGTCGCCGGGACGTTGGCCGATCTGCTGCAGGAGGGGGCCTATGTCGAGCGGGGCGAACGGCGCCGCGAAGTCGCGTCGGTCCCGGACGCCTTGACCTGGATGCTGGCGGATGCCAGGCGCGGCGTGGACATCCAGCGCTACAAGGGCTTGGGAGAAATGAACCCCGACCAGCTCTGGGAGACGACGATGGACCCGGAAATCCGTCGGATGCTCCGCGTGAGCGTCGACGACGTGATCGCCGCCGACCAGATGTTCGCCACGTTGATGGGGGAGCACGTGGAGCCGCGGCGCGAATTCATCGAGACGAATGCGCTCTTGGTGGTGAATCTCGACGTCTAGGCGCGGCACACTAGCGTACCGTCTCGGAAATACGTTGACTGTTGGAACGCCGTTCGGGCTCGCACTGTCGGACGCGACGCGAGGATGTGCCGCCGTCAAAACAGGTACTTGCGCACATGCCCGGTTCGCCGTCGAGCA
>LXNI01002846.1_pt1 | contig 11113 bp, 2 predicted proteins | sample 809091 | NCBI WGS metagenome assembly LXNI01 (sample SAMN04870527, study PRJNA318959) | sponge metagenome | biome: 01000161; feature: marine sponge reef; material: water | host: Sarcotragus foetidus | place: Greece: Milos, Mediterranean Sea | collected 2013-05-29 | depth 5-7 m | reverse complement strand
GTCGGCCGGGCGTCGGCCGTTCAGAACGATGCATCCGGCTCCCGCCGCCGCAAGCCAGCGCGCCACCTCAAGCCCGAGCCCCCCGAGTCCCCCTGTGATCAGATAGCTCCGGTCCGCGCGCAGTCGGCCCGCAGCCAGTGCCGAGGGCACCAGGACGAGCTTCCCGATGTGGCGAGCCGCCTGCAATTCGGCAAGCGCAGCGGCGGCCCGTGCGAGGGGCCAGCGGCTGTAGGGCAGGGGTTCGAGTTCCCGCGACGCGACGCGCTCCATCACGCTCCGAAGCACCGTCCCGAGCCGCCCCGGCTCGTCCCTCATCAGCCGGTCCAGCGCCAAGACGAGGTAGCGAACGTCAGGGCGGGCGCTCGCCATCTCCTCGGCGCTCCAGATGTTGCGCTTCCCGAGCTCGACGAAGGATCCCCCCGGCGCAAGGCACGACAGGCTTGCCTCGATGAAGCCTTTCCCGGAAAGGCTGTTTAGCACCATCGCCACGCCGGTGCCTCCGGTCGCCTCCAGAATCTGCTTCCCGAAGGCCGGGGACCGGCTGTCGAACACCGCTCGGACTCCGAGCGGCCGCAGGTACTCCTGCTTCGGTGCGCTCGCAGTCGCGTACACCTCGAGTCCCGCAGCCTGTGCCAGTCGGATCGCCGCGTGACCCACCCCCCCCGTCCCCGCATGGATCAGGACCCGGGCCCCCTTCTTGAGGCCTGCATGCTCGAAGGCGAGCGCTGCGGTAACGGATGCCGCCGGGATGGTTGCCAGCTCCGCCGCCGAACGCCCGGGAGGTGACCACACGACATGCTCAGCCCGCGTGACCACCTCGGGTCCGAACGCGCCGCGGGCGAAACCCACGACACGGTCCCCCGCTTGGAGTTCGCGCACGCCCTCGCCCACCTCCACGACCTGTCCGCACAGCTCGCTGCCGAGCGGCTGATCGGCGTCCACGACCTGCATTCCCACCATCACGTCGTGGAAGTTCACCCCAGCCGCCTCGAGGCGTACCCGAACCTCTCCGGGACCGGGATCCTCCGAGGCAGCCTCCATGCGCAACGCGTCGAGTGCTCCGCTCGGATCGGCCGCCCAGCGCCATCCGCCGTCCTCCGGGAGTTCGACCCGTGTGGAGAACCGGGTGAGGCGGGCGACAAGACGGGTTCCCTGGCGCATGGCGATGCGCGTCTCCCGGTCTGGGGAGAGCAACTCGTCGGCCAGCGTGCCGGCCGACGGGGGAGATTCTGGATCCAGGTCCAGCAGGCGCGGCGCCAGATCCCCGTGCTCCGCTTCCACCACGCCCGCCAAGCCCCACAGCAAGGCACCCGCAAGTGCGCCGGAGCGCTCCCGGGCGATCACTTGGCCGCCCCGGGTCACGAACCAAGTGCCGCTCCCGGGCGATACGCCAGCGTCCGACATACCCTGGACTAGCGCCAGCGCACTCGCTCCGATTGCTTCCGCGTCCGCTGCCAACTCTGCGGTCGAGAGCTTTGCCGCATCGCGCCGCACGGCTTCCAGGTGCACCACGCCCCACAGCGGGGCCTGCCCGTCCAGCGTCTTGAAGAATGATCGCCAGGACGCGCGTTGCGCGTCCGCCGGGCCCGGCAGCACATCCTGTCCGCGCTTGCGCAGTTCGGTTGCAAGGGCTTCGGAGAATGCTCCAGTTCCCGCCAGCACGAAACGGCCCGCCTCGGCCTGCACCTCCGACGGCCCCCTCGCCAGGATCAGGAGCGCCCCTGATGGATTCTCGAGCAGGGACATGCCGTGGAAACCCGCATCCGCGAGGGCCTGCCGCCAGACGGAAGGCGGCACCAGCGCGTAGTCGGAGCGATACGCGTCCCGGAAGCGCCACCAGCCGGGCAGCAGTCCGAAGGTCAGGTCCAGCCATTCCTTGCGGGCGGTATCCTCGACGGCCACCAGCAAGCCCGACGGGGCTAGCAGACGTCGGCAGTGTGCGAGCGTCTCACCCAAGTCGCGGGTCGCGTGCAGGACGTTCGCGGCGATCACGAGATCGTAGCCGTGGAGCGCGAACCCCTGCTCCGCCGGATCCCGTTCGATGTCGAGCGCGTGGAAGCCAAGGCTCACGCCCCGTTCGCTGAACCGCCGCTCAGCATCCGGGAACGTGTCCGTCGAGATGTCGGTGAAGGTGTATTCGGTCCGGCCCGCAGGCAGGGCGTCCAAGAGGGCCGAGGTGGTCGCGCCCGTCCCCGCGCCGATCTCGAGCACCCGCAGCGTCCGACCCTCCGGCAACTCCGCGACCGCTGTCTGCACTCCATCGGCAACGATCCGGTTCACCGCCCGCATGGCAGCTGACTCGCGGTACAGGCTCGCCGCTCCTGGCCCGCCTCCGAAGAGCAGGTCCAGCGGATCGGCACGGCCGCGGAGCACCTCGGCGAGCGACTCCCCGCAGCGGCGCAGCACGCCCAGCTCGATAGATTCGGCTTCGGCCCCGGCCGGCCCCGTCGCGGGCTCCGCAGACGCTTCCGGCCAAGCTAACACCTGCCAGCCACCGTCCGCTTCCCGGCCGAGGATCCCCACCTCCTCCAACACCGACAGCAACCGGCTGAACAGCCGCTCATGATCCTGGGTCACCCTCAGCCGGCGACGCAACGCGTCCGCCTCGAAGTGATCTCCCTGACTCGGCTTCCAGCCCAGTTCCAGGAATCCGCGGAGCAGCAGGCGACGGGACTCACGCTCCAGTTCGCGCCCGAGCTCGGCGAACGACTCCCCGTCGCGGCCCTCCGCCGCGAAGTAGCCTTCCAACACCCCGAGGCCGGATTCGATCTCCTCCGGCCCGGCGAGGAAGTCCGCTCGCCGGAGTCCCGCCGCTGCCGCCACGCGCCACACCACCTCGTGCAGGGGGGTCTCCTCGGCCCCGTGACCCTCCAGTGCGGCCCGACTCGCAGGTCTGAGCGCGAAGCCCTCGATGTGCGCCAACTCCTCGCCCGTCTCGCTGTACAGCCAGAATTCGGCCCTGCGCTTCCCCCCGCCTTGGCTGCGGTCGAGCGCCCGGCAGAAAACGCGATCCGGCAGCGCGTCGCGCAGCACGAGCCGATCCCAGCCGCTCGACAGCCAGGCGCCCCCTGCACCGTCCGGATCCGGGATCCCACCCAGAACTTGGAAACAAGCTTCCAGCAGGGCCGGATGCGCGAGAAGCTTCCGGCCATCCAACCCCCTCGGCAGCTGCACCTCGCCCAGTGCTTCGCCGTACCCCGACCAGAGCCGGGTCAGGCCGCCGAATGCCGGTCCGTACTCGAGGCCGGCGAGCCGCGATTCGAAATCCCCGCCCAGCGGTGCGAGGCTGGCCTGCAGCGCGCCGAGGTCTGTCGGCTCGGGCGCGGCGTCGGCGAGCGGTGCCCAGCGGCCTTCGGCGTGGGTCTCCCATCGCTCGCGCGCATCCCTGCTGACCACCTTCCAGGCACCCTCGTCGCCGAGCACCACTTGGACCAGCCGACCCTCGTCGCCCGACAGCACGAGCGGACGCGTGATCGTGGCTTGCTGCAGCACGACCGGAAGTTCGTGCTGCGTTTCGCGGAGCGCCTCGCTCACCTGCGCCGCGTAGAGCGCACTCGGCGCCACGACTTTGCCCAGCATCCGGTGGTCTGCGAGCCAGGCCGGATCGTGACTGCTCAGCTGTCTCTCGAAGGAGTGCTCGCCATCCGGGGAGTCCCGCTGCACTCCGAGCAGCGCATGTCCCGGCTCCGCCTGCAAGCGGGCGGAAGGAGAGACCCAGTAGCGCTCCCGCCGGAAGGGATAGGTAGGCAGCGAGATCCGGCGCCGTCGTTCACCGGCGAACAAACCCTCAAAGGAAATCTCGAGCCCCGCCTCGTACGCACTCGCTACCGCGCCGATGAAGTCCCCGCTCCCGGTGCGCCGCAGGCTCGGGATCACGGTAGGCGCCTCCGCGTGCGGCCAGTCCAGCGCGGCCATCGGACCCAGCACGCCGTGGGGCCCGACTTCCAGCACAATCCCCGCCTCCAGCTCCGCCAGGGTCCGCATCGCGGTGGCGAACTGCACCGGCTCGCGCGCCTGGTGCCGCCAGTACGCTCCGTCGGGGGCACGCTCCAGCAGGTGTCCGCTTACATCGCTCACCAGCCCCACCGAGGGTTCGGAGGCTTGGGGCGCCGCCGCTTCCAGTTCCGCCAGCACGGGGTCTATCAGCGCGCTGTGGAAGGCGTGGCTGGCCCGGAGGATGTCCACCCGGATACCGGCCTCGACGAATTCCTTGCCTAGCGCGGCGACCGCAGCCCGCGGCCCGCTCACTACCTGATGCGCTCCGTTGTCGGCGGCCAGCTCGACGCCCTCCCGGAGCGCATCGCGCACACGCTCCGCCGAAGCGAACACGGCCGCCATCGCTCCGTCCGCGGGAAGCGAACCCATGAGCTCGCCGCGGCGCATGGCGAAGCGCATGCCGGTCTGGAGGTCGAAGGCACCGGCGGCCGCAGCCGCCGCGATCTCTCCCACGCTGTGTCCGAAGACGACATCGGGACGTATTCCCACGCTCGCCCAGAGAGCCGTGAGCCCGCTCTCGAGCGCGTATAGCGCAGGCTGCGACCATTCGGTGCGGTCCAGGCTCTTGGGGTCCTCAAAGATCACCGCGAGCAGCGACGCACCGCGCTCGGCGCGGAACACCTCCTCGCACCGGTCCATGGCCGTCCGAAAGACCGGCTCGGTCTCGTAGAGCTCGCGGCCCATTCCGGCCCACTGGCTCCCCTGTCCGGTATAGAGAAAGGCGACCGGACCTCCCGCTGCGGCACGGACCGTGCCCTCCGCTTCCGCAATCCCTCGAAGGCCAGCAGCGAGGGAGGTGGTATCACGAAAGACAACCGCCGCGCGGTGGCCGAGGTGGCTGCGCCCGGTCCCGGCCGTCCACGCTGCATTAGCCAGCCAAGAGGCCCCCGATCCGGCTCGTTCCAAGTGGCGCAGGTAGCGCCGGGCGAGCTCTCGCACCGCCCCGGGGGTGGCGCCCGAAAGCGGAAGCATCCGCTCCGCCCGTACGGGGCCACGCTCCTCTTCGATCAGTGCGCCTGGAGTCTCCAGGACGATGTGCGCGTTCGTCCCTGAATACCCGAATGAGCTGACCGCCGCCCGACGCGGGCGTCCGGTTTCAGTCCATGGTGTCGCCTCGCGGACCACCGCCAGCGGAAGACTCTGCCAATCCAGCCGAGGGTTGGGCTTCTCGAAGTGCAGGTTGGCCGGGATCAGGCCCTCGCGCATCGAGAGCAGCACCTTGATCACTCCAGCGACACCTGCGGCGGCCTCGAGATGGCCCATGTTCGTCTTAACCGAACCGACCAGCAGCGGGCGCTCCGCCTCCCGAGCCTCGCCGTACGCCGAAGCCGCGGCCTCGATCTCGATCGGATCCCCGAGTGGAGTTCCCGTCCCGTGCGCCTCTAGGTAATCCACCGAAGCGGGCTCCACCCCCGCCCGCTCCAGCGCCTCGCGAATCACGCGCTCCTGGGCTTGGCCGTTAGGCGCCGTCAGCCCCGCGCTGGCTCCGTCTTGGTTCACGGCGCTGCCCAGAATCAGGCCCAGCACCGAACGCCCCCCGGCCCTCGCGTCGGACAATCGCTCCAGCGCAAGGATTCCGCACCCCTCGCCCCGCACATACCCGTCCGCCGCCGCGTCGAAAGTCTTGCACCGGCCGTCCGGTGCCAGCATTCCTGCCGCGGCAAACGCGTCCGTCAGCTGCGAGGTCAGGATCGTATTCACGCCTCCTGCCAGGGCTAGGTCGACCTCGCCCCGCTCCAGGCTGGCGATCGCTTGATGGATCGCCACCAGAGATCCCGAACACGCCGTGTCCACCGCAATCGCCGGGCCCTCCAAGCCCAGCGTGTAGGCAACCCGGCCGATCGCCACGGAAAAACTCGAGCCCGTTGAGCGATAGAGGCCCGGCGCGGTCTCCGCAACCAGGCTCTGGTAGTCGTTCGTGAACATCGCGGCATACACGCCGGTCCGGCTCCCCTTGAGGCTGTCAGGCGAGATGCCCGCATCCTCGAGCGCCTCCCAGCTCACTTCGAGGAGGAGCCGCTGCTGCGGGTCCATCAGTTCCGCTTCCCTCGGCGCGATCCGGAAGAACTCGGCGTCGAATCGGTCGAGCTCTGGCAGGTATGCCCCCCAAGCCTCTGCTTCCCGGCCACCGCCCGCCCCCGGGAGCGCTCCCTCGGGGCGGCCGCGCGTAACGAGGTCGCGGCCCTCGGCCAGGCTCCGCCAATACCCGTCCACTCCGCCGCCACCGGGGAAGCGGCAGCCGATCCCCACGACCGCGATTGGATCCCGTCTCGGTATCTGTTTCGCCGACCTTCTGCGGGCCCGCACCGGCTCCTTGTGTCGGGTTGGGGCAGCCAGCCGATCTGCCACATGGGCCGCCAGCAGCGTCGCATTCGGATGCGCGAACATTTCCGCGTGCGACACCGTGAAGTGACCGCCGAGTGCCCGGTTCAGCCGGTTCCTAAGCTCCATGATCTGGAGCGATTCAAGGCCTAGGTCGAAGAAGCTCGTTTCCGCTCCCGGAGGCGCATCCAATCGCGCGAGGCCCTGTGCTTCCCGGACCAGCAGGGCCTGCAGGCTGCGCCTTTGCAGCGGCGGCAATGCGTCCCCGCCCAGGAACCCGGAGTCCACGCGTTCCGCATCCTCCGTGCCGTGTTCCGGCCTGTCGATCCGGTACCGGCGCCCCCCGAACGGATATCCTGGCGCGGAGACGGGCCGGGGGCGGTCCCCGCCGAAACCCTCTGACAGCGATACGGGGGCACCCGCTTCCCAAGCCCGCGCGATTGCCCGGCATGCCACTTCATCCGCCCCTGACGGTCCGGAAAGCGTTGGGATCACGAATGGGGCCGGTGAGCCCACAGGCCACGCCCCGTGTGGTGACCACGACGCCCGGCCCTGCGGCCCTAGATCCAGGAGAATGCGGATCCCAAGCTCCGCGAGCGTCCCGACCGCCGTGGCGAAGTGCATTGGGCGGATTTGGAGACGCCAATGCGTTCCGTCCAGATCCCGCGGTTCCGCGACCACGTTCCCGGTCCGGCTGCTCACAAGCGGAACTGATCCGGGCTCTGGATCCATCGCGGCACCCGCCCGCTCGATGGCGTCCAAGATCGGGCCAGTCAGGTCAGCGTCCGCTGCCACGCTGATCGGAAGCGGCGCCGTCCGCACCCCCTCAGCTTCGAGCCGCCCCAGCACATTGGCCAAGAGCTCCCGCGAACCGCTCAGCACCTGATGCGGACCGTTTTCGGAAGCGACCGAAAGCTCCCCGCCGACCCCAAGCTCCGGGATCCGATCGGCAGCCTCCTCTGCAGTCAGGAAGACAGCACCCAGCGCTTGCTCCGACCGCAGCGCCGCCATCAGTCGGCCGCGCTCGATCGCGAACCGCATCCCCTCCTCGAGGTCGAGTATTCCTGCTGCGTGCGCGGCCGCCACCTCGCCGACACCCAGGCCGAGCACCGCCGACGGACCTATCCCTGCCTCGCGCCAGAGTGCCGCCAGCGCACAACCGAGCGCATAGACCGCTGGCTGCGTCCAGATTGTTGGGTTCAGATCCCCCGCCGCCCCGTCCTCCCCGAACATCGCTGGCAGCAGGCGTGCGCCGCACTCCTCCTCGAAGAGTGCGTCGCAGCGGTCCAGCACCTGCCGGACCCCTGCCTCGTTGCTGTAGAGCATCCTGCCCGCTCCGAGCCACGGGCCGCCATGCCCGGGGAACACGAAGGCCACCTTCGGCGAGGGTTCCGAATGGCTGGCTCGCTCGCCTGCCTCCACCTCTGCGAGGGCCGAGCAAAGCTCCGCCGCGTTGCGAGACACGAGCCCGGCCCGGACCCCGAAGTGGGTCCGTCCCATCGTGGCCGTCCACGCCAGGCCGCTGAACCGACCTGCCCCCCCATCCGAAAGCCACGACCGGTATCGGCCCGCCAGCTCAGCGAGCGCCCCCGGAGTCTTGGCGGAAAGCGGCAAGATCCTTGCGCGACCCTGCGCCTCCGCGGCATCTTCCCGCCACGGGTACTCCTCCACCAGCACATGTGCATTCGTCCCCGATAGCCCGAACGAGCTCACCGCCCCGCTCATCCGCCGCCACTTCCGTCGGGGCCAGGGGGTGGGCTCGGTCACGACCCGGACGGGCAACTCCCCCCAGGCGACTCGTGGGTTCGGTTCGTCGAAGTGCAGCTGCGGCGCGATCACGCCCTCCTCCAGCGAGAGCACCAACTTGATCAGCCCCGCGATCCCCGCCGCCTCCTCCAAGTGGCCCACGTTTGTCTTCACTGAACCGAGCAGCAGAGGATTCTTCCGCGATCGTCCACGCCCGTACACCGCGAGGGCCGCCTCCACCTCGACGGGGTCGCCGAGCGGCGTTCCGGACCCGTGACCCTCGAGGTAGTCCACATCCGACGGGGCCCAGCCTGCACGCTCGAGCGCCTCTTCAATCAGGCGCTCCTGCGCCCGACCGCGCGGCGCGGTCAAGCCCGCGCTCGCCCCGTCTTGGTTCACCGCCGACCCTCGGATCACTCCCAAGATCCGGCGTCCAGCCGCCTCCGCTCGAGCAAGCGGCTCGAGCACCACGATCCCGCAGCCCTCGCCCCGCACGTACCCCTGCGCGGCAGCCGCGAAGGAGCGGCACCGGCCGTCCGCGGCGAGCATGCCGCCGTTTGCGAAGACTTCCGTGCGCGTCGGGGAAAGGATCAGGTTCACCCCGCCCGCGAGCGCCAGATCCGCCTCGCCGCGTTCTAGAGCGAGAATCGCCTGATGCACCGCCACGAGCGACGACGAACTCGCCGTGTCGACCGCCACAGCCGGGCCTTCGAGCCCCAAGGCGTAGGCGATCCGGCCGATCGCGGTACTGAGGCTGTTGCCGAGCGCCGCGTAGATCGTCGTGGCCTCGTCCTCTGGAACGCACTCCCGGTAGCCGCTGTCGCCGACCCCGGCGAATACAGCCGTCCTGCTGCCGGCCAGGTCGCCGGGCGGAATAGCGGCATTCTCAAGCGCGTGCCAACTCACCTCGAGAAGGAGCCGGTGCTGCGGATCCATGAGGCGCGCCTCGTTGTCCGAGATCCCGAAGAACGCCGCGTCAAACCGGTACGGATCCGCGACAAACGCACCGTATCGACGCGGGTCGGGCCTGGACCGAACGTCACGGAAGAGGTCCCCGACCCGGCCTTTGCCCGACCCCGGCTCCCCCTCCTCGACCGCGTCGCCGCCAGATCGCAGAAGTTCCCGGAAGCTCTCCACCCCCTCGCCCCCGGGGAACCGGCACGCCACGCCCACGATCGCAACCGGCGCCCCGGGCGAGCGGACGTGAGAACGAGCCATGACCTAGATAGTTTAGTCTCCGGTCGCCCCGGGGCCCGATCTAGCGCCAGAGAACGCCTGAGCCGCTATGCCACCGACGTGGAACGGCGGCAGGTAGCGCACGGGCGGTCGCTCTGCTGGAGACACGGATATTGAGCCTCGAGGAATGGCGCTTGGCTTAGGCAGAGCCGGATTCCGGGTGTTGCGACGATTGTGCCGCGAGCCGTGCGGATGCTGACACACCCCGCCTTGTGATTCCCCGCTTGCAGGCCTGAGTCGCCGCGAACCGTGGCAACGGACGCTCCCCGCCGCGCTGTGCATCGGGCCTGATATCTCTTCCTCAGCCATCGATCCGCCGATGGCGGCAGGTCAGGAAGCCTTGGCGCCTATCGGGGGGTGCCGCTATCCTCGAGGAACCCCACACCCTCGAGGAACTCCACAAGCTGGGCCGCGCATGCGTCCGGCTTTTCAAGGAAAAGCAGATGCGTGGTGTCGGGGACGAAGTCGTAAGAGCAGGCCATTATTTCATCCAAGCGAAAGCTTGGCAGGTAGGTAAAGTTGATTGTGGGATCCGCCCCGAGGGCCTTTACCGGACAGCGCAGTTCCTCGAAGTCGACGAGAACCGCGTAGGCAGAGCAGTAGTCAATGATGAGTGCCTCGTACGAACGTGGGCACCGCAGCACAAAGCCACGGGCCTCCGAATCCCAACGCAGGGTCGTACGGGCGGCAAGCAGACACGCGCCGTCTACGGTGCCTCGGTAGGCCGGCACCCAGCGGAACAGTTCCGCGCACTGCTCTAGGCTCTCGAAGCGAACTTCGCGCCGACGCGTCTGACGGACGATCAGCTCAATTGCGGCTTCGAATTGCTCATGGCTGATTCCGGGGGCGCAGATTGGTGGATCGAGCAGAAAAAGGCCCGCGTACTCCTCGCCCCTGGACGCCGAGAGGCAGGCCACCAGCGCTGAAAGGGAGTGGTACAGTCCGACCGTCGGCTTCGTTCCGAACCGGCGCGACACCTCGCGAGGTATGACCTCGAAGTCTTCGATCAACTGGGAGATATTGTGCCCCGCAATATCTCCTACCGGGTTCCAGCCGTGGTTTCGGAGGTCGAATACGACAACCTCGAACGCATCGAGAAAGCGACCCCACAAGGGGTAGTACATATCGACCGCTAACCCGTTCCCGTGGCTCACCAGAAGGCGCGGCCCGGCGCGGTTCCCATGGCCCCTCAGCAGGACGACATTCCCGTCCGGGAGCCGAACCTCCTCGACTCGATCCGGCTCGGGCACCTCAAAGGGCGCACGAGGCGGCTCCTTGGTAAGTTGGCTCACGTTTGATCACGTATGGAAAGCGAGGCGCGCTAATGACGGCACCGCTTCCAGCACTGCTCAGCCCGCCCGGGCCCGGTCATCAACCCGGGCAACGCCGAGGCCGATTGCACGGAACCACTCGCACCCCACCCCGGCATCCCAGCCATGGCGGACCAACGCTCGCCAGCGCTAGTCGAGCAGAGCCAGGAGGCCTTCCGTGCCCGTGGCACTCATGAACTCGTCGACCGTAAGGTCCTTGCCGAACTCCGCGTTGACGCTCTTCAGGAACTCAAGCGCCTGCAGTGAAGAAAACCCCAGTGCTTCCGTAACTTCATCCCAATCCACCTCGGCATGGGGATCCTCTTGGTCGAGGAGTTGTTTGATCCTCTCTTCGTCTACCTCGGGCTTTATCTGGGCGAAGACGAGCTTGATGAGGCGGTCTTTAGTAGTCATTGTCGGTGATCTCCTTGAAGTCGAATTGAATCGACCGCTGAACTCGGTCAGCGAATCGGGATTGTCAGGGTTCGGCACACCGTTCGATT